>Ga0315909_10001741_pt1 | contig 28911 bp, 47 predicted proteins | sample LakEriMetagenome_11_FD_203527 | JGI IMG/M metagenome (GOLD analysis project Ga0315909, IMG submission 203527) | Freshwater fungal communities from buoy surface, Lake Erie, Ohio, United States - Buoy 2 MA125 | ecosystem: Environmental > Aquatic > Freshwater > Lake | place: USA: Lake Erie, Ohio... | reverse complement strand
TATTACAACGAATAACAAGGTATTTTAATAGTTCTTTCATATCTCAAAGATACAAAAAAACAATCTATTTACCTAACTCTTCTTTATATTTTTGAAGTAATTTATCGTTGTTTTCAATTAGTCTAAGTAACTTCAAAATACTTTTTCTTGACTTACCTTTTTTACCTTTTTTTCTTGCCTTTGCCATTTTACTTTGTTTATGAAATAAATACTTTTAAAGTAATATTTATTAATTATGAGACGCTTAATTAAAGAAAACGAGAACAAAAAAGAAAAAGTTGCAGATTCTATTCAAACTTTACTACATATTGTAGAAGCAAATAAAAAAAGTAAATTTATTGAATCATTAGAGTTAGATTATGTTAATGTTTATGATAGATATGACACAATAGAATCTGAAATTATAGTTAAAGGTTATTGTGAAGACCCTGATCTTGGTGAATTAACTAAGGTATTAAAAGATATTGATAATGACATATACAGAGTAGTTAGTGATTACGAATTAGACAGAGAAGGGAATATTAAAAAATGTCCTGAAGGCGATTCCTATTTAATGTTTATGGCTGTTGGTGTTAATTGGAGTATGAGAGATAGTAACGTAGAAATAAGATTCCATATTGTACAAGACGATTTTAGAGATGAATAGATTAATTAAAAAAATATTAAAAGAAGAACTACAAGGTCAAGAATTTATTGATCATCATTATTCTGAGTTAGATAGGTTAGAAAATATGAAGGATCAAATAATTGATTATCTTCACTCTGAATTTCCTAATTTACTTGAAGTTGAAACAAGAATGAAAAAAGTAAGATTAGGATCCATAAAATTAGGTATGGAAAATCCTGTTGTTGATAAAATGGTATTTACATTAAAATTCAAACTAACAGATCAAGAAATAAAAAATGGTGGACCATTAAGAGGGGATGTTCAAAACATTTTTAGAAATTATTTTTTATTTGATATATACGATTACGGATCACCTATTGAATTAAATTTTAAAGCACAGGCTTGGGTTAATTTTTAACAAATGCAAATATTAAAAAAAGACGTACTAAAAGAAATGGAAGAAAAAAGTAGAGAGAACCTTGATAGAGGTATTGATATCGCTGTTTCCATTTTAAAACACGAGTTTCCATTTATTACTGGTTGGGACTACAAAAACGACCCAGAGACTTATAGATCAACAATTTATTTGGTATTAATGGCCGACATGAATTTGGCTTCTGAATTTTATAATAGCCCAATAAGAAATGTTTATAAACACGCCGAAGCAAAAGTGTCTTACCCATTTAGTCCATTAGAAATATCAACTGAACTTAATGAAGAGGAAAAATATGAACTATTTAAAGTAATGCAAGATAGTTTAAAAGAAATATATGACGAGATTCCAAGCGAATTGAGACATGAATTTGAAAGTTATGGGTCTGAAAAAAAGGAACCAAAGGAACTTTATATTGAGGGATTTATATTTGAAAAACCAAAAGAAAATATAAATGAATCAGAAGAAGAAACAACAACAAACTACGTACCAATTATAGAAGAAATAATAGAACCATTTAAAAATGAAGATGCGGTATGTGAAATTAATGTATGGTATGATGAAGAAGATGATATGTATTCTGTTTATTTAGTTTTAGGTACAGAAGAGTTAAATGATAAGTTTTATTATGTTGATGGAATTAGAACATACAGAAATAAATTAGCAAGAAAAATAGAAACTGAAATAAAATCATATCTACCAATAGATAATTTGTATGTTGGAAGTTATGGTAAACCTAATTGTGGATGGAGCCCATTAAACGAAAATTGGTTTAAAGTTCCGTCATCTGATTATAATTCGTTAGAAAAAATTATTAACTTGGAGATGAAAGAAAAATATAGTTGGTGGAAAGATATAAAAATTAACACACTTAACTATATTGAATTATACGGAGATGTACAAATTGAAGCTGAACTAACTGTGGATGAAGAATGGGGAGCAAATCAATGGAGAGAGTTTTATCGTATCAGTGAATTTCCTGGTAATAAAGGTTGGGAAGATGATGGGTATGAACTTGTTAGATTTGGTGACATCATTGATTCAACATATGCTGAGGTGATAAGAGACAATTTAAGAGAAATACTAAGATACGCATTAAATATTGAAGCGTATAATATGTCTTTTAGAAATGTTTATTTAATATTTGAATAACTATTTATAAATTATGGAAATAAAAAAATTAATATCATTTGACTTTGATGATACGTTAGTACACACAACATTACCAGCGGAAGGTAAAGTCATATGGAAAGAAAAAACAGGAGAAGAATGGCCATATAGATCGTGGTGGTCAAGACCTGAAAGTTTAGACATGGATGTGTTTGAAATGCCACTAAACAAAAAGATTTATAGAAGATACAAACAGGCAATATCTGATCCTGATAACTATGTGATACTTGCAACAGGAAGAGTCGCACCACTTAGAGATGAGGTTTATAATATACTTGGTCATTATGGTTTATCATTTGATGAAACGCACTTAAATCCTGGTATTGATACCTTTGAGTTTAAATCAAATTTATTTGCTAAACTTATCAACGAACTTGAACCTGAAGAGTTTATTATGTATGATGATAGACAAGAACATCTTGTTAGATTTGTTGAGTGGGCAAAACAGATGCCATGTGAAGTTACAATAATTGATGCAATATCGGGTGAAGAATTCAAATCAGAACAGGATCCACTAATCGAATCAATTAAAAGAATATTAAGACAAGAAACAGAAATAACTGAAAGATGTTGGAAAGGTTACACTCAAAAAGGAATGAAAACTATGTTTGGTAAAAGATATCCGAACTGTGTAAAAATCAAAAAGAAATGAAACAACTAATTAAAAAAATATTAAAAGAAGAGATTAACAAAAAGTTTTCAAAACCTAATGAGAAATTAGACAGTCTTGTTTATAATTGGTTAGACAACTATTTTGAAGGTTCACAAATATATAAAAATGAAAGTTGGAAATACTATAGTTTTGGTTTTAAATTTTGTAAAGACGGTAGAGAAATTGCGGACTTACGGGTTAGATTTGATGATAAAAGTCCTGCTTTCGGACCAAGAGATAAAAGACCAACAAGTGAAAGAAGTGTTAAAGAAGTAATGTTATACATTTATCCTATTATGGTAAATGAGTTAGTCACAGATATACCAATTAGAAAAAACTATTTATTATATCTAATTGAAGAATGGTTTGAAGATACAAAATTAGATGAGATCCAACAAGGATTTAACAGAAATGACTTATCTTTAGATTATGTTACCGTTTTTCAAAGTAATGATAAAGGTGAAATATGTGTCCCACCAATTCAAAAACCTGAAGGTGTGACAATGCAAGAAATGATGGATTACATTAAAAAAACTACATTGTATTCTTACAAAGATATGGAAGAACATGAAGAAGAAGAACCAGGTTGGATTGAAGAATTATATTTAGCAAAACTTCAGGGAAAAGAACAAGAAAGACTAAATCAAGAAGATGGTGAAAATGATTTTGATTACGACGATGATGACGACTATTAAATAATTATAGATATGAACCTACAAGAATCCATAAGAAGAATATTAAGGGAAGAAACAGAAGACATGTCACCACTAGAACAGACAGTTGCTGATTTTGTTAATATGAATTTATCCGAATACGATCTACCTGAAGACTTTGATAGAGTTGCCGTAGACATTTATTCTGACGGATATGGAGGACAAGAATGTGTAGTAACTTCATTATTTAAAAAACCATTTACACTAGAAGAGTCAGATATGTTACATAGCTTAATGAGAACTATAAAAAATAGTGTTAAAGATTATTTCGGAAATACATTTTCCTACGTTAGAGGAAGTACATCAACAACGGACAGCTACATGGACACTAAGTGGTGGTACGATCAAAAAAAGAATAAATAATTTTATTTAATCAAATTATTTTCTTATATTTGCCATTATGGCAACCCCCAAGCTAGAATATATCGAAGAATTGGTTATTAATAGTTTTAGTGATGATCTTAAACATACATTAAACTTCACACTAAATGAAAATAATGTAGTACTAATCAATGTTAAATATGAAACATTAGATATGGTACCTAGTTTATTTGGACAAATTATACGTAGAAGAATAGTTGAAACACTTTACTCGTTCGGTATGAGAGTAAATGAAGATTACAAAATAGAAACAGAAATATCATGGAAAAGCATCTCACAACAATAGAATACATCAAAGACATACTTGAAGACGATGATTTAGATATTACTTTTAAAAAAGGTAAATACGTTATTAAATTTATATTTGATGCTAAAAATAGTGTAACTATTGATGCTATTGCAAAACTTAGAGCTATTGGTAAAAGAGAAAAGGCATTATCAAAACTATCAAGATATTTCTCTAAAGACTTATTTAAAATACAACTAGAAACTATAAATGAACCAAAACCAAAGTTTATGGTAATGGACTCGTTCAGTGGTGATGTTTACAAAAAGTTACTTGAAAAACGTATAATTCATAGACCAATAAACGTAAATACAACTGATGCGGTATTGAGTAATGTTAACGGATCTTCTTATAGTACCACAGGAATAAATCTAAACAATCTAATCTAAAGTAGGGGATATTTATTAAATATGAACCTACAACAATCCATAAAAAGAATATTAAAGGAAGATAAAGACTATACTAAGTTACTGAAAAGTATAATTGATTCTTCTGATGTTTTTAATTACAAATATTATTGTGGATATGATATAATACACCCAAATGAAAGAACCGACCAATATTATTTTTTAAGTAAAGACAAAATACCATTCTTAATTAAAGTTTATTTTGTTGGTGGACCAAACTCAGAGGTATGGCCAAGAACTCAAGCAATCCAAAATAAAGAATTAGATTTAATGGGGGATTTACGTGAATACATAACATCGTTGGTTCCATTCAATATTGAAATGATGGGTTCACATGTCAATTCTTGTAACGGATATGAAAAATTAATGAAACGAAAATATACAACGGACGATCTACAAGAATCCATAAGAAAAATATTAAGGGAAGAAGATTATTCTCCAGCAGGGAAAGAAATAACACCTAATAAAATTGTGATCCACAAGTCCAATCCAATGTTTAGAGATAAGATTATGTCCGAAGGTCTAAAAGTTAGGGCAGGAGAATGTTACAAAATATATGTTGGTTATGGTGTTAAGTGTAAATCAGCAATTTTTGCAACCAACTCAACAAACAAAAGAGCTTGGTTTGATTCAACATACGATGATGATATATGGGAGATCAATACAGAAATGATTCCTGATGTTAAATGGTTTAAAGATAGACATTTTGAGTCAAGGTCAAAACATATTGTCACATTTCAAAATATACCTGTAGAAGCAATAACCCTAAAATATGAAGGAACAGGAAGTGGAGATGTAGAAAAATGGGGTAAAGACTCACCAAATTTATTTGAATCCATAAAAAGAATATTAAAAGAAGAGACCAACTCAAAAAGAGAGGGGTTATTAAATATTATTCAAGAAAATGGTTTATACGACTTTACAAGAATGACAGGGTTAAAATATATGGATATTGTATTTGATGTCGGTGAATTACCAAGAGATGTTAAAATACAATACCTTAAAGATGCTGTAAGTGATTTACAACAAATGCCACATGAGTTGGATCTTACAATGATTACAGGATCAATTCCATTATATGAAAACGATGATTGGCAAATGGTTTATGCGGAGTACCTTTCAAATGATGATAACGTACTTAAAGTTTATGTATATACATTTGGTGAAGACGGTGAAGATGAATATGATGCCATAGTAGAAAATGATATAGATAATGAAACACTAGATATACTTGTAACTGAACTATCTGAAAAACTACAACACAAAAGAGACACAAGAATATGAACCTACAACAATCCATAAGGAGAATATTAAAAGAAGAAACACTTAAAGAAACCGTTAGGGGTATGGTAAAAACTCATGGGTTAAGAATGGCGGCAAAAATTATTGGATCATTAGATGAGGTTTACGAAATACTTGATTTAAAAGGAACAAAAGATGATATGATATTTCTTATTAAATCAATAATGGAACATGAGGCTAAAGAAGAATTTGATTACTGCAGTTATAAAATTGTACCATCAACACATTATATTACGTTATATGTTTTTATACCTAAACCATTACCCGAACACGAAGGTGTATGGTACCTTGACCAATCGGTACGTCATCGAGCGGAAGAATTAGTAAGTATGTTGTTATCCAAATTAGGTGGTGGATTAATCAGAGGACATTATATATATGTATATAACACAGGAGATTGTTAATATGAATTTACAAGAGAACATAAGAAAAATATTAAGGGAAGAGACAAATTACACTAATTTAAGTGTAAATATTGGTGATGTGTATGAAGAGTCAGAAATTTACACATATATACAAAAATTACACTATAAAAGAGACTATGATTTTTGGGAAGGGGATTTAGGTGAAAGAATTGAAAAATTCCCATATTATATCGTTAAAGAAGTACCGATAGAAGACATTGAGATGGGACAGTATCAATTAGATGAAGATGATATGGAAGAATATATTGAGATGTTTAAAGAAAGAGGTTCTTACCCACCAATTGTTTTAGGTAAAAAATCATATGGTTATTATAACATTATTGATGGAACACATAGAACAAACGCATTAAGAGAACTTGGGTTTGATAAAATAATTTGTTTTGTTGGAAAAAAGAAAATATGAACCTACAAGAAAACATAAGAAGAGTACTGAAGGAAGAGACCCTAAAGTCTATCTTAATAGATATGATTAAAACTGAAGGGTGGAGAAGTGTTCAAAAATATGTGGGGGATGAACAAGATTTAAAAAACGTAACAGGAATACACAATTCAGTGGTGTTTTTAAATTTGTTTTCTGACCTTGATCATGTGGAAAGCGAAGAAACCCAAGGCTTATTTTTATTTAGATATAAAAAGGGAAAAAACGTTATGGTTTTTGAAGAAAGCGACAATGGAATATATGTATATATAAATTATGATATAATATTTGGACCCCTTGCAAACTTCAGAGAAACGGTAAGGTACGACGAAAAGATGCAGACAATAAAAAGGTGGTTAACAAGGGCATACGGTGTTGAAACCATAAATATTATACATATAGATTCATTTCATCCTGGCAGTGAAGAATTTGGTGTATATGAAACGTTAATTTAAAAGATAAATGAACCTACAAGAATCCATAAGAAGAATATTAAGGGAATACGACTCCGATAAGATGACAGAACTTGTTGGGGAATATATGAACTCCATGTACCCTATATTTAATAAAAAATATGTGGACACTGAAGAATATGAAGATACTCGTGGTTATCCTGTTATTGTTTTTTCTTATGATCATATATATTTAGCAAAATATCATTACGGGACCAAAGAATTACAATTAAGTATTGCGTTATTTAATGAATTAGAGGGGTTATTTAATGATGAAATGGAATACGTCATTGATTGGTTTAATAATGAGTTTGGTGAAAACGCCGAATATGTAACATATTAATTATGAACTTACAAGAAAACATAAGAAGAATATTAAGGGAAGAACTAAATAATAGGAGTGATTGTAATATTATGTATGTCCCAGAACAATATAGTAAATTATATAGGTTTTCAAATCTGTGGGATATGGTGCCTAATGATATTAATGAATTAGAAGAAGCACTCCAATTAGAAAAAGAATTATTATCAAAAGAAATTACAGTATATTCGGTTCAAAAAAATTTTGATGTAGATTACGTAAAGAGAATGGACGATGAAAGATATAATAAAGCTGATATTAGTTTGTTCAAGTATAAAAATAAACTGTACATAATAAATGGCCATCATAGATTATGTTACGATAGAATAAATAATAGAGATTCCTATGTTTATATCTTTGATAAAGACGACAGTGAACTTGTTGATTGTATATTTTATGGTATAGGAGATTGTTAATTATGAACCTACAAGAATCCATAAGAAGAATATTAAAGGAAGACTCACTAAAACAATCTTTAATTGATGAGATTAAAGAGAATGGGGTTTTAGATAGTGCAAACTTAGTAGGGGGATTAACAACCCTTTTAGAAATATTGGGGGATGAATTTCTTACAAATGACAATATAATAAAAATTATTAAAGAAATCGTATTAATAACAGAGGATGAATACATTACATTTATAGATATGAATGAAAACCCATTATTGTTAAGAGATGATGATGAAGTATTAAGTCAAATAGAACTGTTATATCCTAACGATGTTGCGGTATTTGAATATAATCAACATACTGGACATGATATGGGTGAGGACTATTTATTATACGAAATACTACCAACTGATATTTTACATGATATATTTAATATGGTTATTAATTACTACATAGATAATCTAAGTTAAATAATATTTATAATTATGAATTTACAAGAACAAATCAATAGAACAAAAACCCTTATGGGATTACAATCACTAAACGAGGGAGTATTAAGAAAATCAGGGTCACTAAAAGACATACTTAAAGGAGTGTTTGAAAAGGAACCTCAACAAGTTGTAACAAATCCATTTGTGGAGAAGTATGGAAATATATTAACAGCACCAACATCAATGTTCGGGATAACACTAAACGCATCAGGACAAGAGACGAACAATAACGTTACAACTACAACACAAACGCTTTGTAAGGTATTCATATCAACAACACAACCACAACCAATGCCATCAGATGCAAACAAAAAGGTAACACATGCATCTTATAAAGTAGAATTAACCGAAACCATTAACGGACAAGAGACAATAACAATTTATTTTAAATCGGCATATTACATAGACAATGTATTAACGGATCATTTATCATCGTTATCAACTAACGGTCAAGAATCTTGTGTTTCTAATTCATTAGAAGGTAAGACAGAAGCGTGTCAGTTTCCACAAGAGACTAAAGATAAATTAATGGCTAAGTTTCAAACATCACCTAATATTAATGAACTAAAATCTTATATGGATAAGATACAATAATATATGAGTAATTTACTTACTCATCATTACCGTTCATTTCATTCACTACATTCTTCGTTTCGTAATTTAATCATATATTATTGTTCATTATTTTATTGTGTTCAGTGTCACTGAACATGTGATTATACTGAACACATTCCCCCCATTCTAAAGATGAGTCCCCCATTTACAATAGTGGATGATCAGAGTAAGATATAATAGTATGTTTCCATTACTAAACTTATAAGAAGTACTTCGTACATAATGATGAGGTTTTATATAGTGAAGAACAATTAATATGATGTGGTATAACTAATGGACTTATGTTTTGTAGTATATGAATAAGGTTTCACCTGACTAGAATACTATAATTAATATGTCCCACTTTTACCCACCATTATAATATCCCTTATAAGTAATCCTAATTCACGTTGGGGGTTAATATATGACACATTTACATGTTCCATTCGTTGGAATTACTTTAGGACTTCGTCTCCGCGGCATCTACACTATATAAACAATTTTTAGCTGGAAAATGTATATAGTAAAAAAAATGGTCTTCTAGATACCTACAGAGGGGTTTTTTTAGGCTGGTTGTATAACCAGCGACATATTCGGTGGTAAAGAGTGGGAATTATACGTGGTAAAAAGTGGGGAAAGGGATTGTCCCCCGTGTGAAGCGAGACTGACATTTTGACAAAATCAAGAAAATTAACATATTTTAACATTTAATTTTCCCCCTGACATAGTGACAGAAGGGAATTTAACTATTTATAATACCATAAAAAGTTATTAACATTAAGGTACATATGGAACTAATTAAGAAATTTATAATAGATAACTACTCCCCAACGATCACAGAATCAAAATTAGGGTTGTCATGTATATTCAAACATAAAGATGGACTGACAGAAGATAGTGCAGTATTTTTTGAGTTCTCTAAAAAGGGGTGGAGTAAAAAACCAATCATGAATAAAAGACAGTATGTGATTGTGGATGCTGACACAAGGGAGTTAATAGATTTTCTATCAAAGTATTTTAATCTAACTGAAGAAGATTACAATGGATTAAGAAAGATACTAATTGATATTAGTATTGAATCACTTGACTCTTTCTATGGGGACTAATCATCATAGTGTGATACTATAGACCACGATAATATAAGTCCAAGTAAACAAACAATTAATGTAATTACATCTTCCATATAATAAAGATAGTAAAACTCTTTAACTTTTTAAATAGTATGATATATTTATAGTAGATCTTATTTCCCCCACAGTAGGAGATTAGTTAATCAAAGTCCTGGCGACTTGTAAAGATTAAGATGGGATCAAACAAAATCACATGTCACTTTCCTATCTAATGGTGGGGAATTTTTTTATGCTTATATATTTTTATAAGCAGGTTGGAGTCCACCCTCTGCAAGAGATTGTCCCCCTCTTGAACCCGTCGTCGGAATTACCATAGACAATACAAAGGTACGGATAATAATTGAGACCACCAAATAAATCATCATAAAGTTTTAAACAATATTAATAGGGGGTGTGGATATCTATATATCCCCCCTGTGGTGTTTGGCATACCCCCTCCCCCTTAATTAGACCCCCCTCCTCCCCCCGTATCCTCCCTCTTATATGACACATTGTCAGGACCAAAAGGGGGGTCAATCCCCTTTATCAAGTGTATATTATAAAAAACAAAAAAGGGGGTATATAGTCAAAAAATATTTTTGGGAAAAATTCCTGTAAACCTATAAAGGGGGTAAAATCACAAAAAAAAATTCTGGAAAAATTTTGACAAATTGGGTATAGTATGTTATTATTAAAATAAAAATTATGAATATATTATCTTGTCTTTTAGTTTTGTTTGGTCTAGTGTCATCTTGGGTTATTTATAAAGAATCTAAAAAAGAGGGGATTACATTCTCCCCCTATAACACATCTTCATTTTATACCATAGGTTTTTCATGCGGGGTTGCGGGATTAATCATATTGTTTATCCATAATCTGTATTTGTTATTTTAACCCCCAACGAATGAGGGGTTTTTTATTTTATGATATATTTATATTATTATGAAAAGAATTGTAAGATTAACAGAATCAGATTTAACAAGGATAGTTAAACGAGTTATTAATGAACAGAAAGAAATGTTACCAACACAAAAGGTGGATTTAAAAATAACCGAGTTTAGAGTTTTCAACTCCCCAAATGAAGGACAAGCAAAAGTTAAATCAGATAGTAATCCAAGTTTAAATAGAATATATCAAAAATGTAATAAAAATGAAATGTCAAATTGTTTTGATTATCCTTCCATGTTACAAGATGGATCATATCCCCCATCAAGGTTTTCAGGAGATCTTACCCTATATGTGAATTCCAAAAAATACGTCTGTAAATTAAACTCAATTTGTAAACCCGTTTAGTTAATTATAAAAGATATTCCCCTCCAACGAATGAGGGGTTTTTTGTTTCCCCTCATATTTATATTAATATGAAATCAGAATTAAGTGGTATTATTAAATTTATCGAATCTATGTATAATCCAGCAAAGATTAAAATTGATACCGCTGATGTTTTTGGAAATGAGGAAACTTATGTAAGTCTTTATTTTGATGAAATTAGTGATGATTATGTTTCTAACCCCCTGTCTAATAATATAAAAAGATTAAAAGAAAGAAATTTAAATCTTGAAATTAGAAATGATGTTTATAATTATTTTGGAGTTATGACATCAGGTTTAGATTTAAATGGGTACTCACCATATAGATATATGGGATTAACTATTGATGTGCATTTAAGGGACTAGTATGAAAATCATTATTACAGAAGAACAATATGGTCATTTGGTTACAAACCTTTTGGATCTTCTGCTTGGAAATATTACAATCAAAACTGTTAAAGAAAAAAAAGAAGAAGGTATTAAAGAAAGTTACCATTCAGTATTTAATGAAGATGGTGAAACAGTTATGACCATATGGGTTAAGGGTTCTTTAAGAAGCAAGGGTTGCAAAAAAGATTTAACTTTGGAAAATTCGTTAATAGAAAAATTTGAACAATATATGCCATATTATAAACACAAAATGTTTTCTAAAGTTTTGGTTAATTACATTTATGATAAATTTGGTATTAAATGTGACTGCGTTCAGTATGATTATGATTTTAAAGAAGAAAAACATATGGATGATGAAGGTGATGAATATGAATATACCGATTCTAAAACAAGAAAGTATAATGTAAAAAAGAAAAAGAAGATTAAAGAATCTGTTGAAGATTCTAATGTTGTCGAACAAATAATGGATAGTGAGGGTATTGATGTTTCTATTAGTTATGGGGGTAGGGTTCCTGATATAAATGTATTTTATGATTATGTTTATTTTTTGTTTAAGTTTTCTAACACAGATGTAAAACCTTATAAACATTTAAAGTTTGACACAAAAAATAATAAAGTTGTTGGAATTGATAGGGTGCCAGACTTTTCCACAATCACAGATGGATTTAGATATATCCCCACAGAAATATTAAATACTTATTTTGTTGAAAAGGGTGAAGAGTATTTAAATGAAATATTACCCATTAAATATCCTAAACATAATAAATTAAATGAATCTGTTGAAGATTCTAATGTTGTTGAACAAATAATGGATAGTGAGGGTATTAAGTATGATGGTTGTGGATATGGTGGAAGAACCTATGATAATTTTGGAAGAAAACATGACACAGTTGAGGTTTATTTTAAACTGCCAGATAAAGAAAGACTTTATTCTAGAAGAATACATTTTTTAACAAGAAATAATAAAGTTGTAAGTGTTGATAGCACAGGAGATTTTAGAACAATTACTGATGGGTTTAGATATATCCCTACTGATATTTTAATGGGTTATTTTATTGAAAAAGCTAAAATCTATATTGAAAGGATATTACCTTATGAATATCCTAATGACAGTAGATAAAAAAATTTTTTTACAACAAAATCACCCCCAGCCCCCTCTTTATTCTATTGTAAGTATTTATCTTATATATGAAAATCATTATTACAGAATCACAATATAAACATCTAACTGAAATGGATTTTAGAAATCTTGATGACGTTATTAAGTTTGGTGAATTTTCTGAACATTTCAAAAAAGAAGATTTAAAAAAAATTAATAAGTTTTTACTTCTTATTAGAGAACTTGGTGTTGTTAATATGTTTCAAGCTGGTGATTTCTTTTTAATGTCCATTCAGTATTTTAAAGATTTTATGAGAATGAAATCTTATGAAAGAGATTTCGATGAGGATCTAATTTCTGAAATTGAAGAGATGTTACCACACATTAATAGCATTATGGTAGGTGCTGGAATTAATGTTGTTGAAAAAAGTGGATCTGAAGTTACACCAAAAAGTGTTGAGAGAGCAATTAAAAGATTGGTGTCAAGTATAATGAAATATTATATGACACAAAATTTGCCAAATGTTAATGAATCATATGATAAGGCAAAAAACTTCTTGAGAGATAATTTTGGTTTTGATTTTTCTGGTCGAATTCAACAAATAACTTCCACTTATGATGTTCCGATGGAATTTGATAATGGTATTAGTCCTGAAATGATAAGACAGTTTTTAAATTATTTTGGACCTATGTATCTTTTTGAACTTGATGGTGTAAAATATTTATACCAAGATAGAGGTGATTATGAATGGTTTATTGATGAAGAGGGATATGACTATGTTGATAATGAAATCCCTGAAAAACTTGGAATTGCTGAGATGGGATTTACATTTTCTGATATTTTAAATATGTATTTTGAAGAAGATAATGATTAATATAAAAAAAGTATGAAAAAAATAATAAGACTTACTGAATCAGAACTAACTCGGATTGTTAAAAAAGTTATTATAGAACAATCAGATAAGACCTATCAAGGGGAAGACACCGTATACAAATATTCCGTTATTGGAAAATATGAAAAGGACGGGAAAAAATACGATCTTGTTAGGTATTATTTCACAATAGAAGATAATACAAACGTGGAGACCGAAACAGATGAACCTGAAACAACTAAGGTTGATAAAATCTTATTTAAATTTGAATTAATGGATGCCATTCCATTTAAAGATATTAAAAGTTCTGGATATGTTAAAATTAGTCCGACAACTGATATTCCCCGTGATTTAAGAAAAGATAATTTGAAAAAAACATTTTCATATTTTTATAGTGGGAGTGAAAAAGATTGGTCAGGTCAAAACAAAAGATATAAAATAGAAGAAGTTCAATTTGATACAACATTTTTGGTTCCCGAAGGCTATCATTTTAATGTTGGGTATTTGGATCATATGTAATTTTTTTTTATTATTAAGGTATTATGTGTAATAATACCTTTCACCCAAATTATTTACCAAAAGTAAGTTATCCATTTTCAAAATTAAAATATCCATTTCAATATTATCATAGATTAATTGAAGATTTTATGTCTTTCATGTATGAAGGGATTGATTTTAGAATTATACCATATAGAGAAGGTTATGATATTATTTTTTTAAGTGTTAATCCTTATAAAGAATATAACCCATTTAATTTTGATCCAAGTTATAGAGTAAAGGTGGGGGAAGGGTCTAAACTTATAACCTCATTTGAATTATTTCAAACCTTTTATGCGTACATTCCTGACATTGTTCCTTATTTAAATTTTAAACTTGTGGCACATCCAAGTTGTTTTAATATGGGTGGTGCTAAATTTGACCATAATGGCGTATTTGAGGAATTCAATTTAAAAGAATATTACTTTAGAGAAGAATGTATTAGACAATATCACAGTAATGAAAGATTACCTGATTATGAATCAAACATTCCTATGGTTAGATATGACGAATTTACTTGGTAGATATATTTATATATAAAAATATAGTTATGAGAAAAATATTAATCACCGAATCAGAAAAAAAAAGAATTATAAAACTACATAATAAAAAATATTTAACTGAAGACACTGGATGTCTTTGTTCTGACGGCACCATAAGTGACGAATGTTGCAAATCAAAACCACCAACAAAAACTGAAGTTACAGATCAAGAAAAACAAGAAATCTTAGTTAAGGCGGAAATTCTTAAAAGAAAAGAAGATGAATTAAAAACACAACAAATAGAACAAGAAAAAAAGACAAAAATAGAATCAATACAAAAACAATTAGATCAAACATACAACGATATTTTATCAAAACCAAAAATGGATAAGTATCAACAAAAGATTTTTGATGATAGAATTAAAAATTTACAAAACGAATTGAATTCATTAAAAGGTTTGCCTACCTCATCAAGTAACGAACCACAAAAAAGAACTACTGACCAAAAGGTTAGTGCTTGGGTAAGTGTTGCAAGTTCTATGTTAGCTTTATTTACAACAATATCAAGTAGTTTTAAAAAACAACAACAACAATAATATATGCGAAAAGTTAGAAGAAGAAAAAACCATATGAACATAATGGTTTTAAACGAAGAAAATCAAATTGAAATTGTTCATGTACCAAATCATTTGGGAGATGAATATATGAGAAAGTACGACCTGATGACCATTCAAACAAAAGATGAAATTTATGATTTTTTATTAGATCATAATAGTTTGAAAGTTAAATGAAAGAACAACTCAAAAAAGTTCTAACAGTTGCTTTAGAGGAAAAATACCCTGAAGTAAAAAACATCATTCTTATTCCTAACGAATACATCCCAAATAATTTTGATTGTGTGTTAAATATTGATTATGGGGATTTTTTAAAAATGGATGCCACTGAATTAAAAACCTTAGTGATGGACTATGCCAAATACTTGGGGGCAAAAATTGATACAGTTGTGTTTTATTAGGTATTTATAACTATGGATGAAAATATAATCAAAATATATTATGAAACTTTTTTGGAAGAAGAATATGATTTTAATGGGATCATATTAACACCTCATCTTAATAGAGAAGAAGATAGAATTGATTGGGAAGTGGATAACCCACAAAAACTATCAGTTTCTAAATCAATAATTATAGATTACGTTCATGATCTTTTTTTTGATTTTTGTAAATACATAGGTTCGGGACCAAAAGGACAAAGAGCAATTTATGATTATTTACAAAGAGCAGCAACAAATTTATCTCCAACATTTACCTTTCCAAGAGGTAATGTTTTTTTAAATCAAAAAGATAAAATTAAACTTTTATTAATTTTAACCAGTATAAAACAAATTGTTTATACCATAAAAGGAGGTAATAAATATATCTTTGATATTGAAATTGATGATTTTAGTTTAGATAATAGTTTTGCTGAAGATTTTTATTGTGGGTTTAAAGTTAAATTTTTATCAGGAACAAAAAACGGAGAAGAAATTAATGATAGTGATATGAGTGAATGTATAGGTGATGTTTTTATAGAAGATGATTTTGTTTTTTATCAAGATAATTTAATGCTCCCATTTTGGGAACCAATAGTTAATAACCCTCTTTTATTTGATCTTAGAGAAACTTATTATTCTAATGATTTTATTGCGTATGATAAAGATGGTAAAAGAATAAATGTTGATTACTGATGTTTAGTGAAAAAGAAATAGAAAAAATTAATAGGTTTTTATCTAACCAAACTTTTGAGTGCTCATCAACACTTATGGGTAATAGAGGTATGCCATTTAGTTTTGAATATCAATTTGCAATTACAGGAATTAGGCAAATGATATCTGTTGGTGAGTGGTATGATTTTGCAAGGGTATATGTTGAAATTATTGATGTTGAAGATAAATACAAAAAATTTTACGGTATTTTAGGTAAGGACTTTGATATAAAAAAGATATCAAATGTATTCTTCAAAGAAGAATATACTTTTACACATAGTTTAAATGAGTGTATAAGTGAAACTTTAAAGCACTTTACTTCTGACGAATTTGTTAGAATTTATTTTGACAATATTATTATATCGGATGATTTATATGATGAAATAAAAAATACTCAAGATACGGCTTAGGACCGATTATTGCTATGGCAATAAAAACCCCCATAAGTGTCGCTACCTGTGGGGGTTTATTTAAAATTATGATAAGTTTTAATAAAATAGGAGATCTTAACACTGATTGGTTACATGTGTATATTAGTGATCAAAAAAAAATAGGAGAAGCATACCTATATAATTTTAATAATTCTTTTGACATTAATAAAAATACATATGATATTTTATCAGAAAAAAATGATTTGTATCTAAATCCAAATAATTGTTTTTTTGTTTCTGATTTTAAAATTTATGAACCATATAGAGGTATGGGTTATAGTAAAATATTATTAGAAAATATTTTGAATATGACAAAAACATATAACGTAAAATATGTTTATCTTAATTGTAAAAAAAATAATGAGATTGCTTTAAATTTGTACAAAAAATACAACTTTGAAAAATATGGGGAAAATGATATTGATTATGTTTTAATATATAAAGTCCCCGACATTATATGAGGGGGACTTAAATAATTATTATTCAATATCAATAACCTCTAAATCAAAAATTAATTTTTTTCCGGCTAACGGATGATTTGCGTCTAAAATAACAACCTCATCTTTTATTTCTTTAACCACAAAATTAATTGGACCCATTTGAGTTTCTGCTTGTAATCCCATACCTACCTCAACTTCACCCGGCATCTGCTCTTTTGGAACTTCTTGAACCATGTAATCATTATATTCTCCATACGCGTCTTCAGGTAAGATCTCAACAGTTTTTTTATCACCAATTGACATATCATGTAAGCCACTTTCAAATCCTTTGATTAATTGACCTTGACCCAACGTTGCCTTTAAAGGTTCTCTACCTTCAACCATAGAAGAATCAAAAATACTACCATCTTCTAATCTTCCTGTGTAATTAACAGACACAGTACTGTTTGTTTCTACTTTTTTCATAAAATAATTTTTTTTATAATTATAGAAAAATTTTGACGTATTGTAAAACTATTTATAAAAATATTTATAAATTATGAAAAGTAGAAAATCCAATGTTATTGCCCAAACTAATTTGATGTTAGAAAAACGATATTTAGATAACAAATTTTTATCAGAACAATTTGAACCAAAAAAACCTAAATTACAAGTCACGGCAATTGAAGATAAAGGACCTGTTAAAAAATGGAAAATTTCTTTATTCCAAGAAAAAGATTCAGGAGGTTTAAAAGATATCATGACACCTGAAATAATTCAAAAACTTGATTTAAAACAAGAATATGCCGATCAAGAAACGGCAGCTATTGATTTACAAAAAGTTGATCAATCTGAATTAGAAAAATTGGTTGTTTAATAATTTTTTGTATCTTTGTTTTATGGAAAATTTAAATGACTTGGGTTTACCCGAAATAAAATCACTTTGTAAAAAATATGAAATATCACCTGTCGGTGATAAAAAAGACCTCATCAAAAAATTAAAGTATTTTTTGGATCCTGTTGAGGGGACACTGAATGTTCATACAGGTAGAAAATTACCCCCCAATAAAAAAATTGTAGGACTAAAAGTTTCTGAAAAAGATAAACTTAATTTGGTGTTAAAAAATAAAGGAAGTTTTCTTTATTACTCTTTTGGGTATCAATATTACATGGTAGATAAACAATTAGAAGTTTAAAGTATTTATAGTATATGGAGGATTTATCAAAAAAATATGATGAAAGAACATTAAGATTAATAATTCAAACATTACTGGAAAGTGGTGTAGAATATGATGCTGAGTTTGATGATAGTATTTGTGATGAAATTGATGACGCTTTAAAATATATTGGAATTGAACCTAAAAATTGGGAAGACTATACTTTTTATTTTCAACTTTTAAGAATTAATCCAAATTATAAAAATGAAAGTATCAAAGTTCCTGAATTAGGTAAGTATGAAGTTGACACTGATGTTATCCTTTATGAAAGTGCACGAGAAACTTGGAGAAAAAATGTATTTTCATATTTCGATAGTAGAGATTTGATTGAACAACAAGTTATAAATAACTACGATTCCTCATATTGGGAAGGTGATATGATTGATAGAGAGGTTTTTGATAGTTCAACAGAACGTGAAGAGATTAGTAATGTTGAAAGAATTGAATATAGAAATAAAAAATGAGAAATAGATTTGTCATATCAGAAAGTGATAGACGAAGTATTTTGTCTATGTATAATCTAATAAATGAAGATGAGAACAAAACTAGAATTGTAGGTACGATTCAAGTTGTTCCTACTTATTTTAGAGCTCAAAATATTGAATTAAGTTTATATGGTAACAATCAAGACGATTCGTATGAACCAATAGATGGTCTTGATATTGAGGATATGGTTTTATTAGGTAAAACAAAAACAAACAATAATGGAGATTATGTTTTTAATAATGTTACTGATTTTGATAATTTATTTATTTCATTTGAAGGAAACGATTTTTATGACTCAATAAATTATAGAGTTGTAAAATTAACCCCTAATAAAGACAATACTGTAGATTTTAATATTAAAAGTAAAAACGGTAAAAAACCAGACGATGAAGAAAAGAAAAAGAAACCAAAAAAAATAAAAAAATGCGAAAAAAAAGAATCGGATAATAATAAATTTTATGGTTATGGTGAATATATGATTGATGGAGATACTGAAGAAATAATAAAAGGAGAACCATTCAAAAAAAATGTTCAAGGAAAAATGTATCAAGAAGCATCAAAAGTTGCGGTAAAAGACGCGTTATTTGATTACTTGGATTTGTACCCTAATAAACTTGTTAGTTTTGATACGTTATATAAACATATATTAAATATAATCGGCACACAAGATCTTAAAAAATTAACAATAACATGTAAAAAAGTTTTTTATCAAGATGGTAAAATAGTGGCAACAACCATAGTTAAATTTAAAAAAACTTTTTTAGACCAAGAAATAAAAAAATTAGAACCTAAAATAATTCCTGTTGTAAGAAAAATTGATTTTGAAGATATTGATTTTCAAAAAGCTTTAGAAGATTCTTTTAAGAATAAAAAGAAAATATTTTTATTTTTCTGTACAGATAATCAAGAATGTAATGGTCTATTAAAAAACTTTGTTGAGTTAGGTGATTTAGATAAAAAATTAAATGGATGGATAAAACTTTATTATAAAGTAGATATGAGTCAAGAAAAAAAATATGTAGTGGCGTCAGAATCATTGAAAGTTTTTAGTTATCCAACAGTAGTGATATTAGAGGCATCCAAAGACCCAACAAAAAATTATATAAAAGATTCGGTACGAATCATTAAAAAAATTACATCATTTGATGAAACAGATTCAGGAATGAGTAATTTACTAAACTAATAACATATTTATTAAAAAAAAACAATTATGAAAAATTTAAAACAAGAATTAAATGAGATGAAATTTTTATTTGGTTATAAACCAGGTAAAGTATTATCTGAACAAAATATACCAACTGAAGAAGAGTACGGTATGGAAGAAATGTATGACATGGAAGAAGGAGAATATCCTATGGAAGAAATGTACGACATGGAAGAAGGAGAATATCCTATGGAAGAAGAATTTGAAATGGAAGATGATATTTTAATGGCAGATCCTGACGTAATGGAACCCGAAGTAATGCCTGATACCGATAGAGACGTTGAAGAAAAACCATATAGACCAGGAAGGCCTGATAGAGACCCTAATAGATTACCTTATCCTAATCCCGACACTCATCCACAAGGTAGAAGAAGACATTCAATGGATGATGAAGTAGAATACGAGTTAGAAATTGATGACGAACCAAGAGACGAAGTGGAATATGAATTAGAAATTGACGACGAACCAAAAAGACCAAGACCTATGAAAAGTATGGGTAGAAGAGGTTCTATGGGTCGTGAAGAAATGAATGAACCATTTGTTGATGATGTTGATTCAGAATACGAAAATAGTGATTTAGGAGATTTAGTAAAAAAATATTTAGGTAAAAGACGTTAATATGCGAAGAAATAGGTTGATTTATGAAAGACCTGTAAGTGATTACTTACCTGATGAATTTAAAAAAGGGGCAAAAGAGGCAAGTAAACGTTTATATGATGACCCAACCAACCCTGCACCGAGTAGTAATCAAGTAGGTATGTTAATGATGGGTTTACCAAGAATGGAATCAGGTAAACAACAACAATTAGTTAACTTAGCTCTTGAAACTTTTTATAGTATGTATCCGCATATTAAAAAATTAGTGGATCAAGGTAAAATTATAATGGATGTTCAGTTAGGTAGTGCTGGTGGTAGAATGAAAACTCAAACACCCGCAAGACCTTCAGTAGAAAAGGCTAAAGAAACTGATCCTGATTTTGATGAAAGAATAAAACAAAGACATTTTATTAATGCTAAGACACAAGGTAAGGCTTGGTTAGATGGTTTTGGTGCAATTAAGAAGATGAAAAGTAAAATTGAGGCAATTGACCCTAGTTTATATCAAAACTATGACGGATTTGTTAGAGGAGCTTCAAGATTTTATTGGGAAAACACCGAAATGTTAGAAAGAATGGCAGCATCAGGTGCTGGTCGTATGGCATATTGTGATGTTTATCCTGACAAATCAAAAAAAGGTGTGTTTGTTATAGAAGTAAGAGCACCTCATCTTCCATTATTAATGCATGAGTTAGTAAAAGGTGCAGAATACTATGATAGTTTATTTTCATTACCTGGTCAGAAAGAAGTTGGTGATGTTTTAATGGGTATTACTGACGTACACAAACACGAAATTCAAAATATGAACTACGGTAGATCTCTTTGGTCTAAAATTCGTTACATCTTAGAAGAATTTGTAAGTGGTTATGATAGATCTATGGAAAGTGATCTTACTTTTATGTTAGAAAGTCTTGGACCTAAAGTTTATAATAGATTTATGGACGGTATTGTTAAAGATGATAACAAAATTATTAAAGAGTTTATTGCAGAGTGTGAAGAATTAGTAAAAGAACTTGAATAAAAACCTAATCCTGTGGAACCAACACAAGTTAAACAACTTTTTATTGATTTATTTGGGGAAAAGGTAGAAATCTACGGACTTTTTGTTAAATTATTTGAAGTTGAATTAATAAATACCGGCAACAAGTCAGAATTTTATAACTTTGACTTTGAAATAACAAATCCAAATGACGTTTCTTATTATATTCTACCTATTGAATGGGAAATACAAGAATTAATTAATGAATTTACTAACTATGTTGACGTTAAAGTCAATTTTACGTTGTTTTTACAGACAGGAGTTAATTTATACTTCAATAAAGAAAAAACTGAGGAAATTAAAAACGCATTTAAAAAAGTTGATACAATAAAATTTACAACAGGGAATTGGATTATTGGTTATAATCGTTATGAACTAAAAATAAAGTCAGTTGGATACAAAAAAGGTTATGAACACGAACTAATGAGGTTTGAAAACGTAATTAAACCAATAAGCGCCACTAAAAATGGAGAACCATGTGATATTGATGAATCAATTTTACAATATTTTGAAGAATTTTTACCACAAAATGAAACTTATTGGGAATCTGAACACCTTTATCAACATTTAGACCAAATTTTATCGTCAATCCCTTCTATTGGTGGTAACGACATACTATTAGAATACTCAACAACCTTACTTCGTAAGTGATTTACTGCGTTTTTTACGGTGAAACGTGATAACAAACCTATGAACCTCATCTTGAATGGTTGCAAGTAGGTTAAAAAACTTAGAATTTTCAAATTTTACCGTATTTCCATCAATAAAATGTAGAATATCTGACTTGTGAGACGAATTTTTACTAATTGACACTAAATCTACCCTATCAAGTATAGAAAGTTCGTTAAAAACCCTCTTTGCTACCCCTAATTGACCCTTACCACCGTCAATAATAACCATATCAGGTAGTTTTTTCTTCTCAGATAACAATCTTTGGAACCTACGACGTAAAACTTCGTCAAAAGAAGCGTAATCATCGGGACCTTCCACTGTTTTTATATTGAATTTACGGTATTCTGACGTATTTTTCTTACCATTTGTGTATCTAACTAACGCAGATACCTGACAATCACCACCAGTATGTGAATTATCGTACATTTCTATGTCAATAGGGGTGTTTTTTAACCCATAGGTACCCTTGAACTCGTTAGCCAGTACCAAATAACCACTAATTCTTGTTGATTCTACACATTTTTCATACTTATTTAGTGCATCTAACCTAAATTTGATGTCATTTGCCTTCTCAAACTCCATATCCTTACTGTATTTACCCATTAAACGTGATAATTTACCCCTATATTGGTCAATATTGAATGAAATAACCTGTTTTAGGTCAGTAATAGTAGAGTTATAGATAAATTTATTAATATTTCCTACACATGGAGCGTCACAACGACCCATATGATACTCTAAACAGGTAGAAAACTTAGTATTTTCCACATTTTCAGGTGTAATATCATAAGAACATGACCGTAAATTAAAGATATCATGTAATAAATCGTATAATTCATAGCAAATATTACTACTTGTAACACAAATTAGTGGATCTGAGTCTAAATTTGTCTCATTTTTGACTTCTAAACGTGGAAATACCTCATTTGATAGGGTTAAATACCATTTTTTTGACCGATCATCCTTTAATTTGATGTTAAATTTAGGTTTGTGGGACTTAATTAGGTCATTTTCAAGTGTAAGTGCGGAATTTTCGTCTAAAGTAGTCAAAAAATCAACATCTGAGACGTTTTCTACCAATAATTTGGTTTTATCTGAGTGATTTTTGTTAGAAAAGTACGATTTTACCCTATTTGGAAGGTATTTTGCCTTGCCAACATAGATAATTTGACCTTTTTTGTCTTTAAAAAGGTAACAACCACTGGATTTTGGAATATTTTTGAGTTTTTCTTCTAACATTTAGGCTAAAATACGACTTTTTTAGGTAAAAACCAACAATTTTGACTATTTATTTGTATGAAAATAGTAATTACTGAGTCTCAATACCAAAAATTGGTTGAAAATATTGAAATAATTGACGATATTTTAGATAAATTAGGTAAAATTGGGTATGAAAACCTTGAAAATGACGAAAAAATGACCCTAAATAGGTACTCAGAGTGGTTAAATTCGGGTCAAAAAGGTGAATTTATGGGTGAAATTACCCCTAAAAACACTGATTTTGAGGCCAAAATAGGTGAAATATTCACTACAAATATGAGTGATGATAGTGAATTAACATTTCAATATGATTACTCAGATATATTAAAACACGAAAACATACATTACGGTACCGTAAAATGGCATGGAGAAGAGTGGATAGGTTTAATTGCAACAGATAAAAATGATAAAATAACTGAAATTGATTTTGTTTTAGATCAAGATTTTTATTTAGATAGTGATGTAGAGAGTTTTAGCGAATATGACGACAGTAATGAAAAAAGATTACAAGACGAAATAGGTAAAGATTATAAAAGATTAGAATATTTCTTTCAAGAAGACGTAATACCTTATTTAACCGATTAAATTTTCTTTTTTTAAATAATCAAATAGAGATTTTGCCAACTTCTCACCAAATTTTATATCTGATGGGTAATGTGCTTTAGCCATTTGTCTTGAATAGACGATATCATCTTTGATTTTTTTTAATTCAGATTTAAATTTTGGGTATTTGTAAGATAAAACTAAATAAAGTAAATTAGATTGTGTTGAATGACCCGATGGGTATGCGAAACCTTCCATAGATTTAAGCATTGGATCCGATAATTTTGAATCAATCCTAAAAGGTCTAGGTCTTTTATAAAAATTTTTTAACTCAAGTATTATTTCTCTAACGTCAAAAATTAACTTATTTATTAATTTATTTTCTTTTATATTTTTTTCTTTTAAAAAATTAATAAAGTTTTGAGGTATATTATCTTTTTCTTGTACAAATTTTTTTTTAAGGTCTATACTTTTTAAAAAATTAATTTCTTTTTTTGTTTGTGTACTGTTATTTGATGGTGGATATAGATTTTTAAATGGGTAAAGATCAAAATTTTTGAATATATTATTTTTAATGGATTTAGTTTCCTGAATACTCATTAAATTTTTAATCCTATTAATTTCTTCATGTAATAACATATTTATAAGTATCTATATATTTATTACTATGATAACAAAAAAAGATTTTTTAAATGGAGGTGGTTTAATAGTAGAACAAAAAACCTCTAATAACGATTATGTTGAAATGATTTCATTGTTATTACATTCAAGAACACAGTCACATACACTACATTTACAAACAGAATCATATCCAGAACATATGGCTTTAAATGGGTATTATGATGGTATTGGAAACATCATTGACGGATTAGTGGAATCATATCAAGGAAAATATGGTATATTGAAGGGATATAAATCATACCCAATTTCAGAATATAAATCTACCGAATCAACAATTAAATATTTAAAAGATTTATGTTCTAAAATAGAGAAATTAAGAAGTTGTTGTAAAGATTCATATATACAAAATCAAATAGATACTGCATGTGAATTAATTAATTCAACATTATATAAACTTAGATTTTTAAAATAAAAAAAAATGGCAAAAGAAATTTTAATTAAGGAATCAGATCTTATCAGAATGATAAAAAGAATGGTTAGCGAAGTAAAAAAAGAACAAGAAATGAAAGAAGGTCTATTTGGTCCAAATAGAAAAGATTTGGAGTTAAGAAAAACTGATCTAATTAGAAAAATAGACGACTTAATGGAAGAGTTAGAATTAACTGATGAAGATTTATATAACTCAATTGATTCGGTAATTAGACAAGCAGAAGAACATAACTACGATGGTGAAGTTGATGTTAAACAAGGAAGAACAGGAAGAATTGTATTGATTTTTAAACCAACACCATCTAAATTCCATCAATCAGGATTTTATAAAAATGTTGTAAGCCCTATGGTTGGTGGTATGAGGGGCGGTCATACATTTGGTGGAGGAAGAGACTAAAATTAACATATTAAAATAGTCAAGGTGGTTATTTAACCACCTTTTTTTTGTCCAATAAATTGTGTATCATTTCTAATGATTTAAGACTAACCTTATGGTATTTTAAATAATTGTAAGATCTTATAGTCTGTTGAGTGAAAAAAATAGATGTTACTGAAAAAATAATTATTGGTATTGTACCTAAAGATTGGTTAACTGTACAAATGACTAACATTGAAATAAAGAAAAACAAACTGTGAGCTGAAAAATTTAATTTTAACTCCCATTTGTTTACTAGTTTTTTAGCGTCATTAATTTGATTTTGTTTTTTTTCTTCGTAATTCATATTACAAATATAAATAAAAAATTTAATACTAAAAAATTAATCTAAACTATTTTTATATTTTTTAAAAAATTCTAAAGGTATTTTTTCGTGACTCAAAGAAGTCTTAGATAGTACCCCCTTTTCTTCTAAAGATTTTAATCTATCTCTAGTATTTGGATATCCTGTCCAATTGGCGTGATTTGATAAAGATGCGACATTTGAGGGTAATCCTCCGTTTTTGTATTTTTCATAATGATTTTCTTCAGTAGATGGATCTATTAACCCTATAAATGAATATTGATTACTATTTGAAATAATTTCATCCCACACATCAATACCACCAGCAGAAAACCCTAATATTTTATTAACTTGATTATTTTTCTTTATGTTTGGTAAATCTGTAGAAGTGTAAGGTAAAAATATAACGTCTTTTTCTGATAGACCAGCAGCAACCCATTGAGATTTCATCCATTCTGGCGTTGCATAATCAGTACCTCCAAAAACAACCGTTTTTGATGGAAATACGTTTTCTTCATCCTCAACATATTCTTGACCACCAATGTAGTATAAATGCCACGGTTCGGCACCTCTAAGAGGACCTTGTGTTTTATAAGTCACCTCAAACCCATAATCTTCACATTTGTTTGCGACCCAATTTTTTACTTTAGGATTTGTATCCCACCACGATGGGTCTGTACTAAATATATCAAAAGCCCTTCCTGTGTGGTGTTGACTAAAACCTGGTAATGAGTTCCATTTCTGAGTATCATCTATACCCCTAACTTGAGCCTTTGAACCAAAATTGGTGACTTGGTCTTCAGGTGGTGTAGAAATACTTCTATAACCTGATACTATGTTATAAGGATATTTAACTGAGGGGTTTGCTTTTTTACAATCATTTATTAATTGGTTAATTGCCGCTAACGCATCTGAATTAACACTACCTGCATCGTCTCTGGTTTGACCTTCTTGTTTCATTTCACGATCCAAATGTAATTCAGTAATTTCTACACCCCAGTCCGTTTTTAATTTTTTAATTGCATTTTGTACAGGTATTGGTAATCTATCAAATATTTTAACATTTGAAGGCCCTCCACCTGAGTTGTTATAACCACCACCTGACCCAATGTCCTCTATATTTTTTTTAAAATTATCTTCCATTCCTGGATTTATAAAAACAATATACTCATCATCAATTTCTGCCGGGTCAGTATCTTTAACTGTTTTTTTAACTCCATTTTTTTCTTCAAGTCTATCAGTGGCATTTGGTGGGTAATATTCAAAATGTTCGTGGGGACCTGTTGATGGTGGGGTATTACCTACCTCTTGGAAAATGGCTCCTGCGGGTATTATGTCCCCTTCATTAAAAAAAACTTTACTGTAGTGACAATGTTTAGTTTTGGATCCGTCATCATGTTCTATAGTAAAACATAATGGGCCTATTTTACCCATTTTACCTGATTTAAGAATCGCCGTTGGTGTACCAAAAGGTGCTGCGTAATCTCTTCCTGCGTGCCAGTGCCAATTACAATATCTTGGTTTTCCTTGTGCACACAAGCTAGGTATTGCAGGCCTCCAACCATACACTCTTCCCCTTCTTACAGAGGCTAACGTTATGTACGATGGGTTTAATTTACTAACATTTATTTGATTTGCAGATCCCTTACCAATTTCACTTGGACTAATATATCTAACAAATTCTCCTTTATCTCCAAATTCTACAGCACCTATTACATCTCCGGTCTTTTCACCTGTTGGTAAAAAAGTATTTTTTCTGTATAAACCTTGCTCAGAAATTTGATTTTTAAGTATATCTAATAATTTGATTGACATAATATATAAATAAATATACAATATAATAATTACATACAATTAAATGATAAAGTATTGGGCATTTAACACCTCTATTTTATTTTTTAAACGTATTTATATATGAATATGAAATATTTAATTTTTGTAGTTTTTTTTATTGTAAGTTTTTTTACAATAAGTCAATGTAACGGAGTACAATCTTTTACTTTAACACCTCCTCCCGTTGGTGGGGCTTATTTACCTGGTCAAGTTGTGACCATGTGTTATACTATGAATGGTTATACACAGACAGGGGCGAATTGGATTGAGGGGTTTGACTTAACATTAGGACCAGGTTGGGCATCAGTTACTCCACAAACCGCACCTGCAAATTGTGGAGGAAACGCAACAGGTGGTCAATGGGTATGGAGAACATCAGTAACATCTACAACGACACCGATAGTTACTGTTGGTCCTGGGTATTTTTTTGATTTAACAATAGACGGTAACCCTGGAAATGATTTTGGTGATTCAGGGTCCTGTATATGGACATTTTGTGTAACACTAACAGTTGCAAATGTATGTACACCACAAAACTTATTATTACAAGTCACTCCCGGTTCAGATGGTATGTGGGGTAGTTATACAAGTACATCATGTGACGTTGCAACACCATTCACAGTATTCAACGGAACAATAAACGTAGTCCCAATTGTGTTGGGGCCAATAACACACAATTAAATTATTATGAAAAAGGTTTTATTTATTTTAATGACAATGATTTCAAGTATTTCATTATCACAATTATCAACAGTTA
>Ga0315909_10001739_pt1 | contig 28924 bp, 23 predicted proteins | sample LakEriMetagenome_11_FD_203527 | JGI IMG/M metagenome (GOLD analysis project Ga0315909, IMG submission 203527) | Freshwater fungal communities from buoy surface, Lake Erie, Ohio, United States - Buoy 2 MA125 | ecosystem: Environmental > Aquatic > Freshwater > Lake | place: USA: Lake Erie, Ohio... | reverse complement strand
ATCGCAAAATACCTTTGCGTCATCTCAATAAATTACTTCTTGTCCAATTTTCACCTGCGCCTGACGCTACCTGAACATCGTCGCCCCTCGGCATGAGCGCAAGCTGACCAAGCAGATTGGAGGATCCGTTGCATCGGCACCCCCGGGAAGATAGTGACCAGCAGTACCGCCACCGTACATCGCTCTGTGATCGAATTTCTCTTCTCGCAAGAAACCTTTTCCATAAACCATGAACAAAGCTGAGTTCCCTGCTTCAATCACTTACCCCTACTCATGCGACCTAATGCCTGCCTGCCATCCCCCGCCCTCGTCGCGTCACCAACCAGTCGCGCGCTGTCGCCAGCGCCGGCGCTCGCAGCACTCTTTGGGTACTTTGGGCTCATCATGGGTTCCTGGGCTGGTCGCATACCCGCATTGCGCGATGCCTTGCAGCTGTCCGTTGGCGAACTTTCAATCGTGTTGTTATGCAGCGGGCTCGGGGCCGCGTTGTCGTCCGCATGGTCATCGGCTGAGCCGTTACGTTTGCTCCTGCCATTGCCAGGACAGATGAGTCAGCGCACAACACTCGGCATCGCAGGTTTGGCACTGCTCTCGTTGGTGCTCATGATTGGCCTGGCCCCCAACCTGCCGCTGCTGATGCTCACGGTTTTTCTCTTGGGCGCCAGCGCCAGTGCTTTTGATATCGGTATGAATGCGGCCGCAGCGCGTGAGGAAAATCTGCAGGCACGATCCCTGATGGCGCGGCTGCATGCCTGTGCCTGTGCTGGTGGTCTTGCTGGTGTCATGCTCGGCAGTGGCATGGCGTGGCTGCGTTACTCGCCAACACAGCATTTCAGCTTGCTGATACTGCCCTGTGCGCTACTGCTCTGGTTGGGTGTACGAGGACTGAGTACGGATAGCGTAAGCAATGCACCAGTCACCCAACAACCCTTGTTTATTCTGCCGCGCGGTGACATCGCCTTGCTGGGCATGCTGGGATTTTTGGCCGCGATGACCGAGGGCAGTATTGCCAACTGGAGTGGCGTTTTCATGACAGACCAATTCGGCGCTTCCATGAGCCTTGCACCCCTGTCGCTGGCGGCCTTCTCCGCCATGATGCTGCTCTCGCGCTGTCATGGCGATCGGCTCAAGGCCGCCATGGGTGCCCGACGTCTGGTTTGTGGTGGTGCACTCGTCGCGGGTATCGGGATTTATCTGGCTGTGTTTGCCAACGCAACCCCGACCGCAGTGACTGGCTTTGCCATCGCCGGACTGGGGCTGGCGATGGTATTTCCGTTTGTGTTCAGCGCGGCCGGTCAGCAAGGCGCGATGGCCATTACCGGGGTTGCCACCATGACGTATGCCGGCAGCATGATCGGGCCACCCTTATTGGGCGGTATTGCGCAATGGCTGGGACTGCAGGCAGCACTGGCCTTCACTGGACTGCTAAGCTTGCTGATCGCCGGCATCGGCATGCGAGTCCATCTACTGCGTTAGGGATTCGTCAGGGAGTCGTTATCGACTTCGGCAACTTGAATCGAGTCATCCCACTTTCAATAGCGGACGGATCGCTGGCAGGAAAGCTCAAATCAATCGCCTCATCAAGCAGGTTCTGTTGCTTTTCAACAGGATGATGCGATAGTAAATGCCGTTCCGTTATGTCCTGCGCCGATGCATCACACGCATTCACGTCTTTGGGTGTGACAGACCGCGAGGTATCCCCAAACGAAGATTGCGCATGCGGATCTTCTTTCCCTTTGTCGGTATCCAGGTTGGGCTGAGTAATCATGCTATGACTCCTGCCTATCATTGACTGCCTCAAAGGCAGAACTGATAGATATCGGATCTCGGGTCAGCACTAAAGTTCCCGCTACCGTTCTTCAAAAAGTGCCGAACGATCCAGATCTGCAACATCAGGCACACCCAGCAGCGCCAGCGTGATGTCGATCTCTTTTTTCAACAGGGCGATCGCTTTTTCCACACCCGCTTGTCCGCCACTGGCCAATCCATACAAACCAGCGCGACCGATCAGACAGGCGTCAGCCCCCAAGGCCAGCGCTTTGACCACATCGCTGCCACGACGGATGCCACCGTCCATCAACACCTGCATCTTGCCGTTGACGGCATCAACAATCGCCGGTAACGCGGCCGCTGCCGAAGGCACACCATCAAGCTGACGGCCACCATGGTTGGACACCATGACCGCATCGGCGCCATGCGACATGGCGCGCACCGCATCATCGGCGCGCAGGATACCTTTGACGGCAATGCGCCCCTGCCAGCGCTGACGTAGCCACTCCAGGTCTTTCCAGTTCACCGACGCATCAAAGGACGCACTAATGTGCTGCGCCAGCGAGACCAGCTTTTGTGCTGGTGCTTCCGGATTATCGAGATTGCCAAAGGTGAAGCGCGGGCCACTGGCCAATCGCATTAACCAGCCCAGCTTGCTCGCATAGTCGACAATATTATCAAGCCCTATACGCGGCGGTACCGTGAAGCCATTGCGAATGTCACGCTCGCGTGGCCCCTGCAATGGCAGATCAACGGTAACTACCAGCACACGTGAACCGGCGTCCCAGGCGCGCTGTATCAGCGCATCAGTCATACCTCGGTCCCTCTGGATATACAACTGAAACCAGAAATCCTGTCGACCGTGCCGGGCAAGTTGTTCGATGCTGCAATTGGAATTGGTCGACTGACAAAACCCCACACCGGCAGTCGCGGTCGCGCGGGCAATGTGCAGGTCACCCTCGGGCCACAACAACCCCGCCAGACCGGTCGGTCCCAGGATCATGGGTGAGCTCAGCGATTCGCCGAGTACCTCGACCGACTGCTTTCTCTGACTGACATCCACCATCACCCGTGGTGCAAAGCGCAGCCTCGCAAGGTCAGCCTCATTGTCACGCAGGGTACGCTCGTCGTGGGCGCCACCATCGATAAACCCGAAAACGGAACGTGGTAGCTTGCGCCGCGCTATCTCTCGCAGATCGGCAATATTGACTGCCTTGGTGAAGTGCATCTTGTCTGCCTACGTGAATGTTATTGTGCAGACATGATACCGAAGGATGCCGCTAGCCACCCAGAAACGGTCAGCCCGAGTACCCGTCGAATTTCATTGACTCACATTCGACACCCGTCGGGTCTTTGGCTACACCAACGCGCTGGCCCGGCATAAACCGCAGATTCATTCATCACCTGTTTCAGCAATGACCTTTTTTCTGCTGCCCCGGAGGGCAGTGGTCTCCACCATGCCGGTGCCTCACCTTGCCACCGGAATGCCAACCCCCGCGATGCAATTCCCAACCTTGGGGTCCTTCACGCCAAACGGGCTCGACGTAGACATACCCTGTTCTTTGTCTCTCCCAGCGACCGGATACCCACACATGCGTACCGCTCTGCCAATTCCAGTAACCGGGGATCCATACGTAACCCGCGCGAGGCGGCGGCACGGGTTCTTCACGCAGGATGGGTGGCGGCGTACCGCCAGTGATGGTGATACCCCAGCTGATGTTGGCATCGGCGACAACCTGACCAGAGTCGAGAAGGACTGCGGCAGCAAGACAGCTGACGCATCGTAGAAAGCAGTTTTTCAAGTTAGCAAATCTCGGAATTCAAAAAATCATGCAATCACAGATAACCGAGAACGAGGGTGAAGCGAATTGTGGTCAAACCATCCCGAGACAAAAGCAGAGTGGGATGTCTATCAAGGACGATGATAGAGAGATGATCGAGGCCCGAGGCGTTCATGATGTATGCGCGGGATACTAAGCATCCAGCACGCATTGGCTACAACTCAATCAACCCATGCCGCACGGCGATCAGCGTAAGTTCAGCCTGATTGGCAACGCCGAGTTTCTGCTTGACGTTGTAGAGATGGGTACCGACGGTACGTGGGGAAATATTCAGAAGTTCAGCGATTTGATTGACGGACGCACCCTTGGCGAGCTGAATAAAGACGCCAAACTCTCGTTCCGAGAGCACTTCGATGGGACTTTTTTCGCCGTTGAACTCTTCCAACGCCATGCGCTGGGATAAATGACTATCGATATACATGCGCCCTTCATTGACCTGCCGTATCGCATGAATCAACTCATCTGGTGCAGTACGCTTGGACAAATAACCGAGTGCGCCGGCCTTGAGCATGTAACGCACATAACTCGGATCTTCATGCGACGACAAGCCCAGCACGCGTGCATGCTTGTCACGAGCCACGATACGGCGCGTTGCCTCCACGCCCATGGTTCCACCGAGCGAAATATCCATCACGATCACATCAGGCTGGGTGCTTGATATTTGTTGATAAGCCGCCTCGGCCGACTCTGCCTCGGCAACGACACGAATATCATCGGTCGCTTCGAGCAACATGCGAAACCCCATGCGTACGACGGCATGATCATCTACCAGCATGACATTGATTGTTTTTTTCATGAGCTGTGACTTTCCTTGATGGGAAGCGAGACGACCACCTCGAGTCCGCCTTCGGCTGCGGCCTGAAACACGATCTGACCACCGTGCGACTCCGCCCGTTCCTGCATGCCGCGGACACCATAATGGCCCTCGCGCTTTACAGAGGCTGCGCCGCGCCCGTTATCCGATATGGCAAGTGTCAATTGTCCCTCATCGCTCTGAATGCGAATGTGCGCCAGCGAGGCACCTGCATGACGCACAATGTTAGTGACCGCCTCTTGAACGATTCGGTAAGCGGATAACTCGAGCGTGTCTTCTAATGGTGGGACCGTGCCAGTGACTTTGAGATCAAAACGGATGTCCGGATTGTTTTGCTGTGTCTCAGTCAGCAAATCGCGCACTGCATCCACCAGGCCCATCCCTTCGAGCTTGATGGGGCGTAGCCGGGGAATCATTCGATGCATGGCGTCCGCGGTCAAACCCGCCGTATCAAAGAGCATCTTGGCATGTTGCTCGAGCGGACCGCCAGCGACATCGGGACGCTGCATCAGCGATTTGGCAATACTGCGGATCGCGGTCAGCGACTGGCCCAACTCATCATGCAATTCAAGCGCCAAGGCCGCACGTTCTTCTTCGATGCGCGCATGCAGCTGCTTGGTAAATTCGCGCTGCGCATCGAGCCGAGCCTGCGCTTCAGCGCTGGCCTGCCGGACTTGAATATTGTCCTCGACCGCTTGTGCCATGCGATTGAAAGTGCGCCCCATCTGCCCTGCCTCCTTGCCCGGCAAAGGCGGCAGGCGAACCTGATGATCACCGCGCTCGATTTCACTCAAACCGCGCTCGATTTTTTCCAGTGGTGCGACCCACAAACCGATCAGCCAGAACAAGGCAATATCGGCCAGCACAAACAAGATGAATTGCGCGAGCAATATGTCGCGAAGATTGTCCCAGCCATCGAGAATGGCACGCGTCGGGTTGGTCACGATCACCAGCCTCGCACCGTCGATCTCAATGACTCGCTTCATTTCCGATGGGGAGACCAGACTGGCGTACCAATGCGGCGCGTCACGCCCAGCCTTGTACAAGGAGGGTGGAGACTGGTAGCGCAAAACGCCGGCCTTGTCATAGAGGGCAATATCGTTGGCACGCACTCTGCCGGTCGCCTGCAAAAAGGCGATCAGTTCGTTCAGATCACGACTAGCATAAGAGCTACTCACTCGCGCCAGCAACTGTGCTGCGATACGACTCGACGCTTCCATCTCCTCGCGCACACTGTCGCGCGTGGAAGTGACCTCGACCCGAATAAGGATCAGGAAAACCAGCACCGTCAGTGCCAGAAAAATCAAATTGATCTTGAGCCTCAGGCTCATGCCCGGGCGGGATGCGGTGGGGTTGTACACGGAAGTGCTGGCCCTGGTCTCGGCGGGGTTCATCATGATCATCTTCGGTTGCATTGCAACATGGCAGCCGGGCGCGTCTATTGCGGCCTGTCTCTGCCACGCATCATAGCAGTATGGGAATCCGGTCTGACGGGCTTTCCCAGGTCAGCATGGCGCCAACACGCTGTTCATGAAAATCATGAGCCCAATTTACGCGTTTCGCAGATGCATCCTGGCGGTGCTCAGTTCATGATCACTCCCGCTGGATGGGTTTTCTGTTCAGTAATTTCAAACCTAATTAGGAGATAATCATGGCATGGACTACACCTGCAGCGACTGATCTGCGTTTCGGCTTCGAAATCACGATGTACATCGCTAACCGTTAATTTCGGTTACCTGGCAGCCTGGTCTTCTGACTGGCTGCCAACGCAATAGCAGTATCAAAGACGACCTCAGGGTCGTTTTTTTACGCCCGTTCTTAATTTGGCAAGCTTTTCCATGCCCTGACATTCCCCCTATACTCTCCCGGGTCATTCCCTTCATGTTGCGATTCATGACCCTCGCAGATCCTCGCGCCATTGCCGACCGATTCGACCTCCTGCAATTGCCACCGGGCTTTCATGACGCTCCCTTCTCTGTCTATCGCGCGCTGCGAGAACATGCGCCGGTCAAGGCCATGCCGGATGGCAGTTACTTCCTGACGCGCTATGACGACCTGATCGCGATCTACAAGAACCCGAAGTCTTTCAGCTCGGACAAGCAACGCGAGTTCAAACCGAAGTTCGGTAATTCACTGCTCTACGAGCATCACACCACCAGTCTGGTTTTCTCCGACCCGCCCCTGCATACCCGCGTGAGAAAACTGATTTCCGGTGCGCTGACGCCTCGTGCCATCGCGGGCATGGAAAGCAGCCTGATTCGTCTTGTCGATGATTTGCTGGACACGATGGAGGACAAGGGCCACCCCGACTTGATTGATGACTTTGCGGCTGCGATACCGATTGAAGTGATTGGCAATCTGCTGGATGTACCGCTGCAAGACCGGGAGCCTTTGCGCGACTGGTCACTGGCGATATTGGGCGCACTGGAGCCGGTGGTGAGTGCAGAAGCCTTTGATCGGGGCAATCGCGCGGTAGCAGAGTTCATTCGTTATCTGGAAGGTCTGATCGCCCACCGACGCGCCCATCCCGGCAATCCTGAGTCGGATGTGCTCACCCGCCTGATTCAGGGCGAGTCGGACGGTGAACGACTGTCGATGAAAGAGCTGCTGCACAACTGCATTTTTTTGCTCAATGCCGGACACGAAACGACGACCAATCTGATCGGCAACGGGCTGATGGCGCTGCACGAGCATCCCGCAGAGCGCGAACGTCTGCTGCGCGAGCCCGCATTGATCAAATCGTGCGTGGAAGAGGTGCTGCGTTATGAAAGCTCGAATCAGCTCGGCAACCGGATCACCACCGAGGCGGTTCAGGTGGGTGACGTAACGATGGCGCCGCATACCCGGGTGACGCTCTGCATTGGTGCCGCCAATCGCGACCCGGCACAGTTCGACGATCCAGAGCGTTTTGACATTACTCGCAACCCCAACCGCCATTTAGCCTTTGCCAGTGGCACGCATGCCTGTGTCGGCATGAGTCTGGCGCGGCTGGAGGGTCAGGTCGCGATCGGACGTTTGATTGCGCGCTTTCCGAATTACCTTATCAAGGATGCGGAGCGTAGCCCGCGCGTGCGCTTTCGCGGTTTTTTAGGCTTGCCTGCAACGCTTCGGTAATGGAGTTCGTATTTTTAATGTCGGGATCCAGTGTCTTTTCAGGCGTGCTCAGGCCGACTCATCCTGCTCGGCCGCAGCCTCGCCAGCGCTATCGTTGGAGGCGGTCGGCGGCAGATAATCCAGTTCCAGATCCGCCTTGTCGACCAGACTTTGGGGCAACGCTTTTTGCACCGCGACCCCGAGCTGCTCGAAATCACGTGCACGCTTGATCACATTACCCGGCCCACTGTAAAACTGACCAAAGGCGCTTTGATACGACGCCTTGGCTGAATCAAGCTTGCGGCCCAGCTCTTCCATGGTCTTGATGAAGCCGGCCAGTTTTTTGTACAACTGAGCAGCGCTGTCAGCCAGCTTGGCACTGTGAATATTCTGGTTCTCGTGGCGCCAGAGCTGGCGAACGATATTCAGACTGGTCAGCAAAGTCGTGGGTGTTGCGACGAGCACGTTTTGCTGCAAGGCTTGCTGAAACAGGGTTTCATCAGCGCGCAAAGCTTCAACGAAAGCGGACTCGACGGGAATGAACATGAACACCATTTCGGGTGAGTTCAGGTCATCAAGCTCGAAGTAGCGACGGTCGGATAACTCGGCGATACGATCAGCGATTGCCTGCACGTGATCTTTCAGTGCCTGTTTGCGTTCGAGTTCATCTTCTGCATTCACGTAGCGCGTGTAGGCATTGAGCGAGACTTTTGCGTCGACGATCAGATGTTTTTGCTGCGGCAGATAGACGATGACATCCGGTCGTTGCTTGCCATCCTCGGTATTGAAACTGACTTCACGGCGATAGTCACGATCAAGCTGCAGACCGGACCGTGCGAGTACGTTCTCGAGTACCAGCTCGCCCCAGTTGCCCTGCTTTTTTGCATGGCCTTTGAGCGCGGTCGCCAGATCGTGTGCTTCCTCGCTCATCTGACGATTCAGCGCTTTGAGCTGTGCAAGCTCTGCCTTGAGTGCTGCCTGCTGCTGTGCATCCTGATAGTGTATTTCTTCGACGCGAGACTTGAATTCATGGAGTCTTTCCCGGAATGGCGTGAGTACCTGCCCCAGACTCTCGAGATTTTGCTCGCTGAATCGTTTGGTCTTGTCTTCCAGGATGCTGTTGGCGAGATTCTGGAATTCCTCCGTCAATGCCTTTTTGCCGGACTCGGTCATTTCACGCAGCAGCGCGATTTTTTCTTCTGCCTGTTTGCGTTCTTCTTCCAGACGCGTGCCCACGCTGGCCAGTTCACGATCCAGCACGGAGAGCTGCTCGCGTAGTTGCTGATTTTCTTGCAACAGGTGTGCATGCTGGGCTTCGATTGAACGCAGCCGCTCTTGCTGAATGGCCTGCTGGGTCGCCTGCTGCGCGTTCTGCTGGCTGCGCACGAGCAGCACGGCAACGATAGCGCCGCCCGCGATACCCACGATGAGCGCAACACTGACAAACCATAGATCCATGCCATTCTCCAAACACACGTGCGCAGAAGTTTACCAGCTGCACTGGCTACAATAGCGCTTCTGTTCTATTTCCTCTCTCTATGGCGCATATCCAACCCGAAGGCTGGCGTGAAATGGCTGTCACCGGCGCAGCACAACGCGAGATCGAAACACTGCATCTGATCGCCGCCAGACTCTCAGACGACTACACCGTATTCCATGGTGTGCACTGGACGCACGTCGAGCAGGGCTATTCTGCCTATGCCGACATTGATTTCATCATCGTCGGACCAGATGGACGTACCTTGCTGATTGACCAGCAATCCGGTTTTCTGACCGAGACGGATCAGGGGCTCGCCAAAAAACGACTGGGTACCGACAAGCCGCAACTAATACAGCAGCAGATCATGCGGCCGCTATCGGTGCTGCGTCAGCGATTTGGCCAGCAAGCTGAACCACTGCTGATCGATTATGTGCTGTACTGCCCGGATCACCAGATCAAGCGTCCAGAAGCCGCGGGCATCGCACCCGAGCGCATTGTTGACGCCAGTTGCCGCGATCAGCTGGCGAGCATGATTCTTCAGATGTTGCCGAAGACAAGCAAAACAGCGCAGCGTGATCGCGTGCTGCGTTTTTTCGGCAATGTATTGCAGCTGGTGCCAGACCCAAGCAGCATGATCGGGCAGGCGAATGCGCTGGTCACGCGCCTCTCGGGCGGTCTGGCCACTTGGGCACGGCAGCTCGAGTTCTCGCCTTTTCGTCTGCGCGTCACAGGTACCGCGGGAAGTGGCAAGACGCAGCTCGCGCTGGCCGAATTTTCCGACGCTCTGGCGCGCGGCTTGCACCCCTTGTACGTGTCATATAACCGCCCGCTTGCGGATCACGTTCGCAAGCTCTTGCCTGAAGGCGGTATGGTGGCGAGTTTTCATCAGCTGTGTGACCGCTTTGCGCGCGACTCGGGTATCACGCCGGATTATCGCGATCCTACCGTTTGGCGCAGTCTCGAACAGACGCTGGCCGACAGTCCGCTGTCAGCAGACTGGCAATTCGATCTGCTGATTGTGGATGAGGGTCAGGATTTCTCTGACAGCTGGCGCGATACCCTGCTGCGTTTGCTGAAACCTGACGGTCGTGCGCTATGGCTGGAAGACCCTATGCAAAATCTCTACGGTCGTGATGCCGTATCACTACCCGGTTGGGTCAGTTTGCATGCCTGGTCCAATTTCCGCAGCCCCAGGCATATCGTTGATCTTCTATCCGCGCTCGCACCGACAGATACTACGATAAAAGCAGCGAGCCCATTCGCTGGTGCCGAGATCGAGCTGCTGACCTATGTGCACGACAACACCGGCGCACTGCAAACGCAGACCCGGCAGGCGATCACGCGCTGTCTGGCGGCAGGCTATGCGCGCAGCGATATGGCGATCGTGAGTTTTCGCGGTCGTGAACATTCTGCACTGCTCAATCTCGATACGCTGGGTCAGCATCTGCTCAAATCGTTCAAGGGTAGCTACGATTTGTTTGGCAATCCCGAGTTTCGCGAGGGCGAGTTGCTGACCGAATCGGTCTATCGCTTCAAGGGTCAATCCGCACCCGCCGTCATTTTCACGGAAATCGATTTCGACACAATGGACGAGAAAAGCTTTCGCAAACTCTTCGTTGGCATGACGCGAGCACGAATGAAGCTTGTTCTGGTCATGTCCGAACGCGCAGCGCAACAGCTACCGATGAGTGGCCTCCAAAGGTGAGCGCTGGCGCAGACGGTAGAATGCACACAACAAAAACCCCTCTGTGAGGAGCCGAGACCATGACCGCAGTATCCAAGCATTCCGCACGCCGCACCTTTTTGAAGCAATCCGCTGCGCTCAGCGGCGCCTTTGTCCTGGGCTTACAGGCAGGTACGTCGGGGACTGCACTGGCCGCTGAATCAGGTGGCGCGCCGGAGGTGACCCACTGGATCGTCATTCAGCCGGATGACACGGTCATTATCCGTATCGCCCGCTCGGAGCTGGGTCAGGGTTCTTTCACGGGCTTGGCGCAGCTGTTGGCCGAAGAGCTTGAATGCGACTGGGACAAGGTCAAGCCTGAATACGCCGATGTGAACATGCACATGCGCCGCAACCGGATTTTCAAGGACATGTCGACCGGGGGCAGTCGCGGCATACGGGATTCACACGAATATGTGCGTCAGGGCGGTGCTGCCGCCCGCGAAATGCTGATCGCCGCCGCTGCGCAGCAATGGAATGTACCGGCATCGGAATGCCGTGTGAGCAAAGGTGTCGTGACGCATCCCTCGGGCAAAACCGCGCGCTATGGCGAACTGGCAGGCCTTGCCGCCACCCTGCCGGTGCCAGCCGCTCCCCGTTTGAAAGATCCGAAAAACTGGAAGCTGATCGGTACATCGCCCGCACGCTTTGACATACCCGCCAAGGTCAATGGCTCGCAAGTCTATGCGGCCGATGTGCGTCTCCCGGGCATGTTGCATGCGTCGATCCTGCAGAGTCCGGTGTTCGGTGGCTTCTTGAAGCGCTATGACGATGCAGCAGCAAAAAAAATGCCGGGCGTGAAACATATCGTCAGCTCGGAAGAATGGATCGCCGTTGTCGCCGACAACTGGTGGCAAGCGAACCAGGCACTCAAAGCCATCAAACCTGAATGGGAAAACGGCGAGAAAGGCAAAATCTCCAGCGCTTCCATCATGGCGTACATGCGTGAAGGTCTGGAAGCAAAAGAAGTACCGATCGCGCGCAAGGATGGCGATGCCCGCAGCGCACTCGCTGGCGCGGATAAAGTGCTCGAAGCCGAGTACACCACAGGCTTTGTGAATCACTGCACCATGGAACCGCAGACAGCCACCGCTATCTACACAGCCGATCGACTCGATGTGTGGGTCGGTACGCAAAATGGTGAAGCTTCGGCAGCAGCGGCATCCGAATCCGGCGGGTTAGCGCTCGACAAAGTGTATATCCACAAAATGCACGCTGGCGGTGGTTTCGGCCGACGTGGTCCGCATCAGGATTATGTGAAGCAGGCCGTCAAAATCGCCAAGGCAATACCGGGCACGCCAGTGCGCCTGCAATGGTCACGCGAGGAAGATATGCGTCAGGGTCGCTATCGTCCGGTCACCCTCGTGAAACTGCGCGGGGGCCTGGATGAAAAAGGCAACTGGGTGGGCTGGGAAGTGCGTCAGTCGGATCAGTCGATTGCAGTGACCGTATATCCGCAGTTTGTGAAGGATGGCGTCGACCAGATCAATACGCGTGTATTCAGAGACAACCCCTACGCAGTGCCTAACTTTACGAACGAATACATGATCCGCGATCTGCATGTGCCGCCTGGGTTCTGGCGTGCAGTCGCTCATACCAATAATCCGTTTTATCGCGAATGCTTTATCGATGAACTCGCGCACGCGGCAGGTAAAGACCCCTACCAGTTCCGTCGTCCTCTGCTGGAAGGCAAAAAAGATCAGGCGGTACTGGATGCCGTCGCCAAAGCCATCGGTTGGGATAAGCCGGCAGCCAAAGATATCCATCGTGGCATTGCAGTGGTCGACTCGTACGGCAGCTTTACTGCGGCCGCTGTTGAGCTGTCGGTCAGCAAAGGGTCGGTGATTGATGTCAAACGGGTCGCGGTGGCGATTGATAGCGGCCATGTGGTGCATCCAGATGCAGTCAAGGCCCAGATTGAAGGTGGCGTGGTCTGGGGATTATCGGCGCTGATGTTTGAAGACATCACCATCGATCAGGGCCGCGTGGTGCAAAGCAATTTCGCCGACTATCCACTGGCACGCATCATGCACGCACCTGAGGTGATCTCGGTGCTGGTACCGACAGGCGGCTTCTGGGGTGGCGTTGGCGAACCGCCGATTGGCGGCGTTATTCCCGCGATGGTCAATGCCTTGTTCAAAGCGACTGGCAAGCGCATTCGCTCTTTGCCACTGCGGCATCACGGTTTCAGATACAAGGCTTGATGTCGGTAACTCACCATCACCTCACTGCAGCGCAAGCATGAAAAATGGGCCCATCCGGGGCCCATTTTTTTCGACAAAGGCCAGCTGCGAATGAGGCGTCAGTCGTTGTCCTCGACCTCCTCCGCATGTATCTTGCGGTAGTGCAGTGAAGACCACACCGATGCAGCAATGAAGGCGATACCGATCAGGCCCGTGATGATCTCGGGCACGTGAAATTTCATGGTGATGAACATGATCAGCGCCAGAATGCCGATGGCATAATGCGCGCCGTGTTCGAGATAGACGTACTCGTCCAGGGTGCCCTGCTTGACCAGATAAACTGTGGTTGACCGCACGAACATGGCACCAATCGCCAAACCCAGCATGATGATCACGACATCGTTGGTGATTGCAAAAGCGCCGATCACGCCATCGAATGAAAAGGAGGCATCCAGTATCTCGAGATATAAAAAGCCGCCGATGCTGCCGCTCTTGACGACCTTCGCCAGATCGCCACCCTCGGCATCTTCTTTCTCCAGCATGTTGCTGAGGATATCGACACCCACGTAGACGATGATGCCCCACACACCGGCGGTAAGAACGACCAGATGATTCGATTCTTCTGCCAGCGTCAGACTGCCCAGCACCACCAGCAAAGCGATAAAAATGGGTACCGCCTGAATTTTCCCGTAGCTGGACATTTTTTCTTCGACGTTACCCAGCCAGTGCAGCTCCTTGTCTTCATCAAAAATGAAGTTCAGGAATACCAGCAGCAAGAAGACTCCGCCAAAGGCGGCAACCTCATCATGATGCTTGGTCAGATAGCGTGAAAATTCATGCGGACTGTGCAACGCGAGGTTCCAGACCTCGGCAGCACCCAGATCAGCCGTCTGTGCAACGATCACCAACGGGAAAAGCAGCCGCATACCAAAGACGGCAACGACGATGCCCACCGTGAGAAACAACCGCTGCCAGAATTCATCCCAGTTTTTGAGGACAGAGGCATTCACCACCGCGTTATCAAACGACAGCGAGACTTCCATAATGCCGAGGATCAGCGCAACCCCAAAGGCAGTGAGTGCGCCCGTGACACCCCCATGTTCGAAACCCCACCATGTGGCTAGCGACAGGCAGATGATTGCAACAAAGATCGAACCGCTAAAGTGCCTCACTACAAACCTCCGGAATATGTTTTTCATCGGTGAATCAAGGTTGCTTGATTCACGGCAACGAGAGGATACCAAATCGGTGGGACCAGCGGCCTATGCTTGACCAAAATAAGTCCAGATCGGAGCAGCCAAGAAAGCGCTGATTGCATCACACCACCAACGATGGTGACTTCGACCTGGATGCTAGGCCCTTGATCTCTCAGCCTCTGCGTCGCACAGACGCGCTGGCTCACCATCAAATGCCGATGGATTCAGCACCCTTAACTCATTGTTATTGCTGAAATTTTTCAATCATTGCAGGCGTTAACATCGATCAAGTAACCGAATAAATTTCCGTATGTCCAAATATCGCTCCGAACGCCGGCCTGATGACACTCGTTTCCCATGATGCGGGCTGATCAAAACGGTCCTGGCAATCCTCAAGGATTTGCACGGTCAAATCCCCAAGCCCATGGGTTCATGGGGTCTGGGATTTTTGTGAGTACCGCGATAGCCACCATGCCATCTGCGATCCGACAATTTGATGTCTTCAATGGCGACGCCGACGGTATCTGTGCCCTGCATCAGTTGCGGCTGGAGCATCCTGTACCAGCGACGCTGATCACGGGGAGAAAGCGCGAGATTGCCCTGCTTGAGCGTGTGCAGGCCCATGCTGGCGACAGAGTGACGGTGCTCGATATCTCTCTGGCCCGCAATCGCGTAGCGCTCGACGCCCTGCTGCAAAAAGGAGTGATCGTCGATTACTTCGATCATCATCAGGCCGGTGCGCTGCCGGTTCATCCCGGTCTGCATGCCATCATCGATATGACGCCCGATGTCTGCACTGGCATGCTGGTTGATCGTTTCCTCCTTGGACGCCAACGCCCCTGGGCCGTGGTCGCTGCGTTTGGCGACAACCTCGCCGATCAGGCACGTGCACTCGGTGCTGCTGCGGGCATCGAAGCGGCACGACTTACCGTATTGCAGGAACTGGGTGAATGCCTCAACTACAACGCTTACGGAGACAGCGACGACGATCTGATCATCCCTCCTCGCCTGCTCTACGAATGCGTCAGCCACTATCAAGATCCGTGGAAATTTTTTGCCTGTGAACCTGTATTTGCACGCCTATGTGCAACCCGCCGGCATGATCTGGGATCAGCACAGCAAAGTCAGCAACGCCTCGAGCTATCCGCTGGTGAGATCGTGATGCTTCCTGATAGTGCTGCAAGCCGGCGCGTGCGCGGTACCTTTGCAAATCAGCTGGCAACAGCCTCACCCCATCAAGCGCACGCAGTGCTCACACCAGATCGACAGGATGGCTATACCGTCAGTGTGCGTGCGCCAAAAACTCGGCGGCATGGCGCCGATACACTGTGCGCGCTGTTCGGTGGCAGCGGCCGGGCTGCAGCAGCGGGGATCGATCATTTACCGCGCGCGCAAGTGGCCGAATTTCATCGGGCCTTTGCGGCATCATTTCAGGACCGTTAGTACAGTACGTCAGCCCGAAAAAGCCATCCCAGGATCCGGTCGGTCCATGGGATCCACACCAGGCGCCCCTATATTTCATGCCCTGCTGAACGATGGCCGGCGAATTTCCTATTCATGCATTGATCCGACTACTCACATCGTCCGGCGAAAGAAATGAGCGCAGCGCGCGACACTGCACGGCCATCCTGCGGATAATTTCATCGCGTATTTTTTCCGTGGCATGTCGGGTCTGACAGCGATCAATGACCACCGGATGCAGCCGGACAAGTCGCACCGTACCGTTCAATGCAGACCCCCACGCCACGTCCGAGCATGACGTCGCCGCCCAATATCCACCGAACACAGGCTGATGCCTGAACGACAGAATTCATGGGCAGGCATCTGGAGCCTGCTGCGTATCAGAGGTGTTCAGGGCACTGCCACGCTCGCTACCAGCGCGAAACACAGTGCAGCCTTTCAAGCCCAGCTGATAGGCCAGATCGAAGACATGACCGTAACGATCGATATCTGCATCGGCGGGTAATTGTACAGTCTTGGAGATGGACTGATCGACATGGACCTGCAGCGCTGCCTGCAGCTTGAGTTGATCCACGGGATCGATATCATGGGCCTCGACAAAACAGGGAGGTAGTGGCGTCTTCTCGCCAAACATCGTTCGAAACAGCGTCCACGCATAATCGTGTACCGGTACACGCGTTTCAATACCGTCCATCTCCCTAAAGCTACGATGCGCATGGAATGCCTGGACCGGTTCCACGCCACTGGACACATGGTTTGCGAGCAGGCTGATTGATCCTGCTGGTGCAATCGCAGTGAGGTGACTGTTGTGTATGCCCTTGTGCTGAATGGCGTCGCGCAGCCTCGGTGGCAGAGAACGCGCAAATCCACTCTCCAGATATTTCGCGGCACGGTACTGGGGAAACAGGCCGCGCTCGGGCACCAGATCAATCGAGGTCTGATACGCCGCGTGACAGATAGTTTGCATCACGGCAGCGGCCACATCCTGTGCAGCCTCAGCATCGTAACGCAGGCCAAGCATGATGAGCGCATCCGCCAAGCCCGTAACACCAAGGCCTATACGTCGCGAACCACGCGCTGACTTTCTTTGCGCATTGAGCGGAAAATGCGAGATATCAATGACGTTGTCCAGCATCCTGACGGCGACTGCTGTGGTGCCGGCAATCGCCTTGAAATCAATCTTGGGATGCGCACCGAAAGGATGTTCGATGAATTGGGTGAGGTTGATCGATCCGAGGTTGCAGGCACCATGGGGCGGCAGGGGTACCTCGCCACAAGGATTGGTGGCGCTGATGGTTTCGGCATACCAAAGGTTGTTACTGCTCTCGACGCGATCGATGAAGATCACGCCAGGATCACCAAAGTCAATGCTGGCTGCACGAAGCTTGCGCCAAAGCTCACGAGCAGCGACGGTCTTGCTGGCGACACAGGGCTCGGGCGTGATTGATCCCGACCATATGCGTTCGCAGATCATGGCGTCCGGTGGTACGGGTCGTCCATCCATTGGAAAAACCAGCGGCCACAGCTCATCTCGCTCCACAGCACGCAGGAAAGCATCGGACACCAGCACCGAGAGATTGAAGTACTGAAGTACACCGGGCTCGCGCTTGGCATCAATGAATGCTTCAATATCTGGATGATCGCAACGCAGGGTCGCCATCATGGCGCCCCGCCGCACGCCGGTGGAGGCTAGTGCAGCACACGCCTGATTCCATACCGGCAGAAAAGATACCGGACCAGAAGCGATATTCCCGGTCTCTCTGGCCAGCATACCCGCCGGACGCAATGGAGAAAAATCGCAGCCGATACCACCACCCTCCTGCAACGTGATCATGGCTTCGCCGAGTGTTGAAAAAATGGCGTCGACCGAATCACGCAGGGCACCGGACACAAAGCAATTGAACAGCGTATTGCGCCGCTGGCTGCCGGCACCCGCCAGAATGCGCCCTGCGGGCAGAAAACGAAAATCGGACAAGGCCGCTCTGAAGCGCTCATACCAGACATCACGCTGATGTAATTCCGGCCCTGACAAAGCCAGCGCTACCCGAGACCAGGTCGCCTGTATCGATGGCTCATGCACATGACCGTTTTCACTCAGGCGATAACGCAGTCGCCACACATAATCGGCGACGGGCTCATAGAGCAGCGCATCAGTCATGATTTACACCTCATGGAATCACCTCAGCGCTCCCACGAGACTCGCAGCACGTGGTCATCCTTGTTGTACTGGTAGTGCAGCGTGCCGCGATACGCGTGCTCGAGTGCCTCGCCCAGTCCGCGGGCCAGATGGATATCAGTAGTCGTGATTACCCAGGCATCCGGCTGCTCATCGATCTGCATGATGCGCTGTAATGGATGTTCGGTTTTTTCACGCTGCTCATGATGGCGCACCAGCTGCATCAACTCATCACGATGATCTTTAGCAAAAACACCTTGAATTGTCAGATAGCCCGCAGGCATGTCTTCCCGTATACGGGCACAGGCAGGACATCTTTCTTTATGTGACTGCGCTTGTGGTGGCACAGATGACCACTGCCATCGACCTTTCTGGTAGACCGCACCGCAATCGCTACACACCGTTGGCTCGGCATATTTGCCTCGCTGCTGATAGGGATCGATGACTGCACCATCAAAAATCTCCAGATGACGTCCAGGGCGAAAGCCCGGAGCAGATCCCTGCGGCGTTTTCATGACAAGACCTCCTATCGGAAGAATCACATTCGTGCCTACAGGATAGTCAAGCGGTGGCGCAGGTCTTTGCTTCAAAACAAACCGAAGTTCATCATGGCTGCTAATTTTCGAGAATATCTGGCGCTCGTTATCCCCCGGCCCGGCCGCATCATCACGCTCGTCATTGATGGAACAAGACGATGGACCACACCCAGCTTTTTGTATCTCGTGACCAGGCCGCTGCACTGCTGGCGCAGGCGCTCATCAACTACAAAGGTCGCGATCCATTGATACTTGCGATCCCTAGAGGTGCGGTCCCTATGGGTCGCATCATCGCGGCTCAACTCGAAGGTGAACTGGATATCGTACTTACGCACAAACTCTGCGCGCCTATGGATCCGGAGTATGCGATCGGAGCAATCGACGAAAGCGGATGGGTTTATATCGCTCCCGCTGCAGCAAGCGCCGGCATCAATCCTTCCTACCTCGAACAAGAAAAAGAACGACAACTCGAAAGTCTGAAACAGCGCCGGATACGATTCAAATCCGGAAAAAAACCAGCGGTAGTCAAAGGACGGATCGCGATCGTGATTGATGATGGTCTCGCTACCGGCGCGACCATGATCGCTGCACTGCACGCGATTCGAGCTCGCGAGCCCGCCAAACTGATCTGCGCCGTGCCCGTGGCGCCGCCAGACACTCTGGATCGGGTGGCACAGGTTGCTGATGAGGTGATCTGTCTGCAGACACCGGACTACTTCAGAAGCGTTGGCCAGTTTTACCGAGACTTTCCCCAAGTGGAGGAAGATGAAGTCGTCCGAATACTGTCAGCAACTTAGTCAGGCTGACGCATTCCCACGCCACGCAAAAATCCGCTCAAACGTATTACTTCATATTTATGCCCCAACGCATACACTCGGCCTCTGCTGCAGCGTGCTGACTTGCATCGACAGCACTGGCCAGTGCGCGCACCTCAGGTGCTATCGTGATTGGATACGCTGGCACGGCAGGTGCCAGTTGCCGTAGCGACGACGGTAAGGTTGCCAATTGCGAACGTGCGTTTGAACGAATTTCCAACAAAGACGGTGGCGGTGCAATCATGCGACCGCCGCGTAGCACGGGTTGCAGCAAGGCTTGATCCGATATTGCATCGTGCTGCAATGTCAGCGTGTCGCATTGCATCTTTCCCTGTGCATCAAACTGACGAAAAACCTGCTTGCGACCGGGCCAGAATGCCTTGCCATACGAACGCTTGCGCCTTGCCCTGCCTGCATATTCGACCAGTTTGTAAGCACAATCCAGATAGGGCGCATCGCTCGATGTGTTCATGCGAGTACCCACCCCGAAACCAGTAATCGGTGCGCTCGTGCTCACCAGATCCTGCACCGCATATTCATCAAGGTTACCGCTGGCGACGATATCGATCTCGCGACAACCACCCTCATCAAGGATGGCTCGTACCCGATGGGATAACAGGCTCAGATCACCGCTGTTCAGACGCACTGCCTTGATCTGTATGCCCTCTTGCTCGCGCAAGTGACGAGCCAGATGCACGACCTGATGCGCCGCCATCTCGGTGTCATAGGTATCGATCAGCAATGTCGTATTAGCAGGAAAAGCATGCGCGAATGCGTTGAACGCTGCCGTTTCAGTCTCGTGTGCTTGCACAAATGAATGCGCCATAGTACCGGCCACCGGAATATCAAAAGTCGTCGCGGCGATCGTAGTGGCGGTCGCAGCGAAACCCGCGATATAGCTGGCGCGAGCCGACCAAAGTGCCGCTTCGGCGCCATGCGCGCGACGCAGGCCAAAATCAATCAGCGGCGTGCCTTGGGCGGCCAGCACCATACGCGCCGCTTTTGAAGCGACCAGTGTCTGATAATGCAATATGTTGATGACACGACTCTCGATGAACTGCGCCTCACGCAACGGTGCGGTGATACGCACAACGGGTTCATCTGCAAAAAAAATCGTCGCCTCCGGCATGGCATCCACATCGCCAGTAAATCCAAAATCTTGTAAGGAGTCGATGAAAGCGTCACTGAATTTGCCATATTCATGCAGCCAGACGAGGTCATCCTCGTCAAAATGCAGCGACAACAGATAGACGACCAGTTGTTCCAGCCCGGCTGCCATCAGAAAATTGCGCTGAGGCGGTAAATGTCGTACGAAAAATTCGAGCACTGCCGTCTCGTTCATCCGCTCTGCGAAGCAGGCTTGGAGCATGTTCAGCTCGTACAGATCTGTCAGCAGCGCGCGGTCGCTGAAGTGACGCATTGCGGCACACCCATCGTTAGAACGGAAATTTAGTGTAAGCGTCAGCCCTCTTTCAGGCTTGAGATCACACAATCAGAAAACGATCAGAGCGCTGTCTTTAGGTGCTGTCGTGGCTGCAGGATCGTGACAACATCGGCCAGGTTGATCGCTTGCACACCATGCGCGAGCATGCGCGCAATCGCCCGCTGTCCGTCACCGGCGTGGATATTGACTGCGCGTATCGCATCCAACAGCAAGCAGACATGAAAGCTCAGCGAGACGGCCTCCAGAACCGTATTCAGCACGCAATAGTCGGTGGCAAGACCGCCGATGAACACGCGTTTCACACCAGTCGAGCGCAGTTTTTTTGCAAGGTCGGTATCCTGAAAACCGGAATAAGCATCCTTATCCTCCGTCATGGCTTTTGAAATGATGGTTGCATGATGTGGCAGATGCAGTGACTCGGCAAAGCGCGCACCATCCGACTCGGCGATGCAATGCGTTGGCCAGGGACCCCCTTGCGCCATGAATGAACAGTGTTGCGGTGGATGCCAGTCTCGGGTCGCGATCACTGGCAATGACTGCGCCAGAAACAGCTCGATGTATTGGTTCAGCACAGGGACCACTTGATCGCCGCCCGGTACCGGCAGTCGGCCATCCGGTAAAAAATCCTTTTGCACATCAACAATGAGCAATGCGTCTGATGGCATCAAGGCAATGGCGTGCGGCATAAAATTCAGGCCTCCCCATGCGCAGAGACCGTAAAAAAGATGGGCGGTTCCGGTATCTGGGGTACCCAGTGCTGACACGCCGGTGCGCCCTATCTGGCTCCGGGTCATTTGCCAAAAACGTCGGGGCGAAAGATGAGACCAAAAAAGAAAACGGCCCAGCGTTTTTGGCGCTGGGCCGTTCATTTGGTACTCAATACTGGCGCGGCTGGCAGGAATCGAACCCACGACCCCTTGGTTCGTAGCCAAGTACTCTATCCAGCTGAGCTACAGCCGCGAAGGCGCGAAGTATACCACCAGAACGGCCCTTTGGGTAAAGCGCTGGGCACCTTTATCAAGGGCGTCGGGGCGGGTACAGGTCCTGACCGGCCTCGTTGATCTGCTGCCGCAAGGCCTTGCGTTCTTCCGGTGACAAGCGCGATGCGCGGCGATCGCTGTCCTCGTTACGCTGCCGGCTATCATCATTGCGGGGCCGAGGCTCGCTCGCAGAGGCCGGTGCCATTGCATGTCGAGGGCGGTTTTCAGCTTTGCCCTGCGCCTCGGCGGCAACACTGCCGTGAAAGAGTGTGAGTGCAGGCAGCAGCAGTTTGCATGCAAGTTTCATGGCGATGATGAGGGCTTTTTCTGGCACAACCAACAGTGTACGTGGGTTCCTGCGCGTCAATGATCGGAAGCCAGTCGGAACTTTGTAAAGCTTTGTAATTTCGACCGGGTTGCAAGTCTTGGCATCCGCGAAGGACGTTACCATAGCGCTATGCAAACGACAAATCCTGCTCCCATCGTTCTCTCCCGGCGCAAGCCAGGGTCGCAAGCGAAAATCCTGGTGGTCGATGACGATGCGCGACTGCGCGATCTGCTCAAGCGCTTCCTGACCGAGCACGGCTACGCCGTCACCGCCGCTGCCAGCGCGATCGAAATGAACCGTCTCTGGATGCGCGAACGCTACGATCTGCTGGTCCTCGACCTGATGCTGCCCGGCGAAGACGGCATGTCGATCTGTGGACGTCTTCGGGGTGGCGGCGACAACACCCCGATCATCATGCTGACCGCCAAAGGCGAAGATGCCGATCGTATTGCCGGACTTGAAACAGGTGCGGATGACTACCTGCCCAAGCCCTTCAATCCGCGTGAGCTGCTCGCTCGGATCAGTGCGGTGCTCAGGCGTGTCGTGCCCGAGGAACTCCCGGGCGCACCTTCGGATCGTGCAGAGGTCTATGTTTTTGGTGAATTCACCTTCGATTTATCGCGACGCTCGCTGACACAGAATGGCAAAGTGATCGCATTGACCAGCGGCGAGTACTCGGTGCTCAAGGCGCTGGCCCGCCATGCGAAACAACCCCTATCCCGTGAAAAGCTCATGGAACTCGCGCGTGGCCGCGACTATGAAGTCTACGATCGCAGCCTGGATGTACAAATATCCCGACTTCGTAAATTGATCGAATCCGATCCTTCAAGTCCGCGCTACATTCAGACGGTCTGGGGACTGGGTTACGTATTTATTCCCGACGATCATCCAACATGAGTCGCTTGCCTGAGCGCGCCGCGCCCGTTCATCCGGCAGGACTGCGCAGCGGCCTTTTCTGGCGCACTTTTTTTCTGATCGCTTTTCTGATTGCAGCCAGCATGGCGGCCTGGGTGGCAAGCTTTCGAGTTGTGGAACGCACACCGCGCGGCGAGCAAATTGCGGCTCAGGTGAGCTCGATCGTGACGATCACCCGTGCCGCTCTGCTCCACTCGGCGCCAGAGCTGCGGCGGGAACTGCTGTTTGATCTGGAAAGCACGCAGGGCATACGCATTTATTCTCGCGAAGCCGAGGATGTGACCGATGCGATGCCAGACACGGACCTGATGAATGTGATCGAAGCGAATGTGCGCCGGCGTCTGGGACAAGACACGCAATTCGCTGGGGAGGTCAATGACTTGCGCGGCTTTTGGGTGAGCTTCCGGATCGACGATGATGATTACTGGCTGATGATGGATCGCGATCGCATCGAAAGTACCTCAGGCGTTCAGTGGATTGGCTGGGTGACAGTAACGCTGGTACTGTCACTGCTGGGTGCTGTTTTCATCAGTCGCCTGATCAATCAACCACTGGCCCGTTTATCCTCGGCCGCGCGCGCTATGGCTCGTGGTCTGCCCCCGACGCCCCTGCCGGATCGAGGTCCGGCAGAAATACGCGAAGCCAATCAAAGTTTCAACCAGATGGTGCAGGATCTGAACCAGATCGAGTCAGATCGTGCCGTCATTCTGGCCGGTATCTCGCATGACTTGCGCACGCCGATTGCACGCATGCTGCTTGAAGTCGAGATGGCCAAATTGCCCGAGGATGCACGTAACGGCATGCAATCGGATCTGGCGCAGATGGAAGCGATCATCGGGCAGTTTCTGGATTACGCACGGCCTGCCGAAACAGCGGCTTACGGTAACTTCGACTTGTCCGCGCTATTACAGAAAATGACGGAAGAAGCAGCGCGTCTCTCCGATCTGAAAATAAATTTATCCATCGATCCAGCACTGAGTGTGACGGGTAACCCGACCGACGTGGGACGCGTTATCAGCAATCTGATCGAGAATGCGCGACGCTATGGAAAAACGCCAGATAGCGGTGTTGCAGAGCTTGACATCTCCGCGATACGCGATGGCCGACAAATTCGGTTGGAAATTGCTGATCACGGCTCCGGCTTACCTCAGGGAGAGATCCCGCATCTCATGCGCCCATTCACCCGCATGGACACCGCCCGCACCCACGCCAATGGCGCGGGGCTTGGCCTTGCTATTGTGGATCGTGTGGTGCAGCGACACCACGGGCGGCTGGAAATAAAAAACCGCGAGACAGGCGGCCTCGCGGTTCGGGTGTGGCTCAAGGCAGCGCGAGTGACTTCACGCTGACCTGTCTGGGTTGGATCAGCTCAAGTCCTTCAGCAGCGCCGACAGGGTTTCCTGAGGCAGGTCTTCCAGATGCACCGGGTAGTTCGGATGATCGCAGCCGACCATCATCTGCGCACCGCTCTTCAATGCCGACTTCATTTCCGGCGTCAGTTCGAAGCGCACAAAGTGAACAGCAGACGTTTTCTCAGCGGTCTCGCGCTCCAGGTCTTCATCAGCAATCGCATAGACTCGAGGCTGGCCCTCGACCTGAATGAACAAACGATCTTCGATACCGATCAGCTTGGCGAGTGCGGCCTTGCGCTCGGCGACGTTGCCATACTCGATCAGCATGGTCGCCTTGAAGTTGCTGCCATCCGGGCACAGCGGGTTGTAGGCATCCAGCTCGGACTGAATACCCTCTTCTTCAAAAATCTTTTCGATTCGCAGCATCTCCTGCACCTGATAGCGCAGGGTGATTTCATCTTCAAACAGTAGTGTGACGTGGTTACCCAAAAAAACGCTACGGTTTTTTTTATGTTCCATGACCTGCTTGCGGAACTCGATACGCGTTTTTGCGTAAGTCTCGAGACTCATCAGGCTTTCACGGGAAATAATCATGGTGAATTCCTTTAATAATCAGTTAAAAAATCAAATAGCGTAAGCTTTGCGCAGCAGCGACAAGGGGTGCGCCATCTCGGCTTTTTTCATGCCACCCTCTTCCATACCCTGGGCAATGTGGTGCCCTGCCAGCTGGCAGTCGGACGAGATGTAGTCTGGTTCATCATTGGCCATGGCCTTGAAGACCGGCTTGCCGATTTTCATCGACATCGCGTGGTACTCCTTCTTCACGCCATAGGTGCCCGCATGACCCGAGCAGCGCTCGACCACGTTGAGTTTGGTATCAGGAACCAGTTGCAGCATGTCCGCTGTCTTGCGACCAACGTTCTGCACCCGCGAGTGGCAAGGGATGTGATAAGAAACGTGCCCCAGCGATTCTTTGAAATCTGTCTTCAGCAAGCCATCGCGATTACGCGCCACGAAATACTCGAACGGATCCCACATCGCATCCTTGACCATCTGGGTATCAGCACAGTCAGGGAACATCAGTGGCAATTCCTGCTTGTACATGAGGGTGCAGGAGGGTATCGCCGTCAGAATCGCATAGCCTTCTTTGGCAAGCTTGGCCAAATGCGGGATATTGATTGCCTTTTTCTCGGCCACACCTTGCAAGTCACCTTGTTCTAATTTGGGCATGCCACAGCAGGCTTCTTTTTCCACCATCACATACGGAATTTCGTTGTGATCGAGAATCGCCAGCAGATCATGACCAATGCCGGGTTCGTTGTAGTTCACGTAGCAAGTCGAATAAATCGCAACTTTACCCGGTGTTTTGTTACCGTCCTTGACAGGATGCGCCAACGAACGCTTCGCACCCGAGCGGAACTTGGTCGTGGCGAATTCCGGAAGCCAGGCTTTCTTGTCAACGCCGAGGACGTTTTCGAGAACGCCACGCGTGATTGCCGCCTTGTTCACCGCATTGACTGCCTGGGTGACGATAGGTATGCCCGCAAACATGCCGAGACCATCGGTATCAGAGAGGAACTTGTCGCGCGCCAGCACTTCGCCTTTTTTGTACTTCACGGCTTTGGCACGCAACATTAAGTGGGGGAAGTCGAGGTTCCACTCATGCGGCGGTGTATACGGGCATTTGGTCATGTAGCAGAGGTCGCACAGGTAGCACTGGTCGACGACCTTCATGTAATCCTTCTTGTCGACGCCATCGACCTCCATGGTGTCGGACTCATCGACGAGATCGAATAACGTTGGGAAGGATGCGCACAGCGATACACAGCGGCGGCAGCCGTGGCAGATATCGTAGACCCGCTCAAGCTCTGCGTTCAGGGAGTCTTCATTATAAAAATCCTCGCTCAGCCAATCCAGCGGGTGGCGGGTCGGAGCTTCGAGGTTACCTTCTCGTGACATGTTTTGATCTCTTGCAGGTGATTAGGGTTGTGCAGAGCGCATGGCTAGGGCTTCATGCGCTCTGCACAACCCTCTTTGCTGTTGCTCGGAGGGTTGTACCAACGTGCTATCAGTCGACCAGTGCGTCGAGAGCCTTCTGATAACGGTTTGCGTGCGAACGCTCTGCCTTGGCCAGTGTCTCGAACCAGTCAGCGATTTCGTCGAAGCCTTCTTCGCGAGCCGTCTTGGCCATGCCTGGGTACATGTCGGTGTACTCATGCGTTTCGCCGGCAACCGCTGCCATCAGGTTTTGACGCGATGAGCCGATCGGCAGACCCGTCGCTGGGTCGCCGACTTGCTCGAGGTACTCGAGGTGGCCGTGTGCGTGGCCGGTTTCGCCTTCGGCGGTCGAGCGAAACAGCGCTGCAACATCGTTTTGGCCTTCAACGTCAGCCTTGTTCGCGAAGTACAGATAACGACGGTTTGCCTGCGATTCGCCGGCAAAGGCTTCTTTCAGATTGGACTCGGTCTTGGAGCCTTTCAACTTGGACATGTATATCTCCTATGAATTCATGGAACAACAGACCTCCATCACCAAAGTGATGCTGGAGGTATACGGCCTGGGTTGAAAACCGACCCATCGGTATAGGTTTTCGAGTTGGAGTATGAGGTCGGCAGCGCAAAAGCTCAAATTGGCTATCTCAATGTAGTCGATTGGGAAAAGCTATTGAGATATAAATAATTGTAGATGAGAACTATTATCACTTCTGCAGCAGCAGAACGACCGCTTGAGCGGCGATGCCTTCCTCGCGCCCTTCCCAACCCAGACGCTCATTGGTCTTGGCTTTGATATTGATCTGGGCTTCGGAGATGGCGAGATCGGCCGCAATGTGAGCAATCATGCGGGGCAAATGCGGGGCCATTTTTGGCGCTTGCGCGATGATCGTGGCATCAATATTGCCGACTTCATAAGCCGCAGAGCGCACGCGCTCCACTGCCGCACGCAGCAGCATGCGCGAGTCAGCGCCGGCGAACTCCGGGTCCGTGTCGGGAAAATGTCGGCCGATATCGCCAAGACCCGCAGCGCCTAGTAGCGCATCCGTAATCGCATGCAGCAGAACATCCGCATCGGAGTGCCCCAGCAATCCGCTGCGATGCGGGATGGTGACGCCGCCAATAATGAGCGCCCGGCCCGGCACCAGCGCGTGACAGTCATAACCCTGGCCTACGCGAAACGGTGGCAGCGATGAGGATGAATGGTTCATGCAGAGCCTTCCAGGTAGCGTTCTGCCAGCAGCATATCCTCTGGCAGCGTGACTTTGAAATTACGCGGACTACCCTCGACCAAGCGCGGCTGCAGACCGAGCGCCTCGAAAGCACTGGCCTCATCCGTGACATCACTGGCTTTGGAAAGTGCATCAAGCAACGCGGCATGACGAAACATCTGAGGGGTCTGCGCCGCCCACAGGTGCTTGCGCGACACTGTCTCAAGTGCTCTACCCTGATCGCTGCCGCGCTTGAGCGTATCGGCGACAGGCACGGCGAGCAATCCACCGACCGGGTCGGCGGCAACCGCCGTGATCAGCCTGACAATCAACGGCACCGTCAGACCAGGACGCGCGGCGTCATGTACCAGCACCCAGTCATCAGGTTTTACCTCGGTCGCTACAGCGGCGAGACCATTGGTAACCGAGATCTGACGGGTGGCGCCGCCGCAGAAAAGTATCGTCGTGCGCGGTATTGCGGGCAGCGTCGCGATGAAACTGTCCTCGGGGCTCACCACCACATAGCAGTGCTCAATTTCAGGCGTTGCAGCAAAAGTTTCCATGACATGCTGCAGCAGTGACTTGCCCGCAATCTGTCCATATTGCTTGGGCACGGTACTCCCCATACGTGCACCGACACCGGCGGCGGGAACAAGAGCGAAGTAACGAGGCTGGGTCATAGGCGATATAATCTCACGCTTATCTACAAAGTTTCCATTCATAACCACGGCCGCCACTGCACGCCGCTATTCGCGAAGGCTTTTTGTCTTTGCCTGTCATGCCCTCAGCTTCTACACCGATACGACCGCTTCCCAAACCTGGCACCCGCTTCGTGATGCCGGCCCTGCATGGCGCGGCGGAATCGTTGGTACTTGCCCAGGCCGCGCATGCGCTCAAGGCCGAGGGACGCATGCTGGCCGTTATTGTCGCTGATGCGCCCGCCGCACAGCGATTGCTCACCGAGATCGCCTGGTTTGGTCAGCGCGGAGGCCAGGTGCTGCGCTGCCATTTGCTGCCAGATTGGGAGACGCTGCCTTACGACGCATTTTCACCGCACCAGGACCTGGTATCGGAACGTCTGGCGACACTGCATGAAATTCGCAGTGCCCATTGCGATGTGCTGATCGTGCCGGCTACCACTGCGTTGGTGCGTATGGGACCGCCTTCATTCCTCGCTGCTTACACTTTCTTTTTCAGGCAGGGTGAGCGACTGGATGAGGCGCAACTCAGATCACAACTCACACTCGCCGGCTACGCGCATGTCGCGCAAGTGATGTCGCCCGGCGAGTATTCGGTGCGCGGCGGGCTGATTGATCTTTTCCCTATGGGCTCGGTACTTCCCTACCGGATTGATCTCTTTGGTGACAGCATCGAGAGTCTGCGGACCTTCGATGTCGATACGCAGAGGTCGCTGTATCCGGTCAAGGAGATACGTCTTTTGCCGGGTCGCGAATTTCCGATGGATGAAGCAGCGCGCAGTGCCTTTCGCCGTCGCTGGCGTGAGGTGATTGAGGGCGATCCATCGCGCTCGATGATTTATCGCGACATTGGCAACGGTATTGCGTCAGCCGGTATTGAGTATTACCTGCCGCTGTTTTTCGAAGAAACCGCGAC
>Ga0315909_10001738_pt1 | contig 28931 bp, 39 predicted proteins | sample LakEriMetagenome_11_FD_203527 | JGI IMG/M metagenome (GOLD analysis project Ga0315909, IMG submission 203527) | Freshwater fungal communities from buoy surface, Lake Erie, Ohio, United States - Buoy 2 MA125 | ecosystem: Environmental > Aquatic > Freshwater > Lake | place: USA: Lake Erie, Ohio... | reverse complement strand
ACCTCCTCTCAGGTGGAGGTTTTTTTTCGCCTAAACGCAGGTAAGTCCGCGTAGCGTTTGAGAAAGTTTATGGCTCTTGAGGACTTCACGGGTGATTGCAGTTCCGGCTTATCGGCCAGTATCGCGAGCACCCTGGCCACTTTCTCTCGCGATATCGAAACAGAGAAATCGGGCGAAGTCCGCAAGCTGCCGCTTTTTCTCGGGCTTGATGTCTATATAAATCAACAGGTTACGGGTTGTCTGCTGGAGCCTGTTTGGAAACTGCATTGCCACCCGCCGGGTTTTGCTAACCCAGCGCAGAGAGCAGAAAAAATATGAAAAAGTCACGCGCCACTCTCATTCGCGGTGTCAGCCCAGCGCTTTTCAGCTACGCGAGGCATGAAGCATCGCGTTGGACTCGCGTGGAACAACTTGCCGATAGCGGTACCATCCGCAGCGCAAATGCGTAGCCATGATCAGCATTTAGAGCTTGGCTTTCCAGGCCAATAGCGTGAGTAATGCGAACACCAATAAACACGGAGTTCGCACATGAAAACAGACACACAGACAGTCGATCTTTGGCGAATGATCGCCATAGTGGTCGAACTGCAAAGTCTTGAAATGACTAGATTGTGGGCGATATGGGATGGCTACTTCGACAAACGCCCGACGCACCGCAATCGAGACTGGCTTGAGCGTCGTCTCGCGCATGCAATCCAAAATCGCGACCGCGATGTGGAAAAAGTAGGTGCGGCCATTGAGATGCTTGAGCCAGTCAATATCGTTGCGTTATATGGAGAGTGTCGGCGCCTATGCCCAGATTGCTTGCCCAGAGATTTACTGGCAGCGATCATGGACACTTTCTCGGATGGGCAGTATTCCGGCTAGCCCTAGGCCGTCTTGAAAGCGCGCGGGGAATGTGCTGCCTGCCAGAGCACAGAGTAGAAAATATGAAAAAGTCACGCGCCACTCTCATTCGCAGTGTCAGCCAAGCGCTTTTTCACCTGCCTGAGGTAGGACTCATCCAGCAACTCCAGCAATAACTCAAAAATGCCCTTGGCGCTCAGCCGAACCGTGATGTGCTTTTTGTCCACCACGACTTGTTCCACCAGCTGGCGAAGCAGTGCCGTTTGATTCGCGGGGAACAACTTGTCGATCGCGGCCTCCACCTGGCGCAAACGCCCCGCCATGATCTGCCGATCAAAGCTTGGGTGTGACGTCAGCGCGGGTGGCAGTGCGTCAAACCAGGGCTGCGGATCGCGAAGGCCTTCACGAAGGTAAGCCCATACCGCCGCGTGGATTTTGCGGGTGGCAATTCGCGGAACGCCCGATGTGCCAGCGCCCACGGCAATGTCGTTTTGTGACACGTAGTACGTGTAGTGCTGGTTCTTGTAGGCAGAAGACAGGCAGGGAGACATCGCCCGACCACTGGCGTCCACGATCAGGCCCTTGAGCATGAAGGCGCTATCGGGGGTGGGGGTGTTGCTTACGCCGGTGCGCCGGGCACGTGACTTCATCAGGGCGTGGACCTTGGCCCACAGCTCTGCCGGTACGATGGCTTCGTGGTCGCCGGTGTGCCAAGCATCGTCGTAAAACACCTCGCCGATGTACACGCGGTTGTTGAGCACCTTGTACAGGGCGTTGCGATCAAATGGCCGCCCGCCGCGCGCCTGCCCAGCTTGGGTTTTCCAGCGCTTGGTTTTGATGCTGCGATCGGCCAGGTCTTTGATCAATGCAGTGACTGCATCCTGATCCACAAAATCCTTGAAGATGTCACGCACCACCTCGGCCTCCTTCGGGTCGACCACTAAGCGTTGACGCACAAGTTTGTAGCCTAGGGGCGGTGCATTTCCGTACCAAACCCCCTGGCGGCGCGTCGCTGCGCGCTTTTCACGGCTACGCTCGCCAATGAGTTCACGCTCGAACTGCGCAAACGACGTCAGCAGGTTCAGCGCCAGCCGCCCATGCAAATCCGTGGTGTTGAGGGACTGTGTGACCGAGACCAGTGCCACACCATGCTGCTCGAACAGTTCCATGAGCTTTTGCAGGTCACCCAGATGGCGGGTCAAACGATCGAGCCGGTGCACAACGACCACATCAACGCGGCGATCACACACATCGGCCAGCAGTTTTTGCAGGCCCGGTCTTTCCAGATGACTGCCAGAGACCCCTTTGTCCTCGTAGAGCCGGTCGCACGCCTGCCAGCCCTGGCCCCGTTGCGAGGCGATCAGCTCATGGCATGCCATGAACTGCACATCGGTGGAGCCGATCTCACCGTCATTGCCGTCGTCGACGGAGACGCGCGTGTACACCGCGCAGCGCTTGCTGGCAGGGGGTGTTGCGTACTCGTGCGTATCGGACATCACTGAATGATCTCAGATCCAGTGCTTCATGAAGCTCACCTGGCGGCAGGAAGCAGACATGGTCTTGACTACATATGGCATTAAAGCCATAATTTACGCATGCGCTGGACCGTAATCCTTCACGATGACTTTGACGACGAGCTGGCCTTGTTGGCAGAGGACTTGCAGGACGAAGTTCTGGCTCACGCCAACCTGCTGGCGCAGTTTGGTCCCAACCTGGGGCGGCCGGCGGCGGACACGCTCAAGGGCTCACGCCACGCCAACATGAAAGAGTTGCGGTTTGACTGGAATGGGGAGGTCTGGCGCGTGGCCTTTGCCTTCGATCCCAAGCGGCAAGCCATTTTGCTGGCGGGAGGAGACAAGGGTGGTGCTGATCAGCGCCGGTTCTACAAGCGGTTGATCGCAATTGCCGATGTTAGGTACGACGAGTACCTGGCAACGTTGAAGAAGGAGTCAAAGCATGGCAAGAAAACTCGATGATGTGATGGCTGCCTTGCCCAAGGCGCGGCGTGAGCGTATTGAAGCTCGCACCATGGAGTTGGCCACCCTAAAGGACTTGCGCCAAGCTGCGCAGCAAACGCAGGAGCAACTGGCGGCGACTCTGGGTGTCAGACAGGACACCATTTCCAGGTTGGAAAAGCGAAGCGACATGCTGCTGTCGACGCTGCGTCACTATGTAGAGAGCATGGGCGGCGAGCTCAACCTGGTGGCGCAGTTCCCCAACCGTCCGCCCGTCGTGATCGAGCATCTGGGGGCTGAGCCGGTGGCGCGCAAGAAACCCATTACCAGCCAGCGCCGAGCACGTGCGGCCGCTTAACGGGTCTTGTAGAGCACGCTGCAACACCAATTGGGCATCAGCTGTATCCAGAAATCTTCAATGGTGGCAATGAGTTAGCAGCTTTCCTCATATTCCTGGTTGCCACCAATACCAAAACCCCAGCTCATCTGAGTTGGGGTTTTTTTTCGACCGTTGGCGGGTGTTGCCAGTGGTTGTTGCGGGTTCGTGAGTATTCTTGTGGACTTCGCATCAAGCCCGCTCTTGACGTTCTGCGTGGCTTTCACCTCAGCTTTAGCGCATATTCTCCGGGGGCCCTGAGTTCAGAGCTGGGCGGAAGTCCGCAAGTGGCCATGAAACATGATTCGAGGCGTCAATGAAATCAATTACTTACGAGTTGATTGGTCGAGTGGTTTTATTCAAATATTGGGAGAACGGGGGGCACAACCATGTCGTGTGGCTGCGGCGCGTAAACGTCTTGGGCAATTCGTGGGATTTGTTCTCAATATTGCGATAATTGGCTTGTCTGGACCTTGTAAGAGTCATTCACGGCAGTTGATCTGTTTGACCAAGAGTTGGTTCGCTTGGGCGCCGGCCTTTATGGAATTCGTGATTCGTTGATCCCGGGGTGCCAGATGCTACGGTGACACTGTGTGGGGCTTCCGGCATTGTTATCTTAGGTCTACCAGATCTTGACGCTCTTAAGACCGAACCAGGGAGGAGCTACATTGGAAAAAAACTACCCCGGATTGATCTCCGTGCTGACCGCGGCGGAGCTTGAGGACTTCGTAGACGATTGGTTGCACCAGCGATACAAGGACTACCATTCACACTTCCGCTGGAGCGGCACGGGTGACCTGGGCCGCGATGTCACCGGCTACGTTACTGACCGTCGGATGGACGGACCTTGGGACAATTTCCAGTGCAAGCAGCTTAGTAAACCGCTGTCCGAGAAGGCGCTGTTTGTAGAACTCGGCAAGATTTTCATGCACTCCGCGGCCGGCGCGTACACCTTGCCGCGGGCCTACACCTTCGTAGCGCCCCTGGGCGTCGTGCGCAAGGTACGCGAGTTCGTCGCGCACCCCGACCGGCTGAAGAGGGCGTTCCTGGATTGCTGGGACACGTATATCGCGGGCGACCTGGTGGAGAACACGACGGTAAAGTTGACGCCGGAGATTGAGAACAAGATCAAGGCTTTCGATTTCGCGAACGTTCACTGGCTCTACGCTAGGCTGCTGGCCAAGGATCCGTCATGCATGCCAGCGCTGGTCAAATGGTTTGATGCCGACCCCGGCCAAAGCCCCAGGGGCGTCGTGCCCGCTGCGATCCACGCCAGCGAATCGGCCTATCTCGGCCAACTGCTGAAGGTGTACGAGGAGCGGGGGCCAGGTACCTACCCCGATCCCGAGGCCGCGCTGGCCTGCCCCGATGTGGGGCCGCATCTCAAGATCCAGCGCACCCGCTTCTTCGATGCCACCGCGTTCGACCGCTTCTACCGTGACTCGACGCCGGAGGAGTTCGTCCAGACCTTCCGCGACGAGGTTCACCACGGCGTCGTAGACGTCCACGACGCGGATCACTCCAACAAGTTCGCCCGCTTGAATAAGGTCATGCAGCAGGCCGCCCTGCTGCAAGCCTCCGGCATACTGGGCCGGCATGCCGGGCCGCAGGTCAAGCAGGGCACCTGCCACCTGCTTGCCAACGAGGGGGTCATGCCATGGGATCGGTAGACAGGCTGGCGCCCAGTGCGCACCCCTTCAACAGCATGCTCGAAACAGGCATCCGCGCGCTGGTCCTATTGGAAGCCTTCCATCCGCGGCGTTGCGACCTGCTGGAGATGACCTGGCTCGACCACCTAGTCGTTCACACAGGGGATCTAGACGACCCAGATGCCCCGAGCAGCCTCCACCCGGATCTGCCCAACCGCGCGGCCGAGCTCGTGGTGAGGCGTCCCCTGGTAGAGAAGAGCCTTCGGCTGATGCAGCAACTGCACCTCGTCGAAGTCTTCGAGAATGAAGACGGCATCACCTTCGGCGCGAGCGACGACGCCCCGATCTATCTTGACCTGCTGCAGGCACCATATTCCGTCGCGCTCAAGGAGCGCGCCCAGTGGATGGCCGAGCGCTTTGCCAACAAGCCGCCCGCAGAGATGCGCGAGCAGATAGAAAAGCGAATCGGGCGGTGGACCGCTGACTTCCGCGTTGATGAAACGTTTGCGGGAGCACGCGTATGAACGGTATCCGGCTGCGCCACCTTGCCTTCACCGGCCCCAACATTGAGCCTTCCAAACTTGAATTCGTCGACGGCCTGAACATCGTCTACGGCGCGTCCAACACCGGCAAGTCGTTCGCATCTGAAGCGGTGCTCTTCATGCTCGGCGCGGTTTCCAAGCTTCCAAAGACCGATGAAATCAAGGTCTACGACGCAGTCTGGCTCGGCCTGACCCTTGGCGACCAGGGCGAGTTCACCCTGTATCGCGCGACCAAGGGTGGAAACCTCAAGCTCTTCCCGGGTCTCATCATCTCCCACCCGACCGGAAAGGGAGAGGTGTTGTCAGGGAAGCACAGCACGAAGACAACCGACTCTGTCTCATACCGGATCCTCGAGACTTTGGGCCTGCATAACCGGTGGATCGTGCGCAACGCCAGCGGTGAGAAGGAACAGCTGGCCTTCCGCGTACTGGCGAAATTCGCCGTGGTTGGGGAGGAGGACATCATGTCCAAGCGCAGCCCCGTCTACGTTTCGAACAGCTATACGGAGCGCACCCTCGATCAAAACCTGTTCAAGCTGCTCCTCACCGGTCAGGACGACGCGGCAACCGTGACAGTCCCCACCGAGCCTACGCGGATTGCCGCCAAGGCGGCCAAACTGGAGCTCGTCGACGAGATGCTGGCGCAGCTCGACAAGGAACTGGGCGACGCCCCGGCAGACCGGACGCAGGTGGACGAACAGCTCGCGGAACTGGACGCCATTGGCGCTACGACCACCGCCGAGCTGCAGGCCGTGCAGACCATGCTGGATGACAACGCCGCCGAGCGGCGTGCCGCGGTTGACCGCCGCCAGGAGTTCACCGCACGAGCGGCAGAACTCGACATCACCCTGGAACGCTTCGCCAAGCTGCAGGCGGTCTACAGCTCCGACTTGGACCGGCTGCATTCCATTGAGGAGGGCGGCAGCCTGCTGGCCGTCATGGCCGGCCGTGATTGCCCGGTTTGCGGCGCCCCGCCCGGCGCGCAGAAGCACCAGCACGCCGCCAAGGAGATTTCGATGGCGCATACGGCCGCGGCAGCCGAAGCGCGCAAGATCGAGCGTGAGCAGCGCGAACTTGCTCACGTCGTCGATTCGCTGCACGCTGAGGCATTGGCGCTTGCGACCTCCATCGCGTCGCTCGAGCACCAGATTGAAAAATTCGATCAGCGCGCCCTGGACCTACGCCCCACGGAAGCGTCGCTGCGGAGCAGCTTCGAGAACTACAACGCCCAGCGCGCTGCACTGGGCAAGCTGATCGACCTGCACCTGCGGCGTGAAAAATTGGCCAGCCGCCGAGCAGACATCGACGCGGCATCCACGAAAAGCGAGCGCGACCCTCTTCCCGTTGGCCCTGAATCCACTGTGCTCTTCGAGTTCGGCGAGACCGTCAAAGCGATTCTGACCGAGTGGGGCTTCCCGGATGCGGACAAGATCCAGTTCGACGCAAAGGCCAACGACATCACAGTCGCCGGCAAGGCCAGGGACGCCAACGGCAAGGGGGTCCGCGCCGTGCTGCATGCGGCCTTCAACGTAGCCGTCGCCGTGCACTGCATTGACAAGGGCCTACCGCATCCCGGATTCATGGTGCTCGACACCCCGCTGCTGACGTACCGTGAGCCGCTGAAGTCAAAGCACGGCGATCTATCGGACGACGAGAAGGCGCTAAAGGCGACGAGCCTTGCCGAGAAGTTCTACAAGCATCTCGCCAGCCTGGAGGAGAAGCTGCAGGTCATCGTCATCGAAAACTCCGACCCGCCAGTTGCCATTGAGGATATAGCGCACATAGAAGTCTTCACCGGTCTGGTTGGCGATGGACGCTATGGGCTTCTTGCTCGTCATACTGGGTGAATTTGGCAGTTGCCCATTTCGATGCAGCGTCGTTGTTAGCTCCGGCTTCTCGAGCTTGCGCTGGAGTGACAACTACGGCTGTCACTATTGACACCTGGCTACGAAGAACACGGTGCCCAACTGCGAACTGAACATGCTCAAAATCTGGTGGTGGTTTTTTCCCTAGAGCCCACCGCGTATTTCCTATGCAATTGCATTACGGAACAGGCGTTGATCCGGTTTGGCAATACAGCCTGCCTGTTCAATGAAAATCATTTCTGCAACAAGTCACGCTGCTCATCCCACAGCAACGGCGTGCCAGAGGCTAGATCAAACAAGGTGACGTGGTCCGGCAATGACTCGTCCAGGATGGCCGCTACGATGTCCGGCGCCAGGGTGGTGAGATTCACCATTCTGCTGACGTACGCCCGGTCCATCCCGACCTGCTCGGCAACCTCAGACAAGTTCTTTGCCTTCCCGGACTCCAGCAGTCCAAGCCACTGATGCCCCCTGGCCAGAGCCAGTTGGATTGGCGTAGGGTCTCGGTCCCAGGCGCGTGGCTTAAAGGCGGTGCCGTCCGGCAGAGTGACCGCCTTGCGCCGACCACGCCGTGTGATCTTGATCGGTATGGTCACGTGGTAGCTGCCGTTGCTGGACGTGGCAATGTCAGCATCGCCTATGGGCTTGATATTGACCCCCGTCATGCTGCCACCTCCTGCGCCTGGGTCTTACGTTCCTTGACCAACATCTCGGTGGCCAGGGTTTCAATCCCGTTGGGCCGGAATTGGACCTCAATGGTGTGCGGCGTGACGATTACCTTCTTGATCAGCAGGCGCACGATGCGCTCCTGCTCCGCCGGGAAAAGCTGATCCCAGATCTTGTCGATCTGCAACATGGCCACGCACACCTGCGCTTCATCAATGGTCGGGTCCAGCCCATGCATGGCCTTGGCCACCCGGGTTTTGAGATCCGGGGCGCGCAGAATCTGCCGCACTTGGTCAATGACATTGCCCTCCAGTTCGATGGCCGGCAGTCGAGGCAGGCCGGATGCACCGGCATATTCCTTGTTCTCGCGGGTGTGCATGTAATAGCGGTACAGCCGTCCTGTACCCTTGCGAGTCCAGGCCACGGTCAAAGCCCGACCGTCGGCACCCTCGACGATGCCCTTGAGCAGGAACGGGATGGCGGCACGGGTGTTGTTGGCGCGCACGCGTGGGCTCACCTGCAAGACCGACTGAACGGCCTCCCATGTACTCAGTTCGATCAAGGGTTGATGCTCGGCCTTGAACCATGCATCTCTGTGCCGCAACTCGCCCAAGTAGGTGCGGTTGCTCAGGACCTTGTAAATCAAGCTTTTGTCGATCAGCTTGCCCTCGCGTTGCTTGCCGTCCTGGGTGGTCCATGACTTGGATGTCAGGCCATCCAGCTGCAACTCCTTCACCAGCTTAGTCCCGGAGCCAAGCTCCACAAACCGTTTGAAAATGTGCCGGACGATTTTGGCTTCCAGTTCGTTGGGGATCAGGCGCCGATTTTCGACGTCGTAGCCCAAGGGCGGCACGCCACCCATCCACATGCCCTTGCGCTTGGAGGCCGCAATCTTGTCGCGGATCCGCTCGCCGGTGACCTCGCGTTCGAACTGTGCAAATGACAGCAAGACGTTGAGCATCAACCGGCCCATGGACGTGGTGGTGTTGAACTGCTGGGTCACGGACACGAAGGATACGCCGGCGCGCTCGAACACCTCGACCATCTTCGAGAAATCAGCCAGGCTGCGTGTCAGGCGGTCGATTTTGTAAACCACCACGATGTCGACCTTGCCGGCCTCTATGTCCAGCATCAGACGTCGTAACCCAGGCCGCTCCATGTTGCCACCGGAGAATCCGCCGTCGTCATAGTCATCGGCCACCGGAATCCACCCCTCGCTGCGCTGGCTGGCCACATAGGCGTGACCGGCTTCTTTTTGGGCATCGATCGAATTGAAAGCCTGGTCCAGTCTCTCGTCGCTGGACACACGGCAATACACGGCGCAGCGCTGCCGGCGTTTGAATGCATCGCTCATACACGCGCTCCCTTCTTCTTGTCTTTGGCTTTCGCTTGGGTTTTCAGCCCAAAAAATACCGGTCCCGACCATGCGGTGCCCGTGATTTCACGTGCGATCCGGGACAGGCTGCGGTACGGTCGCCCTTCGTATTCGAATTGGCCATCTGGTAGCACCATCACGCGGTGTTCCCTTTCTTGATGCTCGCGAACAAGGACAGTGCCGGCCATCAGCGGCGCGTCGCGGTTGTCCTGCGTGTTGCGCCCGGTTTCCAGGATGGCCTGGATTCGGCGCTTGTTACGGTCCATCAGATGCCGGTCGACCTTGCAGAAGGCGATTTCCTGTAGACGGTAAGCAATCCGTCGCTCCAGGAACTGGCGGTTGTGGGTGGGGGTGTGCTCTTCAAACAATTCCTGCCAGAGCGCTTTGATGTCTGCTATGGGTAGGTCTGGCAGCGCAGTGATTTGGGCCAGCACCGACGGTGGCGTGGCGTAGGGGGACGAGGGGCTCATCAATGGGACTCCGTGACTTCGTTGAACGTGTCCGTATGAAGGCGCTGGGTGGCAGAAAAGCCAAGTCCCAACGTGCTCTTTTCGTCACTGCCGTGGGCATGTGCCGCACGCAGACGCTGCAGGCCTCTGGCCAGCAACTGGGCCACTTCGTCGAGGCGTTCATCGGTGCGCATCTTGTCGGGCGGGGTCTGGTTTACATCGTTCATTGGTAGGGGCTCCTGAAAGAAAACTGCATACGCAAATTCTCAGGAAGAGCCCACGGCAACACCAGAAGGGAGTTGGGGACGCCTGGGGACAGGTGAGGAAGGCTGCGGAAAGGACGTCAATTTTTCTTGTTCGGCCTGGCAGCTTTGCCGATATTTGAGATCTGCTTGTATGGCGAACGTTCGTTCTCTATAATCAAGCTCATCATGAAAGCCCTCCACGATCACGAACACCTGGCGACCCTGCAGCGCTACTACGCCCAGCACCGGGTGCTGCCGTCCTACGCCCGGCTGATGGAAATCCTGGGCTACGCGTCCAAGTCCGCTGTCAAGAAGGTGCTCGAGCGCCTAGAAACCGCTGGCATGCTGGAGCGCACCCCCGACGGAGACTGGGCGCCCACCGAGCGGTTCTTTGAAAGGGTGGTGGCCAATGAGCCCGTGCCGGCCGGCATGCCCGTCACCACCTTGGATGACGGGGTCGAACAGATGACGATCGACCGTTTCCTGATCCAGGATCCCGGCGAGACCGTGCTCATCCGGGTCAAGGGCGATTCCATGATCAACGCAGGCATCCACAACGGTGATCTGGCCGTGGTGGAGCGCCGCAAGAACGCCAACGTGGGCGAACAAGTCGTGGCCGTGGTCGACGACCAGTTCACCCTCAAGACCCTCGGTCGGGATCAGGAGGGCTACCACCTCATCCCGGCCAACCCGGAGTACCCAGTCATACGTCCCAACGGCAAGCTGGAGATCTTTGGTGTGGTGGTGGGTCTGGTGCGTCGATACACGTAACCCAGCCCTGGAGGAGCCCAACAATGAAAATCTTCAACCCCCGCCACTTCTTGCGCCACATCGCGCCGACTGTCCTGCAGGACTTTGTGCAATCCCATCCCTTGGGTGCGCACCTGTCAGTCGACTGGACGTTGTCGGATGCGAAGTTGGCTCATGCGCTCATCGACGCCGTCGAAGACCTGCAGGCCGAACTGCTCGAAGACATCGCCTTGACCACCGCCGAAAAGGTTGCCCTCGAGGAAAACCTGTTCAGGTGGAACGAAGACCTGCGACGCGCCCACATCACTGGCACGGAGGCCGGTGCCCGCGAGTTTGCGCTCGCGCTGGCAGAGGACGCTGCCGCGCTGGAACATCTAAGGGATATGGATCCACGCGAGCAAGCGTTGTGGATGCTTGCCCGCCACGAACAGGTCTTTCGGGACATCGAACTGCGTCTGGCGTTTCGGGCCAAGAGCCATGGCCGGTCGTGGAAGCCCAGCCAGATCCTTCCCAACCTCGTGCCAAACCTGGATCAGGCGTCCCTTGAGGCCTTCAAGCGCGACGTGGCCGCGCTGTATCAGAAATCCGGCGGCGGCATCGGTTCACACATCGAGGTCAGCCGCTACGGCACAGATGGCAGCATCCAGTTCACGCTATACGTCGAAGGGCCGATCACGGCCATTGCCCAGTTTCGCAAACACGATTTCAAGCGCATCGCGACCCGCGTCGCCCTGGAAAACGCGCTGGTCTACCACCCCAAATCGGGCGTGGTGGAAACCGTGGTCAAGGGTGGTGCCAAAAATCACGCCGCTGTGCTCACCCTGTTTGCCAAGCATCTGGCCAAGACGGAATTGAAACCCGAGGCGATCACGCCCAGTGGGTTCAAGCTCAGCGTGTTGAATGACGGACTGCTGGCGCCGAAGGAAGACTGGTCTACCCAAGGCATCCAGAAGGTTCGCCTGCGCCGGGCGAAGTTCACGCCTGCCGACCAGCGCAGCAGTGCCATCCAGATCGAAGCCAGCCCCGAGGCCAATCGCGAAGACGCCATTTGCGTGGCCCGCGACAAACTGAAAGTGGCGCACTCTTTCGACAGCGAATTCGAAATGGATCGAGCCACGCTCATGGTCTACACCCGTGACCAGAACAGCAGCCGCGAGGGCCACTTCAGTTTCGACGTCTACGCCAGCGGCTCGACTACCATCAAAAACCTGTCGCACCGCAATCAGCAACTGGCGCAGTGTGTGATGCGCAGCCTGGGTATCGTCGAATCGTCTGGCGCAGCGGCATGAGCCAGACGCAGATCGAGGCCACAGCCTTGCTGTGCCGGATGCTGGAGAGTACCGCCAAGGAAATCTCAGGTCCGCTGCTGTCCGACCCTGGCAATCAGGATGCCCTGGCGCAACTGCGGCGTGAACAACTGGTGGGTTTTGGTGAACCGCTCAACTGGTTGCAATGCCCGGAGTGCCGCGATGACATGGCCCGTGTGGTGCGTGAACTGCCCGGCGACAAGGTTCTTCTGCTTTGCGGCGGTGACTGTGAAGATTTCGAGGCACCACGCAGCGTGTGCCAAACCACGGTGGTCAACACCGATCGCGTGGTGGGCCATCTGGCTGCTGGGCTGGATCTGAACCGGCATCAGATCGAGTGCCTGGTGCCCGACTTGGCCTGGCGCATGGGCCTGATTGAGGAGCGGCGCGGAAAGCCGGTCACCTGGTATTTCGCGCGCCACCTCAATCGCGACACCACTGCTCAAAAGCTGCTGATCCATTTGAGTGGCCACCGCGCCGATCGCAGCGCGCGCATCTTGACCAGCAGTTCGGTGCCACTGCCCGCCAGTTCTCCGCTGGCGCAGTACGAGGTGGTGCATCTGGCCGATCTGATGCGCGTGTCGCAAAACCGCTTCGAGTGTTTTGCCAATCGGATCATGGAGCTGACGGCGGTGTACCAATTGCATGATTCGGCGACTGATCGGGGTACGACGCTGCGTTATGTCCGCTCCGAACGCAATGCCTACATCAACGGCGTGGCGTATCCGCTGGAGACGATGCAGGCCAACATTCTGCTGGCGCTGATCGACGATTTTGACCACCGGATGGAGAGTGGCGCGCTGCGCGATGCCTGTGGCTCGGATGCTGAGCGGTTTGCCCCGATCAAATTCTTCGGACGCAATCCGCTGGTCTACAAAACCTTCATCAGGTACATCTTTGGCGACAAGGAATATGCGCTGATCATCCCCGACGGCGATCGAGACTGGTTGCACTGAGCCGCCCCAAAGCCGAAGACCTTTTACCCCTACAGATGACCCGGCCCCGCACAACGCAGGCCGGGTTTTTTTGCGTTCTGCAGAACTGAAGAATTTGCCTTGCAGAACGATTCAGCAGCACGAAACCGTTTAGCAGAACGTTTCTGCAGAATCTGCAGAACGTTTTGTGGAATCTCGATTGATGCAATGCCAGCACTGGTTAGCGCCGCTCCCAAGTGGCCTCAAACCAGGGCCCATCAACCATCAAGGAGATTCACGTGCAAGCGTCCGAAACCGTTACACACATCTCACAGAGTCAGCTGGCAGAGCGTTGGCAACTCAGTGAATCCACCATCGAGCGGTGGCGTGCCGAGGGCATTGGCCCCATCTTTCTGAAACTGCGTGGCCAAGTCCGCTATCGCCTCGAAGACATCCGCGCTTTCGAGGAGGACAGCATGCGTGCCAGCACCAGCAAGGCGGTGGCCGCATGAGCACGCTCACCACAACCACCCCCGAAACCTCGGCGCTCGAGGCCGCCTTCCAGCGCAGCGGCATTTCACTGCCCGTGCCGTTCATGGAGTTGTCGGCCACGGTCATTCGTGACCTGCCGCTGACCCATGTGGCCGACCTCAAGCATTTCGAGGCAGCGGCCAAATCCGAACTGGCGGCGCTGTCCAACATGATCCAGGCGGGTCTGGACATGCGCTACGGCGAAGAGGCCAAGGCTCAGCTACTCGCGGACAACAAGGACACCGGGACCACCCACGTCATCGATGGCGACTTCGACGTCACGGTCGAGGTCAGCAAAGACGTGTCCTGGGACCAGAAGGCGATGCAGGCCATCTGGAGTCGCATGGTCGCAGCCGGTCAGGATCCGACTGAGTTCATCTCCGCCAAGTACAGCGTGAGCGAATCCCGCTTCAAGGCCTGGCCCGAGGTGTTTCGCCAGCCCTTCATGGCCGCGCGCACAGTCAAACCCAAGGCAGCCAAGTTCACCTTGCGCAAGCCCTCTGCCGGTGAAGGAGCAAAGTGATGTTGCCCATCATCTCTGCCGAAGAACGGCTCAAAGAACGGCACAGTGCCAAGGTTGGCCTGGTGGGATTTCCCGGTGTGGGCAAGACCACGCAGCTGCGGACCCTCCCGCCAAAAACCACCCTGTTCGTGGATCTCGAAGCCGGTGACCTCTCCGTCAAGGACTGGCCCGGTGACACGGTGCGCCCACGCACCTGGCAGGAGTTCCGTGACCTTGTGGTCTTCCTTGCAGGGCCCATGCCCACCGCATCAGCCGACCAGGCCTTCTCCAAGGCGCATTACGACCATGTCTGTGCCACCTACGGTGACCCCGCGCAACTGGCCAAGTACGACACCTACTTCGTTGACAGCCTGACCGTGCTCTCACGCCTGTGTCTGGCCTGGTGCAAGACCCAGCCGCAGGCTTTCAGCGAGAAGACAGGCAAGCCTGACAACCGGGGAGCCTATGGCTTTTTGGGCCAGGAAATGATCACGGCGCTCACGCACCTGCAGCACGTACGCGACAAGCACGTCATCTACGTCGCGATCCTGGAAGAGAAGACCGACGACTTCAACCGCCGCTACTACCAACTGCAGCTTGAAGGCAGCAAGACCGCGCTGGAACTGCCCGGCGTTCTGGATGAGGTGGTGACGCTGGCCGTGCTCAAGGCCGAGGACGGCTCGACCTACCGGGGCTTTGTGACGGGGGCGGACAACAGCTTTGGTTTCCCCAGCAAAGACCGCAGCGGCCGCCTGGACCCCATCGAAGAACCCCATCTGGGCCGGCTCATCGCCAAGTGCCTCGGCCAGACCCCCGCCACCAATCCCAACACCGAACACACGAATTAAAAGGACACCCCATGAACACCTATGACCACGCCACGGCTCCTGCCCGTTGGAATGACTTCAACGACGCCGAAGCCCAGCAAGGGGGTTTTGACCTGATCCCGCGCGGCATCTCCGTGCCCGTGCGCATGACCATCAAGCCCGGTGGCCATGATGATCACACCCAAGGCTGGACCGGCGGCTATGCCACCCAGTCGTTTGACACCGGGGCGGTCTATCTCGCCTGTGAGTTCGTCGTCACCGACGGTCCCTTTGCCAAACGCAAGATGTGGTCCAACGTCGGTCTGCACTCGCCCAAGGGCCCGACCTGGGGCCAGATGGGGCGCAGCTTCATCCGCGCGGCGCTCAACAGCGCGCGCAACGTCCAGCCCCAGGACAACTCGCCGCAGGCTACAGCTGCCCGTCGCATCAACAGCTTTGCCGATTTGGACGGCATCGAGTTCCTGGCCCGCGTCGATGTCGAAAAGGATGGCAAAGGCGAGGACCGCAACGTCGTCAAGGTCGCCATCGAGCCAGACCACAAGGACTACGTCCCCCTGACAGGCATGTCTCCCGCAGGCGGCCACAGGGGCGGTGGTGGCCATTCTGGCGCGCCAGTGCAACCCACCCCTGCCTATGCGCAGCCCGCCCCACAGGCGCGCCCTGTGGTGCCCACCGGCAAGCCTACCTGGGCTCAGTGAGGGAGGCGACATGCATGCGAGGCAAATGCTGGGTGTGCTCGCGCCAAGCGCGCGGGCTGGGACACACCGACAACCGCCACCCGATTGGGGATGCCAAGCGCTACCCGCTGGATTGGGTGTTTTGCAGCCGCCAGTGCCAGGACGTCTTCCATCGGATGTACGGCAACTGGGTCGATGCACAACGGTTCAACCAGGAGGTCGAGATGATTGATGCCACAGACATTGAACGCTCGGCCATGCGCTCCTGCCTGCGTGCCTTTGGCGAAGCGGCTGGTGACATCGGATTCGACAAGCCGCTGGGTGCCTACTCCGAGAAGGAGGCCCTGCAGGTGATTGATGCGATCATCACCCGCTACACCAAAGCCATGGTGGCCCACCACGCTGAGGTCAAGTACCTACCGGTGCGCGGCCTGAAACCCACGGTCGACGATCCCTTCGCCGATTTGGAAAGCGATCTGCCTTGGGAGACGTCTTGATGCTGGACTTCAACGCATCGGCCAGTCTCTCCGGCCAGATCGAGGCGCTGGTGGACCTTGCCCTGGAGCAAGAGCGTGATGCCACGCCGCCGCGCCAATACCTGGGCGGCTCCCGCTTGGGTGTGTCGTGCGAGCGGCAGTTGCAGTTCGAGTATGCGCAGGCACCGGAGGACCCCGGCAAGGGGTTCTCGGGCCGGTTACTGCGCATCTTCGAGCGCGGGCATCAGACTGAAGCCATGGTCATCCGCTGGCTGCGCATGGCCGGCTTCATCCTCAAAACTGAGGATGCCGATGGCCGTCAGTTCGGTTTCAGCGTGGCTCAGGGTCGTCTGCGTGGACACGTCGATGGCGTGCTGGTGGGCGGCCCGGAAGGCTTTGCTTACCCAGCGCTTTGGGAAAACAAGTGCCTGGGTGCCAAGTCCTGGCGCGAGCTGCAAAAGCACAAGCTGGCCGTGGCCAAGCCCGTCTACGCAGCCCAGATCGCGGTCTACCAGAGCTACCTGACCTTGCACGAGCACCCCGCGCTCTTCACGGCGGTCAACGCCGACACGATGGAAATTTACGCCGAGCTGGTCCCCTTTGATGCGGGGCTGGCCCAGCGCATGTCCGACCGGGCCGTCAAGGTCATCCAGGCCACTGAAGCCGGCGAACTGCTGCCACGCAGCTTTGCCGAGTCCACCCACTTTGATTGCAAGTTCTGCGCTTGGGCAGAGCGTTGCTGGAACGCGAATCGATGAACACAGAAGAAGAACACATCTATCCCCCAGCCGGGCCACCGGGTCTGGACTTCAATGACGATGCACCGGTTGCGCAGCAGCCGGTGTCCACACACCAGCCATCGGACCGTGACGAGATCCGCGCCGCTTTGCTCGGTCGACTCGAATCGGTGTTGATGGGCCTGTTCCCCGCTGGCAAGGTCAAGCGCGGCAAGTTTCTGATCGGCGACATCTTGGGCAGCCCAGGCGACAGCCTGGAAGTCGTGCTCGCCGGCGAGAAGGCGGGTCTCTGGACCGACCGCGCCGATGACTCTGGTGGCGACATCTTCGACCTAATCGGCGGCCACTTCGGCATCGACGTCCATGGTGACTTCGCGGCGGTCCTCGCCCGCTGCGCCGACCTCATGGGACGCGCGGCAGTAACGCCGCGCAAGGCCAAAAAAGACGTACCTGTCGATGAACTTGGTCCAGCCACTGCCAAATGGGACTATCTCGATGGTGAAGGGAAGCTGATTGCCGTCGTCTACCGCTACGACCCGCCTGGCGGCAAAAAGGAGTTCCGTCCCTGGGATGCCAAGCGTCGCAAGATGGCGCCGCCCGAGCCACGGCCGCTGTACAACCAGCCTGGCATGCAGGCTGTGGACACCGTGGTCCTGGTCGAAGGCGAAAAATCTGCTCAGGCCCTGATCGAGAGCGGCATCTGCGCCACCACGGCCATGCACGGAGCCAATGCGCCGATCGAGAAAACCGACTGGTCACCGCTGGCCGGCAAGGTGGTGCTCATCTGGCCGGACAAGGACAAGCCGGGCTGGGAATACGCCGACCGTGCCTCACAGGCGATCCTGATGGCCAGGGCGCGCACCTGCCACATCCTGTACCCACCGGAGGACGCCCCCGAGGGCTGGGACGCCGCAGACTCGCGCGCGGAAGGCTTCGATGTGGCCGGTTTTATCGCCCATGGTCCGCGCATGCAAATGCACCTGGTCGATGACGACCCGGACACGCTGGCCAACGCGGTCGGACCGGAAGAGGCGGTCTGGGGCACTGAGGATGCCCTGGCGCTGTCCTTTACCCGCAGGTATCACAAGGACTGGCGCTATGTGGCTGGTTGGGGCAAGTGGCTGGTCTGGGATGGGCAGCGCTGGCGCTCAGAAGACACGCTCGCCGCCACCGACCTGATCCGTCACGTGTGTCGGAACGCCTCGCTCAACACCCGCAACCCGCGCATTGCCTCCAAGTTGGCCGCGTCCAGTACGGTGGGCGGTGTCGAGCGTTTGGCACGGGCCGATCGCAGGCATGCTGCCACCACCGAGGAGTGGGACGCCGATCCCTGGCTGCTCAACACCCCGGGTGGCGTGGTCGATCTGCGCAGTGGCCGTCTGCGGCCGCATGAGCGTGCTGACCGGATGACCAAGATCACCACGGCCACCCCACGAGGCGATTGCCCGCAATGGCGAGTCTTCCTGAGTGACGTGACAGGCGGCGATCAGAACCTGCAGGACTACCTGCAGCGCATGGTGGGCTACGCACTTACGGGATCCACGCGTGAGCACGCGCTTTTCTTCCTGTACGGCACGGGCGCCAATGGTAAGTCGGTGTTCGTCAACACCCTGGCCGACATCCTTGGTGACTACGCGACCAATGCGCCGATGGACACGTTCATGGAGACGCGTACCGACCGGCATCCCACGGACATGGCCGGGCTGCGCGGCGCGCGCTTTGTGGCGGCCATTGAGACCGAACAGGGCCGTCGCTGGGCCGAGTCCAAGGTCAAGAGCCTGACTGGGGGCGACAAGATCGCCGCGCGTTTCATGCGCCAGGACTTCTTTGAGTTCTTTCCGCAGTTCAAGCTCTTCGTGGCCGGCAACCACAAGCCCGCCATCCGCAACATCGACGAAGCGATGAAGCGGCGGCTGCACCTGATCCCGTTCACGATCACCGTGCCACCCGAAAAACGTGACAAGCACCTGCAGCAAAAGCTGCTGGCTGAACGCGACGGGATCTTGGCCTGGGCGCTCGACGGCTGTCTGGCCTGGCAACGGCTGGGCCGGCTCGATTCCCCTCAGCAGGTCTTGGATGCCACGGATGAGTACTTCGAAGCCGAGGACGCACTGGGTCGTTGGCTTGATGAGCGCTGCGTGAGGGTGGGAACCGCCAAGTCCCTGACCGCTGAACTCTTCACGGACTGGAAACAGTGGGCCGAGGCCGCTGGGGAGTTCGTGGGCTCGCAAAAGCGCTTTGCCGACTTGCTGCTCACCCGTGGCCTGGAGAAGTGGCGAAACGGCATAGGCCTGCGCGGCTTTCAAGGCATTGGCCTAAAGGCGCCGCCAACACCTTCCTACACCCCGTACTCGGACAACTGACCCCATGAAAACCGCGCATCTGACGGATCGGACAGACCTTGTCGAAACCCCTATATCCCGCGCGTCACGCGCACGTGTAGAGAGTTACGTCAAAACCTGTCCGATCCGTCAGACCGAACAAAAAACAAGGACTGACATCTTGAACACAACCATCCTCGCCCTCGATCTGGGCACCCAAACTGGCTGGGCACTGACCAGCCGTGACGGCAGCATCACCAGTGGCAGCCAATCCTTTAAACCCCAACGCTTCGAAGGCGCCGGCATGCGCTTCCTGAGGTTCAAGCGCTGGCTCACCGACATCAAGCAGTGCAACGACGGCATTGACCAAGTCGTCTTTGAAGAGGTTCGTCGCCACGTCGGTGTCGACGCTGCACACGCATACGGCGGCTTCATGGGCCAGCTGACCGCTTGGTGCGAGCACCACCAGATCCCGTACCAGGGCATCCCGGTCGGCACGATCAAGAAGCACGCCACAGGCAGAGGCAACGCCGGCAAGGACGAGATGGTGGCATCCGTCCGTGCACGTGGCCACAGCCCAGCAGATGACAACGAGGCCGATGCCATCGCCTTGCTCTACCTGGCCCGCGAGTTGGCCGCAGAGGGGGTGTGACATGAAAGTGCCGCAATACCGCTACCGCTGCCCCTTGGGCAATCTGCAGCCGACGACCCCGGACCTGGACACCGTCAAACGCGAGGGCTGGCGCAATGACCACATCCTCGTGGTCTCTGAGCACGACGACCGGCTGGACTGGGTGGAAAAGCAATTCGTCCGTCGCCTGGGTGAACGCCTCTACGGTGATGGAGGCAAGCGCCATGACTGAGACCCGAACCGAATGGACGGTTGATGACGTGGCCGCCCGGTTTGCCGAGGCTGCCGAGACCGCTCACAAGCTCCCCCGAGTCAGGCCTGGTGGCTACTTCAACCCGTGGATGACGCTGGCCATGCAGGTGCCTGAGCGCTATCCCGATCCCGAACGGCTGTACCGGCCCACGCCACCCAGTCCGCAGGCTGTACAGCGCATGTTGGAGGTCTCCCGCTGGGTGCTGTGGCTTGAGGTGGAGCAGCGCCACCTGGTGTGGATGCGCTCGAACCGGTATCGCTGGGAGCAGATCGGTCGGCGCTTTGCGTGTGCGGCTCGCACAGCGCAGCGGCGCTATGACGCAGCCATCCATCTCGTCACCCTGCATCTGAACAAGGGGCATTGATAGAAGTTGGGGCAAGTTAGGGGTGACTGCGGGACGGTGAGGACTGTTCATGGCAAACGCCAAAACACCCCCTGTCGCGTTTTGCCCTATTCGGGGGTACATTTTCGGCTATGGTCAGGACAGCGGCGTGAGTAACGAGCAGATCGTTTGATCGCCCGATGGTCATGGCAACAGATGCAGATCGATGCGTACAGCTGATGGCTGATGCGTAGAGGGCTATTGAGGAGCCCTGTGGATAGCTGATGGGTCCTTCCTGTCCATGAGGGTATGCGGGGGGCAACAGCGCAAGATTTCGATAGCGACTGACCGGAAAAACAGGTTACCACTCGGCCAGGTTACCGGCCCGTGGTTACCACCGCCCCTGACAGTTACCACCCCCTAAAAATTTCCAACCCGCCCAGCGGCAACGCTCGGCGGGTTTCTCAATTCCATGACGCCAAACCTGCAGATCGAATACCGCCCGATCGATGCGTTGCTGCCTTACGCACGCAATCCGCGCACGCACTCGCCAGCACAGATCGCCAAGATCGCGTCCAGCATCGTGGAGTTCGGCTGGACCCAACCCATTCTGGTCGATGGCGACAACGGGATCATTGCCGGCCATGGTCGCCTGGCGGCGGCACGCAAGTTGGAACTGGTCGAAGTCCCCGTCATTGAACTGCGCCACCTGAGCCCGGCGCAAAAGCGCGCCTACGTGATCGCCGACAACCGTCTGGCCTTGGACGCTGGGTGGGACGAAGAGCTGCTGGCGCTGGAATTGGCGGAGTTGTCCGAAGCAGGCTACGACCTGCAGCTTACCGGCTTCGACGATGACGAGCTGGCCAAGATGCTGGCGGATCTCGGTGACGCAGGTGCGCAAGCACCCGATGAGGAGCCGGCCAGCGAAGCGGACGAGGATGTCCCGGAGCCACCCAAGCAACCGATCAGCCGTCTTGGTGATGTCTGGCAGCTGGGCCCCCACCGCCTGATCTGTGGTGATGCGTCGGACCCGGTCGCGATCGCCAACCTGATGCAGGGCGAGCAGGCGAGCCTGTGCTTCACCTCGCCACCCTACGGCAACCAACGCGACTACACCTCCGGCGGGATCGCTGACTGGGACGGACTGATGCGTGGCGTGTTCGCCCAAGTGCCCATGGCCCCCGATGGCCAGGTGCTGGTCAACCTCGGCCTGATCCACCGCGACAACGAGTTCATCCCGTACTGGGACCAGTGGCTGGACTGGATGCGCAGCCAAGGCTGGCGGCGCTTTGCCTGGTACGTCTGGGACCAGGGTCCGGGGATGCCGGGGGACTGGCAAGGACGTCTGGCCCCCAGCTTTGAATTCATCTTCCACTTCAACCGTCAGACCCGCAAACCGAACAAGACGGTCCCCTGCAAGTTCGCCGGCCAGGAAACCCATCTGCGCGCCGACGGCTCCTCGACCGCCATGCGCGGCAAGGACGGCCAGGTCAACGGCTGGACCGCTGCGGGTCAACCCACGCAAGACCACCGCATCCCCGACTCGGTGATCCGGGTCATGCGTCACAAGGGAAAGATCGGCCAGGGCATCGATCACCCGGCTGTGTTTCCCGTGACGCTGCCAGTGGAGATCATCGAAGCCTACACGCAGGAAGGCGAGATCGTCTTCGAACCCTTTGGAGGCAGCGGCACTACGCTGATGGCCGCCCAGCGTACCGGCCGCATCGGCCGGGCGGTCGAGATCGCGCCTGAGTACGTCGATGTGGCGCTGATCCGCTACCAACAGAACTTCCCCGGTGTGCCGGTCACTCTGGCCGCCACCGGAGAACCCTTTGAGGTCGTCGCCCAGCAACGCAAAGCCGAGCGCCGGCAAGAGAGCGAACATGCAACTGTCTGAACATTTCGTACTGCCCGAGTTTCTGGTCTCGGAGACCGCTGCGCGTCGTGGCATCGCCAACGAACCCAGCCCGGAGGTCATCGTGAACCTGCGTCGGCTGTGTCAGTCCGTGCTGGAACCCTTGCGCGTGAAGCTGGCGCGCCCGGTAGTCATCACGTCTGGGTACCGTTCGCCGGAACTCAACCGCGCCGTAGGTGGCAGCAAGACCAGTCACCACATGCAGGGGCGCGCCGCTGACCTCATCGTGCCGGGGCTAACGCCGCTGGCCGTCTGCCAAGCCGCTCAGCAGATGAAATTGCCCTGCGTGCAGATCATTCACGAGTTCGGGCGCTGGGCGCATCTGGCGGTGGCCTTGCCGAGCGAGCGCACCCAATTGCTGACGGCCAAGTTGGCGCAGGGCAAGACGGTCTACGAGCCGGGGTTGGTCCATGTTTGAACCCTGGCTCTCCACCCATATTGAGCGCTGGCCCACAGCCAAGATGGTGCCCTACGCCCGCAACGCCCGCACCCACTCCGAGGACCAGGTGGCGCAGATCGCCGCCTCCATCGTCGAGTTCGGTTTCACCAATCCGATCCTGGCCGGCTCGGATGGCGTGATCGTCGCCGGTCATGGCCGCCTGGCCGCCGCGCTAAAGCTGGGTCTGGACACCGTGCCCGTGGTGGTTTTGGATCACCTGACGCCCACGCAACGCCGGGCGCTGATCATTGCGGACAACCGCATTGCAGAAAACGCCGGCTGGGACGACGCCATGCTACGCATTGAGCTGCAGTCGCTGCAGGAAGATGGCTTCAACCTGGACATCACCGGCTTCGATGCCGACGCCCTGGCCGAGATCATGGCCGGCGAAGAGACCACGGTCGATGGCCAGACCGACGATGATGCGGTGCCCGAGGTGCCGGTCACGCCGATCTCCCGACCGGGGGATGTCTGGGAGTTGGGCAACCATCGCCTGCTGTGTGGCGATGCCACCGACCCGGCAAGCTATGAGGCCCTGATGGCCGATACCCAGGCCGACATGGTGTTCACCGATCCGCCGTACAACGTGGACTACGCCAACACCGCCAAGGACAAGATGCGCGGCAATGACCGCCCGATCTTGAACGACAACCTGGGCGATGGCTTCTACGATTTCCTTCTGGCCGCCCTGACCCCGATGCTGGAACGCTGTGCCGGGGCGATCTACATCGCCATGTCCTCGAGCGAGTTGGATACGCTGCAGCAGGCCTTCCGTGCTGCCGGTGGAAAGTGGTCGACCTTCATCATCTGGGCGAAGAACACCTTCACGCTCGGCCGGGCGGACTACCAGCGCCAGTACGAGCCCATCCTCTACGGCTGGCCGGAAGGAAAGAACCGCCACTGGTGCGGTGACCGCGACCAGGGCGACGTGTGGAACATCAAAAAGCCGCAGAAAAACGACCTGCACCCGACCATGAAGCCGGTGGAACTGGTCGAGCGGGCCATCCGCAACTCCAGCCGGCCCGGTGACATCGTCCTCGATCCCTTCGGGGGCTCGGGCACTACGCTGATCGCCGCAGAAAAGTGCGGCCGCATCGGCTGGCTGATTGAACTCGACCCCAAGTACGTGGACGTGATCGTGCGCCGTTGGCAGGACTGGAGTGGTCAGGAGGCCTACCGGGAAGCCGATGTGGTCAAGTTCAACGACCTGGCGGCAGCAGCCGGCATGGCGACACCAGCAGATTCAGTGCAGGCCGACGCATGAAACAGTCGCGACTGATGTCCCTGGTGGAGTCGCTGGCCAATGTGCTGGTCGGGTATGGCGTCGCGGTGGCAACGCAGATAGCGGTGTTCCCGTTGTTTGGTATCGCCGTGTCAATCACGGAAAATCTCCTCATCGGCTCAATCTTCACAGCCGTATCGGTCGTTCGAAGTTACGCCTTGCGCCGGACTTTCGAAGCCCTGCGGGTTCGTCAAACAGGCCATCTTCCGACCGTATATGCGGTGAATCTATCTCGTTAAGAACGCAATAAATGCGGTGATTGTCTTGACGGCGCGGCGAATGCGGGCCACAATCACCGCATGAAAAGCGAAGATAAGCGCTACATCTGGCAGCAAAGCGACTGGCCGCACTGGGTCTATGACCGCCAGCGGCTGGCGCCGCTGCTTGCCCAGGTGCATCGGGCGCAAGGTCATCTGTTGGGGCGCATGCACGACCTGGGGCTTGATTTGCGTGACCAGGCGACGTTGCGCGTCCTGACCGAGGACGTGCTCAAGACCAGTGAGATCGAAGGAGAGAAGCTCAACCCCGACTCGGTCCGCTCGTCGATCGCTCGTAGATTGGGCGTTGACATCGGTGCACTGGCACCCGCAGACCGTCAGGTGGACGGCGTGGTGGACATGGTGCTCGATGCGACCCAACGGCACCACGAACTGCTGACACAGGAGCGCTTGTTCGGTTGGCACGCCGCGCTGTTCCCCACAGGCTATAGCAGCCTGACCAAGATTCGTGTCGGGCAGTGGCGCGACGATGCGCAAGGCCCCATGCAGGTAGTTTCAGGCCCCATTCATCGACAGAAGGTTCATTACGAAGCACAGCCAGCACACCTGCTCGGTGCCGAGATGATGGACTTCCTCAACTGGTTCAATGTGGACCAGTACGATGACCCGGTGATCAAGGCGGGTCTCGCACACCTGTGGTTTGTGACCATCCATCCCTTTGAAGACGGCAATGGCCGCATCGCGCGGGCGGTGGGTGACATGGCGCTGGCGCGCGCCGAGCAGTCGACACAGAGGTACTACAGCCTGTCGGCCCAGATCCAGCGCGAGCGCAACGACTACTACGACCGCCTGGAAGCCACGCAAAAAGGCGATATGGATGTCACCGGTTGGCTGGAGTGGTTTCTGGCCTGCCTGCTGCGGGCCGTTCAAGGCGCCGAAGAAACGCTGGCGCAGGTGTTGGCCAAGGCACGGTTCTGGCAACACTGGACGGGCATGCCGATGAATGATCGGCAGATCAAACTGCTCAACAAATTGCTCGATGGCTTCGACGGCAAACTCACCAGCAGCAAGTGGGCGGCCATCGGAAAGTGCTCACAGGACACGGCGCTGCGCGATATCACCGAACTGGTGGAGCGCGGTGTGCTCACGAAGTCCGCTGCCAGCGGTCGCAGTACCAGTTACGAGCTGGCGCCGCTTGGTCATCAGCCCTGAGCGTCACCATGTTCACGCTTCATTGCACCAAGAAGTTGCTCGACCGAATTCATCCGGAGATTGTGGCGCCATGCACACCCACCACGAGATTGGGAAACTGGTACGCCACGGCATTGTTTTGGAAGCCTCAAATGGCGCTGTTGGTCAACGAGCGCACGCTGTTGCCTGTGGTGATGCCGCTGGCCCCCGCTGCCACACTGGCGAAGAGATTCCCTGCTGCCCTGAACGAGGTACTGCAGGCGTTGGATCTGCCTGCCGACTTCATTCAAGCCGAGATGGATGGCATGGGTGAAGTGGTCTACGCCAAGACCGCAAACCGCAGTTTGGTCGGCATGTTGAATGAGTTCTCATTTCTCGGCGAGGTATTCCGTGACCGGGGTACGCTTGTTGATCCCTTGGCCCTATCGCTGAAGTTGGCAGGCGTGCCATGTGGGCCACTATCCAAAGGTGCGGGCATGCCGGATTCAGCTGTGCGAGAGTTGGTGGCTGGTGGTGGGCTTCATTGAGCTATTCCGCCAAAGCCTCCTCGACGATCTCGCAGTGAATCACAAACCCGTTGAGGTAAGGCAGACCCTTGGGGATGCCGTACTGCTTGCTGGTCTGGCGACCGATGGTCCAGCCCATCCAGCGTTGGGTGGTGGCGTGGATCGCGTCCTTCAGGTTGGCGCCGGCGTGCAGTTCGTTCAGGACGTCGTCGGCGAAGTGGCGACCGTGGCGGCTGTCGAGGAAGGTGCGGACTGACTCGAGGGGCTGGTAGGTGGCGTCTGAGATCGCGGTCATCGCTATCGGCCAGGCGGCTTCGGCGTGCTCGCCGAGGGTACCGAACAGACCCCATGATTCGTTCTGAGTTGCGGGGATCTGTGCTTGCTGGGTGGTGGTCATCGTCGGCTCCGTGTCTGTGTTGGCGATAACTCCATTCACGCGCTGTTCGTTTGACAAGCCAAGTTATTCTCGATCAGCTATATTTTCTGTAGTCATTGACTTCAGGAGGTGGAAGATGGATCGATACAGAAATCTGAGCGGCAGCTCCAATGTTTTTGCATACGAAATCGGCGACGATCAAATTACGGTTCAATTCAATGACCGCAGCACGTACCTGTACACAAATGCGAAGACAGGAATTCGAAATATTGAGCAAATGAAAAGACTCGCGGTGCAGGGCCGAGGATTGAACTCATTTATCAACACCCAGGTGAAAAAGCTGTACGAGGCGAAGCTCCGCTGATTCCGTCACCCCAGCCTGGCCACGTATCGACCATACTCCCCGCCGGATGGATCGACGTACAGATACGGGCGACCGGGGGCGTGGACTTCGACGCAAAGGCGCCCCTGACCCACATACCCACCCTTGCCGGCCAGCCACTCGCGTGAGACAAGCAAATTGGCAGCAAAGCCGTCGAACTCTTCGGGCGTCATGGTTCGTGTCTCGGTGACGTACACCACGCAGTCGCCGCTGGCGCTCATGTCTTTCAAGTCCGCTGGCTTGCGCGCAAACGGCAGCCGGATGCCGAGTTGTTCAACCTGAATCTCCTGTCCCTCCCAGTGCAGGGTCATGGGCGTGCGTTCAATGGTGATGGACATGCTGGGCATGGTGATCCTTTCTGGTTTTTGAAGTGCTGTACTTGGGGTGCTTGGCGGTGGCCTGCAAGGCTTCCACCCCGGCCAAGGCCAGGGTGAGCACGGCGTTGTGAAACGCTGCTTCGGCCAAACAGGGCGCCAGTCGGGCGTCTTCGAGCAGGCTGTCGATGGCGGGTGCCACCTTGGCGCGCATCGCGGCACACACGGCCTGTTGGCGCGCCGTGCTGGCGGTTTTGATCTCGGGGCACAGGCTGATCAGGGTGCGAAACGCCTGGTCGGCCAGGCGTTGTCCCAGCGCATCGATGCGTAGGAAGTTGGGCCCGGCGTTCATACAACCTCCCCATCGGTGTAGATAGCATCAATGCGATACACCCGTTGGCCACCGGTCTCCTTGCTGGAGTTGATGGTAAGCCCCAGGCGTTTCTTCAGCGTACCGGCCAGTGTGCCCCTCACGGTGTGCTGTTGCCAGCCTGTGGCATCCATGATCTGCGCGATCGTGGCGCCCTCGGGTCGCTGCAGCAGACCGATCACCAGGGCTTGCTTGCTGTCGGCCCGCGTGCGAACCGGTTTGTGCTGGATGGGTGTCTGCCAACTGGCCTCGGCCTTGGTGACATCGGCTTCCAGTTCCGGATCGTCCAGTGTGATGGTCGGTGGCAAGGCGCCCGGTCGGGGCAGGCCCAGGGCGTCGTAGCCCTCTGCAGCGACCACCCAGTCATCGCCGTCGGGCGTGATCAGGGCGCGCTTGAACAGGCCTTCGAGCACCTTGGCGCGGGCACCGCCCTTGATGTGCTCGGGGAACCAGACGATCTTGCCGGCGTTGTCCTGCCCGGCGCGCTCCAGGATGGCCTGCTGGTTGGGGTTGAGTGTGGTGGCCATGGCTGCCTCAGGCTTGAAATGCGGCGGCGCTGCCGTTGGCGGAAAGTGTCCCGTTGGCCTTGCGGCTGCGGTGCACCGGCTGCTTGGGCGCACCGCCCGCCGCCCGCAGGCCTGCGTCAAACGCGGCTTGCAAGGCGCTCTTGACGCCCCAGACGCTGACATCGTGGAAGTCCAGGCTGTCGCGGTGGCGGGTTTGCAGGGTTTCGATGAACAGGTGGTCCAGGGCGATTGATTCGAACAACAGTTCGATCTCGTCGGGGGACAGTGCGGTGGGGGACGTCTTCTTGGCCATTTGGGGCTCCTTGGTGGTGGGTTGCTTGTCAATCGACATCCGCATTCACGCGCTGTGCGCCACAGAAGCCAAGCTCTTTCTTATCCCGGGTGATTCACTCGCCTTTGCATGACCCACTGCGTTTAGGAGGCCACCCACTTGCACTGAGTAGATCTTCACCATGGGACTGTCCATTCGCGCCTACGCGCGCCACCGAGGCGTGTCGCACGTGGCCGTCAAGAAGGCCATCGACACAGGGCGGATCACGCCCTTGCCCGACGGCACGATTGATCCGGTGGCGGCCGATGCCCAGTGGGCGGCCAACACCGCCCCGACCCGTCGGTCAGTAGCGGCCGAGCCCAAAGAGGCGCCGCAGCTTGCCGCAGCAACGCGCGAGACGCCGCAGGCGCCCACATCTGCAAGCAATCGTACGCAGCGTGAGGTCGCTGACCCGCCGACGCCAGCACTCTCCACTGGCGGCACCTCGCTGTTGCAGGCACGCACCGTCAACGAGGTGGTCAAGGCGCAGACCAACAAGGTGCGTCTGGCCCGTCTGAAGGGTGAGCTGGTCGACCGCTCGCAGGCCGTGGCTCATGTGTTCAAGCTGGCCCGTGCCGAGCGCGATGCCTGGCTCAACTGGCCAGCACGGATCTCGGCGCAGATGGCGGCAGGTCTCGGTGTGGATCCGCATGTGCTGCACGTTGCACTGGATGCCGCCGTGCGCCAGCAGCTGCAAGACCTGGGCGACTTGCAACCCAAGGTGGATTGATCCGATGGACGAGATCTTTTACGAAGGCTGGGACGCCATCGAGCGCGCCTGGCGCGAAGGCCTCACGCCCGATCCGCTGCTCACAGTGTCCGAATGGGCGGACAAACACCGGGTGCTCTCCAGCAAGGCGGCCTCCGAGCCGGGGCGCTGGCGCA
>Ga0315909_10001733_pt1 | contig 29001 bp, 27 predicted proteins | sample LakEriMetagenome_11_FD_203527 | JGI IMG/M metagenome (GOLD analysis project Ga0315909, IMG submission 203527) | Freshwater fungal communities from buoy surface, Lake Erie, Ohio, United States - Buoy 2 MA125 | ecosystem: Environmental > Aquatic > Freshwater > Lake | place: USA: Lake Erie, Ohio... | reverse complement strand
AAACCCCCTATGAAATCAACCGCATGGGTTTGGCGCGCAGCTTCCAGATCACCAATATCTTCCCCAAACTCAGCGTGTTCGAGAACCTTCGCTGTGCGGTGCTCTGGAGCATGGGTTACCAGTACACCTTTCTGAAATTCTTGTCAGGTCTGAAGGATGCCAATGAGCGCACCGACCAACTGCTGGAAATGATTCGCCTGGATAAAAAGCGCGATGTGCTGGCCATGAACCTGACCTATGCCGAACAACGCGCACTGGAGATTGGCGTCACCATTGCGGGCGGTGCCGATGTCATCTTGCTGGACGAACCCACGGCAGGCATGAGCAAAAGCGAGACTTCCCGTTTTATTCACCTCATCAAAGAAGTCACCGTGGGCAAAACCCTGCTCACGGTCGAACACGACATGGGGGTGGTGTTTGGCCTGGCCGACAAAATTGCGGTGGTGGTCTATGGCGAGGTGATTGCCTTCGACACCCCCGAGGCCGTTCGGGCCAATGCCAGTGTGCAAGAAGCCTATCTGGGCGCGCCCGTGGCCGACAGCCAGGCAGGAGGCCACTAATGTTAAAAGTTGAAAATTTGCACGCCTACTATGGCAAAAGCCATGTGCTGCATGGCGTCAACTTCGAGGTGGCGCAGGGCGAAATCGTGGCCTTGCTGGGGCGCAACGGCTCGGGCCGATCGACCACGGCCAAGGCCATCATGGGCTTGGTGGACTGCCAGGGGCGTATTGACTGGAAGGGCAAACCAATTCAAGGCAAAAAAGCCTATGAAATTGCGCACCTGGGCATGGGTTATGTGCCTGAAAACCGGGATATTTTCCCCAAATTGACGGTTCAACAAAACCTGGAACTGGGGCAAAAGCGCAAAGGGCAAAACGGTCGCTGGTCGTTTGACGACATGTACAACATGTTTCCGCGCTTGAAAGAGCGTGCACACACCGAGGCAGGGGTGTTGTCCGGCGGTGAACAGCAGATGCTGACGCTTTGCCGAACCCTCATGGGCGACCCCGACCTGATCATCATTGACGAACCGACCGAGGGCCTGGCCCCCAAAATTGTTGAATTGGTGGGGCAATACCTCCAAAACCTCAAGTCCAGGGGCATCTCTGTCTTGCTCATTGAGCAAAAACTCACCATCGCGATGCGTATTTCTGACCGGGCGCTGGTCATGGGCCACGGCAGTATTGTGTTTGAGGGAACCCCGGATGCCTTGCGAGACAACACTTATATTCGCAAGGAATGGCTGGAGGTTTGAGCGTTTACCCCCAGTAAATATTTGACCTTCAGTCCTTCGTTTTTTGACTACAATGCAAAAAACGAACGATCGTTCTTTTTTATTTTTTCACGCAAAGGAAGTCCAGCATGACAGCTGAATACAAAGTCCACGGCGATGTCGCGGTGATCACCTTGATGAACCCTCCGGTCAACGGTCTGGGTTTGTCCACACGGGTTGGCATCACCGATGGCCTGGAAAAAGCCAACAACGACGCCAGCGTCAAAGCCATCGTCATCACAGGCGCTGGCAAAGCCTTTTCGGGTGGCGCTGACATTCGCGAATTCGGTTCCCCCAAGGCGATTCAAGAACCCAATCTGCTCAGCGTGATCCGCGCTTGCGAGAATTCGGCCAAACCCGTGGTGGGCGCACTCCATTCAGTCGCCATGGGCGGCGGGCTCGAGTTGGCCCTAGGTTGCCATTACCGCATTGCAGCCCCTGGCACCAGCATTGCGTTGCCCGAAGTCAAGCTGGGTTTGGTCCCCGGTGCAGGCGGCACACAGCGCTTGCCCCGCGTGATCGGGGTCGAGCCTGCGCTCAACATGATCGTCAGCGGCGAAGCCATCAAGAGCGAAATGCTGGCCATGTTGCCCGGCCAAAAATTGTTTGACGCCATGGCCCAATCGGCCGAAAGCCTGCCCGAAGAGGCGCTGGCCTTGGCCCGCAAAGTGGCTGCCGCACACGCCGATGGCAGCCCCTTGCCGATGGTGCGCAACTTGCCATGCAAGCACCCGCAAGGCGATGCGTATTTTCAGTTTGCCCGCAACATGGTCAAGGGCATGGCCAAAAACCTGCCCGCACCTGTCAAATGCGTGGACGCCGTAGAAGCCGCCACCACCAAGAAGTTTGAAGACGGCATGGTCTTTGAGCGCGAGATTTTCATGAGCCTGATGCTCACGCCCGAGTGCCGTGCGCTGCGTCATATTTTCATGGCCGACCGTGCGGCCTCCAAAATTCCAGACGTGCCCGAGGACACGCCCAAGCGCAACATCCAATCGGTCGCGGTGATTGGCGCGGGCACCATGGGCGGCGGCATTGCCATGAACTTTTTGAACGCGGGTCTGCCCGTCAAAATGCTGGAAATGAAGCAAGAAGCCCTGGACCGTGGCGTGGCCACCATTCGCAAAAACTACGAATCGCAGGTCAAAAAGGGCAAGCTCAAGCCCGAAAAATACGAAGAGCGCATGGCCTTGTTGAGCACCACGCTCAGCTATGACGACATCGGCCAGGCCGACTTGGTGATTGAAGCCGTGTTTGAAGAAATGGGCGTGAAAGAGGCCGTGTTCAAGCAATTGGACAAGGTCATGAAGCCTGGAGCGATCTTGGCCTCCAACACCTCCACCCTGGATGTGAACAAGATTGCTTCGTTCACCCAACGTCCACAAGACGTGTTGGGCATGCACTTTTTCAGCCCGGCCAACGTCATGAAACTGCTCGAAGTGGTGCGTGGCGCCCACACCGGTAAAGACGTTTTGGCCACGGTGATGGCGCTGGGCAAAAAAATCAAAAAGACCTCGGTGGTCTCGGGCGTGTGCGATGGTTTCATTGGCAACCGCATGATCGAGCAATACAGCCGCCAAGCAGGTTTCCTGATCGAAGAAGGTTGCACGCCGGCGCAAGTGGACAAAGCCGTCGAAAAATTCGGCTTTGCCATGGGGCCGTTCCGCATGGGAGATTTGGCGGGCAACGACATTGGTTGGGCAATTCGCAAGCGTCGTTACCAAGAAAAACCGGCCCTCAAATACAGCAAAACCGCTGACTTGTTGTGCGAAATGGGCCGTTTTGGCCAAAAAACCAGTGCCGGTTGGTACGACTATCAGGCCGGCAAACGCGACGCGATCCCTAGCCCTGCCGTGGTCGAGATGATCGAAAAGCACCGTGCGGCACTGGGCATCACGCCCCGCAAGATTTCCGACGAAGAGATCGTGCAACGCCTGGTGTTTTCGCTGATCAATGAAGCGGCACACATCTTGGAAGAAGGCATTGCCAGCAAAGCCAGCGACATCGACATGGTGTACCTGACCGGCTATGGCTTCCCGATGTGGCGCGGCGGCCCCATGATTTATGCCGACACGATAGGCCTGTTCAACGTGGCCGAGGCCATGAAGCGCTTTGCCAAAAATCCGCACGACGACGCCAAGTTCTGGCAACCCGCACCCTTGCTGGCGCGCTTGGTTGCCGAAGGCAAAACATTCAACTGACCACAACTCCCATCATTTTGAGGCGACAGCCCACTGCGCTGTTACCCACACGAAAGGTTCTTCATCATGACGAATGTTGTCATTGTTTCTACCGCACGCACCCCACTGGCCAAGAGCTGGAAGGGGGCTTTCAACATGACCCACGGGGCCACTTTGGGCGGCCATGCCGTGCAACACGCCGTAGCCCGCGCAGGCATCGACGGGGCCGAAGTCGAGGACGTGATCATGGGTTGCGCCAACCCTGAGGGCGCCACCGGGGCCAACATTGCCCGGCAAATCGCCCTCAAGGCGGGCTTGCCGATCTCGGTTTCGGGCATGACCATCAACCGTTTTTGCTCATCGGGTTTGCAAACCATTGCTTTGGCCGCGCAACGCATCATGGCGGGCGAAGGCCGAATTTATGTGGCCGGCGGGGTTGAGAGCATCTCTTGCGTTCAGCAAGAGATGAACCACCACATGTTTTTTGACCCCGCCCTGACCAAGCAAAAGCCCGAGATTTACTGGAACATGCTGCAAACCGCCGAACAAGTGGCTAAACGCTACAAAATCAGCCGTGACCGCATGGACGAATACGGCGCGGCCAGTCAGCAAAAAGCCTGCGCTGCGCAAGCCGCAGGCTTGTTCGAAGCCGAAATTGCGCCCATCACCGTCACCGCAGGCGTGATTGACAAGGTCATGGGCATGAGCACCAAACAAGTGACCGTGAGCAAGGACGAAGGTCTGCGCGAAGGCACTACGCTGGAGGCTATCAGTGGTTTGCGCTCAGCCATGCCCGGCGGCGTGGTTTCGGCGGGCAATGCCAGCCAGTTCTCGGACGGAGGCGGCGCTTGCGTCTTGATGGACGAAAAAATGGCCGAGCAAAAAGGACTGAAGCCTTTGGGCCGGTTCCTCGGTTTTGCGGTGGCCGGGTGCGAGCCCGACGAAATGGGCATTGGCCCCGTCTTTGCCGTGCCCAAAGCCTTGGCGCGTTTGGGCCTCACGGTGGATGACATTGACCTTTGGGAACTGAACGAGGCTTTTGCTGTGCAAGTGCTGTATTGCCGCGACAAACTGGGCATTCCGGCCGACCGCCTGAACGTCAACGGTGGTGCCATTGCTGTGGGCCACCCTTATGGCGTGAGCGGACAACGCCTGACCGGCCACGCCCTGATCGAAGGCAAACGCCGTGGCGCCAAGCGCGTGGCAGTGACCATGTGCATTGGCGGAGGCATGGGCGCTTGCGGCATTTTTGAAGTGCTCTAAGCACCGCACTTTGTTTGTCACTCAGATGGCCTATGTGATGGAGGGCAGAAGGCAAGATGCCTTCTGCCCTTTTTTATGGGGAAAGCTCGCGGCATTACCCCGTGGGAGGCTGCACCTTCGGCCGAATGTGTTTCCCTGTGGGAGGCTGCCCCTGCAGCAGAAGCTGTTTCCCTGTGGGAGGCTGCCCCTGCGGCCGAATGTTTGCTTTGGCTCCGATCAAGATTCGCGAGCAGGGGCTCGCTCCCACAAAGACCGGTTGGCTGGGGACGGTCCTACAACAATCCACTTTATGAAAGCCCGCTGTCATGAGCTTGCGTCCCACGGTTGATTTTTTGTTGCACAACTGGCTGAAGGTCGAAACGCTGCAATCGCGCGAACGATTCAGTGACCACAGCCGCGAAACCTTTGACGCGGTGTTGGACACCTGCGAGCGTATTGCGCGCGAAAAATACGCGCCTTTCAACCGTCTGGTGGACACGCAGGAGCCGCAGTTTGATGGCGAAAAAGTCATCTTGCCCCAAGCCACACACGATGCTTACGATGCTTATGCCGAGTCCGGCATGCTGAGTGCGGCACAAGACTATGAAATTGGCGGCATGCAGTTGCCCTACACCGTAGAGGCGGCGGCCAATGCCTTTTTTGGCATGGCTTCGGTCAGCATTGGTTCGGGCATGTTGACCAGTGGCAACGCCAATTTGCTCATGGTGCACGGCACCGAAATGCAAAAGAAGGTGTTTGCCCTGAACGAGTTTTCAGGTCGATTTTCTGGAACCATGTGCTTAAGCGAACCGCAGGCGGGGTCTTCATTGAGCGATGTGACCACCCGTGCCGTGCCCGATGGTGCGGGTTTTGAGGCCGACCCCTTGGGCGCACGCTACCGTCTGCGCGGCAACAAAATGTGGATTTCTTCAGGCGAACACGAGTTGTCCGAAAACATCATCCACTTGGTACTGGCCAAGATTCCGGATGAAAACGGGCAGTTGGTGCCCGGTACGCGCGGGATTTCCTTGTTCATCGTGCCCAAAAAATTGGTCGACACCGAAGCGCAGCTCACGGGTGAGCGCAACGACGTGGCGCTGGCAGGGCTGAACCACAAGTGCGGTTGGCGTGGCACCACCAACACTTTGCTCAATTTTGGCGAAGGCAAATACCCAGTCCAAGGCCAGGCCGGGGCGGTGGGCTACTTGGTGGGCCAGCCCGGCGAGGGCCTCAAGTGCATGTTCCACATGATGAACGAGGCCCGCATTGGTGTGGGCATGGCCGCCACCATGCTGGGCATGGCCGGTTATTACGCCAGCCTCGATTACGCCAAAAACCGCCCCCAAGGCAGGCCCAGCGGTGCAGGCGGCAAGGACCCCCGGCAACCGCAGGTGCGCATCATTGAACACGCCGACATCAAGCGCATGTTGTTGGCCCAAAAGTCCTACTCTGAAGGGGCCTTGGCACTGGCTCTTTATTGCGCCCGCTTGGTAGATGAACAGCACACCGGTACGCCCGAAGCGGCCGATGTGGCGCGCCTGTTGTTGGAGGTTTTGACGCCCATTGCCAAGAGTTTCCCCAGTGAATGGTGCCTAGAAGCCAACAGCATGGCCATTCAAGTTCATGGAGGTTATGGCTACACGCGTGATTTTCCGGTTGAGCAATATTGGCGCGACAACCGCCTGAACATGATCCACGAGGGCACGCATGGCATTCAGGCCATGGACTTATTAGGCCGCAAAGTGTTGATGGAAAACGGCAGGGGCTTGCAGTTGCTGGCCGAACGCATACTGGCCACAGCAGCGCGTGCCGATGCCCTGGCTGCCGACACTGAATCGGCAAAATCAACGAATTCAGCAGCATCCCTTGGCAGCCCCGAGGCGGCGGCTTTGCGCCACGCCTTGCAACAAATTGACCAAGCTACCCGAAACGCCTGGCAGGGGGCAGAACCCGCGCAGGCGCTGGCCAATGCCGTGCCCTATTTACAGGCTTTTGGGCACACGGTGATTGCCTGGATCTGGCTGGATGTGGTGAACAGCCAGGCCAGCTTGAACACCCCCGCCGCGCAGGGACGGCGTGCCGCCTGTCGCTATTTTTACCGTTACGAACTGCCCAAGATCGGGGCTTGGCTGAGTGTGGTCAGCAGCCGTGACCCGACTTGTGCCGATTGCCCCGAGGAGGCTTTTTAAATGCTGCGACATATCGTCATGTGGACACTGCACGAGCAGGCTGAGGGGGCTGACAAAGCCACCCATCTGGCAAAAGCCAAGGCCGAGCTTTTGTCTTTTGCGCAACTGGTCCCCGGTATCCGGGAGTTTGAGGTCGGCACCGCCACCCCCGGCATGGACTGCAGCTGCGATTTGGTGCTGAACATGCTGCTGGATGACGCGCAGGTGCTTGCGGCGTATCAAAATCACCCGCAACATGTGGCCATCAAGCCGTTCATGAAATCGGTCGTCAAAGAGCGACGTTGCATGGATTTCATGGTCTGATCTCTCGCCCCCACGAAAAATTCAAAGGAAGCACATCATGTCTCGCACCGTACAACAATTGTTCGACCTGACCGGGCAAGTGGCCCTAGTGACTGGCGGCTCGCGTGGCTTGGGCCTGCAAATTGCCCAGGCTTTGGGCGAAGCGGGCGCCAAAATCATGCTCAGCGCGCGCAAAACCGACGAGTTGGAGTTGGCGGTGGCCCAGTTGCAGGCCGCAGGCATTGACGCCCGCTGGATCGCCGCCGATTGCAGCAAAGAAGCAGATCTGCGCAGACTGGCCAATGAGACCCTAGAACGCATGGGCCCGATCGACATCTTGGTCAACAACGCCGGGGCCTCTTGGGGTGCGCCCGCTGAAGACCACCCGGTCGAGGCCTGGGACAAGGTCATGAACTTGAATGTGCGCGGCTATTTCATCTTGTCGCAAGAAGTGGCCAAACGCTGCATGATCGAGCGCCGCAAAGGCCGCATCCTGAACGTGGCCTCCATTGCAGGCTTGTCTGGCAATGGTGGCCATATGAAGACCGTGGCTTACAACACCTCCAAAGGGGCCGTGATCAATTTCACCCGTACCTTGGCCGGAGAGTGGGGCGAGTACGGCATCACGGTGAACGCCATTTGCCCGGGGTTTTTCCCCAGCAGAATGACCCACGGCCTGCTCGAAAAACTGGGGGCCGACAACATGGCCCAGGCTGCGCCCTTGCGTCGCTTGGGCGATGACGAGGACCTGAAAGGCTTGGCCTTGTTGTACGCCTCCGATGCTGGCAAACACATCACCGGGCAATGGATGGCGGTGGACGGTGGCGTCAGCGCTGTCCATGGCGGCTAAGCGCCGGGCAGTTTGAACATGAGTCTGCCGTTCGGAGCCACGATCCCCTTTGTCGATCACCTGGGCGTGACGCTTGAAAAGTTCGAAGACGGGCAAAGCATTTTGCATTTCACTCCGCAAACTCACCACCAAAATTCTTTTGGGGTGACTCACGGCGGTGCCGTCATGACGCTGCTGGATGTGGCCATGGCCACCGCTGCCCGCAGCGTAGCCCCCGAATGGGGCGTGGTCACCATCGAGATGAAAACAGCTTTCATGCGGCCAGCCCAAGTGGACGCGGGGCAAACCTTGGTGGCGGCCGGGCAACTGTTACACCGCACCCGCAAACTGGCTTTTACAGAGGGCCGGATCTTTGATGCAAAAGGACAACTGTGTGCCCATGCCACCGGAACCTTCAAATACATGGCTCGGCGTGAATCTCAGGCCAGCCCTTCCACCGATTGATCCCCGCAGGGTCAAAATTTACCGTCAATTTAAGGAGTCAACATGCCCATTAACCACCGAATCGTTCTGGACAACCGCCCACAAGGCGAGGCCACGGCGCAAAACTTCAAGATCATCGAGGTCACTCTGCCGGAACTGAAAGAGGGCCAAGTGCTGGTTTGCCACCACTACCTGAGCTTGGACCCCTATATGCGCGGCCGCATGAACGAGAGCAAAAGCTACGCCGTGCCCCAGCCTCTGGGCGAAGTCATGATTGGCGGCACCGTGGGTGAGGTGGTGGACAGCCGCCACCCCAAGTTCAAGGCCGGTGACCAAGTGGTGGGCATGGGCGGCTGGCAAGAGTACAGCGTGGTCGATGCCACGGTGCTGGGTGCCCTGCGCAAAGTGGACACCACCCATGTTCCACTCAGCCACTATTTAGGCGCTGTAGGCATGCCCGGCGTGACCGCTTGGTATGGCTTGGTCAAGATCATTGCGCCCAAAGCCGGTGAAACCGTGACCGTGAGTGCCGCCAGCGGTGCGGTGGGCAGTGCTTTTGGCGCACTGGCCAAAGCGCGTGGCTGCCGTGTGGTGGGCATTGCTGGGGGCAAAGACAAATGCGATTACGTGGTGAACGAGTTGGGTTTTGATGCCTGCATTGACTACAAGCAACACAAGGATTACCTCTCGCTGTCTAAGGCACTGCGCGAAGCCTGTCCGAATGGCATCGACGGCCATTTTGAAAACGTGGGCGGCATGGTGCTCGATGCGGTGATGTTGCGCACCAACGCCTTTGCCCGAATCGCGGTGTGCGGCATGATCGCGGGCTACGATGGTGCGCCTTTGCCCATGGCCAATCCGGCGCTGATTTTGGTCAACCGCATGAAGATTGAAGGTTTTATCGTCAGCGAGCACATGGAAGTCTGGCCCGAAGCCCTGCAAGAACTGGGCACTTTGGTCGGCACCGGCAAACTGCGCCCCCGCGAATCGGTAGCGCACGGCCTGGCCGCTGCACCCGAGGCCTTTTTGGGCTTGCTCAAGGGCAAAAACTTTGGCAAGCAATTGGTCAAGTTGCTCTAAAAAGGCGTTGCACCATGTCCGATCTGATCCTGCACCACTACCCGACATCGCCTTTTGCCGAAAAAATCCGGCTGATACTGGGCTACAAGCAACTGGCTTGGAAGAGCGTTTACATACCGATGATGATGCCCAAGCCCGAATTGACGGCGCTCACAGGGGGCTACCGGCGTACGCCGGTGTTGCAGATTGGCGCAGACATTTATTGCGACACCGCACTTATATGTGATGTGCTGGAACACCAGGCCCCAAGCCCCACGCTCTACCCCGAAGCGGTCAAAGGCGCAGCCCGGATCGTCGCCCAGTGGGCCGATGGCGCTTTGTTCACTGCGGCCATGGCCTGGAACTTTCAACCTGCCGGGGTGGCGCAGGTCTTTGCCGGTGCGCCGGCTGAGACCATTCAGGCCTTTGTGGCCGATCGCGCGGCCATGCGATCCGGGGCACCGCGCACGGCCTCGGCCGATGCGGCAGCCACATACAAAAGCTACCTGCGGCGACTCGCCAACATGTTGCATGGACAAGACTTTTTATTCGGTGCCCAGCCCTGCGTGGCCGACTTTGCCGCTTGCCACCCGATTTGGTTTACCCAAGAACGCACGCCTGCCGTGGCAGGCATTTTGGACGCCACCCCCGAGGTGAAGGCTTGGATGGACCGAATCAAGGCCATCGGACACGGGGCCTCTAGCACGCTCAAACCGCAAGAAGCATTGCAAATTGCCCAGGCCGCAACACCCGCAGCTTTGCCAAACGAGGTGTTCCAGAATGAACACGGGCTTGAATTGGGCAGCCAAGTGGTGGTGGCAGCCGACCACTTCGGGCTAGAGCCAACCGAGGGAACCCTGGTGGCCGCCAGCCGAACCCGTTACACCTTGCGCCGCACAGACGAGCGGGCGGGCACAGTGCATGTTCATTTCCCTCGCGTGGGCTTTACTTTGAAAAAGGCAGGATCATGATTCAGGACTTTCAAGGCAAAACCGCTGTTTTGACCGGCGCTGGCTCGGGTTTTGGCCTAGAGTGCGCACGCATTGGCGCCCGGTTGGGCATGAATCTGGTGCTGGTCGATGTTCAGCAAGACGCGCTCAACAAAGCAGCAGAAGAAATGCAGGCACTGGGCGCACCGGTACTGGCCCGCCAGGTGGATGTTTCCAAAGCTGAGGCCATGGCGCAACTGGCCTCCGATGTGCAACAACGCTTTGGTGCGCCCCATTTTGTTTTTAACAACGCGGGTGTGGGGGCCGGAGGTCTGGTCTGGGAAAACTCGCTGGCCGATTGGGAATGGGTGCTGGGCGTTAACCTTTGGGGCGTGGTGCACGGTGTGCGATTGTTCACCCCCATGATGCTGGAGGCCGCCAAAGCCGACCCAACTTATCAGGGGCACATCGTCAACACCGCGAGCATGGCGGGTTTGCTGACACCGCCGAACATGGGTATCTACAACGTCAGCAAACATGCCGTGGTCAGTTTGACCGAGACGCTTTACCAAGACTTGCAGTTGGTCAGCGATCAGGTCAGCGCCAGCGTGTTGTGCCCCTATTTCGTACCGACAGGCATCAGCCAAAGCCACCGTAACCGCCCGAATGACTTGCCTGCTGAAAAACCCACAGCCAGCCAATTGATTGGTCAAGCCCAAAGTGACAAAGCGGTGAGCAGTGGCAAGGTATCGGCGGCCGATGTGGCACAAAAAGTCTTTGATGCGGTGGCCAGTGGACAGTTCTACATTTACAGCCATCCGCAAGCACTGGGCAACGTGCAAAGTCGGATGGAAGCCATTGTGCAAGCGAACAACCCACCGGACCCGTTTGAGGCACGGCCTGATTTGGGTGAAAAATTACGCCAAGCCCTGCGCACCCTTTAATTTGGGTGCGCTGCCGCTGGTGCGGCAGAGTCACGCATCACGGATGAGCCTCAGGACCGTGGGCTCTTGTTGTGAAAATGGCCCTCGAAGCAATGCCGTACCTCATGGCCTAAAGCGACATGTGAGGTTTGACGGCTTGTCACGATCACGCACTCTTTGCTTTTGACATGCCAAACTGCGCAGGCCAATGGCGGGGTTAAATTTGCTTGCTCCCGCTGCATGCCAATGGACTGTGAGCAATATTGCGCCACATCATCCCGAAGTTCCCATCTCAGGGTGACTTGATTCATTTGCCGCATTTCGGGGGGTTTGGCCATGAAGTCCACATACTCACTGGCAGGAATGAGACCTCCGCCCAAGGCTTGGCAACCCGATAAAACCCAGCTTGAGGCCCCCAACGCTGCCCATTTCAATAGTTGTTTAGAAAATGATTTATTCAGAGTATTTGCCAAATTAAACATAAAACCTCCCAAATTGTTTATTTTGTTAATTTGAGCTAACTCTACAGATATAGCAATTTGTAGTCAATGAAATTATCAAATTATTTGTTTTTAATGAATTGATTCTGAAAATTAACATTCAAAAATGAGAATTTAAACTTCAGCGCCCGTGTCGCTTCAAGGCGCATCGCCTGTGGCAAACTCGCCCGCTTTCCAATAGATATTTGTGTTTGGTTTTATGCAAAAAATCCTGGCCCAGTTGGCCGTCGAGATCCGAATTCGCCCCGAACAAGTTCGAACCGCTGTGGAATTACTGGATGGCGGGGCCACGGTCCCTTTTATTGCCCGGTACCGCAAAGAAGTGACCGGGGGGCTGGACGACATCCAGTTGCGAGAACTGGAATCGCGTTTGGGGTATTTGCGTGAACTCGAGGACCGCCGAGCCGCCGTGATCAAGAGCATCAGCGAGCAGGGCAAGCTGACCCCGGAACTGCATGCCGCGATTGAGTCGGCACCCACCAAGCAAGAACTGGAAGACCTGTATTTGCCCTTCAAACCCAAGCGACGCACCAAGGGCATGATTGCCCGCGAAGCCGGGCTGGAGCCATTGGCCGACAAGCTTTTTACCAACCCTGCGCTGAACCCTCATACCGAAGCAGAGGCCTATGTGCTGGCGGCTGACGCCATAGAGGGGGCTGATTTTTCGAGTACGGCAGCGGTGTTGGATGGCGTGCGCGATTTGCTCAGCGAACGCTGGGCCGAAGATGCCAGCCTGGTTCAGACCCTGCGTGAGTGGTTGTGGAACGAGGGTTTGTTCAAAAGCAAACTGGCCGATGGCAAGGATGAAAACAACGCCGATGTGTCCAAGTTTCGCGATTATTTTGACTACGACGAACCCATTGGCCGCGTGCCCAGCCACAGAGCTTTGGCTGTCTTCAGGGGCCGCGCGCTGGAAATACTGGACGCCAAACTGGTCTTGCCCGAGCCCCCCGTCAGCGCTGGGGCAAAACCCGAGGCCAACAAACCCAGCTTGGCCGAGGGCAAGATTGCGATGCATCTGGGTTGGAGCCATTCAGCGCGTGCCTCAGACGACTTGATCCGCAAATGTGTGGCTTGGACTTGGCGAGTCAAGCTCAGCTTGTCGACTGAACGCGACTTGTTCACGCGTTTGCGCGAAGAAGCCGAAAAAGTCGCCATCAAGGTGTTCAGCGACAACTTGCGCGATCTGTTGTTGGCCGCACCCGCCGGTCCGCGTGTGGTCATGGGCCTCGACCCCGGCATCCGAACCGGCGTGAAAGTGGCCGTGGTTGACGCCACCGGCAAATTGGTGGACACCGCCACGGTGTACCCGCACGAACCGCGCAAAGACTGGGAAGGTTCGCTCTTTACCTTGGCCAAATTGGCCGAAAAACACGGTGTGAACCTGATTGCCATTGGCAACGGAACCGCCAGCCGAGAAACCGACAAACTGGCGGGCGACCTGATCAAACGGCTGTCTCAATTGCACGAGGGCGCCGAGATTCAAAAAGTGGTGGTGAGCGAGGCAGGCGCTTCGGTGTACAGCGCCAGCGAATTCGCGTCGCAAGAAATGCCCGATGTCGACGTGAGCTTGCGCGGAGCCGCCAGTATTGCCCGGCGGCTGCAAGACCCCTTGAGTGAATTGGTCAAGATTGACCCCAAAGCCATTGGCGTGGGCCAATACCAGCACGACGTGAACCAAAGCGAATTAGCCCGAACGCTGGACGCCGCGGTCGAGGACTGCGTCAACTCAGTGGGGGTGGACTTGAACACGGCCAGCGTGCCTTTGTTGTCGCGCGTATCGGGGCTGTCGGCCAGCGTGGCCAAGTCGGTGGTGCGTTGGCGCGATGCCAATGGCGTGTTCAAAACGCGTCAGGATTTGTTGAAAGTCACCGGACTAGGGGCCAAAACATTTGAGCAAAGTGCGGGTTTTTTGCGCATCAGAGGCGGTGACAACCCCTTGGACATGACGGGCGTTCACCCTGAAACCTATCCGGTGGTCGAACAAATCATTGTCAAAACAGCCAAACCCATTCAAGAGATCATGGGCCGTAGTGATGTGTTGAAAACGCTAAGGCCCGAACTCTTTGCCAACGACAAATTCGGGGCCATCACCATCAAGGACATTTTGGGTGAGCTGGAAAAACCCGGTCGTGATCCCCGGCCCGACTTCAAAGTAGCGCGTTTGGCCGATGGCGTCGAAGACATCAAAGACCTAAAAGAAGGCATGACCTTGGAGGGCACGGTCAGCAACGTGGCCCAGTTTGGTGCTTTTGTTGATTTAGGAGTCCACCAAGACGGCTTGATTCACGTCAGCCAATTGGCCAACAAATTTGTCTCCGATGCGCGCGAGGTGGTGAAAACCGGCGACATCGTCAAAGTCAAAGTGCTTGAAGTGGACGTGGCCCGCAAGCGCATCAGCCTGACCATGAAACTCGACACCGCACCTGCTCGGCGCGATGCCCCCCGCGACAACAAGTTTGAAGGGGCAGGGCGCGACAACCGGCAACGCGGTGGTGGTAGTTTCTCATCGCCTCCGCCGGCCGCCAGCGGTTCCGTCATGGCCAGTGCGTTTGCCAAACTGCAAGGGCTTAAGAAGTAAATCGGCATGCAAGCCCTCCACATTCACGCAGGCCCCAAAGCCTTGGCCCATATTCGGTCGCATGGCTTACGGCCCGAACACATCGGCGTGATTCCCGGGGCCGCAGGGGGCCCCAAGGGTTTGATTCTGGGACCGCTGGACCGGTTTATCTTTGGCGATTGGCTGCCTCAAAGCCGTCAACCCGTGGATCTGGTCGGGGCTTCGATTGGGGCCTGGCGCATGGCCACGGCCTGCCTGAATGACCCTGTTGCCGCATTTGAAGCCCTGGAGCACGCCTATATTCAACAAAACTACGAATTGCTGCCCGGGCAAAAACGCGTCACGGCGCAGCAAGTGAGTGATGCGTTCAGTGACAACCTGAGCACTTTTTACGGCGGGCGCATTGACCAAGTTTTGCAGCACCCCCGTTACCGGGTCCACATCGTCACCTCGCACGGCCGCCATCTGCTGCGGCGCGAACACCCGGTGGCCACGCCTGTGGGTTATGCCGGAGCTTTTTTAAGCAACGCCCTCCATCGGCGCGCGCTGGGGGCTTGGCTGGAAAGAGTGGTGTTTTCGGGCGGAGGGGTTGGGGCGGTGGGGCCAATGGGGGCAATGGATACGCCGGACACGCTGGATGCGGGCGCATTGAACCGGATATGGCCCTTGCCCTTTGACACCAGCGACTTTCGCACCCGGCAAGTGGGCTTGAATGCAGGTAATTTCATGGCTGCGCTGCAAGCCAGCTGCTCAATCCCCTTTGCCCTGAAAGCCGTGCACGACATCCCTGGTGCACCCGCCGGTGCCTATTGGGACGGAGGTATCACCGATTACCACCTGCACCTGAATTGGAAAACACCTGGATTTGAAGCGGAAGCAGAAGCGGAAGCTGGGCAGGGAATGGGAATTGAAAGTACCCTAGCCCGTAAAAGTGGCCAAGGCAGCCTTGTTTTGTACCCCCATTTTCAGCAAGCCGTGGTGCCGGGCTGGCTCGACAAAGCGCTGAAATGGCGACACGCCCCCACACCTTTCCTCGACAGCACGCTCGTTCTGGCCCCGAACCCGGAATGGGTCAAAACCCTGCCCAACGGAAAATTGCCCGACCGCACCGATTTCATGACCTACCAAAACGACTTTCCAGGCCGCGTGAAAGTGTGGAATGCCGCTGTGAGAGCCAGCCAACAATTGGCCGATGAATTTGGGCAATGGCTAGAAAACGCAGACGTTGGGCAGCTACGGCCCCTGTGATCAAACGCTCTCTGAACAGGACACCGAAACCCAAACCAGTTCACAGTCAATCGAACACTGAACCAGTCCAGAATCAACAGAACACCCGAACCAGTCCACCGTTCCCGATTTTGTCACCCCCGACCTGATCGGGGGGCCATGTCCCCTGCGGCGATGTGGGGGGCATAGCTTTGTTGCAGATGGATACCCGCATTCGCGGGTATGACAAGCCTCTAAGGCATAACCGCTTTCCCTGTCACCCCCGACCTGATCGGGGGCCATGACTTCAATCAGGCATCCGGTTTCTTGACTCAGATCATGGAATCGCCAGGCATCAAGAAGCGCTGATCAACTTGACCCGCCATGCTGGGATAATCCGGCCCATGCAATCCGAACCCTTGTTCCTCACCGCCGCTCTTTACAAATTTGTCGATCTGCCCGATTTCGTTGACTTGCAAGCCCCTTTGCAGGCTTGTTGTGAGGCCAACGAAGTCAAAGGCACGCTGCTTTTGGCGCATGAAGGCATCAACGGCACGATCGCCGGGCCCGAAGCGGGGGTTCGCGCCGTCTTGGCCTTTTTGCGCAATGACGCGCGTCTGGCCGAAATCGCGCACAAGGAATCGTGGAGCCCCAAGCCACCTTTCACCCGCATGAAGGTCAAGCTGAAGAAAGAAATTGTCACTTTGCGCGTGCCCGAGTTGGACCCCAACAAAACGGTTGGCCAATACGTCAAACCTGCAGATTGGAACGCCTTGCTGGCCGACCCCGAAGTGGTGGTCATCGACACCCGCAACGATTACGAAGTGGCCATTGGCACCTTCAAAGGGGCAGTCAACCCGAACATCAAGAATTTTGTGCAACTGCCTGCTTGGTTAGACGCGCAGCCTCATTTGCAAGGCGAGGCCGCTAAAAAGACCAAGGTGGCGATGTTTTGCACGGGCGGCATTCGATGCGAAAAGTCCACCGCACTCTTAAAAATGCGCGGTTTCGACGAGGTGTATCACCTGGAAGGCGGCATTCTGAAATATTTAGAAGAGATTCCACCCGAGCAAAGCACTTGGGAGGGTGAGTGTTTTGTGTTTGACGAACGCGTGAGTGTGGGCCACGGTCTGGGCGTGGGCAGCCACGATTTGTGTCGTTCATGCCGCTGGCCGCTGAGCGAACAAGACAAGTTGTCCCCGCACTATGTCAAGGGTGTGAGCTGTGCCTATTGCCATGACCAGCGCACCCCTGAGCAAAAAGAAAAGTTGGCCGAACGCCAGCGCCAGGTCGAACTGGCCGAATCCCGTGGCGAGGTGCATGTAGGCGCCAAAATGCCCAGCCACGAGGGCTACTGATCTCTGCGGCCTGATTTGAATGAGTGATTTCATCCCCTTTGTGCAAGAACTTCTGGAGGATCTGGGCACGGTGTCGGCCCGGCGCATGTTTGGCGGTCATGGGCTTTACCACGAGGGTTTGATGTTCGCCATTGTGATGAACCACCAGCTGTTTCTGAAGGTGGACCAGCACAACCGAGCTGATTTCGAAGCCTTGGGCCTGACGCCTTTTACTTACGAGGCGAAGGGAAAGTCGGTGGCGCTTTCCTATTGGACCGCGCCAGATGCGATTTTTGACCATCCCCAAGAAGCCGTGAGTTGGGCCCGCTCAGCCTGGGAGGCGGCCTGGCGAGGTCATCTGGCCAAAGCCGAGGCGAATGAAAAGGCCAAAGCCAAGCGCGCCCTCAAGAAGCGCCCATCGGCAAGCGCGCAGACATAAAACGCCGCAAATTGAGCTTACGCCCGCATCTCTACACCAAACGAATCTGCGGTCCCACCGAATCTGCGGCCCCACCGAATCTGCGCCCCAACCGCATCTGCGCCCCCACCGAATCTGCGACCCCACCGAATCTGCGACCCCCCGAATCTGCGACCCCACCGAATCTGAGCCCCCACCGAATCTGAGCCCCAACCGCATCTCTGTCATACCCGCGTACGCGGGTATCCATTTTTGCCGCCCTCAAGCCTTGCCTCAAAGGCTGGTCAGCAACATCTCGCGGTATTCGTCTGCCGAGGCAATGCGGGGGTTGGTTTTGTGGCAATGGTCGGCCAAGGCCCCCGTGATCACGGCGTCAAATTGCGCTTCGGCTACGCCCATGGCGGCCAATCCGGTGGGCAATCCCAAGCGGGCATTCAGGTCGCGAATGGCCTCTGGAATGTCTGTGCCGCTTTGTAAACCCATGGCTTGAGCCATGCGGTTGAGGCGGTTTTCTTTTTGCACAGACTCGGCTGACGCGTTAAACAACACCACCGAGGGTAAAAACATCGCGTTCAAAGTGCCGTGGTGCAAGCGCGGATTGACGCCGCCCAGACTGTGGCTGAGCGAATGCACACAGCCCAGGCCTTTTTGGAAAGCCATGGCCCCTTGCATGCTGGCGCTCATCATGTTGAGGCGGGCTTCGCGGTCTTGGCCGTTGGTGGTGGCCCGCTCAATGTTGGCCCAACCACGGGCCAAACCATCCAGTGCAATGCCGTCAGCAGGGGGATTAAAGGGGGCGGCCATGAAGGTTTCCATGCAATGCGCCACCGCATCCATGCCCGTAGCGGCAGTCAGGAGGGGCGGTAAACCCAGCGTTAATTCAGGGTCGCAAATGGCGGCTTTGGGCAGGATGAACCACGAGTGAAACCCCACTTTGCGCCCATCGTCCAGGATCAAAATAGCCCCTCGGGCGACCTCGCTGCCGGTGCCGCTGGTGGTGGGCACGGCAATGATGGGGGCCACCCGGTCGGTGATCTTGAGCGAGCCGCCCTCAATGGTGGCGTAGGTTTTAAGCGGGCCCTCGTGGCTGACGGCAATGCTGACGCCCTTGGCGCAGTCAATGGCGGAACCACCGCCCACGGCGATCAGGCCGTCGCAAGCGTTCGCCTTGTAAACCATGGCCGCAGCGCGCACCGCAGATTCAGTGGGGTTAGAGGGCGTTTGGTCAAACACCGTGACGTGCAAGTCGGGCAGGGCGTCCAGTGCCTTTTGCAGCACCCCGGCTGCCTTGACACCAGCGTCGGTGACGATCAGGGGTTTATGAATGCCCACACGCTGGCATTCGGCTTGCAGCAACTTGATGGCCCCAAAGTCGATCTGAATCTGGGTGATGTAATTGATAAAGGACATGCCGAAAATCTCCAAACTGGGGCCCCATTCGGTCATCGGTGACTGAGTTTCGGGGCAAGGCGTTGTACGATCAACTGCCATTTTGCTGCAGGAATGCACGTTGTTCCTGTCCCGAGTCTGTCCACCCGTCACGTTGGCAACACTGGGGACGATGCCGGTGGCCATCCAGTTAAAACCTCTTTGTTTCATGAGCCATCACCACGCCAACCCCCGTTCGCTTTTAAATACCGCCACGCGCAACTTGTTAGACCGGGTGCATCGGGCCGGTCGCCCGCCGATGGCCGTGATGTCGCCTGAGCAAGCCCGTGCTTTTTACGACCTGGGTGCGCCCATGCTCGACCTGCAACCGCCGCCCGCCGTTGAACGTGTGGAAGACTTTGTCATTCCGGCCCGCGAAGGGCACCTTCTACCCGCGCGCTTGTATGCACCGAAAACGGCTAACTTGCCTGTATTGCTTTACCTGCATGGGGGAGGTTTCAGCATCGGCAGCTTGACCACACACGATGTGTTGTGCCGCCAACTGAGTCGCCTCAGCCATTGCGCCGTGGTCTCGCTGGACTACCGCTTGGCCCCGGAACACCGATTTCCGATGGCATTGAATGACAGCTGGGACGCTCTGAACTGGCTGCATCAACATGGCCAAACACTGGGCCTGGATGTGCATCAACTCGCCATAGGTGGCGACAGCGCTGGGGGCACACTGAGCGCGGTGTGCGCCCTGATGGCGCGCGATGCGGGTTTGAATTTGCGCCTGCAATTGTTGTTTTACCCGGGCACCACGGCACATCAAGACACGCCATCGCACCGAACTTTTGCGGAAGGATTCATGCTGGACCAAGCCACGGTGGATTGGTTTTTTGGCAACTACATCGACAAAACCGAGCGCGACGACTGGCGTTTTGCGCCGCTGAATGCGCCTGACCATTCGGGCTTGGCCCCTGCTTGGATCGGTTTGGCCGAATGCGACCCCTTGGTGGATGAAGGGGTGCAATACGCCGACACACTTCGCATGGCCGGGGTGCCCGTGGACCTGGAAATTTACAAAGGTGTGGTGCATGGTTTCATCACCATGGGCCGCGCCATTCCCGATGCCCTGCAAGCCCACGCCGACGCCGCCCGCGCCTTGCGAACCGCCTTTGAAGTCATGGATACCCGGTCTAGCCGGGTATGACAGATGGGAGGGCCGGGCACGACAAATTCAGGGTTGGGGCATGAAAACTCAGGACTGGGTACGACAAATTCAGGGCTGGGTATGACAATAAATTATGCTTACCCGCACTGTCATGCCCGCGAACGCGGGTATCTATCTTTTTTGAGGCTCTAATCTGTGAAACCAGTTTGCTCCTTACCTGTCATGCCCGCGAACGCGGGTATCTATCTTTTTTGAGGCTCTAATCTGTGAAACCAGTTTGCTCCTTACCTGTCATGCCCGTGAACGCCGGTATCTATCTTTTTTGAGGCTCTAATCTGTGAAACCAGTTTGCTCCTTACCTGTCATGCCCGCGAACGCGGGTATCTATCTTTTTTGAGGCTCTAATCTGTGAAACCAGTTTGCTCCTTACCTGTCATGCCCGCGAACGCGGGTATCCATCTTTTTTGAGGCTCAAGCAATGAAACGTCAAGACTTCCGTTTTTCTCATCGCATGCGCGTTCGCTGGGTTGAGGTGGACATGCAAAAAATAGTCTTCAACGGCCATTACCTGATGTATTTCGACACGGCGGTGACCGAGTATTGGCGACATCTGGCCATGCCTTACGCCGAAACTTTGCACCAGTTGGGGGGTGATTTGTTTGTCAAAAAGGCCAGCGTCGAGTACCACGCCAGCGCTGAAATGGACGATTTCATGGACATTTGCATGCGCTGCGACCGCATAGGCAATTCGTCTATGACCTTTGCTGGGGCCATTTTTCGAGGCGATGAATTGCTCATCACCAGCGAATTGGTCTACGTCTATGCCGATCCGGTGGCTAAAAAGAGCCTGCCCATTCCCGCCCCTTTGCGAGACATGATGGAAGGTTTTGAGCGTGGGGAAGACATGGTGCAGGTGCATTTGGGGTCTTGGCACGACTTCAAAAACCTGGCCTCGCCTGTGCGCAACGAAGTGTTTGTGCAAGAGCAAAATATTCCGCTCGAAATGGAGTGGGACCACGAAGACGACACCGCCTTGCACGCGGTCTTGATCAACCGCATGGGGATGCCTTTGGCCACGGGCCGCTTGATGCAGCACGCGCCAGGCGTTGCACGCATTGGACGCATGGCCGTCAAAAGGCAAATGCGCGGTAGCGATTTGGGGCACCGGGTGTTGCAGGCCCTGATGCAAGCAGCCAAAGACCGGGGCGACAAGCAAGTCGTTTTGCACGCCCAATGCCGGGTAGAGGGCTTTTACAAAAGCGCTGGCTTTGCGCCGCACGGGGCTATTTTTGAAGAAGCCGGCATTGCGCACATCGAGATGGTGCGGGGGCTTTAAACCCCATTAAAGAAGCTTTAGAGCAGCAGTAAGGCGGCATCAAAGACGCTTTAAGCCGCTTGCATGACCCCAGCCCGTTGTTCAGCGTGCTTTAAATGCCGCTCAAATGTCCGCCAACAAGGCGTATGGCAGTGGCTGCAGGCTGAGGGCCGCACCCTGAAGCCCTTGGGTTTGCCAGCCCGTGGTCATGCTTTCCAGGGTACCGCTGACCAGTGCATCAAAGCCCTGGCCATCGGGCCGCGCGGCACACAACACTACGGTGGCGCATGCCTGATCGGGGTCAGTGGGGGTGTAAATCTCTTGTCCGGCAAACAGAGCCACCGGGCTGTGTGCCAGCGCGGTACGCCGTTTCAGGGTGCCGCGAAACTGGCTGCGGGCCACCACTTCTTGCCCGGGATAGCAGCCTTTTTTGAAGTTCACGCCGCCCACGGATTCGTAATTCATCATTTGCGGCACAAAGGTCTCGAACAGGGCGTGACTGACGAGGGTGACCCCGCTCAAGACCTCTGACCATTGCCATACCTCGGTAGGAACTTGCGCTGTTGACGGCAAGACCTGGTTTTGCGGGCCGAGCCAGAGGGCGCGCGGGACGGGGGTTCCGTCCAAAACAGCTGGGTAAAGGGCGACAACGTGTGCGCCCGCGCTGACCACCGTGTGCCAAGGCGCTGCCTTCGCCGTTCCATGCACAGCAGGGGCCCCCAAGGCGGTTCGGGCAGCTTCGCCCATCAAACCTTGCAGTTGCCACTCGGCTGTGACATCGGACATTTTGACTTTCGCCCGCAGTACAAACATGGACAGGCGTTTCAGGGTTTGGGGCAATAAATCGAGGCTTAAAACCAATAAAACGGTGTCTGGGGCGGTTTTCAGCACGACAAAGCTAGCCTGCATGCGACCCTTGGCCGAGCAAAAGGCCGCCAAACGCGCCTGCCCCACGGGCAACAGCAGCACATCGTTGCTGAGTTGGTTGTGCAAAAAATTGGCGGCATCTTCGCCCTGCGCCTGGATCACGCCCAAGTGGGGGAGGGGGCTGGCGCCCTCCAAAACAGAGGACAAATGGGCGGACATTTTGGGGTTGATTTCTGCAAGGGTGTTCATGTTGCGGCTCGGTCATCGGGCAAGGCGTGAATTATCATCGCCTTCACGTTTTACACCCTCCAACAAGGACATGCTTGTGCCCAAAGGCCGGATGAAGTTACTGAAAAGCCTGCTGGGCATGGTCATTGCCATGGCGCTGGTATTGGGGGGCGGCGCCTATTGGTGGCTGGGCCAAGCTGTTCATTCGGGCACCGCGGCCCTTGATTTGTCGATTGAACCCGGAACTTCGCCCAAAGCCATCGCCCAAGCCGTGGCCGATGCGGGCGCAAATACATCGCCTGTGTTGCTGTATGCGTGGTTTCGCTTGTCGGGGCAATCGCATCAAATGCGGGCCGGGAGCTACGAAATTGCCCCGGGCACCTCGCCCCAACGATTGCTGAACATGCTGGTGCGTGGCGAAGAAAGCCTACGAAGCTTGACCTTGGTAGAGGGCTGGAGCTGGCGACAAGTGCGCCAAGCCCTTCGCAAGGCTGAGCAATTGAAACAAGACATCCGCGGGTTGACTGACGACGAGTTGATGCGCCAACTCGGCCGTCCGGGCGTGGCCCCGGAGGGGCGGTTTTACCCCGACACTTATTCTTATGCCAAGGGTTCGAGCGACTTGGCCGTGTTGCAGCGCGCCATGAAGTCCATGGACAAACACTTGCAGGAGGCCTGGGATGCCCGGCAACCCGGCGTTTCGGTCAAATCACCAGAAGAAGCCTTGATCTTGGCCAGCATTGTGGAAAAGGAAACCGGCAAAGGCTCGGACCGGCCTCTGATTGCGGGGGTTTTTCATAACCGTTTGCGCATTGGCATGCTGCTGCAAACCGATCCGACCGTGATTTATGGCTTGGGTGAAGCTTTTGACGGCAACTTGCGGCGTGTGCATTTGCGCAGCGATACCCCCTGGAACACCTACACCCGGGGGGGGCTGCCCCCCACGCCCATTGCCATGCCGGGCAAAGCCGCCCTGCTGGCGACCGTGCAACCTGCCACTACCAAGGCCCTGTATTTTGTGGCCAAAGGCGACGGCAGCAGTCATTTCAGCGCCACCTTGGATGAGCACAACCGGGCCGTTAACCGCTACCAGCGTGGCATGGCACCGAAGCCCGACTGAGGGGCTGACCCGAGCCTGCGACAATTGCTTTTTTCCGAAATTCACACACCATGACACGCGGTTTGTTCATCAGTTTTGAAGGCATCGACGGTGCGGGCAAGTCCACCCACATTGATCGGGTTGCCCAATTGTTTCGCGCTGCAGGCCGCACCGTGGTGTTGACCCGCGAGCCCGGTGGCACCCCTTTGTCTGAAAAACTGCGTGAATTGGTGCTGCACGAACACATGGACGCTCTGACCGAGGCTTTGCTCATGTTTGCTGCCCGCCGCGAGCATTTGGTGCAAGTCATTGAGCCCGCACTGGCTCGGGGAGATGTGGTGCTGTGCGATCGTTTTACCGATGCCACCTTTGCCTACCAAGGCGGTGGCCGGGGGTTTGACTGGCAAGTGCTGAGCCAACTCGAGCACATGGTGCAGGCATTGCCCCATGGCAATTTGCGCCAACCTGAGCTGACCCTTTGGTTTGACCTGGACCCCCACATCGCGGCGCAGCGCCTGGCTTCGGCCCGGGTGCCAGACAAGTTTGAGTCGCAACCGGCTGATTTTTTTGCAGCAGTGCGGGCGGGGTATGCAAAGCGCCAAACGGAAATGCCCAGTCGGTTTGCCCAGATTGATGCATCCCAGAGCATGGAAGTCGTGGGCACTGAGGTGGGCCGCGTGGTCAAAGCTTGGCTGCAAAAGGTTTCGGCATGAGCGCGGTCCTGAACGCCCCTTGGATTTCCCGCCAAGCCACCGATTTGTTGGCCCAAAGAGGGCACGCCTGGTTGTTGCAGGGCCCCTCAGGCTTGGGCCAATACGATTTGGCCTTGGCTTTGGTTTCGGCCTGGTTGTGCGAAAAACCCACCCCTCAGGGGGCGTGCGGCCAATGTGGCAGTTGCCACGCCATCAGCGTGCACACCCATGCCGACTTGGCTGTTTTGATGCCCGAGACCGTGATGCTTGAGTTGGGCTGGCCTTTGTCCGAAAAGGCGCAGGAAGAAATCGACAAGAAAACCCGCAAACCTAGCAAAGAGATTCGGGTGGATGCCATGCGCGATGCGGTGGAGTTTTCTCAACGTACCGATGCGCGCGGACGCGGCAAAGCGGTGTTGGTGTTTCCCGCCGAGCGCATGAACACCATCACGGCCAACGCTTTGCTTAAAACCCTGGAAGAACCGCCGGGCGATGTTCGTTTTGTGCTGGCCACCGAAGCAAGTCACATGTTGTTGCCCACTATTCGCAGCCGCTGCTTGGCGCACACCATGAAGTGGCCAGAGGCCCACGAGGCGCTGGACTGGTTGACGGAGCAGGGCGTACAAGCCCCTGTGGCCAAGGCTCTTTTGCGCAGTGCGGGGGGCAGGCCCAACGATGTGTTGCGACAACTTGAGTCGGGTTTGTCCCCGGATTGGTGGGCGGCATTGCCCAAAGCCATGCACCAAGGTGATTCCCGGCACTTGGCGGATTTGGCCCCGGCCCAGGCCATCGTGGCACTGCAAAAGCTTTGCCATGACTTGTTGTTGCGCCAGCAGGGCGCACAGCCCCGATTTTTTGAGCCCACTCAATTGCCCACCACCCGAGCTTCGGTCACCGTATTGACCGACTGGTTCAAACGGCTGATGCAATCAGCACGCACGGCCGAGCACCCTTTCAATGCGGGTCTGATGCTGGAAGCTCTAACCGCAGATGCCCAACAAACCCTGATGTCCAAGGGCTGAACCATGTACACCGATTCCCATTGCCACCTGAACTTTCCTGAATTGATGAGCCAATTGGGCGACATTCATCAGGCCATGCAGGCGGCCCAAGTCACCCGCGCCCTGTGCATTTGCACCACCTTAGAGAATTTTGACGATGTGCATGGTCTGGCCATGACACACCCCAACATGTGGGCCACCGTGGGCGTTCACCCCGATAACGAGGGCGTTCGTGAACCCTCTTTGCAAGATTTACTGGACGGCGCAGCCCGTCCCAAAGTGGTCGCTATTGGGGAAACCGGACTCGATTACTACCAAATGGAGGAACGCAAAGGGGGCCGTAAGGTGTCCGATATGGAATGGCAGCGCGATCGCTTTCGCACCCATATTCGTGCGGCGCGCCAAACCCAATTGCCTTTGGTCATTCATACCCGACAGGCCTCTGATGACACGATTGCGATTCTGAAAGAGGAGGGCGAATTGGGGGGCGTGGGTTCGGCAGGGGGTGTTTTTCACTGCTTCACCGAAAGCCAACAAGTGGCGCGCGCGGCCTTGGATCTGGGTTTTTACATTTCTTTTTCGGGGATTTTGACCTTTAAAACGGCCGCTGATTTGCGTGAAGTGGCCAAATTTGTCCCCGACGACCGTCTGCTGATCGAGACCGACAGCCCCTATTTGGCCCCGGTGCCTTACCGGGGAAAATTGAACAACCCTTCTTATGTGCCCTTTGTGGCCAAACTTTTGGGCGAACTGCGGGGCTGTTCATCCGAGTCAATTGGTGTGTTAACGACGCAGAATTTCCTCGAATTGTTCAGCAAGACAGAGGGTTAAATGCTAATGTATAACTTTAGATATTTTAAAAAGTTAGTTGTTTTTATTGGATTTTTTTCCACTTTAACTTCATGGGCAGGCTCCTATGAAGACTATTTCAATGCGATTAAGTTCGACAATGTCAAAACGGTTGAATCATTGTTGCAGCGTGGTTTTGATCCCAACACGGTGAACCCAGCAGGCGTGCATGGCTTGATGCTGGCCGTGAAAGAACCCTCACTGAAAGTGGCCGAGTTGCTGGCCAGCTGGCCCAAGGTCAAAACAGAAATTCGCAATGAACAGGACGAAAGTGTTTTGATGTTGGCGGCGATCAAAGGCTATTTGCCTTTGGTCAAAAAACTGGTCGAAAACGATGCCGACGTGAACAAAACAGGCTGGACACCCTTGCACTACGCGGCAACGACCGGCCAAGTGGCCGTAATCGAATTTTTGCTTGAAAACAGCGCTTATATAGATGCTGAATCTCCCAATGGCAGCACACCGTTGATGATGTCGGCGATGTACGGTAGCCCCGAGGCAGTCAAAGTTTTGATTCAGGCTGGCGCAGATTTGAAGGTCAAAAATCAACTGGGACTGACTGCGCTGGATTTTGCAGTGCGTGGCAACCGCCAAAATGCCAAAGAATTGATAGAAACGGGCTTGGAACGACTGGCTGCCCGAGAAGCCAGACAAAAGCTACTTTTATCCAAAGAATCAGATTCCTCTAAATCGTCGAATGAACCTGCGGCCCCAACATTGCCGGGTCAGCCTGCAGGGATAACGTCGACACCAACTTCACCTCCAACTGCCTCACCCACTGAGTCACAAAAGGTCACTACCGAACCTGATTCATCCAAGGTTATGCCTGTGTTGATTCGTTAGAGACTCAGCGATTCGTTTTTTTGCTCAAGAAACCGTTACCAGGTTCTACAAAAACCACACATTCGCTTTTAAAGCATTGATTGGGGTTTTTTAAGCCCGCAAGAGGTGTTGTTGATCCATCGTTGAACACATCATTGGATTCATACGATGTATATTATGTTAAGTAATAGGGATTTCACCTGATAACGATTTATGAGGAAGCACTCGTCTAACCCAGGTCTTGCATGGCAAAATCAAAACTCGATTAATTTGGAGAACCCATGAACAAAGCAGAACTGATTGAAGCATTGGCCAAAGAGACAGACATGTCTAAAGCAGCGGCTGGTCGTGCCGTGAGCGCTCTGGTCGAGATCATCACCAAAGCAGTTGCCAAAAAACAAGACGTGCAACTGATTGGATTTGGCACCTTCAAAGCGGCCAAGCGCGCTGCACGCGTAGGCAAAAACCCACGCACCGGCGAAAAGCTCAAAATTGCAGCCGCCACAGTGCCACGTTTCAGTGCCGGTGCCGCTTTCAAAGCAGCCGTTAACAAAAAGAAATAAGCCTCCTTATTTCTCTCCCCAAAAAGCAGCCAGGTTGATTGACCTGGCTGCTTTTTTCTTTTGCGAAAAACATTCTGCCGCAGGGGCAGCCTCCAACAGGGAAACCAATTCACAGATACAACACATTCGGCCGCAGGGGCAGCCTCCAACAGGGACACAGGGACAAAAGAACAGGGACAACGAACTTGGCCGTGAAGCGGCACTTTCTTGGTGGGAGCGAGCCCCTGCTCGCGAATATCAGCCGAAGGCTCTGCAGGCTGTTGGCTGAAGTAACGGACAATCAAGCTCTTTGACTTTCGGTTTGCAGCGGTTTTTTTATGGCGATTCAATGGTTTCCTGGACACATGCACCTCACGCGCAAGGCGATTGGGGAGCGCATCAAAGACATCGATGTGGTCATTGAAATGCTGGACGCCCGGCTGCCCGGCTCCAGCGCCAACCCCATGCTGGCCGAACTGATCGGGGGCAAGCCAGGGCTCAAGATTTTGAGCAAACAAGACTTGGCCGATCCGGTGCAAACCACCGCATGGCTGGCGCATTACAACGCCCTCCCCGATGTTCGTGCCCTGGCTTTGGACACCAGCATGGTGTCGCCCACCAAAGCTTTGATTGATGCCTGCCAACAATTGGCCCCCAACCGGGGTGGCATGGTCAAACCCATGCGCGTATTGATTTGTGGCATCCCTAATGTGGGTAAATCAACCCTGATCAACACCCTGAAGGGCAAACGCGCGGCCAAAACGGGCGACGAAGCAGGCGTGACCAAGCTGGAACAACGCATCACCCTGGCCGATGATTTTTATCTCTACGACACACCGGGTGTTTTGTGGCCGCGCATCATCGTGGCGCAAAGTGGTTACAACTTGGCCGCCAGTGGTGCCATTGGCGTGAATGCATTTGACGAAGAAGAAGTAGCACTAGAACTGCTCAACTACCTGATCCCGCATTACCCGCAAGCCTTGGCGGCGCGCTACAAAATAAGCGACGTGGCAAGCTATAACGACGAAAAAATGCTTGAAGCCATTGCCCGACAACGCGGGGCCATTCAAAGCGGTGGCCGAGTCAACACCACCAAAGCCGCCGAACTGGTGATTCACGACTTTCGGTCGGCGGCTTTGGGGCGCGTGACACTGGAAACGCCCGAAGAATTTGGTCAGTGGCTTGTAGCAGGTCAAAAAGCTGATGCCGAGAGAACTTTACGCAAACAAGGTGACAAAAAATCCAAAAAAGCAGCTAAATCTGAGCCACACACTCATGAATGATTTTTACAAGTGATGGATTCACTTATTTGAGTTAATCGATGCCCTCCACCCTTTAAGACTGCACTGCATGCAAGACCAGCCTGTTCAACGCGCCACACCTGACAAAGAGGCCATCGCCCTCCTCCCGGCCTTTGAACGGCTGGGGCTGGACCGCATCACTTTGGTGACGACGGGTGCGCAAGCCAGCCAGGCCTGCAAGCAACTGGTGGTGTCTCAGGCCTGGGGTTTTGATACCGAATCAAAACCCACCTTCAAAGTGGGTGAACAATCTGATGGGCCGCACATCTTGCAACTCGCCACACTGGAGCGGGCCTGGGTTTTTCAGCTCCATGAGCCTGAGTGTCGGGCCGTGGCCGCTGAGTTGCTGGCTTTGGGGGGCATTGCCAAAGC
>Ga0315909_10001732_pt1 | contig 29016 bp, 25 predicted proteins | sample LakEriMetagenome_11_FD_203527 | JGI IMG/M metagenome (GOLD analysis project Ga0315909, IMG submission 203527) | Freshwater fungal communities from buoy surface, Lake Erie, Ohio, United States - Buoy 2 MA125 | ecosystem: Environmental > Aquatic > Freshwater > Lake | place: USA: Lake Erie, Ohio... | reverse complement strand
TTCTTGCGATATTAGTTGTGTCATCACAGAAAGTTGTTCCGTCGGGGAGGGTAGTAATATTTTTAATTTTTAGAGATTTCCAATTATACCAATTTTCAGAATGTAAATGTTGTTGAGCTAAACCTTCAAAAAAAGTAGCAAAACCTTCGTTTAACCAGATGTCTTCCCAAGTTCCACAAGTAATATAGTCACCGAACCATTGATGCGCAGCTTCATGAGCCATTAATGAGAAATTAAAGTCTCCCATTGAGCTCATCGTTTGATGTTCCATTCCGCCTCCCCAACCAAATTGTGCGTGACCATATTTTTCAGCAGCAAAAGGGTAAATGATTGTTAAGCTGTCAAACAATCTCATGATGTCAACAATTTCAGGAGTGTGAACAGAAGCTGAATCAAATGTTTCGGGATAAACATAGTTTAAGACCTCATACGAAGCTCCTGGATGATTTATATAATCTGAGTAATAAACATAGTTCGTAACACTAATTGCTACCAAGTAAGCAGCCATCGGGTAGTTGCTTTTCCAATGATATAATTTGTTAGATCCAATAATACGTTCTTCGACTAATATACCATTACTTGCAACTCTATTTACTGAGGGTGTTGTGACGATAATATCTATTGAATCAATTTTGTCATTGAGATTGTGTTTACAAGGCCACCAATTTTTACTTCCATAAGGTTCAGATTTCGTAAAAATAATTGGGGCATTTTCATGAGTAGTTTGTACAAAAGTTTGTTGATTATCATCCAATGGAATGCCATGATAATAAATTGTTAATGAGTCTAATTGATGGTTTGGTATGTTTCCAGTGAAGTTAATAGTTAATAAATCAGTAGGCGTAAGCGTATGAGAGAGTAAAGATGAATGATACAAAATTGAATCTATCGTCATATTTGAAGCAAGATCGAATTGAATTTGATTAAAAGTATTCGAGTTTGGCTTGAAATAAGAAGTGATATCACCAGAAATAAATTTAACAGCTGGATCAATTTGCCAATTACATCGGTGATAAATTAAATCATAATTGTTTGTTACTAAGCTTTTTTCAATGTTTTGATTTAGATGGAATCCTTTTTGTTCTAATTCGATTAAATCATCATAGTTGAAATTGTTATTTTGAGCAAAAAGTATGTTACAAATTGCAAAGCACCAAAAAACAACAAGAGATAGCCGAAATTTCATTTAATAAATTTAAAAACAATCAATTACTATAACAACAAAAGAGTAATTTTATTTTGTAAATTAGTTTTTATCTTTTATTAAAATTTTCTTTTTACTTATTTCGAAAGTACGAGGATCAACTTTTTGTTTTGAAATAGAAGTTGCTGTAACCATTGCAATGAAATCAGGATACTCGATTTTGTATTTTAAATACATCGATTTCATTTGTTTAGTAATAAAGTTTTTATTTGAATAGGTGAATTTATTATACCATTCTGGATTGATAGGTAACGAGTCAGCATTGTAGTAGATACTTATCGTTTTCTCTTTGTAATAGGTGACCAATTCATCACACATTATCCCTAAGATTTCTTCTTTGTTTTTATTGATTTGATACTTTAATATAGGTTCTCCTATTTGTTGACAATCAAACCAGTATAATGTGTCGGAATTGTTTTTTTTGATATACGTTTTATTTGTTTGTTTGAGATAGAATTGCTCCAACATGATACCATCGTTGTATTTTTCAAAAAAGTTTCCTTCTTTAAAATACAGAGTTGCATTTTGACCGAAAATAACTCTTAAAGCAATTGAATCGATGGAATTATTTTTAGGAATAAACGTGTTGTGATATTCAATTATTCCTTCAAAATAAGGTTCTTTTTTGGATGAACAGGAAAATAAACTAACCGAAATAATAGTAATAAGAATAGCAGTGTATACTTTGAAGTTCATCATGCTTGTATTATTTTAATGCTTTTTTACTGAAAACGATTTTTCTATAAACTGCTGTTACGAAAATACTATTTAAAGTACCTAACAATAACATTGCTAAAAGTCCTACTGTTGAAGTTGACAATGGACTAAAATTAGCTTTAATGTTCTTTTTGTAATGTTTTCTCAACTCAGTAATAGTCATCGTTTCGAAAGCTTCATTCGAAGAACGTATTTCTTTCAGCGCTTTTGGATCTTTAATTTGTTTTTCAAACCACATTTCACTTTCAGTAATTTGATGTCTATTAAATTCTGTGTCAATCTTCGCGTAATATAAATACATGAAAGTACTAACTAAAATGGCGTATATTAAACCTGATGTCATTCCGTTTTTCACATCTTTTAAAGCACTACTTTCTTCATCGATTTCTTTACGTTTCGTTAAATATAAACCAACAGAAATTGAACTTAATAGAAGAAAAATATTTGTCATAACTGCAGGAACAAGCATTTCGTTTGCTTTTCCCATTCCTAAAAAACTAATTTTCACCATCATCCAAATGAAAGCGAATAAAATCCCAACTTTAACTGTAATTTTCATTTTAAGTATAAAAAAATCCCGATCTAGTTATCTAAATCGGGACAAATGTAATTATTCCTTTTCTTAACGATTCATTGAAACTAAGAATTCTTCATTCGACATAGTGTTTTCCATGTTTGATTTTAAGAATTCCATTGCTTCTACTGAATTCATATCAGCGATAAATTTACGTAACAACCAGATTCGTTGTAAAGCATCTTTTCCAACCAATAAATCTTCTCTTCTTGTTCCTGAAGCTAAAATATCAATTGCAGGGAAGATACGACGATTAGAAATTTTACGGTCTAATTGTAACTCCATGTTACCAGTACCTTTAAATTCCTCAAAGATTACTTCATCCATTTTAGAACCAGTCTCAGTTAAAGCCGTTGCTAAAATAGATAATGAACCACCATTTTCAATTTTACGAGCTGAACCGAAGAAACGTTTTGGTTTGTGTAATGCGTTTGCGTCTACACCACCTGATAATACTTTACCTGAAGATGGAGAAACAGTGTTGTATGCTCTAGCTAAACGTGTAATTGAATCCAATAGGATACAAACATCATGTCCACATTCAACCATTCTTTTCGCTTTTTCAAGAACCATATTGGCAACTTTCACATGGCGATCAGCTGGCTCGTCAAAAGTTGAAGCAATTACTTCCGCTTTAACGCTTCTAGCCATATCAGTTACCTCTTCAGGACGTTCATCGATCAATAATACGATCAAATAAGTCTCAGGATGATTTGCAGCGATTGCGTTTGCAACATCTTTCAATAACATTGTTTTACCCGTTTTAGGTTGAGCAACGATTAATCCACGTTGACCTTTACCAATCGGAGCAAACAAATCCATTACTCTTGTTGAAAGTGTTTCTTGTTTATGTCCTGTTAATTTGAATTTTTCGTCCGGGAAAAGAGGAGTCAAGTATTGAAATGGTACACGATCACGAATGTATGAAGGATGACGACCATTAATTGATTCAACTTTAACTAAAGGAAAGAACTTTTCACCTTCTCTCGGAGGACGAATAGATCCTTTAATTGTATCTCCAGTTTTAATTCCGAAAAGTTTGATTTGACTTTGAGAAACATAAACATCATCTGGAGATGATAAGTAATTGTAATCTGATGAGCGTAAGAAACCAAAACCTTCTGGTAATACTTCTAAAACTCCTTCAGCTGTAACAATACCAACTAAATCATACATTTCTTCATCTTTCTCCAATTGTTGATTGATGGCGTTTTGATTGCTGTTGTTATTGTTATGATTATGTTGAGGATTGTTATTTCCTTTATTATTGTTGTTATTGTTCGGGTGATTGTGTTGCGGTCTATTTTGTTGATTTGGGTTGTTGCGTTGTTGATTTGGATTTTCCCCTTGATTTACAGGTTTTTTGTAATTAGGATTATTTGGGTTTTTATGATTTGTATTTTGATTTTTATTTTCAAAACGTTCTCTTTGTTGATTTTGAACTGGTTGTTTAGGTTCAATTTCTAACAAATTTTTTCCAGTTGTAACTGGTGCAACATTTTCTTTAGCTTCTATAGTAACTGATTCTGTAGTTAATTTCTCACCTTTATCAGCTTCTTTTTCGAATAAATTTGGTTGAACGGTTTTAGTTTCTGAACTAGCTCCGACAACAGAACCAGTTGAAGATGCAATTTTTTTAATTGTTCTTGCTCTTTTTGGTCTAGGAGTTTCTAAATCTGTAGTTTCAACTTTAGCCGTAATTTCTTCCGATTTTACTTCAACTATAGGTTCAGATTTCTCTAAAACCTTTTCAACCTTAACTTTTACTTCTTTAACCTCTTTTACTTTTGGAGTTTTAGTTGGTTTAGAAGTTTCTTTTTGAACTGGTCCTGAAATGATTTTTTCAATTAAATCTGCTTTTTTAAGCGCTTCGAAATCTTGAATTCCAATAGTTTTTGCAATTTCTTTTAAGTCAGGAAGTTTTTTACTCTCTAATTCTTTTTTATCCATAAAAAATGATAAATGTTTTCTATTATGAAACCAAAGGTTTATTTATTTGAAATGTTTTGATTGTTGTGGGATTTGAAAAATTAGTAGTCTTCCCACGATACAATATTAAACATTTTCTTTATTTAGACAATAAAAAAAACACAAAAGGTTTAATTAGATATTAACATTAAATGTTTAATTTTTAATAATACTTATTTATAGTTCTAAAATAGCTGAATTTCGCTTCAAATAATTTTGTAGTATATTTGAAAAAATAATTTTAGAACTTACATATGAAATCATTAAATACTTTATTTTGGTACGTCACATCATTTATGTTCATTGGGTGTTTCTTTTATTTGGAGACCTTATTTCCAAGTATTAACAATAAAGTTTTTCAAACGATAAGATATCTATTAATGGGTGTTTTATTTTTGATTTCTTTCAAACGTAAAAAAATGTCTTTGTGGATCTTTTCTGCAATGATTCTTGCTGTAGAAGTTGGAATGGATTTCCCTACATTTTCTCTAGAAATGGAGCGATTTGGCAAGATTTTCCTTCGATTGATTAAGTCATTGGTTGCACCATTAATATTCGCAACTCTTGTAGTTGGGATTGCAGGTCATAGTAATTTAAAGCAAATTGGTAGAATAGGTATAAAGAGTATTTTGTATTTTGAAATCGTAACTACTGTTGCTTTATTTATTGGATTGTTGGCGATTAATATTTCACAAGCAGGAGTGGGAGTTAAGGTTGAAACGACTCAAAAGTTTAAAGAGAAATCAACAGAGTTGTTAAGCCAAAACTTAGAACACAAGGATCATTTTGTCGATATTTTTCCTGAAAATATAGCGAAAGCAATTGCTGAAAATAATGTACTTCAAATTGTTGTTTTTGCAGTGATTTTTGCAATTGGTTTAGGAATGGTGAAACATCCAAAACCGAAAGAAACAATCTTGAATTTCTTTGAAGGATTAAGTGAAGTAATGTTTAAGTTCACTGATATTGTAATGTATTTGGCGCCAATTGCTGTTTTTGGTGCATTAGCAAGTACTGTAGCTAAATCAGGGGTTGACATTCTTCAGAATTTATTGCAATTAGTCGGGACATTATATGTAGCATTAATTGTCTTTGTTTTAGTAGTATTTTTACCAATTGCTTTATTTTTTAAAATTCCAATCAAACAATTTTTACAAAAGATTTACGAACCTGTTTCGCTAGCATTTGCAACAGCAAGTAGTGAATCTGCTTTACCTATTGCGATGGAAAATTTAGAGAAATTTGGAGTGGCTAAGAAAGTGGTTGCTTTTGTTATTCCAACTGGATATAGTTTTAACTTAGATGGAACGACTCTTTATTTATCATTAGCGACTGTTTTCGTAGCTCAAATGTGTGGTGTTGATTTATCAATTGGTCAACAAATTGGAATCTGCTTGACATTAATGCTAACTAGTAAAGGTGTTGCGGGTGTTAGAGGAGCATCATTTGTAATATTAGCAGGTGCAGTTGGTTCTATTAAAGGTTTAGATCCTGAAAAGGCAAGTGTTATTTTAGCAGTTGATGCTTTGATGGATATGGGAAGAACAAGTGTGAATGTATTGGGGAATTGCCTAGCAACAGTTGTTATAGCTAAAAGTGAAGGTGAGTTTGATATGGAGATTGCAACTGGTAAAAAAGAGTTTTTAGATTAATTAATCGAATGCTTAGAAATCGATATTCATCGTTCAAAGACTTTCTTTGGAATCACAATTGGATTATTGTTGTTTGTCTTTTTTTAGTGGTTGAATTAATTGTTTTCCCTTTAGGAAATTATCCATTAAATGATGATTGGGCCTATTCAAAAGCAATTAACGATTATCTTCTTATAGGAAAAATTGTTTACTCAAAATTAATTGCAATTCCTTTCCTAAGTCAATTTGGTATTGGTATACTATATTCTAAAATAGTTGGATTTTCATTTTTAAAACTCAGATTGCTTTCAATGCTAGTATCAAGTTTCTCTATATTTTTCTTTTATACATTAATCCAAAATTTTCTCTCAAATAAGGTTTTTCTATTTTTAGCGTGTATTTTTTTTGTTTTTAATCCTCTATTTTTAACAATCTCAAATACTTTTCTTCCTGATGTTTATATTCTATTATGGGGTTTAATATCTATATATTTTATTGTTAAGTTTATTTACACTGAGAATAAATATTATTATTTACTCTTTCTAATAATAAGTGTAATTGGAACTACAACTCGTCAGTCAGGTATTTTAATTCCATTTGTTTTCGGTGTTTGTTTTATTTTTAAGAATAAAAAAAGGATTAATTATAAAACTATAAGTGTTGCATTATTTCCGTTAATAATCAATTTTTCAGCTTTGTATATCTTTCAAAATATTGCAAAGTCTGCACATTTTCTTCCAATGAATTATAATTTACAATTGTTCTCGCTTAAGAGAGCTATATTAAATGCTCCGTTACATTTAATCTCTACCACGACTTATTATTTTTTCACATCATTGATTTGTTTAAGTTTATTTGTTTTTCCAATTGTTTTATCACAGTTTAAAAAAATAAAAACATTGACATTGAATTCTAAAATTAATCGATTGATATTAGTTTTTTTACTTTTCTTCTTTGTCGTTAAGATTTTAGTTTTCAAATCATTTACTCCGTTTGTAGGAAATATTTTTCAACTACATGGAATTGGTCCAATTATAATGACAGGATATAATTCAGATTTAATGGAAGTTCATTCTATTTCACAGAAGCTAATCTTTGGCTGTTTAAGTTTTATTGGGACGATTTCATTTTATAGTTTTTTGATTTTAATCTTCGATTTTATTAAGTCGGAAAAAAATCAGAATGTCAAAAACATTATTTTCATTTTAGGGTTATTAATTGTCTTGTATTTATTATTGATAAGTGTAAACTATGCAAATGATAGGTATTTATTGTTCATTTTACCATTTTACATTTTATTGAATATACTATTTTTAGATGGCTTAAATAATTATAAATTCAAATGGATGATACTTTTCTGTATCTTCTTTTCAGTTGTAATTGTAAAGGATTATTTTCAAATAAATGATGCAAAATGGAAAGCTATTCATTTCGTGGAGGATGAATTAAATGTAACTGAAAGTAAGATTGATGCAGGTTTAGAATACAATGCTTTCGCAAACGAACATAAAACATTAAAATTTAAAAGTGATAAAAAAAGGTGGTGGTGGATCGTTGATGATCAGTACATTATTTCACCAATTCAACATTTTAGAAATTATAGAATCATAAAAATAATCAATGTGAATTCATCCTTTGTTTCTAATATAAATTCAATTAATGTATTTAAAAGGCCGAATTGATTAATCGTACTAACATCTATTTGCTAACAACTTCGGAATTGTTAAGCGAATTGATTCTATCTCTTTTGTAATTTTGTATTCAAAAATTTCAATTATGTCTTCAGTTTTGATTGTCATTGTTTTAGTGTGTTACTTCGGTGTTCTAGTCGGGATTTCCTATTTCACTTCTAAAGGAGCAAATTCAGAATCTTTTTTCTCAGGAAATAAGCAAAGTCCTTGGTATTTAGTAGCTTTTGGTATGATTGGAACTTCGCTTTCAGGAGTAACTTTTATCTCTGTTCCTGGAGCTGTTGGAGCAGGAGGATGGCACTATTATCAATTGGTAATTGGTTTTTTTATAGGTTATTTTGTCGTTTCTTATGTTTTGTTGCCTTTGTATTACAAATATAATTTAACATCAATTTATCGTTACTTAGAATACAGATTAGGATTTAGCGCTTACAAATGGGGAGCAGGATATTTTATCATTTCTAGAACGTTAGGAGCAACTGTTCGATTGTATTTAGTAATCAATGTGTTGCAAATATTTGTATTCGATGAATTGAATCTTCCTTTTTGGTTTACGACTTGCTTAATTATGACAATGATTGTAATGTATACCTTAAAAGGAGGAGTAAAAACAATCGTTTGGACTGATACTTTACAGACTGTTTTCATGTTATTAGCTTTGGTGGTTTGTATTTTTTCTATCAAAGATGTTCTTGGTTGGGATTGGTCGAGTATGTGGTCGCATTTAGAGCATAAAAACATGACAAGTCTTTGGGGTACAGATCCTTTGAAGAAAGATTATTTCTTAAAACATATTTTAGGAGGTGCGTTTATAACGATTACTATGACTGGTTTGGATCAAGAAATGATGCAGAAAAATATCAGTGTTAAAAGTTTGAAGGACGCACAGAAAAATATATTATCATTTTCATTTGTTTTACTTTTAGTGAATGCTTTATTCTTGTTTTTAGGAGGTATTCTTTATTTGTATGCTCAAAGAAATGGATGGGAATATAAACCGGATGATATGTTTCCTTCAATTGTTCGTGATCATTTACCTCAAGGAATATTCATTATTTTTATAATTGGTTTAATTTCAGCACTTTTTCCTTCAGTAGATGGTGCAATTACTGCGTTGACATCTTCTTTTTGTATTGATATTCTTGGCTTTCAAAGACGTACAGATTTGAATGAGCAACAACAAACTCGTTTAAGAAAAAAAATACACTTAACATTTGCTGTCATTTTTACTTTATTGGTGTTTTTCTTTAAATGGAAAGATGATAAAAGTATAATCGATTTGATATTTGTAATTGCAGGATATACCTATGGTCCACTTTTAGGTTTGTTTTCATTTGGAATATTAACAAAAAGAGCCTTAAGAAATTTCATGGTTCCAATCGTTTGTATTCTTTCACCAGTGATATGTTTTATTTTAGATTTATATTCTGAAAGATTATTTGGCGGTTATAAATTCGGAAATGAAATGTTGATTTTGAATGGTTTAATAACATTTACTTTATTATATACTTTTAGTAAAACTAAATTGATTGAAGATGAAATTACAATTGCATGATAACGGTTTACATTTGCGTTTTGCACCTTTAACATTGACTCGACCTTTGGGTAATCTTCGAATGGGGATTTTTACGAATGACGAACGTTGGAAATTGTTTTTGCCTGATGCTGAAGTATCTTTCATCACGGAATCTTATTTACAAGCTAAATATCCTTTATCATCAGAGTATGGAATTCAAGTAAATGCTCAAATCATTCCGAATGAAGATGTTGTAGCTTCAATTTGTCATTTAGAAGCAGATTCTATTTTGATGTATAATTCAATTTGGATTGCAAAAACAGGAAATGCAACTAATAAAATAGATTTTATAGGTGAAGAGCCAATTGTACTTGAAAATAGATGGCACATCTACCAGAAAAACGATGCTGTTTTAAAAGCTGATTTTCAATTAATAACGAACGGTAGGGTGTCACAAACTTTATCTGATACAAATATTGTTATTGGTGATGAATCATTGATCTTTTTAGAAGAAGGAGCTGTTGTTGAAGCATCAATTTTAAACACTAAAACTGGCCCGATTTATATTGGAAAAGATGCTGAGATTATGGAAGGTTCAGTTGTTAGAGGTCCTCTTGCTATGTGTGAACATAGTGCCTTGAAATTAGCTACTAAAGTTTATGGTGCAGTGACGTTAGGTCCTCATTGTAAAGTGGGTGGTGAAGTAAATAATGTTGTTTTTCAAGCTTATTCTAATAAAGGTCATGATGGATTTCTAGGGAATGCTTTGATAGGAGAGTGGTGTAACTTGGGTGCAGATACAAATACATCAAATTTGAAAAATAACTACGGTAATGTTTCAACTTATTCTTTTGAAACAGGAAAAGAAGAAAAAACTGACATACAATTCATGGGCGTTTGTATGGGAGACCATAGTAAATGTGGTATTAATACCATGTTTAATACTGCAACAGTAGTTGGTGTTTCTTCAAATATTTATGGTTCTGGTTTTCCGGATAAATACGTTCCTTCATTTAGTTGGGGGGAGCCATCTCAATTAGTTCCTTTCCGATTCGACAAAGCAATTGAATATTCTAATAATATGATGAATAGAAGAGGATTAGAACTAAGTGAGGCTGAAATTAGTATTTTGAAAACAATCTGCGAGAAATAGGATTATTCTAAACTGTAAAAGTCTTTGAATTGTTTAGATATTGTTGATTTATCAAACTTACCTTTGATTGAATCTGCAATTTTTGAATGATTATAATCTATTTTAATTGCTTCAAGGATATTCTTTTTCCAATCAAGTGAATTGTTTTCACAAATGAATCCATTTGCTGTGGTAATAATACTCTCGGCTATTCCGATTTTACTTGTAATAACTGGCGTTCCGGTAGCTAATGCTTCAACGATTACAACAGAAAATGTTTCGTAATCAGAACCATGTAGGAAATAATCAGTTGATTGAAGAACGGTGTTGATTTGTGTCGATTTAAGTATGCCTAAATAATTTATATTAAAATTATATTTTTTATTTTTTATTTCTTCAATTTGCTTTCCTTCTCCGATTAGATTTATTTCAAAATCTATATCATTTGATAATTGTTCAAGTGCATCTAGGAAATAAAAAGGGTTTTTAGGTGAATTCCATTGTGCAATTGCACAAAATTGAAGTGTGTTGTTTTTAACTTTGTTTTTGAATTGAAATTCACTTGAGTCAATTATGTTAGGAATTATTTGTACTTTTTCAAGATTCAAATACTCTTTTATTTCATTTTTCAAAAACGTTGATACAACTGAGATTTTACAACAATTTTGATAAGCTTTTAATCCAATTTTCTTATAAATATTTGTACTAAAAAAATGGTTTACTTTAGACCAATGTTCAGTATGGTATTGAGGTAATTTGTGTTTTTTTGAAATTTTATAACCAATAATTGAGGAAGGAAATAAAATATTTGTGTGAACTAAATTGTATTTTGAAATATCAATTGAGAATTTTTCACATAAACGATTGAATAAATAGTATTGATATGGAAGTGCGAAGTATAAAAACTTATAATATTTAGATCTAATTTTTATACAGTATTTTATATAATTACCTTCAATTGTTTCTGTTAATTCTAATTTAAAAATATCTTTTGATGTTTCAATATCGAAATGTATAACGGTGATTTGAGAAAATTCAGCAATTGCTTCAGCATGTTTTTGAATGAAGATACCTTTTGTTGGATATTCATCATTAGGTAACCAATGCGAAATAAACAATACTTTATTATCCACTTAATTTACTTTAAAAATATAATTTCCCCACGTTGAAAACGCTCCCTCATGTTTTGTTATTTTCCCACGGAATAGGGTGTAAGCTTTGTAACCAAATTCTTCTAAATAATCAGTGACATCTTTTACTGTGTAATTTGCAGCTTTAAAAGAATCTTCATTTAATTCTATTAAAAGCATTGGTTTAAATTTTAATAAATGATTTCTAATTCCTTTTAGAGCAAATAATTCAGAACCTTCTATGTCTATTTTAATAAAATCAATTTTATCGATTTTATTATCAAATTCTTCATCAAAAATTTTCAGTTGTATTGTTTCTACAATTTCATTTGTAGTTTCTGAACTAAAAAGAGTTGATAAACCTTCGTTAACTCCATAGTGAAGATCTTCATTAGAAGAAGAATAGATTGGTAGGTTTGCAGCTATATTTGATAATCCGTAATTAAAATGTGAAATGTTACTAAATGAATTTAATTTAATATTTTCGACCAATGATGTGTATTGTTTTGTAACAGGTTCAAATGAAAATACTTTACCTTGCGTTAAAATAGAAGCCGCAAAAAGTGAAAATTCACCTTGATTTGCACCTATATCAATAAAAGTCATTTCAGGCTTTAGGTATGATTTCAAAAAAATAATTTCTTTAATTTGATGAAAACCTGACCAATAAAAACTGCCTCCCATATAACTTGTTTTATCAACTTTCATTTTAATATTTCCCATACAATTTTCTACTAAAAAGTTAATGTTTTTGACACCTTTTTTATAGTTTTTTATTCTTAACCATCGGGATAAACGAAAAAGTAGCATGCCAATTAAAAAAGTTAATTTTCTAAATAATAAAGGAGCAATAATTTTTCTAAGTATTTTTGATAATATGTTGTTCATTTTAAAATAATAATTTGCTAATAGTAATCAAATTGTATTGATATGTTGTTTTTTTAATAGTATAATACAAGGTAAAAATAGTATTTTTCTTTAAATTTAATAAGCTAAATTACTTATAGGTATAAATTCAAACGAATTAATTATTTTCTAATAACAAAATGCTCTTTTTCTTGTTGTTTTCGTGGAATAATAATTCCCATTCGAAATAGATCAATTGTTAAATTATATTCAGATGATTGAATAATTTTATTCCAAGCACTTAACATAGAATCACTCCAGCGAATATCATCTAAAATAAAAATGGTATCGTTGTGAGAATAGTGTTTTAGATGTTCTAAATAATTAATTAATGCTTCACCATCATGATGTCCATCTACAAAAATAAGATCGAATTTTTTTTCAGTATTTTCTTTTAAAAAATTGATGAATGTTGAATTTATACATTTTACATTTAAACAATCTGATTTGTGAAGATTTTCAACTGCTACCTTATGAATTTCTGGACAACCTTCTAAAGTGATAATTTGACAATCACTATTTGCTTTTGAAAAATGAAAACTACCAACTCCAAGTGAGGTGCCTAATTCTAATATATTTTTAGGTTTATAAAACTTGGTTATTTTATATAGTAAAACACCATATTTCCCCTTGGAGGTATTTGTTTTGAATATAGATTTTACACTTCTGATATTACCTAAACGTTTTGAACCAGCACCAAAATCAGTTATTTCAATAGTTTTTTTGTCGTTTTTTAAAGAATTGAATAGTTTTTTTCTTTCTAAAACAAAATTATTGTCCATATTTGTTTTTAGACATTCACTGACAAATTGATAAACGAAAGGTGAATGCGTACCGTGACGTCCTTTTGCTTTAAAAAAATAGGATATGTATTCAGAAAGTATGTTCACAGTACAAATAAACAAAACTTTAGAATATTATCATGACAATTGTACCAAATTCAAAAATTGAGGAACAAAAAAATAAGGTTGTTGGAAATCATCCAGAAGTAAAATTAGAAGCTCCATGTAAGATAAACGATGGTATTTTGTCGTTTTCTAAAAATGAGACTCTTGATAAAATAAAATTATTTGAAAATACAGATTTCACATCTTGTTTTTTTATTCCAGCTTCAGGTTCGGGATCAAGAATGTTTCAATTCTTATTTGATTTTTTAGAAGAGCCAAATGAAGAGAATAGAGGGCAAGTTGAGCGTTTTTTAAATCATATTTCTGATTTTGCATTTTTTCAACAATTACCTATTTCAATTCGTAAAAAACTAAAAAATCATGATGTTGAATTAGATGAATTTGTTTCTTATTTATTGAATGGACATGGTATGGGGTATGGTGATTTACCAAAAGGTTTAATTCCATTCCATAAAAATGACCCATTTATTTTGACTCCTTTTCAAGAGCATGTTTTACAAGGTGCAAAAGTAATTGATGAAAATGTAAAATTTCACTTTACAGTTCAATCAAAATTTAAAGCGAAAATTGAACAAGTTATTCAAAACATTCAAGGTTTAACAGGTCAAGTATACAATATTGAATTTTCTGAACAAGATAAAGCATCTAATGCTATTGCTTTCAAATTAGACGGTGAAGTTTGTATCAATGAAAAAAATGAAATATTAGAGCGTCCTGCTGGTCATGGTGCTTTATTAACTAATCTTAATGAAATTGATTCAGATTTAATTTTCATTAAAAACATTGATAATGTTCAACATATTTCAAAATCAAAAGAAACAAGTGATACTTGGAAGTTTTTAGGAGGAATATTATTAGAATTTAAAAGAGAAGCAGGTAAAGTTTTTGAAAATCCGTCTTTAGAAGGTATCATTACTTTGAATAAAAAATATCAAATCTACAATGAAGAATTGTTGAACAAGTTGTCAATGAATGAATTGTTAGATCTATTAAATAGACCAGTTAGAGTTTGTGGAATGGTTCGAAATGAAGGTCAACCTGGTGGAGGTCCATTTTGGATTAATGATAATGGAGTCATTTCAAAACAAATCGTTGAGAAGTCTCAAATCACAATGCGTGGTGAACAATATAGATTAATGGTTCAAAGTAACTTCTTTAATCCTGTAATGATAGTTGCTTCTGGAAAAGATTTGAAAAACAATAAATTGGATTTAGAAAATTACAAGGATGATTCCAAGTTTTTCCTTGTTAAAAAGAAATATAAAGGTCAAGATATACGATTTATTGAATTACCAGGATTATGGAATGGAAGTATGGCTCATTGGAATAGCTTATTCGTTGAAATCCCTTCAGATACATTTAGTCCTGTAAAAACAGTTTTAGATCTTTTAGAGTCAGCACATTTATAAGCTTTATAATGAATTGGAAAGTAAAATCATTATTGAGTTTTAGTATATTCGTTTATATATTAGTATCTTCTTTTAGAAATAATGAAACGAAAACTATTTCAAATCCGGTTTTTTATAAAACGGAGAATGTCATTGTTTTAGTTATTGATGGTCCACGTTTTTCAGAAACATTTGGTGATTCAACAAGAAAATACATTCCTCATTTGGCAAATGATTTAGCACCAAAAGGAGTATTGCTCACAAATTTTAAAAATAACGGTACAACAACAACTGTATCAGGGCATGCTGCAATTACTTCAGGAGTGTATCAAAATTTAAAAAATAATGGTTTAGACTTTCCAAAATATCCATCTTTTTTCCAGTATTATTTAAAAGAGAAACAACTGCCAAAAGATAAAGCATGGATAATTTCGAGTAAAGGGAAATTAAATATCCTTTCGAACGCTAAAAAGAAAGATTGGAAAGATGTTTATTCACCAATGTCATATTGTGGAAATAAAGGGTCTGGAGATGGTTATGTTGGGGATGTAGAAACTTGGGGAAATGTTAAACGCATTCTTTCAGACTATAAGCCTAATTTATTATTAATAAATCTTTTAAGTGTTGATGTTGCTGGTCATAATAACAATTGGGAAGGATATTTAGAAGCTTTGAAAAACACAGATAACTATGCATTTGAATTGTGGAATATTTTACAAAAAGATGATAAATACAAAGATAAAACAACATTGATTATCACAAATGATCATGGTCGACATTTAGATGGACACAAAAATGGATTTGTAAGTCATGGTGATAAATGTGAAGGTTGTAAACATATTTATTGTATTGGATTAGGTCCAGATTTCCAGGTGAATAAAGTTTCCAATGAACCTTACGAATTGATTGATATCAGCCAAACAATCGCTGCTTTGCTTCAGTTTCATATGCCGACTTCTAAAGGGAAAATAATTAAGGATTTCTTTTAATTTATTTCTTTTCGATTCTTAAACCTATTTCCATTGCTGAAGCTAAACTTTTACTTGGGAATAATGATTCTATTCTATACGTGTAAAGTCCATCTTCTTTGTACGTTAAATTATCATTGATGACATGTTTACTATCCCAGATCTCAAGAGCTGGTTCGCCAATATATTCTCCATTATCATTAATAATCTTCAAATTTACTATTGTTGATTTTTCTTCATTTGAAGGTGATATTTCAATTACTTTAACTTTAAATGATTTGTATTGAAATCCTTCAGTGAATCTAAACAATAGAGTTGATTTGTAGGTCGCTTTAGAATCTTTTAAATCAAATTTAAAAGTCTTAATATCTTTGGTTAACCATTCCAAACCTGGTGACAACTGTTGATTTTCTTCAAAAACAACTTTTTTGGATTGACAACTGAATAAAACAGTTAGAAGAATTGAAAGTGTAATAATTTTTTTCATGATACTTTTTATTATTTAAATCCAGTTATTTCTAAAAGTAACAAAAAAAGGTTGCCAAAAATTGACAACCTTCATAATGTTTTATAAGTATTTTAATGATTGGATGAAACTGGTTCTTCTAAAAATTCACCACATCCGATATAGAATTGTGCATTTTCTGTAATCATATAAGCTTTTCCTCTATTTAATCCTTCACCTAAATCGTGAAAACAAGGACAACTTTCAGCACTTTCAGGATCAAAAAACTCCATAACCAACACGGCTGTTTTACCATTTTCGCCTTTCATAACCCAAGATTCTGCAATTTCTTTTGATGATCCTTCTGGACCAGGTTTGCTAACCAACGTATATGCGAATGAATTTTCCCCAACGTATAAAACTAAATTTTTACCACCGTCATAATCCAAGGTCCAAGCAGGTTCTTGACCACTAGCTATAACTGATTGTGTTCTTCCTATTGAGGAAAAACCAATGAATGCTGCAAAAAGAATAATTGATTTCATGACCTTTGTTGTTTGTTGAGTTAATTTACGTATTTGAAATTGATATGTTTCATAATAAACGTGAAAATTATCAAAATCTTATTTTTAAGTCTTTAATTGGCTATTTGAATTAACATTCAAGTGACGCATCGATAATTTTGGATGATCAATCGAAAAATTAACTTAGTTAAATTATATCATTATTGAGCCATTATTGTGAATAATTCATTGATAAATAAATATAGGAATTAAATTGAATTCAATTGATTGAATTAACTTCGTAATATGAGAAAATTAAGTACTTTTCATTATATTATTGTTGCTTTTTTATTGATTTCTACGTCGTTTGCATTGATTTCAAGTAAATCGAATTCGAAACAAAATAAAACTAAAAATAAGCAACTAGATTCTTCAGAAACTTGGGCGAAAGAAAAATTAGCTTCTTTGTCGCTAGAAGAAAAAATAGGTCAATTCTTTATGGTTTCGGCCTATTCCAATCAAGGCGAACAACATTTAAAAGAAGTTGAAGATCAAGTAGTCAATAATAAAGTTGGTGGAATTATCTTTTTTCAAGGTGAAAGAGATAATTTAGTTTCTTCAATCAATCGTTTTCAGCTTAAAAGTTCAGTTCCTTTGTTAATTGGATTAGATGCAGAATGGGGAATACAGATGCGAATTTTTGGTGAACAACGTTTTCCATATGCATACACGATTGGCGCAGCTGATGATTTAGAATTAACAGAGAGAATTGGAGCAATGATGGCTCAAGAATGTAGAGAAGTTGGAATTCATATGAATTTTTCACCCGTTGCTGATGTTAATAGTAATCCTGAAAATCCTGTGATTGGTTTCCGTTCATTTGGTGAGAATGCTCAAAAAGTTTCGGATCACGTTGTCGCAATGGTTAAAGGAATGGAAAAAAATGGTGTTCTAACGAGTATAAAACATTTTCCAGGACATGGAAATACAGATAAAGATTCACATTTAGAATTACCAACAGTTTCTTCAAGTTTAAAATTAATTAAAACAACTGATTTTAAACCGTTTGAATCAGGAATTAAAGCTGGGTCAGGATCAGTTATGATTGGCCATTTAAATGTTCCTGCCTTGGATAAAAGTGGATTACCTAGTAGTTTATCAAGTAGAATTATTAAAGGTTATCTTCAAGATACATTAGATTTTAAAGGATTGGTAATTAGTGATGCTTTAAATATGAAAGGCGTTTCTGATAAATATGGTAAGACTGAAGTTGTAGTAAAAGCATTCGAAGCAGGTTGTGATATCTTGCTTTTTCCTGAAAGTATTGATGAAGCAATCAAAGCTATTGCAGCAAAAGTGAAAGAAGGAAAAATTTCTAAATTGGAAATTGATCAAAGATGTTTGAAAGTTTTAAAAGCTAAACATAAATACATAATTCAACCTAAAACACAAACGAAATATACCGAAGGTGAAATTGATTGGGCTAAAAAACAAGTCTATGAAAAAGCTTTAAATGTTTTGAAAAATGAGGATGGAACATTGCCTTTAAAACAAATGAATCAACGAATTGCTCGAGTTAGTATTGGTCCAAACACGTATGTATTCAGAGAAGGAATCGAGCGTTTTAGTAAAATAGATCATTTCCACTATTATACTGCAGAAGAAGCAATTGAGCGAATGGGAGATCAATTAAAGAATTATGACATTATTATTACAGCTTTGCATTCAAATACTGTTAGACCAAAAAATGATTTTGGAATGCCTAAAGGATGGAGAACTTGGATTGAAAAACTGCCAAGTAATAAGAAAAATGTTCTTTTTGTCTTTGGAAACCCTTTGGTTTTGAAAGAAAAAGCTGAATTTTCAAAATTCAATTCTATCGTTATAGGTTATGAAAATCATCCTATATTATTAGAAAGAGCATCACAATTATTATTTGGTGCTTTAGAAGTAAATGGTAAAACGAATTTTACTATTTCAAAAGAATTTCCAATCGAATCAGGAATTAAATTAGCTTGGGGTGGAAGATTGAAATTCTCACAACCAGAAGAATTTGGAATGTCAGATAGTGATTTCAAAGAAGTTGATCGATTAGCATTAAATGGAATTGAAAAAGGTGCTTTTCCAGGTTGTCAAATTGTTGTTGCTTTAGAAGGTAAAATAATTTATCAAAAACCGTTTGGAACTCAACGCTATGAAGATTCAATTAAAGTTCAAAATACAGATGTTTATGATATTGCTTCAGTAACAAAAATTGCAGGATCGACATTTGGTGTGATGAAACTTCAAACCCAAGGAAAATTTTCGTGTGATAAGCAATTAAAAGATTATATTCAAGAGGTTACTGGATCTGGAGATTTTGGAAACATTTTGATTCGTGACATGATGACTCATCAAGCTGGATTGACTCCTTGGATTCCTTTTTATAAAAAATCGATGATTAATGGTGAATGGAAACCAAATGTATACTCAACTGAAAAGAAAAAAGGATTTGAAACTCAAGTAGCTAAAGATTTATGGATCAAAGATTCATATGTAGATACATTATACAAACAAATACTATCTTCTACGTTAGGTGAAAAGAAATACGAATATTCTGATTTAGGATATTATTTCATCAAGAAAATCGTTGAAAAGCAATCAGGATTAGCTTTCGATCGTTATTTGATGGAAAACTTGTATGAACCAATGGGATTACAATACATGCGTTATCAACCAAGAAAACATTTCCCTTTGAGTCAGATTGTGCCAACTGAATTTGACAAAGCCTTCAGAAAACAACAAGTACACGGCTATGTTCATGATCCAGGAGCTGCAATGTTAGGTGGAATTGGTGGACATGCTGGATTATTTTCGAATGCAACGGATTTAGCTTCTGTTATGCAAGTCTTTTTGAATAAAGGTTATTATGGAGGTGTTTCATATATAGACCCAACTGTGGTTAGTGAATTTACAAAATGTCAATATTGTCCTTCAAATAGAAGAGGAATTGGCTTTGATCGACCTAAAAACAGTGGAGGCGGTACTTGTCATGAAATTGCTTCCCAAAGTAGTTATGGCCACTCAGGTTTTACAGGTACTTTAGCTTGGGCTGATCCAGAATATAAAATAAACTTTGTATTTTTATCAAACCGAGTTTATCAAAATCAAGATAATTGGAAAATACGCGATATGAATATTCGAACTGATATTCAAAAAGCAATTTACGATGCAATAATTAAAGCTAAAGCTAAAAAGTAAAACAAATGAAAATAGGAATTGTATTGTATCCAACATTTGGTGGGAGTGGAGTAGTTGCTACTGAATTAGGAAAAGCATTAGCAAAAAAAGGTCATGAGATACATTTCATTACGTATTCTCAGCCTGTAAGACTTGGAAGTTTTCGAGAAAACATCTATTATCATGAGGTTGCTATAAGCGATTATCCACTTTTTGATCATCAACCTTACGAAACTATATTAGCAAGTAAAATGGTAGATGTTGTAAAATATGAAAACTTAGATATTTTACATGTTCATTACGCAATTCCTCATGCGTCTGCAGCATATATGGCTAGACAAATATTAGCATCTCAAGGGATCAATATCCCATTTGTTACAACATTACATGGTACTGATATTACTCTTGTTGGTAAAGACCCATCTTTTGAACCTGTTATCTCATTCTGCATCAACCAATCTGATGCTGTTACTGCAGTTTCTGAGAGCTTAAAAAACGATACATATACTCATTTCCATACGACAAGAGAGATCAAAGTTGTTCCCAACTTTATTGCTTCTAATGATTTTTTACCTGAGAAGTCATTGGAAAAAAGAAGAAGATATGCGAGTGATGATGAACGAATATTATGTCATATTTCAAACTTTAGAAAAGTAAAAAGAGTTGAAGATGTTCTAATGATTTTCGCAAAAGTTACTGAACATGTACCATCAAAATTAATATTTGCAGGAGATGGTCCAGAGCGTTATAATTTAGAACGTCTTTGTCGTGAAATGAATTTATGTCATAAAGTTATTTTTATTGGAAAAGTAAGTGATACAACTCATGTACTTGAAATGTCTGATTTATTCTTATTACCTTCTGAAACTGAAAGCTTTGGGTTGGCTGCATTAGAGGCATTAGCTGTTGGGGTTCCAGTTGTATCTTCAAATACTGGTGGTATTCCAGAGGTGAATCTTCAAAATATTACAGGCTTTCTATCAGATGTAGGAAATGTGGACGAAATGGCTGAAAATTGCATAAAATTACTTCAAGATGAATCTAAATTTCAGGAATTTAGAGTGAACGCTTTAAATAGAGCGAAAGCATTTAGCTTGGAAAAAGTATTGCCAATGTACGAAGAGATTTATTTTTCTCTTGTAAACTAATTAGAAATTATTCAAATGAACATCGAAGAAGCATTAAATACAAAATTCAGTAGTGCACAACAAAAAGTCATTATTAATTTACGATATACTTCAAACATCTTAAGTAATTATCAAAATAACTTTTTGAGCGAATACAATATTTCAATAGCTCAATTCAATATTTTAAGAATTTTAAGAGGAGCAAAAGGTGAATTAAATGTTAATACCGTAAAAGAGCGCATGATTGAAAAATCACCAAATACGACTCGTTTAATGGATAAATTGTTAGCAAAAGAATTTATCGCTCGAAGAAATTGCAGTGAAGATAGAAGAGTGGTTTATGTTGAAATCACAAAAAAAGGACTCAATTTATTAAAAGTTTTAGATTCTAAAATTCAAGAAGCTAGTTTTACTCCTAAAAACATTACTGATGAAGAATCGGAATTATTAAGCAATTTACTAGATAAGCTTAGAGGTGAGTTTCATTGATTGAATCTTTCACAATATTGAATGAAATTCTGAAAAATAATTCTACCATGATTTCCTGAAACTTCAGGATGGAACTGCACCCCAAAAAATGGTTTAGATTCATGCATCATAGCTTCGTTTACACAAGCGTCAGATGAAGCTATTAGTTTAAAATTTTGTGGAATTGAAATGGTTTCACAATGATCCTCCATCATGTCAATTTCAGTTGGTAATTTATCGAAAAGGATACATTCTTCAAATATTTCAACTGTTTGAAAGTCTCGGTCCTCTTTCATTCTTGAACCAAATGCACCATAAGTCAATCCAATTAATTGATGACCGAAGCAAATACCAAAAACAGGAATATTCGTCTCTTTTAACCATTTTACTTTCTCTAAGTAAGGGCTTGGATCAACTTCAGTGATTAAAATAGGTGCACCTGAAATAATTACTCCAAGTTTGTTTTCTAAATTTTCTGAAGTTAAATCTTGAATTTTAACTGTTTCATAATCCATAAATTCATCGACTAATTGTTCGATGAATGGTGTTTTTTGGCTTCCACAATCAATAATTAAAATCATAAATATACTATTCCAATACCTTGTCTAACAATTGTTGCATTTCCATCAGTACAATCAATAATTGTTGAAGCATTTAAATTTCCAGGTCCACCGTCGATGATTAAATCAATTTTATCATCATCCTCATATTTTTCATAAATAGCATAAGGGTCAGCAAAATAATCTTGAACTGTATCTTCTTCATTATGTAAAGAAGTTGTCGCTATTGGATTACCTAATTTTTCTACAATTGCTAAAATTATTTTATTATCAGGAATACGGATACCTATTTCTTTACGATTTGTATCGAAAAGACGTGGTATTTCATTTGTTGCAGTTAAAATAAACGTAAATGGACCAGGAAAACATTGTTTTAACAATTTAAATGTAGAACGGTCGATTTGTTTACTATAATCTGATAAATTACTTAAATCATGACAAATGATAGAGAAATTAGCTTTGTTTAATTTGATTCCTTTCAAATTAGCAAGGTTTTGCAAAGCTTTTTTATTGTATAAATCACAACCCATACTGTAAACAGTATCAGTAGGGAAAATAATGATTCCACCTTTTTTTAATACTTCTACAACTTGATCAATTAAACGTGTATCAATATTGGATGGATTTATTTCTATGAACATTTGTTATTTTATGTATGTAATGAGTTTTTTCTTTTTACTAATCAATTCCATTTTATTATCAGAAATTGATTTAATTTTAAATTCATCTGTTTTAGGTGAATTTTGACCAATATTTTTAGTTAACAGCAATTTATTACTATCTACTTTCCATTGCCCTTTTGAAATTGGTTGAATTTTATCAATTCCTGCTTCTGCAAATTTAGGGTCGTTCAAAATTGTGTTTAATTCAAAATAACCTGCTTTTTCTATGTTTAATTCAATATCTGAAGAACCATCTGATTTTTCTTGAACAAGTTTCCATTTTCCTGCAAACTTTATTTCATCTTCTGAAAGTTCCTTATCGTCTTGTTTCTTTAAATCAGAGTTGTTACAAGAATTTAAGATAAAAATAGTTGAGATAAAGAAAACTTTTAAAATTAAAATTGATAATTTTTTCATGGGTATATTTTAATTAGTGTAATAGTGTAATTCAATCGTAAAGTTTAGTTTAATAAAAATACAAATTTATTTATATATAAAACAAGATATCGCTTTATGATCACTATAAATTTCTTTTTGTATTTTAAAATTAGCAGAATGCAATGAAGGTGAATGAAAAATGTAATCTATTCTACCTGCTGGAACTCTACCTGCATATGTTGAACCAATTCCAGTTGCACAATTTTTGTAAGCATCTGTTAGACTTTTACAAAATTGATTATATGTATAAGACATTGGTGTATCATTGAAATCGCCACAAATTACTACTGGATAAGGAGAAGTTTCCATATGTTTAATAATCGTTACCGCTTGATCTGCTCGTTTTGGAAATGCAATTCTTAATTTATCAACCATTATTCTAACAGCTGATTTCTCGATATTTGGATCGTGTAATTCATCACCAAAAACAGCATACTCATCAGAATTAAATTTTATAGATCTTAAATGTACATTGTAGATTCTTAGAGTGTCAGTGTTTTTTACGATATCAGCATAGATACAATAATTATCATCGTCATCATTTTCAATGACTACAGCTCCTTTTGCAATCATAGGATATTTCGATAACATAGCGATACCAAAATTTTGTCGACCTTTTAACTTATGACTGTAACGTTCATGATAATCTTTGATATCCAACGCTTTAATTAAGTAATCCCGCGTTGGGAATTCAGTAGGTTTATCTTGATGATAGAATTCTTGAAAACAAATTACATCTGGATTTTCACGTTCAATGTAATGAAAAATTGAATCTCTATTTTCATATTTTTCTCGTGTTGTCCAATCATATAAATCAAATAAACGAACATTGTAACTCATAATGTGAAAACTCTGTTCTTTCGTTGGTAATACTTCTGGTTCAGAACCAACAGCAAGCATTCTAAAATGTAATTTTCCTCCGATAATTAGTATAAATAGAGTAAACAAAGCCCATTTAGAACGAGCTAAAATCCATATCAAAAGCAATAATAAAGTACAAACTAAAATAACTGGATAAGCTAAACCAAAAAATGGTAAAACCCAAAAAGTACTTGGATGCACAAACGGACATAAATAAGCAAGAAGTAAACAACATAAACAAATAATTGTCAATACTTTAAAAAGCGAAGAAAAGCTTAATATTTTCTTTAGTATTTTACCCATTTTTACTTTGTTTGAAAAGAAAATCTTTTTCAGCTTTCGTTAAAGATTCATAACCCGATTTTGCAATCTTATCTAAAATAGCATCAATTTGAATTTGTCGTTGTTTTGCGTCTAAATTGTATTCTTCATCTGATTTGAAATTCGCTTGTCGTCCTCCTTTTTGCACTTTCATTTTTGGAGTTCTTTTACCAAATAATGTTTGGAAAAAATCACCTATACTCTCAATAAAACGTTGAAATACTGTTACAATATTAGAACGACTATGTAAATTTTTAATTGAAATTAAACCTAAAACAACTCCACCCAAGTGAGCGAAATGTGCTGTACCATCAGAAACACCTAAAGACAAGAAATCAATTAAAATAAAGATTCCTGCTAATACTATGATTTTAATCGGAAACAGGCCGAAAAACATTACTTGTAGATTAGGACGATAGAAAGCTAAAGCAGCAAAAATAGCCATTATTGAACCTGACGCTCCTATCACCTGTGTGTGCCCCAAATTAGGAAACAAAAGGTGAGCAACAATCTCCAAAACTCCTCCAAAAATCCCGCCTAATAAATAAGTGTATAACAATCGTTTTCCATCAAATAATTGCTCAAATAATTGTCCAGCAAAATAAAGCATTAACATATTTGATAATAAATGGAAGATTTTTACGTGAGCAAAAATACTCGTCACCAACGTCCAAGGTGCAAAAATGAAATTTGATAACGTTGTATCTAAATGAAAGAAATCAAAAGCGTAGCCTAAATAAAATAGAAAAGAATTTCCACCAATTAATCTGGCTAACACTTCCATGAAACCTAGAAACAAAAAAACACTAACGTTAATCGTTATCAATCGAACAGTCATACCACCTGTTCTCCATTGATTTTTTAATATATCTGAAAAAGAATGTTCTGTTTGCATTACCAAAAGTTTTTACGATCTGTTCTACGCCAAATTAATAAAATAATAATTCCAACAATTGCACCTCCAACATGAGCTAAATGAGCAATTTGATCATGAGGATTTTTTAAACTTTGAAATATTTCTAATGCGATATATCCACCAATCAAAAATTTAGCTTTAATTGGAATAGGAGGAAAAATAAGCATCAATTCAGTGTTTGGAAATAGGAAGGCAAATCCAGCTAAAACACCAAACAGTGCTCCCGAAGCTCCTAACATCGTGCTATAATTATACTTTATGTAATTCTCTAAAAGATATTGACTGTTATCAGATAATAGTTTTACATCTGTTAAATTATTTGTAACTATTTGATGATTTAAAGTGTGAATATCATAGCCAGTTGAAATCAGTTGGTTTTTGAAACTCTGAAGCTCCATAACTCCCATTGCATTATATAAAGCGAAAGCACCTAATCCGCAGGATATATAAAAAATAAAAAATCTTTTTGCGCCCCATAATCTTTCTAAGTGAGCTCCGAACATAACTAAAATCAACATATTAAATAGAATGTGGAGGAAATCTTGAGGACTATGCATAAACATATGCGATATTATTTGATACGGCTCAAAAAGTGCTGAATTCACATAATGTGCTGACAACAAAGTAAACAAATCAATACTACCATGAGATGTTGATAATAATACATGACTTACTATGTAAAGCATTACATTCAATAAAAGAATGTTCTTCGTTACTTGCGGTATGTTATTTAAAAATGAGAACATATTTAAAATTTATTAGCGATTTCTTCCAATGGAATAGTTTGCATTATCTTTTTACCATTTGGAGTGTGAGCGTGTTCGGGACAATTAAATAATTGATCAATCAACGCTTCAATCGATTCTTTTGTTGTAATAATATTTTTCTTTTGAGAAGCTGCATATGCAATTGATTGAATCAAAATATGTGCAACATCTCCTTTTTCTATTTCTCTGAATGCAATGTTATCAAGAATTACATCAATGCATTTATTGATATTTTCTTCTTGAAGTATCGTCGGAACAGCTTTTAATAATAAAGTGTTTTCAGAGAATTCAGAATCAAACCCCAATCGATTTAACATCGTTGAATGCGACAACCAATGATTTTTCTCAGAAACAGAAATTTCTTTCTCATAGGGAAATAAAAGTTGTTGCGAATGAATAGGATTTGATATAAAGGCAGACATTAATTGATCATAAACAATACGCTCATAAGATCTTCTATAATGAATTGCTAAAAGTCCTGATTTACAAGTTGTAATAATGAAGTTACCTCTTAATATATAATCTTTTGAAAGCTCAACTGGTTCTTCAAAATCAATTTCCACTTTATCTTCAACTATTGGAGTTTCTTCTTGAATATTGTAGAAATGACTCCAATCTTTTTGAGTAATCTCTTTATTTCCAAATCCTTCACCTTTTATTGCATTTGTAAAACCATAACTTGATGATTTCGATAAACTTGGAGCTGAAGTTGTTGTATTAAATGGATTGTAATTTTCATTCACTTTAATCGTTGGTTCTACCGGGATTTCATTCATCATTGAAAGCGGTAGATCAAAACTGGTTTCTCTTTCAAAATCAAGAGTTGGAGCAACATTGTATTTCCCTAAAGCTTGACGAATACTACTCACAAGAATAGCATAAATCAAACGATCTTCTTCAAATTTTATTTCTGTTTTGGTTGGATGAACATTCACATCAATCTTTTGAGGATCAACAGTTAAATAAAGAAAATAGGAGGGATGCGTTTTATGTTGAATTAATCCATCAAATGCTTTTGTGATCGCATGATGAAAGTATGAATCTTTAAAAAAACGATTATTTACAAAAAGAAATTGTTCTCCTCTTGTCTTTTTAGCAAACTCAGGTTTTCCAACAAAACCTGTAATTGAAACAATGTCAGTATTTTCTTCAATCGGAACTAATTGGTCATTACTTTTTTTACCAAGTACATCTACAATTCTCTTTTTTTGATTGACCGCTGGCAAATTGAATATTTCATTATCATTATGTTTTAATGAAAATGCTACTTCTGGATGTGTTAAAACAATTCGATCAAATTCATCTAAAATATGTCCGAATTCAACAGCGTCGGATTTTAAAAAATTTCTTCTAGCTGGAACATTGTAAAATAAATTTTTCACTTCAAAAGAAGAGCCATTTGGACAAACAATCGGTTCTTGTTCAGTTACTTTACTTCCTTCTATTTGAATTAAATTTCCAACTTGATCTTCTTCTTGTTTTGTTTTAAGAGTAACATGAGCAATTGCTGCAATTGATGCTAAAGCTTCACCACGAAATCCTTTAGTTGTTAAAGCAAATAAATCTTCAGCTTTTGAAACTTTACTTGTAGCATGTCTTTCAAAGCACATTCTTGCATCAAAAATGGACATACCTTTTCCGTTATCAATAATTTGAATTAACGTTTTTCCAGCAGCTTTGATTATTACATCGACTTTTGTAGCACCTGCATCTATGGCATTTTCAACCATTTCTTTTACAACAGAAGCAGGACGTTGAATTACTTCACCGGCAGCAATCTGATTCGCTATATGATCGGGTAATAATTTTATAACATCACTCATACTAACAAAAATAACTATTCTATCACTTTTACACTCCCATAAAGTCAATAATTATTCCATAGTTTTCAACGTTGACATATTGACAGTTTATTATTTTTTTATTTGAAATAGGACTTGAGCTTACAATCTTTTAATTTCATTTTATTAAAAGACATTATATTTAAATAAAAAAACAAGATGAAAAAAATAGATAAATTACTTATTTTGCTCTTAATGATTGCTTTATCATTAATAACTGCATTACATAAGTTTACAGGTGACTTGCCTCCAGAATGGTTTGTTAAGCAGTTTAGTTCAAGTTTAATTGGTAAAATTCCGTTTGGTATACCAGCCAGTTATTTTATTATTTCCTCTTTGGAATTAGCAATTGCTATCGTTTTTATAGTATCAATAGTTAAAAAGGAATTTACATCGACAGACAATTTGAAATTCAGTGAAATAGGGTTCAATTTGAGTCTAATATTATTTTTGATTTTGTTTTTCGGTAGTTTCTTAATTGAAAATTATGAAAATGGATTTATTGATTTTGGATATTTCGTATTCACTATTTTTCTGAAAAATCAATTCAATAAAAAAGAAGAGTGTATTTGAAAACAAAAAAGCTGTCCACTTAGGACAGCTTTTCAAATTCTTAAAATATCGTAACGAATAATTTACACATTTCCTTTTGCGTAATCCGCTAAGAATTGTTGTAAACCTAAATCTGTTAAAGGGTGTTTAGCCAACGCTTTCATAGCACTTAAAGGTCCAGTCATGACATCAGCTCCAATTTCAGCACAGTTTATAATGTGCATTGGATGTCTAACTGATGCAGCTAGAATTTCAGTATCGTAAGTGTAATTATTGTAAATCTGACGAATTTGAGCAATTAAATCCAATCCATTTGTTGAAATATCATCTAAACGACCAATAAATGGCGAAACATAAGACGCTCCAGCTTTTGCTGCTAATAATGCCTGACCAGCTGAAAAGATTAGTGTACAATTAGTTCTTATTTTCTTTGAAGAGAAATATTTAATCGCTTTAATTCCTTCTAAAGTCATTGGAATTTTAACTACAATGTTTTTATGTAATGCTGCTAAAATTTCACCCTCACGAATCATTCCTTCAAAATCAACCGCAATAACTTCAGCACTTACATCACCATCAACGATATTACAAATATCAACATAG
>Ga0315909_10001731_pt1 | contig 29027 bp, 58 predicted proteins | sample LakEriMetagenome_11_FD_203527 | JGI IMG/M metagenome (GOLD analysis project Ga0315909, IMG submission 203527) | Freshwater fungal communities from buoy surface, Lake Erie, Ohio, United States - Buoy 2 MA125 | ecosystem: Environmental > Aquatic > Freshwater > Lake | place: USA: Lake Erie, Ohio... | reverse complement strand
GAGTATCGCCATCAAAGTTAGATTGTGCGTCATCAAAATCTCCAGTTCTTGAATCAAATAAATCATCTAAGTTATCTGATGTCTGTGTAATAGAAGCAGTTACTCTTGAAGTATAAACTCCACCTATATCTATTGGTGCTGAGAATAAATAAGTTCCTTCAGAATATAAGTCATAAGCAGTTACACCAGAATCAAAGAATGAAGTAGCATCATCAAAGTTTCCTATTGCAGAATCAAATAATTCTGATGAGTCTAATCTTAATGTTCCATCAGAAACTATTACATTAGTTTTAGTTCCTGAGAATGTAGGAGATTCTGTTTGACTAGCAACAGCATTGTAATTTCCTATTGCTAATACATTTGTTTCAATGATTGTCTCATTAGAAGAATAGTTACCATTTTTATCTACTGCTTTTATAAGATATGAACCTACTCTTGCTGGAACTGTTACTGAAGTAGCTGGTCTTGCAACTTTTTCAACTAAAGAAACTGAGTTACCCCAAGAAGCACCAGTTGTTAATGTAGAATATCTGATTTGATAATGTGCTAAATCTAAATCACTAATTTGTTGCCAAGATAAGTGTGCATCTCCACCAATAATATTACAAGAGAAATCTGTAACATCAGAAGGTGGTGCAATTCCACCAACGATAGTTCTTGTTGCTGAGGTATATGTAGAACCAACTCCTAATGTATTAAATGCCTTAACTCTTACGTTATAAGTAAATCCATCTTTTACGTTTAATATTCTATGAAACAATCCAGTAACCTGACCAGATATAAGATAATCTGTTTCTGTACTTAATTTATATTCAACTTGGTAATAATCTACAAAGCTATCAGGAGAAGCACCTATTGTTATATCTAAGGCTGTAATAACAACTCCGTCTGAGTATTCAATTAATTGGTCATCTAAAGTAACTGATGCCGGCGCTTGAACTGTAGTTGGATTGGGTAAAGTTGTATCTGCAATAACTGGCGCAGCAGTCTTACTAGCCCAAGTATAAAATGAATCTTGGTGTTCTATTAATTGAAGATTTACTGTTGAATCAGTATTTATGCTTAATCCATAAACTCTAAATGGTTTTGCAGAAAATCCACCAGTAGAATAAGTTAATTCAACTATATCTCCAATAGATAAATTCAAAGCCTCTGAAGTACACATTAAGTCTACGCCTAAAGCATTTCTAGAACGTCTTAATAATACTTCGCACATTTCTTCTGCTGTGTAAGGATTTGTTATTCCTTTAAAATCAAAATTACCTTCTAAATTAGTTCCATTATCTTCTGCAAGCATTGTTGCATATTGGTCAGCTACATCTAAACCAGAATCATCAGCAGGTGGAAATGATACTGTATCTTCTTGCCAGTTTTTATCAGGATTAACAAAAGTACCTATAACTCTATTGTATTTGTAATTCTTTTTTTCTCCGTAAATCTTTATTCCACCAATAATTTTATCTTTATCAATGGTCATTACAGAACTACCAGTTCCTTCAACTAATAATTTATAAACACCAGAAGTATAAGTGAATATACCTCGCATTGGGTTTAATAATTCTCTTACATTCTCTAATAGCTTTTCGTTTGTATCTAAAACTATATTTGTAGTGAATAAATCTATATCTGAACCACTTGTATAAGGAGTAACTTGTGTTTCACAAGTATTGGCAGCAGTCTTAAATGAATCGTAGTTTGTTTCAAAAGCTGAATTTGGTAATCCTTTTCCGTATCTAGCGTTTCTAATATAATCTAATAAGCAAAGAGAAGGATTATCAGAATAAGCCCAAGTAGTTGAATCATCTTGTCTATGAGAGCCTGAGCCACCTTTAGTTGAATCTAATCTTGGGTCGTAAATTTTTCTTCCTTTTAAAGTAACTTTAATATCAGGAACTCCACCAGTAAAAGCATCTTGATTCCAAGTAAATTTAAAAGCTAAATAAGCAACACCTGATAATTTATGATTGCTACCCCAGTTAGTAGATTCATCTAATAATGATGAAACTGGTTGATTGTCTAAACCGAAAAAAGGTTGTACTGATATAAGGCTTGCACCATCTTTATAATAATTAGTATCAGAAGCATTAACTGTTCTTACTGTTTGGTCTGTTAATGAGCCTGACCAAGTAACTAATTTATCATTAACATAAATCTCATCAATAGATTCAATATTCCCTTCACAAAGAACTCCGGCTAAATAAAGATAGTTATTATTAGTTCCTGAAGATTCTACAAATACCTTTTGAATACCTAATTGCCTTCTTCCGTAAACAAGAGGAATATTCTCATTGTTTGATGATTTATTAACCAACACTCCTTGTGCAGATTCATATTGCTGACTAGGAAGATTTGGTGGTTTTGGTTTTGGTCTTATTGCATAGCTTATAGCTGTTGTTACTACTGCTACTGCGACTTGTGCTAGAATACCTTTAGCCATTTATTTGCAATGCCTTATGTTGAGTTTTAAAAGTTTTGTAAATATGATTAATGTTATCTGTTCTTAACCATCTTACCTGTTCATTTTCTTCAGTGATACTAGTAAAATAATCTTTGCACCATTTATATATTTCTTTAAAATTTGATTTAGCTACACAGTTAATAATCCAAATATTATCTCCGCAATTCCATTCATTCTTTTTTAATTTGCCACTTACTATATATCTTTGCTCAACTGTATCTGTAAGAAAAGCCCAAGTAACAAATCCCACAACATCTCTATCTTTGTAGAATAATTGATATTGGTCTAAGTTAATTGCAGGAATATTTTCTTCAACTAAATATTTATAAGAATATTTATCGTACTTTTTGAACTGCCTATATAGATGAATGATTTTGTATAAGTCCATTAGGCTCTGCCCCATTTAATATCCTGTATTGCCTGAGAAGCATAATCAAATCCTACATCAGTAGGGAAGTGTAATTTCTGCGAACCAGTATTTGTTTTTCTACCCTTTTGCTTTTCAAAATCTGCCCAATGCGAAGCAACACTTATTGAAACAGTTGAACTAGTATCATCTTCTTCAACGTTAAAATTTTCAATTCTTCCATCAAATAAAAGAAATGGATAATTAATTAAGGCTTGGTTCTCATCTAAGAAGCCTCTATATACCCACGCTCTTTTATCCATATAATCATTGTTAAGAAATAAAGATATGATTGTTTGGTCAGCGCCAGAAAATTTAAGAACTAAATTATTAACTCCTATTTCAGAACTTTCATTTGCTTCAGAAGCACCAAGAAATAAAGAAGAAGAAACATAAGTATTTCCATCATAAGAAATATTTTTGTAATGGTCTGTGTAATAAGTTCCAGTTGATACGCCTAGATAAACTAATTCTACTGGATTAAGTTTATTAGTTGCTAATTCTGATATTAATGAAGCATTTAAACTTCTTGTCATTACAATACCTCAACTAAATCAACTTCGTACTGATAATATAAAGATGTTCCAATATTAAATTCTTGAATATCGCTTGTTAATCCTACTGTGAAATCAACATTGTTATAAATTAAAACTGTATTATCTGAAAGACTGCTTCTTAATGGTGGTTCAATAGTTAATGTTCCTGCGCCTGAGCCATTAGAACTTAAATCTTCTACAACCATATAAACTTTAGTTTGACCAGTAAATCTAATAAAATCTCCGGCTTTTAAAACACCAGTTAAATTATTTCCCATACCATCTACATCAATAGTAGTATCTCCGGCAGAATGAGAACCATTAACAGAAATAACAGTTGAAGCTGTTCCTCTAGTATCGTCCATAGTTGCAGGAGTGTAAGTAAATGATTCTAATTGGCTTCTTTGTTTCATTATGAAGGCTAGTATAGGTGCAAATTCTGCTCTAGTCATAACTGGGAATCTTAATGTTAATGCAAATCTTTGACCATCAATTTGTCTTGCTTGACGTCTGCCTGATGCAGTAGTTGATACAATAGTATTTTGTTGAGAGCGAATAACTACATCTCTTGGAGTTGGTGTTGATGGGAATGTGCCACTCATATTAAATTAGACTTTCCTTTAGCGTTTAATGCTTGGTTTACTATGTTTGTTATTGTTGCTCTATTATTTAATAACAATTCTTTAACACCTTTAACATCAGTTGCATTAATTGTGAAATTAATATTTGTTCCACCGCCTAAATCGTGATTAGGAATAAGAGTTCCATTAGTTTCAGGAATAAATAATTCTCTACCTCTTTCTCCTACTGTATAAGGTTGACCAGCAGTCATAGAACCACCTTCTGCACCAAATATAGATTTTCCAATACTTAATACACTTCCAAAAATATCCGTACCGCCACCGCCACCACCGCCATAACTTGATTGCGCTGCTCTAGCACCAGCTATTCCATTTTCTAATACTAGTTGAGATTGTAATAAGCTATTTTGTTCTCTCATAGCTTCAATCTTTTGTTTATGAATATCTAAATCTAAATAATTAATTCCTAGATTTTCTAATAGTTGAACTGTTTGTTTGCTTTGTTCTTTAGTTCTATCTCTTTCAGTTCCTAATATTTTATCTAATAAAGGTTGAATTATATATAATCTAACAAGGTAATCTATTGTTGAAGCAAGAATCTTAACTAAAATTCCTTGCAAGAATTCTCTAAATGTTCCACTTAAATTTTTACCTAATACTATAATCTCAGCTATGCTTCTTGAGAAATCTGAAACTCCTTGATTAGCAATATTAGCAAATGTTGCGATAGAATCTATTTGTTTTAAAGTGCTATCATTTAATGCACTTAAAGTAGAAGCTAATCTTTTAAATATAGATAATGTTTCAGCAGCACTGTTTTTTGATTTAGCTATATTTTCTTCGTTTCTTTTTTCTGCGTCTGCTCTTGATTTAGCTTTTTCTTCTAATGCTTTATATAAATCAAATTGTAAAATTAAGTTGTTCTTTTGCTCTTCAAACGAATTTGTTACTTCTCCGCTTTTAAATCCTAAATTAGTTATAGCGTCTTCAATAGCTTTAATAACAAAGCCTAATGCTAATGCTATTGCTTTTCCTTTTTTACCAAGTAAGAAAAATCCTATAATTCCTATTTCTTTAACAACATCAGGAAATAAATCTAATAAATCATTGATGCCTTTAATAGACATTACTAAAACATTAAAAGGTTCTTTTAATAATTCTATTAATGTTGATGTGAATGAAGCAAATGATTTTATTCCTTCTATTAATCCAAATGTAAAGTCTTTAACAAAACTAGCTAATGCTTCTGGGTTGTTCCTTAGTAAATCAGAAAATACATTAACTAAATCTGTAAAGAAATCTAATAAACCTGCTTGTGCTATTGATTCTTGTACTTGCTTTAATGAGTTTCTAAACTTGTTTGTAGCGCCGGCAAATGTATTAGCAAATGAATCAGAAGCAGATTCAAATGTTCCACCTCTGCCAAATGTTTGTAAGAATAATCTAGTTATTTCTTGAGAAGATAATTTAACACCTTCTTGTAATCCTAAGAAAGATTCTAAGTTTCTTCTTTTTAATTCTCTTGCGCCTTCTATTCCTGTTCTTGATAATGATGAAAACTCTCTAGCAACTGTTTCAATGTCTAAGCCTAAAGTTATTGCAGCATTTTGAATTGCAAAAAGATTATTAGTTAGTTCTTTACTGTTTTTAGAAAATGCAAAAACTATTTCAGATGCTCTTTCTATGCTATCTGATTGTAATGGACTTTGTGCTGTAAATTTTTGTAATTCTTCAAATGCCTTTTTGCCTTCTTCTATTGATGGCGCTAATAATAAAAATTGGTTTCTAAGTTGTTGTGCTTGGCTGCCAACATTTAAAATGCTTTTAACAACGCTACCAGCACCAATACCCAAAAGTGCTGTTCGTAGATTAAATATTGTATCTTTAACAGATTTAAAAGCCTGCGTGGCATTGTCAATGACATTAAGTTTTATGTTTAGTTGTTGCTCTGCCATATCTTAGTTTTTCTCTATCTACCTTTACTTTAAAATATGCCAACCAATAATAAAATTCATCTTGAGTCATACTCAAAACTTCTTCCATACTTTTGCCTAATTCATGACCCAGAGCAAGTATGGTGTACAACTCAGAATCACTTCTTACTTTTTTTCAGCTTCTTCGTATGAAGTTGAACTTAAAATATCTTTAGACACTCTAGCTATAACACTTGGGTCAGCATTATTCAACAAAACTAGTTTGTCATCTAATTTAAATATTTTATTTCCTTCTGAATCTTTTGCTTTTAGAACGACAACATCAACCATTACGCCTAAGTCATCATTCTTAGCACCTTTGAATAAGTTTCTTGTTTCAGCAAGAGTCATTGGTTGAGCATAAATGATTAAAGGTTTGCCTTCCTCGCCCCATTCAGCAACCTCAATTTTTTTAATGCCTTTTGCTTCAAAATGTGCCTTCACTCTATCTATTGTATTCATAACTTCTTCCTTTTCTATTTAATTAATTAGCTGTTCCGATTGTTACTGCGCCTGTTCCTTGAAAAGTAATCTCTGCTTCTACCATTCCATCAAAAGATGCACTAACGTTATATCCAGTTACGATTGCATCAACAGCATAAAATTTGTCGCCAGCAGAATTACCTTCTGGGAATAAATTTAAAGTTATTGCTGAACCAACTGTGCATAATAATTGACCTGCATCAGCTTCGTCAAAATATACACTTGCTGAACCTGAACTACCTTTTAAACCTGCTTTGTAAGTTCTTACAGTATCTCCCATTGAACTATCTTCAATAGTGTCTGATGTTTGTTCTAGTGTATAGCTTCTTAGTTCTCCTAAAACAGTTGAGCCAATTTTAATTAACCCTTCTGAGCCAGTATGAGTTGCCATGTTGTTCTCCTTGTTTGTTTATATTAAGGTGTGCCAGAAATGTATTGATACATAACTCTCACAACCATTCTGATACCACCTATTGGGAATAAAACTCCTTCATCAGTAGATACTTCTACCACTTGAGTTTGTTTCGCATACCCACCTCGTGTTCTATCAGAATTTAGCCTTGTTTCAATAGTTGTAATCAATTCGTTTCTTTTTGTGTCTATATTTGTTGGAGTGCCTTTAACAAATCCAACAATTACATAATCTGCTGTTGCTTGTCTTGTAATGTTTGGAGACAAAATAGTGATATCAGAACGAACTTCGTTTCCTGATTGTACGAAACAAGCCGGATATTGTTGTTCAGATAACTCATCAACATTAAAAGGGTCTCTAGTAACTTTCTTTAAAGTTATAGGAGATGTCCCAGTTGAAATAGTTGTTATTATATTACTTGCTATATCTTCTCGTTTGCTCATTTAATTATACTTAGTTTTTTATATTCGTTCATAAACACATTAATAATAGGTTGTTGTTCTCTATCTCCTATTGCAAAGAATTTTCTCTTAGCTTGGTTTCCAACTGCTTTTATGTTTTGGAATTTATTAGCAAAGAAAATAATAGCATAACTAGGTTCTGATTTTTGTGTCATACTTGATAACATTTGACCAGTAAAATTTAAATCAGGATATTGAGTTTGTCTGCCAGCTTTAATTCTAAAATCTCTATATGCTTGAGTATAAGCTGGAAACTTAGAACCATCTGCACCTATTCCTCTGCCAGTTCTTTGTTTAATAATACCCATAACAAATTCAGCAGTTCTTCCTAATGCAGTCTTAACTATTAGAGGTTGCTCTCTAACTTGTTTTTCAAAGTTCTTGGCAACTTGGAGTGTGTTGTCTTGAACTGTAATTTTCATCTTATAACTTTTAATCTATGATAAGGCGCTTTTTCTGCATCAGCAATTGTATTAGAATCATCAGCATCATATTCAACACCATCTCTTAAAATAGATTCAAATTCATCTGCATACATTTGTTGATAATGTTTCATCATAACTTGAAATCTATCTGGATTATCATTTGAGTTAAATTTAGTTAATTGTGGACAAGCATAAAAACCTATTACTCTAAATACACTTGCTCTTTTAAATTGAGCATCTGTTAATAGTGTGGCGTCCATTTCAGTTGTGTTTAGTATTGCTATATCTCTATAAGTTTCTTTTGAATAAACTGGAAACCATCTTATTCTTAAATCTCTTTCAATGTCTGCTCTTGCTTGAGCGTGGTAATCATTTGGAGAAGTAAAAGATGAAATTCCAAAAGTTAAAATATCTGGTTGGTAAAATGTTAAATCTGTGTCTGTAGAAAAATTAGCCATAATTTTTTAGTGGTGGGGCTTTTACACCCCACCGAAGTTTAATTAGATAGTAGTATCAGTGATAACCGCACAACCATAAGATTGTTTGATTGCACCTTTACCATATACTATGCTAGCCACCACTTCTGTTGCTCTAAGCGAAGCGTCTCTTTGAGTCTCCACTTTAAAGTCTTCTTTGATAGCTAAACCTAATGAAGCTGGGTGAAATACTGCACCATAAGCATCATCATTTGCATCTGCAGTAATATTTGCATTTTCAAATATTTGAACTCCTGCAACTGTTCCAATGAAATTATTTCTTAAAATTTCATTTCCTAGTTCAGAAATTGCATTTGCTGATGTGTTATATCCAGCTTGCGTTAAAGTTTTTTTCAAATTGTACACTGCTCTTGGGTGGAACACACCATATAGAGGAGCTGGTACATTTTGCATTCTTAGTTTTGCAACAGCTTTGAAAATTAAATCTGCATCTAATTCTACTGCTGCGCCACCTACTTCATTAGTTGTAAAGTTTACGAATAAACCTACTAAATCAGTATCTACTTTTGCAGCGATTGCTTCGCCGAAAAGTTTTCCAATGTCAGCTGCAACATTTCTGCTAGCTGAATCTCTAGCTAAGTCAGTTAAAGTTGTCATAACACCAACTTCAGAAGCTGTAATAGTAGCTGAAGTAGGGTTTACTGCTGTATTAGATAAATCAGTTGCTTCGTTTACGCCAGCAGCACTGATTGAAGGGTACACAGGAACTTCAATAGTTTTACCTGAACCACTAATTGGGTAAGTAGTTACAAGTGGTCTCATAACTGAAGTTTCTTGGAATGTGAATATAGCTTCTTGAGTTATATTCGTAAACAGTTCACTTAAAGTTGAACTTGTTGTTTCGTTTGCCATAGTTTTTTTTTCCTATTTTATATTGTTGGTTTAATTTTAAAAACACTCTGGTCTCTTTGCTTTCTGTATTCAGAATATAATCTTCTGTCTTCAGGTTTGCTCAAGTCCAAAGCACCAATGTTTAAAGGCTTTGGTGTTGCCCCACCAATCTGACCTTTGCTACCTGCACCACTTGGAGTGGCAGTAACATGGTGTGGATTGTTTTTTAAATATTCGCTAACCAATTCATTAACTGACATTGGCTCGCCTTTTTCTGAATATCTAGGAGTTCCATTATCATTGATAACTTCAACTGCCCCATTCTCATTTAAACGAACACTATTTCTTAGTAACTGTTTAACTTCTGCTGGTTTAACAGCTTTCAGTCCACTAGCTACATTTACTAATGTTTCGTCTATTCTGATTTTAGACAATTCAGATTCCAACTGCATAATCTTGCTGTCCTTCTTTGACACAGTTTCTTTCAAAACTTTATCAAACTCGCCTCGTTGTTTTGCGAGTTCTATTTCTTTTTGTTTCTTTTCTTCAATCAACTTTTTGGCTTCTTCAATATCAATGCCATCAAGTTTATTAGATACAGATTTTTTAAATCTTTCTAATCTTCTTTGTACTATGTTCTCTACTTGTTCTTCAGTAAAGATTTTGTTCTCAGATTGAGTTTCAGAAACTTTTGTTTCTCCAGCTTTTTCTTGAGGTGCTGTAATCTCAACCGACTCTGTTTTTACTTTGTCGTTCATTTTTTGTTCTCCTTCTTGATTAATATTACTCAAATATCAGTAGTGTGGCAAAAATGCAATTATTATTCTAAAGTATATTCAAAAGTACCATCTTCGTTGACAATACCCCAATCTGGATTGACTGGTTGGAAGTGATGCCTGCAATTATAGCCACCCCTAACTACAAATGGGTCTCCTTGTGCTTTGCCTTGCCAAGTTTCATCAGACCATTTCTGTCTAATTTCATCTTCAGTGAATATCTTATTGGCGTTTTCTTTACAAAATTCCCTGCTATCTCTAACTAATGAACCATAATAAACATAGCTAGTTAAGCCTAATTGGTCTGCTCTATACTTAGCGAACTGACCATCAAAACCCATTAAAGAATCTTGAACTATTTGAGTTGCATATCTATTAAGGTTATCTCCTAGTCTATCTCTGCCATAAATTGTTTGTAGTTCACTAACAGCAGTATCTACTTCAGCGCCATTAGGATTGTTGGCTATATAATCTACTAACTCTTGTGCTTTTCTGTTATCTGACTGTTGGTAAATTCCATTTATTTTACTTCTTAAAGTTTTTATCATTTCTGTAACTGGTCTGCCGGTTAAAGTAGATTGATAAACTTCATTGGCTAAAGTATTTACAAATTCATTTCCTAGATTTTGAAATTGGCTAAATGATAATTTTTTAAGCTGTTGTATTACTTGTAAATCTATTTCTGTGATTTGTTTAAACTCAGCAGGAATTGGTAGTTTGCCATAAGTGGCTACAATGTTAGCAGCAATCTTATCATAATCATTTATAAATGTTTGAACTTTAGTTAAATATAGTTCTTCTATTGCTTGTTGTAATTTTGGTCTAATCTCTATTGCAAGTCTAGTATCAAATAATATTCCATTTCTGTTTGGAAGATTAAATGCAGTTTCAACAACTCTATTTTCTAATTGTTGTAATGATTTAATTAATAGTTCTTGTTGCTTATTCTCTAATGAGGTTATTGCGTTTGCTCTTATTGCCTGAAGTTCTTGTAAAAGAGTTGCCACATTAAACTGTTGGTAAAGTTATTGGTTGCTGTGGAAATTCTCCTAGTGCTTGTGTATTTTGCTCAATTTCAGAATCAATAACAACTAATGTTTCATCATCATCAATTACTGTTCTTGCAATTTGTTTATCTAGTTCTTTATTGAAAGTAGATGATTTAATATTGCTAGCTTTTGCTTGTTGTAATAATTCTAAGTCAGTAGCCCAGTCTCTAATATCAAATGAAGTTGGATAAGTTATTTTGCCATCAAATTGTTCTTCTTGCCACATAGCATATAATCTCCAAATTTGTTCTTCAGCAAGTTCCATTAGTTTTGCTTTTTCAGCAAGTTTAGCATTTAATAATTGGAACTCAGTTCTTAGTGCGATACCAGATTGTATTCTTTCTCCAGTCGCTCTAATTGCGCCTACATGAGATAATCTATTTATTGCATCAACTTTATGTTCAATAGATTTTAATACGCCATCTAAATTACTTCCGCTTGGTTGTAAGATATAAGGTTTTAAGTTTGCATCAATGTTGTCAGGTATTTCTATAATTGAACCTGCGCCAGCAGTAGCGTCAGTGTCTCTTGTTTTAACTAATGATGGGTGGTTTGATATTCTAATAATTTGTTCAATCTCAGATAGTTCATTGTAAATTGCTTTTTGTAAATCAGCTATGTCAGTTAAATCAGATACTCCAATACCTCTCATTGGACTTCTTTGATTGTAAACTACAACTGCTGGAATTCTACCTATTGGATTTGGTACTGATTCAATTAGTTTTGGCTCATCTCTATTCTTTGATGAAACATAAACTGTATCAATTTTATCTAGATACCATAGTTTAAAAAACTCTCCGCTCTCATCTATTGATTCTCTAATTTTTAAATAATCTAAAACATAATATCCTGAATCGCTTCTTGAATAATGCCAGTCGTAAATATTCTCTGGAGTATAGATATTTAAATATGGTCTAATGCCTTGCTCTAATTCTTCTGCTCTTGTGTAAACATTAGTTGATGGTTTATCTACTAGCACCCAGCAATGTCCATAAATAGAAGCGTAATTTTGTACTTCTCTCATAAGAGAATCAAATGTTCTTCCTTCTAAATCTGCATCTTCAAAGAAATAAGGAATTGTTGAATCGTTTTCTAATATGCCAAGTTCTCTAGTTGGTGGTACTCTAAATAAATAGCTTGAATAAATATGGATAATATTTCTGCAATGATTGTCTAATGGTGTGTAAGTAATTCTATCAAAAAATTCATTTTCTAATTCTAATTTATATTGCTGTAAAAATTTTCCATCTTTGTATTCTTTGCCGCCTAAATATGAACGAATAAAATATTCCCATCTTGTAATCATTCCCTGATATTGAGAATGTTGGCTTTCTATTTCTTGTCTTGAATATGCCATTATGAAAATCTCTTAGGTTGTGATTTTGGAAGGTTTGAAGTAATTGGAAATAAAAATTCTATTGCGTACCCTAAAGCGTCAGTCATATGGTCATATCCGTTGTTCTTTTCAGGTTGCGTTGTTCCTTCTTTATAAATTTGTTTCATTAGACTATTAATCAATGTTTTGCAAGAACCATCTATAAAGATGCTTCTCTTACCATCAAATGCTTTCAATTTAGAATTCACAGAGTTAATTCTATCTCTTACTAAAGCATGAGTAGATTTACATTTAACAATAAATCCGGCATTTTGCAATATAGTTAAATCAGTTCTTCCACCGGCAGATGTTTTTCTTTGTCTTGAAGCTGGGTCAGGGTAAATAATGATTTTGTTCTTGTTGTATCTTGATAGCAATTCATCAATAAATTCGTCAGTATTTGAACTGTATATGACTATTTCATCAAATACTTCTATGTTTCCATTCTTGATATGAAATAAGCAGGCACTCATAGGGTCAATGTTAAAATCCAGTCCAACGTGAATAATTAAATCTTTGTCATAAGTGCATTTTCTAACATTTTCATCTCTGCTAAAGTTATAATATACAACACCGCTATATGTTTCAAAACTAGCCATATATTCTTGTCTAAATGTTCTTTCGTCTAAATCTTTCATAGCTTGGTCAATTTCATCTTGGTCAACTTGACCGCCGTCTAATGTTGTAAATTTAAATGACTTCCATTCAGGGTCGTTGCCTAAACCTTTTTGATATATCTCATAAGACCAGTTACCAAATCCTCTAGGAGTTCCTACAAACAAAACATTACCAGTTACGTGTCTATCTGAAATAGTTGGTCTTAATACTTCTGACCAAGCCTCAAAAGGAATATCTGCATACTCATCAAGTAGTAAGAAATCTAATCCTACGCCTCGTAAATTGTCTGGGGATTTGTCAGCACCTTTTAAACTTATTTGAGAACCATTCCTAAGGGTTAAAGATAGTTCTGTTTCATTGGCGTATTTAATCCATTTATGCTCGGTTACTTTTTTCTTTAATTGTTTCCACATAATCTCTTTAGCCATTCGGTATGTAGGTGCTACATAAAATATCTTTGAGTTGGCTTTGCGACTTGCAAATCTTAATAGTTCGTACATTGCTAAATGAGTCTTACCGAATCTTCTTCCAGTAATAAGAACTCTAAATCTATTGGGACAAGTATAGACAGCTAATTGAGGTTTGCTAAAAGACATAACCTAATTATTCTGGTTTTTTATTAATTGATTCTTCTAAAAGGTTTATCTGAATTTGTTTAGCTTGAACTTCCTCGTTTAATCTATCTATTTCTTTTTTAAGTTCATAGATAACAACTTCCAAATCGTTTGAACCTCTTTGCTTCCTATCAATCATGCTCTTTGGTTTTTTTCTTCCACACATTTAAATATCAAATCCTTATATACTATACCTTGTTCGTTTAATGTTTCTATAATTAAATCTGCTTGTTTATCCGCAAATTTATAACAATCTTCTAAAGACTGGAATGTTCTATTATCTTCCATCTTCAAAAATATGGGTTCATAATCGTTCCCATTAAATATCATTAAGAAAAATATAGCGAAGTATTCCACTATTTTTTCTTATTCTGATATGCCCTCAAATATCTTCTGCCTAAAGCTACTGCTTCAGCTTTGCTTTTGCCTTTATAGCCCCACGCCTCTAAAGATAATTTTAATCTAGTTTTTCTACCCTTAGAATCAAATAACCTACCTTGTGAACTTCCCATTCTAACTAAGAATGAACCTTTACGTCTGTATTCGCTTAAAGTGTCTGGTCTTGATTTAACTGGTGGTCTTAAATTACTTCCAGTTGCTCTATTGTATCTTGCTCTACCTGAACTACTAAGACCACCTCGTGGGTTCTTGTCTGATTTTCTTAATGCAAATTTAATCATTTATTTTACTTTTAATTAAAATTGGTGGTGCAGGTTTTCTAATGGTTAAGTTATGTTTTTTCATTAACACCTTAACAATACAACCATTGCAGGCTTTAATATGCTGCTCTAGTTTATTTAACATTTGTTTCTTACAAAATATACATTTACTCATTTTTAGCTTCTATTGTTTCCTTAGGTTCTGGCAATATATCATAAATTGGTAATGGTGCATCATTATCGTTATCTAATCTTTCATTAACCTGACCTAACATTTGCTTGCCGAGCCAAATAAGCATTACCACATTTCCCTTTTCAACTGCCATCTGCCATTGTTTTCTTCTAAGTGAAATATTACCTTCTGCTCTCCCTTTGTCTATTTCTGCTGAAAAATTATTATGCAAAGTATCTCTATGGCAACCAAAAAAGCTAGCCATTTCGTCCATAGTACAATGTAATCTAGCTAATCTTGTTACTTGTTCTGGGTCAATATTCAATTTTGGTCTGCCTACCTTTTTAACCTCAGATTGAGTTGTAGGTTTTTCCTGATTGCTCATGTATAGCTTCTTTCCCAGTAAATTGTTGCCACCTTTTAATTATTACATCACAGTATTTTGGGTCTAGTTCTATTCCATAACAGAATCTTTGTAATTTTTCACAAGCAATTAATGTTGTCCCGCTTCCTAAAAATGGGTCTAATACTATATCTTCTTGTTTAGAACTATTTTTAATTAAATACTCAACTAATCCAACTGGTTTCATAGTTGGGTGTAATTTAGATTTTGTTGGTCTGTCAAATTTAATGATAGTTGTTTGTTTTCTGTCTGAATACCAATAATGAGTTCCTCCTTTTTTCCAACCATATAAACATGGTTCGTGTTGCCATTGGTAATCTTGTCTTCCCATAACCATTGAATTTTTTTGCCATATTAAATTTTGTTTAAGTTCTAAATCAGAATTTTTTATTGATTGCCTAAACTCCAATCCAAACCAATCACTGTGAAATATATAAAAAGAGCAACCTAATTTAAGATTAATGCTGCAATTATTAAATGAATCAGTTAAAAACTTTAAAAATTCGTTATCTTCTTTTGAATCGTTTTTTATCTTTAATTTTTCTTTAGTTTTTCCTTCATAATCAACATTGTATGGTGGGTCTGTCATTAATAAATCTGCTTTTTTATCATTAAATAATTTTTCATAATTGTTTAATAATGTACTGTCTCCACATATTAGTTTATGGTTTCCTAATTTCCAAATATCTCCTAATTTAGTTATTGATTGCTCAGAAGTTTCAGGTACATCATCTTCATCGGTTAAACCTTGATTTTCTTTAAATAATAAATCTTTTATAAAATCATCATTAAATCCTAATATATCTATATTAAAATCTTCATCTTTAAGACCTTCAATCTCTACTGATAACTTTTCTAAATCCCAACCTGCATTAAGTGCTAATTGGTTATCAGCTATGATGAGTGCTTTGATTTGTGTTTTTGATAGCCCAGAAATTATAATACAAGGCACTTCTTCGTGTCCTAATCTTTTAACTGCTTGTAATCTGCCATGTCCGGCAATAATTGAATTGTCAGGTGCTAAGAGTATTGGGTTTGTAAAGCCGAATTCTTTAATGCTTGAAACAAGCTGTGTAATTTGTTCTTCGCTATGCGTCCTACTGTTATTTATGTAGGGAATGAGTTCAGATACCTTCTTTTTTATAAGTTCCATATTAACCGACTATGTTCGTTAAATGTTCTTTAGTCTTTTTTTAACGATTTGTAAAGAAAGTCTAGTAAATCTTGATTTTGATAAAGAATATGGCAAAGACCATTAGCTGTTGAATTACATACTAGTTCTTCAGCTTTTGCTGATAAATCTATTTTATATTCGTCATGGATTAAATGGCACAGTTCGTGGACAATAGTATTAGCTAACTGAATACTGTCTAAAGATTTGTCTAAGGTAAGGGTGTTATTATCTGAGTCAAATTCGCCAAAAATCTTTTTCTTAGATGCTTGTTCTTTGTCTATTAGGTTTAGATTAATAATCCTGCTTCCAAAGGTTATTTTATCTAGGTTCATTTTCTTTTAAGTTTTTTTGCTATGTAAAGATTTTTAACAAAACTGTTTTTCTTGCCAAACTTTTGTCCTGCTGAACGCCTTGCAGCCTTGTAGGCTTTAGTTTTTGTATTAAATGGTTTTGGCTTTCCAAGTTTAACTGGTCTTTTTCTTTCCCAAATAGGTTTTTTCATTTTTTCTTTTTAGCCATTTTTTTTGGTTTGTAAACTCTGTAAGTACCTTTTGATTTTTTGTTTGTTATCAAAACGCTTAAAGAACTAGAAGTTGTTTCATTAGCCATTATATTTTGCCTTTGTATTTAATTAGTATCTGTTTAACATGATTTGAATATTCTTTGCTAGTGGAAAAATTGTCTAATGTATCAGCTAATTTCATTGGGTCTTTTATTCTATTTCTTACAATTCTAAATTCTTGGTAATGATGATTAGTATTTAATAGGTTAATGTAAAATTTAACTGATTGGCATTTAGTCTTAAATGTTTTAACTCGCCAGTTGATAGATGGGTCTTGTTTAAGTGGCAGGATTCCGTTCTTAGACCAAACTCTAATTCCAAATAAGTTATTTCCTTCAGTTGCAAATCTTGATGTTCCAAAATTAGATTCTACAATTGCCTGCGCTATGATTAATGACGTTGGTATTTGTTCTTCCTTCCTTATGTCTAGGTTATGAAAAGCAATACATTTCTTCATGCTTTCAATAAACCTTTCGCTAGACATAGTTTCTATTTTAGGTTCAAAGAAACCTATTTTTTTTATTTCGTCTAATGTTTTTTGTCTAATGATGTTTTTTGTATAATCATTCGGAAAGAATGTGCCAACCACAAAAACAAATGATAAAAATGCACAGACAATAGAGTAGTCCCATAGTTTTATACTAAGTATTTTTGAGTTCATTTTTAAAGGTTGATAACCTTCCAGCTTTGCAGCTTATCTAATTTGATTATTCTTCGTCAGAATCAAAGTCTTCGTCATCAAACGAATCCTCATCAGAATCATCATAAGATTCATCTTCAGAATAGTCGTCAATCGCAGACTCTAGTTGGTCTCTAAGTTTAGCAATCATATCTTCTATTTTTTCTAATTGCTTTAGAGTTTTTTCTATTGTTTTATCCATAACTATTTCTCCTAGTTGTTTAGAACTCCGAATAAAGATATTTATTAGTTATGTAAATATATAATTTTTAAAGAACTAAATAGTTAATAAAATCAAGAGTTTAGCCTAGACAATACCCATTTTTGATAATCTTCTGCGTCAAGTTTTTGGCGCATAAGTTCCCATTCGTTAAGTTCTTTCTTAACTAAAATCTTTTTATTAAGGCTTGGCAGAATAGGAATAGTAGGTTTTTTATTATTATTCATTGAACTACTATTAACAGATTTACTACTATTAGTATTATATATAATAGTTGTTGTTCTGTCTGTCAAAGTTTGCTCCGCTTTCACAGGTACATCTTGATATTTGCTATATTTTACAATGCTAAATACGCTTAAATTAGATGTCAAAGTTTGATTCACATTTCCGCTCTTAACCAAGTTCTTAATAATTGTTCTTATCTTCCTCTCAGAAATGTCAAATTTTTTAGCCAAATCTTTGTAAGCTATTGAAACTTCGCCTCTTTTTAAATTAATTCTTTTTCTGCGATAAACAACCTGAGTAGGCTTATGCGAAGCCATAGCAACCAAATATAAAAATACAGCTACCTCTAACTGATTATTAAAATCGCTAGAGTTATATATCTTCCGGTGTAATGCTATCCAACCATCAGTCATTTTTACCCCATTGATTTGCCATTGCTTCTGCTATTCCTTTCCAAAATTTTGAGCGAATTTTAGCTCTATCTTTTCCTGAATTATACTCATGGAAGTATATTGGTTTACCAATTTTTTTTCCAGTTTTATAATAACCATAAATCTTAGGCTCAACAATTTTAGTATGTTTTAAAGGCTTTAAATTCTTATACCAAAAACAAGTTCTTTTAGATTCTTCATCTCCAAAAAAATAAGGTTGGACAATTTGGTCTGGTTTTTTAAAATTGTAATTTAAATAGCCTACTGGATTTTCAATACAAATTTTAGGGATATTAGAATAATACAATTTTTTAACAAATTCTAATGCTTCTAATCTTAATTGCTTTCTTAGCTTTGCTTTTTCTCCATATTTTTCTTCATTAAACCATCTAATACCAGCATTAGATAAATATGTGCAAGGTGGGTGTGCTATCATTAAATCCCAACCTTTGTCTAAATGTTTTAATACATCATCTTGAATATGATTTCCTTCTGATTCAGTTGGCAAAATATCGCAACTCCAAGCCTCATGTCCAAGTTTGCTAAAGGCGTCTCTTACAATGCCAGAATATTCACAAGCAACTAGAACTTTCATTTTATTTCTTTTTTAACTAATGAAATAACTTCTTCTGTAAAAGCCTTTAATCCATTTTTAGAGCAGTTCTCTACTGCTGCATAACAACTAAACCAGCTTTTATTAAAATGCTTTCCTATTTTAGCATAAGAATCCTTTGTTATATTTCTAATTACAGTTACGCCAATTTTATTAAATGGAACTTTATAGAAATTAACTTTGTTATATAGTTTCGGATTGCAAAGAACTTTCTTTGTTATCTCCAAAATATCTTGATATGTATTCGTCATAGTATCCTTTTGTTATTAACTTTTGTATCTTTTTGCATGGACTTCTACAAGCCAATTTATAGGAAATATATATAGGGTTTATTTTATAATTTTGCCAGAACTTTCTTTCATTCATTCTATGCTGTTCCAAATGATGATTCTGGCACATAGGGGTTACAAAGGCATCATTCTTAACTGCCAAGCCTACATTGCCAAATGGTAGATTTCTAATATGACAAACTTGAACTTCTGGGTTTTTGCAAATAACACAATGATAATTTTGAGACACCCATTTTAAATGTCTTAGGGACTTAATAGCCTTCCTTTTTAGAATCATTTTTTCTTAGCTTTTTTCTTTGCTGCTCTAGCTACAGAAAGAGCAATAGCAATAGCCTGCTTTCTTGGCTTTGATTTCATTTCTCTTTTGATATTTTTTGCAATGCTAGCGGCAGAATAACCTTTAATAAGTGGCATATATCTCCTATTATTTTACGTGGTGCTAGGAAGGCATAGCACCACAATTCCTAGTATCAAAAGTGGAACATAATAGCAACAGTTTATCTTATTGAAATTAAAAGACTTTATTTTGCATAATTTTGTATTTTTCTCAATTTTTAGGCTTGAACTAATTATTTAGTTAGATTATATTTTTTACATATAACTAAAAGGAGATAATATGACAAACCAAGCAAAGACAATCTTAGAAAAAATAAGAAAATTATTTTCAGAAAAAAAATACTCTTTAGTTAAAAGAGAAATAAATACATATTCTTTTTTATGTGATGATACTAATAATTCTGATTACTGGACAATTACTCAGGGTTTATATTTATTGGCTTTAGAAGAATTAAATAAAACAAATCAATAAAGGAAGGAAACATGAGCGACTACGATTATTTAAAAACTTACTACCCTAGATTAAGAAAAAAAACTGTTGCTAGAATTTTACACGCTTTAGCTAATGGTTGGAAAATAATTAAAACTAAAGGTTTGGCTAAAAATGAAAAATTACCAGCTTTAATTAAATACACAAAAGGAGATGATAATGTTTGTAATTGATTTGAAAGACAGAACTGTTGCTGAGTTTACAAAAGATGAATTAATGACTTTTGCTAATACAGTTGATTATAAAAAATTAGAAAAAGGAAGATTCTGTATTGCGGATAATAAAGCTAATGCAATTAAGATAATTAAAAAACTAATGAAAAAGGAATCTAATGTTTAATAATGATTCTAAATTTGATTTTGATTTAGCCAAAGGAATAGAAAACGAGAAGTCAGTTGCAGCTTTTCTTGGAATGGCAAAAGACAAATTTGAATGTAAGTCAGAAAGAGATTACTGGAAGAAAACTGGCAATGTTTGTATTGAATTAGAATCTTATGGAAAAAAGTCTGGTTTAAATGCGACTCAGGCTAAATACTGGGTACATAGTTTTTATGATGGAGATAAATTGGTAGGCATTACAATTATTGAAGTTGAACGATTAAAAGGTATTGTCAAAAGAGGAAATTATAAAGAAGTTATGCTTGGAGATAATAAGGCTAGTAAATGTGTTTTAATTCAAATGAGCGAGTATTTAAACCAATGGAGATTTAATGAAAAATTATAAATGCAATATCAAATGGAATTCTCATTGTAATAAAGAGGATATAGAAGACATGATAAAGAAGTTTAAGCAGTTTATTAAATTATCTTTTTTCAATGTTACTAATCTAGAATGTGATTACAAAGAGGATAAACCAAAAAAGGAGATAGAATGAAAAAAAGAAAAAAAACAATATCTGGATATTATGGATATTGGTGTCCAACCAAGAAAAAACGAATATTTAAAACGCTATGGCAAATAGAGAAGTAGGGGTAATTTGCTCAATGAGTTTTAATGAAATGCGCCTTTTAGTTGGCTGCATGACTAAAATCTTATTGGATAATGAGGTTAAAGGTGTAAACACTAAAAAACGAATAACTAATTTAATTGAGAAATTAAATGGAATGTTAACAAAACAAGGATTTAAAAAATGATTGAACTTATATCTGACTTGGGATTTGCTTGGTTTTCTTTTGCGGTTATTTTAACAATATTAATATGGGAGAACTACAAATGAATAAAGATGAAATAGGCTTTGTAATTACTATAATATTAGGTTCGTCAAGCATAATATTATTAAATTGGATAATTAATTAATTATGAAAAGATTAATTAGTATTGATATACTGAAGGGTTCATTAGAAATTATAGAAAAATTTATAATCACTCAAGAATTCTCAGGTTCAAAAGTATCTAGCTATGACAAAGCTATTTACAACGAATTAAAAAAAATTATAAATAGTGAGAAAAAATGAACTTTATAAACAAAGAAAAAACTCTTAGTACAAAATTAGGAGAAAGTGTATTTGCAGAAAAACTAAAGCAGGCACTTAAAGAAGCAGAACTTAAAAAGGAAAAACAACAAATGGAGAAGGCAAATGAGAAAAAAAAAGACTGATTTAATTATTGCTTTAAAAGTAATAGACGACTTAATACAAAACAAAAGATTCCATACACTTGCAGACTATATACTCTTAACTTGGAGTAAATTTCCAAGAATAAGATTTTTAGATTACAGAAATGTTAAGGTTATGGAATATTTAAAAAAAGGAGATAAAAATGAAAAAACTAATATTATTCGCTTTACTAAGCGGATTATTAACTAACTGCGCTTACAAGCCTGTTATAGATACAAAAGGAAGAAGTGGCAGCTATCCAAGCGATAGAGCAGCAGAAATAACAGACGATATTCAACATTGCTCAACTCTTGCAAATCAAGAGATTGGCGCTTTGACTGATAGTATTGTTTGGGGTTACAACAATGTCTTTAGAGGTTTATTCTTTTGGTTGCCACCTGAAGAAAAAAGAACTAGAGAAAATTATACTAAAAAATGTTTAGCTGGAAGGGGTCATAATGTTATCAACTAAAACAGTACAACAAGAAATAAATAGACTTTTATTAGAATCTAAAACTAACAGATATATAGTTTCTAATGAAGCGCCTTACTATTATGATTTATGTTCGGTGGAAGATAAAACAATAACTTTAGATGAATTCTATAAGTCGTTTCCTTATCATAACCCAGATATAAATTGTGAATATTGGCAAACTCAACATAACAGATGGAAGGAAATATGGACACAAAACAAGATATAGTAAATAAGTTAGCAAGTAATTTAAGATACTTGCGCCACAACACACAAGTTGAAGAACCAATGACTGGTAAAATTAGATTTATGTCCCAAAGACATTTAGCTGAATTTATTGGTGGAAGCTGCGAGCAGCAGATTTCTAAATTTGAATTAGGAACGAATCAAATGTCAGCTAGCCAGCTTTATAAAATAGCAAAAGTATTTGATGTTTCGGTTGATTCAATGTTTGAAGATTTAACCAAATCAGAATACAAGAAAATACTTAAATACGACATATATGCTTAAACTAATATTCATAATTATTCTATTTATTGGATTAGTTTACATTATGAGTAAAACTTAAAAGAGGGATAAAAATGGAAGAAATAAAACTATACAATGGTCAGGAAACGCTTTTCTTTGACTCGGTTCTCCACAAATACTTTTGGAATGAAGAACAATTACCTAGCGCTACAACAATTTGTAAATTATTAACTCCGGCAAATGTTATTGGCGCTTGGTCAGCTAAGGTTTGCTCTGAAGAATTTAAAAAATTAATTAGAGCCGGCGTTACCTATGATGAAATAGAACTAGCTAAGATTGCAGACCAAATTAAAAAAGCACCTAATCAAACAATGGGAGATGCTGGCTTAGTTGGTTCACAGGTTCACAACCTTATAGAAGAATATATTCATAAAGGTATAGAGCCTGAAATACATAATCCTGAAATAAAAAAATCTTTTGGCAAATTTAAGGAGTGGTACGATAAGCAAGAAGGCTTAGAGATTCTTTTTACTGAAAGAAAAGTATTAAGCAGAATTAATAAGTTTACTGGAACGCTTGATGCTTTATTTAAAAACAAATCAGGAGAACATATTATCTATGATTGGAAGTCATCATCAGGAATAAGAGATTCTATGCTTATTCAAATCTATCTTTATAAGATTGCGATTAAAGAAGAACTTGGAATAGATGTAAAAAAAGGAATTATAGTTAATTGTACCAAGCAAGGTAAATTAAATATTAAGGAATTTCTAATAGGAGAAATGCAGGAAGAAGCCGCTATATCCTGCCTAAAAATATATAGCTGGCTAAACAAGAAGGAGAAGTAATATGCCTAATATAAGTGGAGTAGTAAAATTTGTTTATGACAACCGATTGATGAAAGATGGTAGTCCAAACAAATATCCAAATTACACTTTTGGAATTAATGACCAGAAAATAGTTCTTTGGTCAGCAATTAAACCTGTGTTCTTAGAGAAGGGTAAAAAGCTGAGTGTAGCAGTCCAAGCCAGTAAAAAAAATGGAAGTTTATTTGTGCAAACAAAGCCAGATAAAACTCCAATGATGCAAGAACTGCCTAATGACAATGCACCTGATACTAGCTTTAATCCAGAAGAACTAGAATCACAACTGCAGCAAGTAGCAAAGGAATTTGATGCTGAATTAACAGTTGAAACAAAGAAGCCTTTTGACAAAGATGAGTATATGTGGACTATGGCTTTGGCAAAAAGTTGCTTGGAATCAGGCTCAATAAATGTTACAAAAGAATCTATGGATTCGCTTATTAAGGATTTAAAATATCTTTACCAAGTGAACTTTCATAATTCTTAGTTGTTAGTTATTTTTAGTGGCAAAATTTTAAATCATTATCCCCTTTTATTTTGCCACTATCCCTTGATTTCACATATATAAATGGTATATATTTTAAATGTTTGTGAGGGAGAAAATTCTTGAGTGTACAATTAAAGTTAAAGAACTTTTTGACAAACAAGAAGATGCTCTCAAAAATGAATGTGAAGGAAAGATTATTTCTGTGGACTTACTAAACAAAAAGTTTATTAGAAATAATATTAAACTATTTGATGACACAACAACAAGTAGTTCAAAGAATCAGGGACAGAAGTCAGAAACTTCTTAACCTTGAACTAGAGTATAAAATGAAGTTAGAGAAAGCAAAAAAGTTAAAAGAACTTCTAAACTCTAGATATATCTTTGAATTTGAGAAATTACTTACTAAGTAGGTAATACAACTATAAATATGTAAAGGAAGGTTATGGAAGATTTTGCTCTAAAAAACCCTGACGATATAAAACAAGAATTAGATACTCTTTCTGAGGAAATGTCTCACGCTCTTTATGACTTTAGACGCTGCGAAGAATTTCGCAAAATAACTTTTAGCCAATTAACTCTTACAAATAAATTAGAGAAAAATTGTAGCGTTGCAGAAGCAGAAAAATGGGCTTATACTTCTAATGATTACAAAACTATTATAGAAGGATTATTAGTGGCAGAAAAAAACTATTCAATAGCTAAAGGTAAATATAGTAACTTACAGGCTTGGATAGATTTGTATAGAAGTTGGCTAGCCACTAATAGAGAACTGAGTAGATGACAGATGTTAAAAATAATTTCAATTATGCTGAAAGCCGCTTTATTGATTATTGCAATTCCGTTGGCTATCTTTTTCGTCGTCTTGGTTATAATTCTGTTGACCCTAATAAATCAGTTATTGAAACTAATATACCTTTGTTTTCCAAAATACCAACAATCGCAAAACTTACAGCAGATTTTTTCGTATATAAAGCTGCGACAGAAACCAATAAACAAGAACAGTTCTTCGTTTCATTAAAACAGTCTAATAAGATTAAATTAAGAGATTTAAAAAAGTATATTGTTATAAATGAACTTTATACTAATTACTGGACTAAATTTACTATTTGTTTTCCACTTAAAGATAAAATTCGTTTTATATCAGTTGAGCAATTATTAAGAATGCTGCCGGATTCAAAGTTAAAAACTTTCCAAAATGATGGAGTAGAATACTTTGAAATTAATGTATAGTATTTGAATAATCATAATCTGAATCTTCAAAATCAATAGGCTCAGATTCCCATTCAACAGCTAAGATTCTAAACTTCTTAACATTCTTTAATGACGTTAAAAAAATATTAAAGTTAGCATTATTAGTTGAATCTAAAAATCTTACATAAGACATATCTTCAGTCATATCGCCATTCTTTACAAAATGTACTGCACAAGTTATGAGCCTTAACTCATTCATTTTTTGAAGACGTCCAGTGTGGGCTTTAATCCGTAAATCGCCGAGAATATACCAACGATTAACCATTGATACCAGCTAGGAAACTTTCCAAAATAGTCAAAGAATAAATCTAACTTTGCTTTTATGTTGGCATCATCACTAATGATTGCATAAGACAATACGACAATAGGAATGCAAACAACAAATAATACTATCTCATCTTTAAATGATTTGTCTTGGTCGTTGTAAACTTCTCTTTGATATTCAATTTCCCCACGACTCATTTTCTCATAGTAAAGTCTTTCAGCTTGAGATTCTAAAAGTTCAGATTCTTTTCTGTTCTTATAGATATCTGCGCCAATCTTGAAAACTGTAGGTATGATGTTCCACCACATATTAATCTACTGCGCAAATGTTGATTTGACCAGTTCCATCTCCACCTTTAATATAAGCTATCTTCTCTCCTGATTTGAATGAAAAATAATTCACAGAATCTTGGGTTAGCATAACATCATTTTCAGTTGCAGTTGGATTACTTCCAAACTTAATATGAGCGTGTGTTCCTGATATTGATATTCTTACAATGCCTGAACCTGTTATAACCGCTGATGATTGTGCTGATGTAGCACCAATAGTATGTGTTTCTGAGAAATAGTCTGGGTCTATCTTGTTTATTACGTAAAATGCCATTTAAACTCCTAAAATTTACCTATTTAAACCGACAAATTACCCCTAAATTTTAACAAGTTAGGAAATTATAAGTCGTGTCTTATATTAAAGCCACAATGCCTTAAAATAAGCTATAAATCGTTTTAAATGATATTATCTACTTTTAGTTGAATCTATTAGTAGTTCTATGTAGTGTTTAGCCTTTTCCAAGTCTTGTACACCACCCTTCTCTTTAAACCTTAAAATGTACTTTATGATATTACCTTCACAAAATCCAATATTATTTTTAACTATAAACTCAACTGGTTGTATTTTGTATTTTTTATAGTGGCTTCCACCAACTTGTTTTTTATAAGACTTCATAGACTGTTCTTCCATTAGCTTTGTATGCTCTTAAATACATTTTACGATTATTACCTTTGTTGTAAGAGATATGAACCCAACCTGAATTAGTTTCTTCTGGTTTCCAAAATTCTAATATGCACTGGTCAAATTCTAAATGATTAACAACCCAGTCAGCAAGTTCTTTATTAGGCACTCCTAGAACTTCGCAATCAACAGCTTGACCAAGAGTATGTTGTGATGTTGTAGAACTTCCTATTGCTTTGCATAATTCAGGAGAACGATAACCAGAAGTTATTTTGATATCGCCAAATTTATTTATAATTGGTTCAATAACTTCGTAAATTAATGTTTGTAGATTAATTAAGATTTGGTCAGTTGGTGTATTATCTATTCCAAGTCTAGTTGCAGTTTCAGAAAATAGTAATTCTTTTAAACTAACTTGCCTATCCATTTGCCATCTCTATTTAAAACACAAGGTGCTAACTTTGGTTGTGAATCTATTATTAAACCAGTCCCTATTATAAATCTAGTTTTAAAATTCTTAGCATATTCAAAAGCTAAAGATTTTTGGTCTATTAAACAACCAACTTGCATACCCCAAAAAAGATTATCAGGATTAGCCCAGTATTCTATTTTAAACTTAGTATGAAAATGTCCCTGCACACAATTCATTCCATTTGTTTGTGATACTTTTAAAACATCAGCAGAACGACCATGAGTAAATAAACATCTTTGTTTGTTTGGCAGCGTTAAAGTTAAATCATCTACCCACTTCCATTTTTTAGTTCCTAAGAACTCTCCGTATTCTTTTAAATAGGCTCTTGGCATTCCATGTTTTAATGCTCGTCTATAAACCATTGATGAGTGGTTAGAATCTATTTCAATTAAGTCAGGGAATATTGATTCAAGTTCTTTTACATAATCTTTTGCTTTAACAAGTTCATGTCCAGCAGAAAATAAATCAGGGTTTGAATCGTGGAATGATAAAGCGTGATGGTCTAATAAGTCTCCAATAGACATTACAAAAGTAGGTTTGTATTCTTTCTTTAGTGCTTTTAGAAAATCAAAAGAATCTTGCCTATGATAAGGCAGGTGCAAATCTGAGATAACCAAAATCCTTCTTGTATCCATAACTACCTACTAGTTGTATTCGTTAAAACTTGCAATACTTACTTAGCAAGAAATATTGTTATCAAAGCCAAAGATAATGAACCAGTAGCTACAAGTATTGACCAATATAGGTTTTCTACCTTCTTTTCCAGTTTATATACTGATGAACTTAGTAATTTAACTTCTCGTTTAATTCCTGTTATATGTCCCCTTAGAGATATCAGTTCTTCGTTGTGAGTTCTTGCCATTGTCTTTTTCGCATTTGCAAGACTTTAGCAAGACACACCCACCAATCCAAAGTTTGTAAATGCACATTAAATTTTATGCACTAATATCAAACTATTGTGTTTTAATAAAGTTATTTTTTATAAAATTTTTCTACTGTGTCTGCGTAGTTCTTCCAAAAGCTTTTAGCATCTTCAAAAGCATCTGCATAGAATTTAGACCAATAGTTCTTAATGTCAGAATAGTTTAACATTGAGTTCTCCTTTGAGTAAAAGTTATTTTCTTCAGTCGTATATATCATTTAAGATATATGGTGCGTTGCAATAAAATTACAATACTATTTGATGTTTAAATGTTCTTTAATTGATTCAATAATGTGATTAGCATTTTGGTATCGCCACTCAAACCAGATACCTATAATTATTCCTAAGATAAACCAAATCATCTTGCAGTCGTAGGTATGCCTTTAGAACTTACAAAAGGATTTTCTGCAAAAGCCATATATATAATTGTATTGCCAGAACCATTACAAAATGAATTTGAATCTCTTATTTTTATACCATTACTTAAAAAATCAGCGAATGCTTGAGTATCATCAGCACCAGTAGAATTTGCTTGAAGATATGTATTTACTAAATTGTATGTATTTCTTTTACTATCCCACATTGACCAACCTGTACCAGAATTATTTGAATTTTTTATCATAATAAAAGAAGGCTTAAATCCTGTATAGACAAAAGTACCATCAGTAGAACCATTACCTGTGTAAGAACCCATCTTGCTAAATCCTTTTACATCAGCGAAAGCATAACCAATATAATTATTTCCAGTTGCATTTACATTACTTGCATTATTTACATCTCTTAAAGTAATAGTTGTTGAACTTACATTACTAAAATAACCACCACTTAAATAAGCACCACTTGCAGGATTGGCACTTGCATTTGTTGTATTTAACATCAAAGAAGCTTGATTTGGATTGTATAATCCTGTTGCACCAGCACCATAATGATAAGTAACCCAATTACCTGTACTACTTCTATTTTTAACAAAAACTAATCTAGGTTCAGATGAACAACCATGACCAACAGTAGTTATTGATGCACCTGTTCCTGTATAAGAAAATATACTAAATCCACTTGTTGTATTAGTTGATACTGTGCTTGTTATAGAACCTTGAGTATTTGATACTGGAGTTGTGCCAGAAGCAGACCAAGACCATGCAATATAATTTCCACCACCAGCACCAAATGGGTCAAAATCATTAAAATATAATCTAGGATAAGCACCACTTGTTCCATCAGCAACAGTTATTCCATCTGCGTTCCAAGAAGTTATCTCTCCATGAGATTTTGTATCTTCTGCATCTGTTATATTTGAACCACTCATTTTGTCTCCACCTCTTACTCTATCACAGATAGTAGGATTTAAACTTGAAGTACCTCTATGTTTAACCCACACCATGTCTGGTTGATGTCCAAAGCCATTAATTGTTCTTGGAGAGGTATCGTCAGCAACCCATAAAGTAGGTTGGAAATATTTACTAGGTTTATCTATATTTGAATATGCCATCTGTTATCCGAATGTTGCTAAGTTTTTAGTATTAAGTGCATA
>Ga0315909_10001730_pt1 | contig 29032 bp, 23 predicted proteins | sample LakEriMetagenome_11_FD_203527 | JGI IMG/M metagenome (GOLD analysis project Ga0315909, IMG submission 203527) | Freshwater fungal communities from buoy surface, Lake Erie, Ohio, United States - Buoy 2 MA125 | ecosystem: Environmental > Aquatic > Freshwater > Lake | place: USA: Lake Erie, Ohio... | reverse complement strand
GAGAACGGCTGGCCGAAGACGGTAAACAGCGTAGCCTTCAATCCGACGATCCAGGCCAGAATCATCAGCAAGCCAATACGCATGAACATGGCCCCGAACAGGCCGATTTTTCGGGCTGTTTCGCGCTGATGCGGCGGTAGTTTGTCGACTAGGATCGAGATGAAGATGATGTTGTCGATACCCAGAACCAGTTCGAGTGCCGTCAGCGTCAAAAAAGCCAGCCAGATTTGTGGGTCGGACAGCAACTCAAGCATAGGGGGTTCTCCGAAAAATGTTTCGACCAAATGAAGCGATGAAGTTTACCAGCGGGCTTTTCCCAGCAGCCATCTGCAGGCCCTCAAAAAACCAGAGATAATCGAATCATTAGTTCGCAAAACTGGAAAGGTCTTCTCAGTGAGCCTGAATTTTCGTCACCTGCATTACTTTTGGGTCGTCGCCAAAGAGGGCAGCATTACCCGCGCTGCCGAGCGCCTTGGTCTCGCTGTGCAAACGGTGAGCGCTCAGCTCTCGCATCTGGAGAAATCCGTCGGTAAATCTCTATTCAAACCCCAGGGACGGCGTCTTGTACTGACCGAGGCCGGAGATCTGGCGCTGCGTTACGCAGATCAGATTTTTCTCTTGGGTGAGCAACTTCAAGACGCGCTCAATACCAGTGATGTCGATCCTGTGATGCGTCTGACCGTCGGTATCTCCGATTCCCTACCCAAGCTGATCGCCTCACGGCTGCTCGAAGCAACCCTTACATTGCCCCAACGGGTCAGGCTGATTTGTTATGAGGAGCAGTTTGAGTCACTGCTCGGCAAGCTGGCGGTACACAAACTGGATGTAATGTTGACTGACAGGCCCGTGCCACCGGGGTCATCCCTTCGTGTATTTAGTCACTTGCTCGTCGAGACCGAGACCAGTTTGTTTGGCATACCAGCCCTGGCAGAGAAATACTTGCCTGGATTTCCCGGCAGTCTGAGCGGGGCTCCCTTGCTTCTGCCAACGCGCAACAATGCGATTCGAGCTCGTATCGATTACTGGCTTGAAAATCATGACTTACACCCGGACCTGATCGGCGAGTTCGATGACAATGCTTTGTTACACACGTTCGGACGTGCGGGTCGCGGATTGTTCCCGGCGCCGTCTGTGCTTGCTGATGATGTGCTCAAACAGTTTGGTGCAGTACCTGTCGGCCCCATGTCCGAAGTGACGGAGCAGATTTATGCGATCTCCAATGAGAGAAAAATCAAACACCCTGCAATAGAAGCCATTCTGAAGGCAATGCACCAGGATGTCTTATGAGACGTCCAGCATGATGTAAAAAAGGCCGACACGGTTCGACGCTTGAGGCACAAGATTCTGAAAACGAGCTGTCATGCTCCCGTCGCGCGTGTGCGATGCGGCGTTTGTAATACACGAGGACTTCACCAATCAGGGCACTATTTGGCGCTGAGCAGATGGCCGTCAAAACAAAATCGCCCGCATATGCGGGCCAATTTTTTGAGTACGCGCCGAGTCAAATTATTTTTTTTTCAACTCAACTTCAAATTGTGCGAACCACGCTGAAATGTTGTCGATATCCTCATCGGATAGCGGCTTGGCGATCACGTTCATCACTTCATTGTGCCGCTTACCATCGCGGAATTGTTTCAATTGGCTCGAAAGATAAATTTCCGGCTGACCCGCTAGCGATGGGGTGCCGGGCATTCTCGAGAGGCCATTTTCTCCGTGACACATAAGACAGCTTTGAGCGGCTTTTTCGCCAGCTTTGATGTCAGCGGAGGCGGGCAGGCAACCGCAGGCCAAGGTCAGAAGCGTAGTAAGTAGTGCGGCTGATTTCATGATTTGAATCTGGATGAGTTAAGTGATGAAGATGATGCGATAAAACAGGGATGCGCTGATCAAATAAAAACAGGAATTTTCTCGGCACGTGTGATGGCATCAAGCGCCTGATTTTGCTGGCCCCCACGTCGCACAGCTGCGCTGGCTCGCGATAAAACAGCGATTAATCAGCGCCTGCTCAAAACAAAATCGCCTGCCACGTCAAGACGGGACAGGCGATTTGCATTACAGCGACCAAGCTGTTGGCCTGGTCGCGTTCAGGTACCTCTTAGTTCGCCGAGTAGGTGATGCGGTAGATTGCACCAGCGTAGTCGTCGGACACGAGGATAGAGCCGTCAGGCATGTTGGCAACGTCGACCGGACGACCAATGGCACGATTGGTTGTCTTGTCCAGGAAGCCTTCAGCGAAAATTTCCGCCTTGCCTGCAGTACCGTCTTCTTTCAGAGGAACGAAGTTGATCAGGTAGCCGCTAGGCTCGGTACGGTTCCAAGAACCGTGCGATGCCACAAAAATGCCACCCTGATACTTCTTCGGGAAAGACTTGCCAGTGTAGAAGGACATGCCCAGCTGAGCCTGGTGTGCAGGGAACTCAACTTGTGGGAACACCGCATTGGCTGGCTCAACCATGTCTTTCAGTTCAGGCGCTGCAGGCGAGCCTGCAACTTTGTACTTGCCGTTCCAGTAAGGGAAGCCGAAGTGCTGGCCAGCCTTGGTGATACGGTTCAGTTCGCCTGGAGGAACATCGTCACCCAAGCCATCCACCTGGTTGTCCGTTGTCCAGATGGTCTTGTCTTTCGGGTTGATGTCGATACCAGCCGGGTTACGCATGCCCATTGCATACACTTCCTTGCCGGAGCCATCGAACGGGTTCAGACGGATAACGCCACCAATACCGACCTTGTTGTACAGGTCGATCTTGTCTTTTGGCTGAACGTTGTATGGCTGACCCAGGGTCACATACAGTTTGCCGTCATCAGCAACGCGGCATACGCGGCCAGTGTGGTTGTATGACTGCTCTTCAACAGGAATCAGGCCGCCTTCTTTGACAGCGGTGATTACTGCAACGTCCGGACCTTCGTAGAAGTACTCGGCCGCTGGGAAGTTCAGAACGCGGTTCGACTCAACGACGATCAGGAAGCCGTCTTTGGTCCAGCAAACGCCGTTCGGGTTCTTGAACTTGATCGAAGGAGCGAATGGCTTGACTTCGTCAGCGGTCATGTCACCGTTACGGTCGGTAACAGCCCAGACCGTGGTCTTGCGTGTGCCGACGAACAGCATGTTGGTCGAAGGAGCAACCGCCATGTAACGCGCGTCAGGAACCACCGCGTACAGTTCGATCTTGAAGCCTTCGGGCAGCTTGATCTTCTTGAGGTTCGCCTTGAGCTGATCAACATTCTTGCCGCTCTGGGGAACGGTTGGGATGTCGATTGCCGTGTCGGTGTTTTTCATTGCCGAGATCTTTTCCAGATTCTCGTCGCCAGCAAAGCTGGATGCGGAGAACGCAACGAGCATCGCCGATGCCAGAACGCTCTTTACAAATACGTTGGATGTAGCCAAGTTTAATCTCCGATTGGTTTTCTGTTGACTGGTTAAGGAACCGCGTGACCCAAACAAAACTTTCATTTATGTTTTAACAACAAATATTTGAAAGATTCGCGTTGCTGCCTATTGGGGCTCTGGAATATAAAGTTCGCGTCGACGAGGCCACAAGTGAATTTTTTTCATCAATGGCCTCAGTACGCCAAATTTGTGCTTGAAGTCTCAACAATGTCTCAAAGCTCTCGTAATTTTGACAAAAAACCTTCTCATGAATTAAGTGTGCGGGATATTGAATCACACCGGGAAATATGTTCAACGAATCACGACGCCCCAGGGCATTTCACCGACGCTCACTTCGCCTGATGCGGTCAGCTGCTCCGTATCGATCACCGTTACCGAGTTTGAACGACCATTGGCAACGTACAGCTTTTTTCCATCGGGTGTGATGGCCATATTCCATGGACGTCTCCCGACGGGGATGGTCGCAAGCACAGTGTTGTCAGAAGTATCGATAGCCGACACCGTGCCGTCCTTGCCGTTAGAGATGTAAACGCGCTTGCCATCCGGCGCCATAGTGACGCCGTTACAGAAAATGCCTGTTTTGATTTCCTTGATGACCTTGCGACGGGCCACATCAATCACGTACACGGTACTGGCAATCTCCGAGGCTACATACGCAACTTTGCCATCAGGACGAAAAGCAATACCACGCGGGCGATCACCCACCTTCACCGATCCGACCTGCTTGCGCTTGCGCACATCGATAACGTCAATCGTATCCGCCTCTTCGGCTGAAACAAACATCAGCTTGCTGTCGGGACTGAACACGGCATGCTCAGGATTTTTCCCCTTGGTCTTGACGGCGAACATTTTGCGACCTGTGGCCGTCGAAATGAAATTCACCGAATTACTGATCTCCGAGGCGGCCGCAACCCACTTACCGTCAGGAGAGATCGACACGCCCTCCGGGGATTCGCCCAAATCAATGGTGCCAGACACCGAACGCTCTTCCAGATTGATTTTGACCAGCACATTATTGGGCTGGTCACTCACGTACAGCGTTTTGCCATCAATAGAAACGGCCATACCGCGGGGCTTGTCCCCGGCTTTAATTTCGGTAACTACCGTATCGCTCTCTGTATCGATCACCGACAACGTTCCCGACTTCTCGTTAGGAACGTAGGCAAAAGGTGCTGCCAACACGGCAGCGGGTAGGTGCAACACAGCAACTACGAAGGCCGACGCGGAAAATAAAGAAAGATTTTTTTTGAATTGCATGGATATGCGCCTCTGTTCAGTAAATTCAGATAAATGCCGGATTCCTGGAGACATCAAGCAAGCTCACCTTTCCGGTGAGACAGCCCAGCCGTGCAACGCTGGAACCCAGAAATCCAAGCGTTTGCCACCATATCTCGGCAGCAATAAGTTCAGGGTTTTTCACTCGACGGGTCACCGAAGGACGAAAACAGCATGCAAAGGATAACCCATGGCGCTCGTTCAAGTCGCCTCAAACCGTCGCCAAAAAGAATTTCTAAATTCGGTTACGATGGCACGCCTATTAAGGCGCGGCATTGCAGTCAAGTTCGACCTTGGCGCGCACGCCGCCCGTCCGATTATTTTTTGAAAGATTTTCATGTCCGAACATTTCACCGAACATGACTGGCGCCGCTTTCTCACCAGCATAGGAGAGGATCCCGACCGGCCGGGCCTGCGGGAAACCCCGGCGCGCGTAGCAAAGGCCTGGATGGCCTGGACATCAGGCTACCACCAAGAACCGGCTGATGTACTCAAAACATTCGAAGATGGTGCAGAGGAGTACAACGAGCTCATCGTCGTGCGTAATATTCCTGTTTACAGCCATTGTGAGCATCACCTAGCCCCGTTTTTTGGCAAGGCGACCGTGGGTTACATGCCGAGTGGCAAAATTGTCGGCCTTTCCAAGCTGACGCGTCTGGTCGAATGCTTTTCACGCCGGCTGCAGGTGCAAGAGCGTATGACCATACAGATTGCCAATGCCCTAATGGAAACCCTGGAACCCAAGGCAGTGGGTGTCGTCGTGCGCTGCCGTCATCTGTGCATGGAAAGTCGGGGAATACGCACGGCAGGTGAGGAAACCGTGACTTCGGCAATGCTAGGTGAGTTACAACCAAACCTTGCCATGCGGACAGAATTCCTGGATCTGGCACGCGAGGATTTTGGCCGCTGGTAAATTTTTTTGTTGTTTGCTGCAGGTGTGCTCGTTTAGTTTTTCTTTTTAGCGAGCGATTTTTTTACGGGAGCCAGCATGGTTCCGCGGCAGCTGGCCGCCCCGCAGCGGCAGGCGTAAGCTTCTTTGAGCGCCCTGGTCATTTTTTCTTCAATTACTAGCCCGTAATCGTAGAACAGTTCCTCGCCGCGAGATATATCACGCAGTGCGTGAATATAGACCCGCCCTTTCTCTTCCTGTGCTTCGCAATTGGGCTCGCATGCGTGGTTGATCCAGCGCGCATCATTACCCTGGTCGCCGCCATCGATCAGTCGGCCACTCTCTAGGCTGAAGAAAAACGTGTGATGGGGATTTTCCGGGTCCAATCCAAAACGTTTCTCGGCCTGCGCTTCAGTGATGCGCTTGCCCGCGTATTCAATGATGCGGGCACCAGCCGGGATTTTGCGATTTGCAAATACGCCGTTCCCATGAACTACCGAGTGCCTAACTCGTATGTGCGTATCCGCAAGCAGGGATTGAGAGGGTAAAGAAGGGCTACCAGATTTCATAGGGTGTGGTGGGAACCTCGGTGAGTGTCGGTGGGCATTTCGCGCCGTCAAAAACGAAGACAAGCATCGTTGTTAGAAAGAGGCACGATGATAGCGTGCGGGGGCCCAGTCACACAAGGAATGCGTTCGTGTCGGCAAGTGCAGCAATTAAGCAGCGGTTCGTTTTACCTCGCAGCCGGTAATTTTTCCACTCGCTCAGTTCCTGAATGGGTATGTACGCCGGGATGTATCGATGGCATGTAGTTTGCACCGCAGTGCAGGCTTCTTCCATCAATGTTAAGGAGAAATCCATGCTCATGCATCCAACGAAGTCAGGTATCCGCGGAATTTTCTTGGGACTGGTCAGTGCCATTTTTTTGATGAATCCGTTTACTGTTCAGGCTGTGGAAAAAGAAAATAAGCCTCCTGTATCCCGAAGCAAGACGACCCCAGCCGACACCGCGCAGACCCAATTGAATCAGTTGGATGAGCGCATGCTCGAGCAGCTCGCCCAAATATAGCTTGCTGAAATCTCCCTCGGCCAGTTAGCGAAGGAGAGAGCGCAGAGCAGCGATGTCAAAAGCCTTGCAAAAAAAATGACGGATGACCACATGAAAGCGCAGGATGAGCTCAAAGAACTTGCCAAGTCCAAAGGCGTAATTTTGCCTGCTGCGGTAGATCGTCAGCAGCAGTCCGTCGAGAAAAAATTGACAGCACTCTCTGGAGAAAAATTCGATCATCAGTACATGAAACATGAGAGCACCCGAGCGCTCAGGGATACACACCGACTCCTTGAGCGCATCAACAGCAAAGCAGAAGATACTGATTTGAAGAGCTATGCGAGCAAAATCATTGCGACAGTAGAAACTCATCAGCAACAGGCCAATATCACCCTCAAAAATCTCAGACCGACCAGCGAGGGTAAAAGTGGTGTGGGTAAATCTGAATCATCAGGATCGCCCGCATCCTCAGGGGCATCCGGTGAATCTGGATCTGGCAGTGGGATTGGTAAGCCCGAAGGTGCATATGATTCAGGTGTCCCGGGTGGCGCCTCCGGCGGAGCTCGGCCACCTCGTCCGTAAGCATCGCTCAGGTCGGGGCAGGAAGCTTTGGGTACAATAGCGGGCTCTTGGCTGCACGGCGACAGGTTTGTATCGCCGGCCCTGCCCACTCTTTACCGGGCCTGCCTTCATGTTGCGACTCACCGACGTACACCTTCCGCTTGATCACCCCGAGCACGCATTGAAAGAGGCGGTGCTCGCCAGACTCGGTATCACTGCCGAGCACTTGCGGGGTCTGCGTATTTTTCGCCGCGCCTTTGATGCACGAAAAAAATCGGCGATACAGCTGGTGTACACCGTCGATGTCGAGGTCGATGATGAGCCTGCGATGCTGGCCCGTCGCTTGCCCAAGCTGGGGCCAACGCCCGACCTGAATTACCAATTCGCTGCGCGGGCGCCCCTCCGAAAAGGCTTGCGTCCGGTGGTGATTGGATTCGGCCCTTGCGGTTTGTTTGCTGCACTCATTCTTGCGCAATCAGGATTCCGCCCCATTATCATCGAACGCGGGAAGCCCGTGCGTGAGCGAACCAAAGATACCTTTGGTTTGTGGCGCAAGCGAGAGCTGCATCCTGAATCCAACGTCCAATTCGGCGAAGGCGGTGCCGGCACTTTTTCTGACGGTAAATTATGGACCCAGGTCAGCGATCCCCGGCACTACGGGCGCAAAGTACTAGAGGAATTCGTCAAGGCCGACGCGCCTCCTGAGATCCTTTACGTCAGCAAGCCGCACATTGGCACTTTCCGTTTGGTCAAAATGATCGAGCAGATGCGCGCCAGCATTGTTGCGCTGGGGGGTGAATTTCGGTTTGAGCAGAAGCTTGATGGTCTCGAGATTGTGAATGGCGAAGTGCGCGGCTTGCATTTGTCGACCGGCGAACAGATCGAGGCAGATCACGTCGTGCTTGCTATCGGTCATAGCGCGCGTGATACTTTCCAGATGGTGCATGAGGCGGGTGTTTATATCGAAGCAAAGCCTTTCTCGATAGGCTTTCGAATTGAACATCCGCAGTCATTGATTGATCGGGCCCGTTTCGGCGTGAATGCCGGGAACCCCATTCTGGGCGCCGCCGATTACAAGCTTGTTCATCATGCGAGTAACGGACGTTCAGTCTACAGCTTTTGCATGTGCCCCGGAGGTACCGTGATCGCTGCAGCGTCTGAGCCAGGCCGAGTGGTCACCAATGGCATGAGTCAGTACTCGCGCAATGAGCGCAATGCGAATGCCGGTATCGTCGTGGGCATTACTCCGACCGACTACCCGGGCGGTCCACTCGCGGGGATTGATTTTCAAAGGGAAATCGAGTCACGCGCTTTTGAATTGGGTGGCGCAGACTACGATGCGCCTGGCCAGCTGGTGGGTGATTTCATCGCGGCACGCCCGTCGACGACTTGGGGCTCTGTGATGCCTTCGTACCAGCCCGGTGTCAAACTGGGCAGCCTCGATCCGGTACTGCCGGCCTACGCGATTGAGGCTATCCGTGAAGCTTTGCCCGCTTTTGACAAACAGATTCGCGGCTTTGCGATGCATGACGCGGTACTCACCGGGGTCGAGACGCGTACGTCATCGCCCGTGCGCATACGCAGAGGCGAGAATTTTCAGAGCATCAACACCGTGGGGCTTTATCCGGCAGGTGAGGGCGCAGGTTATGCCGGCGGAATCATGTCGGCTGCTATCGATGGTATTCGTGTGGCCGAAGCAGTAGCACTGTCGATTTGCGCACGTCATCAATGACATGGGCCGCTTGACGCGGCCCATGCAGAAATCGTCATGACGGTGACGGTTTCTCAATGCTTTTTAGAACGTGCAGGCTTTTCAGCCGCAGGCACGAAGTGCTTGGTTGCTTCGTTCATGCTGTCTTCCAGCGTTTCCGCTGCGTGTTTGCCGACTTTGACAAATTGTTCATACGCGGCGTTGGCGTTCGCTACGCTGGCCTTGAGCATGGAGACGGCGTTCTCGGTGCCGGCAGGTGCTGCTTTCGACAAATCATCGATCAGCTTGTTTACCTGACGCGAAGTTTCGCTGATGCGAGCTTCGGTGACTTTCGTGAACTCAGCTTGCGCGCGCGATGCGATGCTGGCGACATGACGGCTGTAGGCCAGCACTTTTTCAGCGTTCGGTTGGGCTTGCGAGGATGTCAGGGCAATTATCTCCTGCGGGTCTTTTGCAGAAAGAATTTGTTGCGCGGCAGCAGAGCTGTGCTCCAGCGAAGCCTTCGCGGTGGCGATGTTGAGCTCTACCAGCTCAGCCATGCTGTGCAGCGTTTTGTTTGCGAAATCATTCATTGCAGCAATTTGTGCGTCGATGGATGCTTTTGTGGCATTGGAAAACTGATCAGCGGTCGAAAACACAGCATTTCTCCTTGTTGTTGGGGTAAATTTAAATCGACGCTCAACTTTGTGCGCCGCAACAAGCCGGATTTTACGACCTTTCCATTGGCTGTCAAGTATTTTTTGTGCGGTACAGCAAAGATAATCCCGATCGACCCTCGGGATTATCATTTCGAAAATATCCCCCCCAAAAAAGTGAGTGTTTGGCTGGTTTTGCCCGAGGATTGGCAGGCAGACTCCTATAATCCCTGACCTGTCTAAGACTGCGACCCAGAATGAATACCGCTCACTATGCCCAGTGGCCTGCCGGACTGCCCCATGAGCTCAACCCGCCAGAAACCAGTGTTTATGTAAACCTCGACATCTCTGCACGTCGATATCCGAACAAAGCCGCGCTGATTTTTTATGGCCGTGAGCTTAGCTACCGTGAGCTACAAGAAGAGGTCGATGCGCTGGCAGGCTATCTGCAGCAGGTGTGTGGCATTACCCGAGGCGATCGAGTGCTTTTGCATATGCAGAATTGCCCGCAGTTCGTCATCGGGTTTTACGCCATCCTGCGCGCAGATGCCGTGGTGGTGCCGGTGAACCCCATGCTGCTGACCGATGAGTTGCGACACACGGTTGAGGATAGTGGTGCGCGAGTCGTGTTGTCTGCACAGGAATTGCTGCTGCAACTTGAGCCGTTGCGAACGGAGGGCTTGATTCAGCACGCGATTATTGCGCGCTATGCCGACTATATTGGCGACAGTGAGGATCCTATGCCTGACTGGGTAAGAGACGCTCACTCGCCGGGGACCGATTCGACGTTCATGCAATGGGATCAGGCGGTCGCAGCAGCGAAGCCGCCAGCCCCGCACCAGGCGGGACCCGATGATCTGGCATGCATGCCCTACACCTCAGGTACCACTGGTCGACCAAAAGGCTGCATGCACACGCATCGCAACATGATGTTTCCAGTCGTTAGTGCCGCGCTCTGGTCGGGTGGATCGCCCGACCATAATGTACTTGCCTGTCTGCCGATGTTCCATGTGACAGGTATGCAGATCAGCATGAATACCGCCATTTACACCAGCGCGACCCTGATCATCATGCCGCGATGGGATCGAGATCTTGCCGGACGCTGGATTACGCGCTATCGGATCACCAGCTGGACCAGCATCCCGACGATGATGATCGATTTCCTCTCCAACCCCCGACTTGAGGAATATGACATCAGCAGCCTCAAGCGCGTCTCGGGTGGTGGCGCAGCGATGCCTGCCGCTATCGCGCAAAAATTACTTGATCTCACGGGCCTGCGCTACATGGAAGGCTATGGTTTGTCGGAAACTATCGCTACCACGCATTCCAATCCTATCCAGAATCTGAAGCAGCAATGTCTGGGCATACCGATTTTCTCGGTAGATTCTCGCGTGATTGATCCTGAAACGCATGCGACATTGCCACCGAATGAGGTGGGTGAAATCATCATGCACGGGCCGCAGATTTTTCAAGGCTACTGGGGAGATGAAGAGAAAACCCGCGACGCCTTCATTGAGATCGATGGTAAATCTTTTTTCCGTTCGGGCGATTTGGGCTATGTTGACGATGAAGGGTTTTTCTTTTTTACGGATCGCCTCAAACGCATGATCAATGCCAGTGGTTACAAAGTCTGGCCCGCTGAAGTGGAGGCCATGATGTACCGTCATCCGGCTATCCGCGAATGCTGCATCATCGCAGCCAAGGACGATTATCGCGGTGAGACGGTCAAGGCCGTCGTCGCCTTGAAAGACGGCGAGAGCCTGACAGCGGAGACTCTCATACAGTGGGCGCGCGAGCAGATGGCTGCGTACAAGGTACCGCGTCTCGTCGCATTTGTTGATGCATTGCCCAAGTCCGCGACGGGCAAAGTCATGTGGCGTCAATTACAGGAAGCCGAGCAGCACCAATGAGTATCGTGTTGTGCACGCTGAATGCGCGCTACTCTCATACCTCGCTTGGGCTGCGCTATCTGCTCGCCAACATGGGCGACCTGCAGCCGCAAACACAGATACAGGAATTCGTCATTGGCGTACGTGCCGCCGATGTCGTGGAAAAGCTGCTCGCGCTACAACCGCGTCTGATCGGTTTTGGTGTCTATATCTGGAATGTCGAAGAGCTCACGCACATCGTGGCGCTGTTGAAGCGCGTCGCCCCGGAGATCACTATTGTGCTGGGCGGCCCTGAGGTCTCGCACGAAACAACTGAGCAGCGCATCATTGCAATGGCGGATTACGTAGTGACCGGTTGGGGTGACACGACCTTCCCCCGACTGTGCTCAGACATCCTGAATGGCCCAAAGCCCCTGATGAAAATTCACGCGGGCGAGCAGCCCGCCATGGATCAGATCGCTTTTCCCTATGCGTATTACAGCACCGAAGATATTGCACAGCGCACTGTGTATGTGGAAGCTTCCCGAGGTTGTCCGTTCAAATGCGAGTTTTGTTTGTCTGCACTCGACAAGACGGCGTGGCCATTCCCGCTGGACGATCTGTTGAGCGAGCTCGACACGCTGTATGCGCGAGGCGCAAGAGTATTCAAATTTGTAGATCGCACTTTCAATCTGAATATCAATAACAGCCTTCGTATTCTGCAATTCTTCCTTGATAAGCTCAATGGGTTTCCGGATGATCCTGTATTTGCGCATTTTGAACTGGTGCCGGATCACTTGCCGGATGCGCTGAAAAACAGCCTGCAAAAATTCCCGCCTGGCGCCTTGCAATTTGAAATCGGTATCCAAAGCTTCAACCCAGAGGTCCAGGCCCGTATCAGCCGCAAGCAAAACAACGAAAAAGCGATGGCTAATTTGCGTTGGCTGCGCGAGGAAACCCACGCCCATTTGCATGTCGATCTGATCGCAGGATTGCCCGGCGAGGATGTCGACAGCTTTGCGCGCGGATTCGATCAGCTGGCCGCTTTGCAGCCGCATGAAATTCAGTTCGGCATACTCAAACGCCTGCGTGGTACGCCCATCATCCGGCATACGCAAGCCTATGGGATGGTGTTCGATCCGTTGCCGCCGTATCAGATTCTTGCGAATGATTGTATGGATTTCAATACGATGCAAAGACTGGTGCGATTTGCCCGCTATTGGGATCTGGTAGCGAACTCGGGTCGTTTTTCTGAGCATTTGCCCGAGATTTTGGGCGATGCACCTTTCGCCCGTTTTCTTGCGCTGTCGGACTGGCTGTATGCGAACACCGATGCGACGCATCGCATCTCGCCCGAGAGACTTGGCCGTTTGTTAGGAATCTGGCTTGCGGCACAGTCCGTGGACTCCGCTGAAGATCAGGAAGGTCAGGGAGCGCGGACGCCAGAGACAGCGAGCGATGAGAAGCTTTCATCTGCCAGTGAGAAAAGCAAAATGTCAGCGACGCGCCGACAACAGCGCCATCAGGCAGCGTTGCCTTCGGCGGTTGCGCGCCAGGCCTCGATCAGTGATCGTGCGTCCTCGCTCAGCGAGGACAATGGACGCGTGCGCGCGCGATCGAAAATCATCAGCGCATAAGCATCCGCGAGCGCATTCACTTCAGGCGACAGTGCGCGCTCCTCGCCCGAGGCGGGTCGCATTCTCCGCCAGTAATTGATCGCGGATTCCAGTTCAGTCAGTGTCAAGTCCATCGCGCTATTGTACCGTTGTAGCGTTGATCACTCCGCATCAGTCCCGGCGGCCAAGGCCGCCGGCAACCGAATCAGTCAAGCCCCAGTTCCTTGCTCAGCAAATCCGCACCGGCGGCCAGTGCGCGCAGCTTGGCGGTTGCGACTTCCCGTGGCATGGTGACCAGACCACAATTCGTGCAACCCTGTATGTGCTCCACATCGGCGTACTGCATCGCCTTGCGCAGTACATTCGCGACTGCCTCGGGTGTCTCAATCTGATGGGTGCCAACGTCGATAGCGCCCACCAGCACGTCTTTACCTCTGAGCATCTCTATAAATTCCATGGGCACACGCGAGTTTTGGCATTCCAGACTCACCTGATCAATGTGACTCTTGGCCAGTAACGGGAAGACATGCTCATACTGCCGCCACTCTTCACCCAGGCCTTGTTTCCATTTGATATTTGCTTCAATGCCATAGCCGTAGCAAATATGCACGGCTGATTTGCACGACAGGTCCTGGGCCGCACGTTCCAGTGTTTTGACACCCCAGTCGCGCACTTCATCAAAAAATACATTGAATGCTGGCTCATCAAACTGCACCACATCAACACCCACAGCTGCGAGTTCTTTTGCTTCTTCATTCAGGATCTCGGCAAAGGCCCAGGCCAGCTTCTCACGGCTTTTGTAGTAATCGTCGTAAAGCGTGTCGATCATTGTCATCGGGCCGGGCAGTGTAAATTTGATAGGCCCCTGCGTGAGCGCGCGCAAGCGCTTGGCATCCTCCACGAAGACTGAGCGAGTGCGAGTGACTTTATCAACAACGACGGGCACTTCGGCGTCGTAACGGTTGCGTATGCGCACGGTTTTGCGGTTGACGAAATCGACGCCACCCAAATGGTCGATGAAGGTCGTCACGAAATGCTGACGCGTCTGCTCCCCATCACCAATCACGGTAATGCCCGAGCGCAGTTGATCATCCACGGCCAGTCGCATCGCATCGGTCTTTGCCTGTGCCAGTGCTTCTCCCTGCAATTGCCAGGGTGCCCAGAGTTTTTCGGGTTCAGCCAACCACGCTGGTTTGGGCAGGCTGCCGGAAATAGCCGTTTTGATGCGCTTTGACATGAGGTCTCCCGAGATGGCGTCTTGTTATGTGTGGGACTGCAATGAGCCGGCTATTATGCCGCAGTCGGTTGTCAGCAGGACGTCGGGCTCAGGACAGCGGGGTGATTTCAGCGCCTGCCGATGAACGCTTCCAATCGTTGTACGCCAAGTGACAGGCGCTCAATGGCGCTCGCAAAACACCATCGGATAGCACCCTCGCCCTCTGGACCAAATGCACTTCCAGGGGCAAGACCCAGTCCTGCTTCGCTCACCAGTCGCTTGCACAATGCGAGTGAATCTGTTTCGCCTTCGATGCGGAAGAATAGATACATCGCACCCGCGGGGCGAGGAGCAACGATGCCTGCGTCACGGAAAACAGGCCTTGATAGCTGCTCATAGAGATAGTTGCGTGCTTCGGTGTAGCGAGCGATGGAATGCGCGACAATATCCTCACCGCGCTCGACGGCGACGATACCTGCTTTTTGCACAAAGCCTGGCGCACATGAGGTGTTGTATTCAATCAGTTTGCCCAGATCAGCCATCAGCGAGCTGGGTACTTGCATCCAGCCCAATCGCCAACCTGTCATCAGCCATGACTTTGAAAAGCTGTTGGTCGAGACCACGCGCTCATTGGTATCAGCAATGTCAAGAAACGAAGGCGCACAGGTGCGCGTGCCGGCCGGGGCATCATAGACCAGTCGCTCATACACATCGTCTGCCAGTAACCAGATACCGTGTTTGCGGCAGTGATCAAGAACAATTTGCTGCTGCGATCTCGGCATGGTCCAGCCAGTGGGATTATTGGGCGAGTTGATCAGCAGCGCTTTTGTATCTGGCGTCAGTGCATCCAGCAGCTGATCAAGATCGAGTTCCCAGAGAGGATCGGTGCGCTGTGTCGACAATTGCAAGGGTATGGAAATAACCTCGGCGCCCAAAATCTTCGGTATCTCGATCAGATTGGGCCACAGGGGTGTGACGATCACAACCCGGTCGCCAGGATTGAGCAAAAGCTGCGCCACGAGCATCAGTGCAGAGACACCGGACGAGGTGACAGCGATATGCTCTGCAGTGACTGGCTGATGCAGTTCTGAGGCGTAGTGAGCGAGTGCCTCGCGTAGTGCCGGTATGCCGAGATTGTGTGTGTAAAACGTGTCACCCGTATCCAGCGCTGACTTGGCCGCTTCGCGAATGAAATCAGGTGTCACCTCATCGGGCTCGCCAAACCAGAACGGCAGTACATCCGTACGACCCATGCCTGCATTGGCCACTTCGCGTATACGCGATGCGACCAGCGATTGCACTGCAGGGCGAGAAAGGATGTCGTGTGTCTTCATCGCATCACATACAAAGTAACAAACGGTTGGCGAGATCGAGCATGAATGCGGGTCGAAGATAAGCAGAAAAAATCAGAGCGATCAGAGCACTACTCAGCAAGAGCAGCATAACCCGAGTCCAGCGTGATCGCATCATGCCGTTACCGCTTGTGCGCGCACGATTGCGCCTTCTCTGATCGGCAGATTCACCAGTCCGGCAAACACACCCAGCACAATCGTGATCATCCAAACGGTGTTGTAGTTGCCGTCTATCGTGTACAGGTAACCACCCAGCCACACGCCAAGAAAGCTGCCGATCTGATGAGAGAGGAACACGAACCCCGACAGCATGGACAGATAACGCATGCCAAAAATACTGGCGATGACGCCATTGGTCAGCGGCACCGTCGACAGCCACAGGAAACCCATCGCGGAAGCGAACACATACACAGACGTCGGAGAGAGCGGCGCAAGCAGGAAGAGTGTAATGAATGCGGCCCGCGCAAAATAAATACCCGACAAAAGATAGCGCTTAGGCAGTACATCACCCAGCTTGCCGGCATAGAAAGAGCCAAAAATATTAAATAGCCCGATGAGCGCAAGCGCCATTACGGCCACCATAGGATCATCAATCCCCTTGTCGCGCAAGTACGCGGGCAGATGCATGCCGATGAACACCACCTGAAAGCCGCACACGAAATAGCCACACACCAGCAGCTGAAACGGCCGATAAGAAAACGCTTCGCGCATTGCTTCCAGAATGCTTTGCTGTTGCATTGATACTGGCGCCGGTGCTGCCGGCTCGCGTAACAGCCAGGCCAGCGGGATCATGGTCAGAACGATGAGCGCGGCCAGCATGAATAGCGCCTGTTGCCAATCGGTCGCCGCAATCATCTGCTGCTCCACCGGCACCATCGAAAACTGGCCGAACGAGCCTGCTGCACCCAGTATCCCGAAGGCCCATGAGCGTTTGGCTGGCGATGCCGCGCGCCCCACGATACCCGACAGGGCGCCGAAAGCGGTACAGGACAGTGCGCCACCCATCAGCACTCCGGAGCCGATAACGAAGAGGCCGGGCTGATCGATCAATGCCATCCACAGCAGACCGGCCATGTAAAAGAGCGCGCCAGCAATGACCACGCGTGCAGCGCCCAGTCGGTCAGCAGCAATGCCCGCAAGCGGACCGAAGACGCCCCACATCAGATTCTGAGCCGCCATCGCGAGCGAAAAAGTTTCGCGCGTCCAGCCATGCTGCAGGGACATCGGCTGCAGCCAGAAACCAAAGCCGTGTCGAACACCCATGGCCAGCGACACAATGACGCCGCTGGCAATCAGTACAGTAGAGAGTTTCGGCGCTGCGGAGGCTTTGAACATATCGGACAGCGAAGCAGAAGCGGTCCGAGAGTGTAACGCATGCAGCAAGCGCCTAAGTGGTCACACACCCTGCATGTACCAGCGCGCACAGACATGCAGGATGGGTCTGCATTTACTGACCCGTGCCGGAGCCGGTAGCGGGTGCCGGTGTTGTGCTGGGTGCTGGGCTCGTGGTACCGGGCATTTCGGACCCAGTACCACCCATGCCACCCATGCCCGAGCCTGAGGGCGCACCGGAGGAAGATCCGCCACCCGTTGAGCTGCCGCTGCCAGAATCGGAAGGCATTGTGCTTGTAGCGCCGCCTGAGGTGCCCGAGCTGCTGTTCGTGCCCGATCCCGAGCTTTTCTCTTTTGCTTCACCTGAACTGCCGCCCGTTGTTCCTGCACACGCGCTCAGTAGCACGGCGCAAGCCAGGGGTATCATCCACTTGGTCATAAATCACTCCCGCAAAGATAAGAAGGCAGTACGTATAACGACGACGTACTGGAAGACTGCATGAACATGCAGTCAGTAGAAGCGAGATTGATCGTGAAAGTTCGGGATAGCGCTGGCAGCATTGAGTTCACGCAAGGCGATTACCCTCGAGTGATACTGATCAGACAGACCGATTGAATTTACAGCGCGTGTTCAGGCCGCTTTTTTAGCGCTGGATTTTTTGGCGACGGCTTTTTTTGCAACCGCCTTTTTCGCAACGACTTTTTTAGCGACGGCTTTTTTTGCGGCCACTTTTTTGGGTGCAGCTTTCACCGGCGTTTTTGCAGCCGTTTTTTTCGCGACCTTTTTTGCCGGCGTCGATGTGGCTTCGTTGTCGCCGTCTTCAGCGCCGGCCTCTTTCGCACCGGCTTTCCCCTTGCGCGGCTCGAATTCAAAACTCACCTTGCCATCCTTGCCTTTGGCCAGATAGGCCTTGAAAGGGCGGCGCGTGCGTTGTGAAACAAAACCGGGCAGCAGATCTGTGCGTCCTTCATTCAGCAGCTTGACCATCTGCTCCGGCAGAATTTCCTGCTGCAAGATAATTCGGCCACTACGGAAGTCGCAAGCTTTGGGTTTGGCCAGTGCTTTTTCACAGAAATAAGCGAGGCCCACCTCATACACGCCGCTGCCGCATTTGGGACAAGCACCCAGTGATGTTTGCCCACTCAGATCTATTGGCTCGGCATTTTCGTCATCCGCGCTGCTCTGGCCAAAGTCGAATTCCAGTTTGTAGTTCTTGATTTCTTCGTCGTGCGATATCTTGAGTATCGCTGCAAAAGGCCGGCCCATCTTCGACCGGAAACCCTGCAGCGGCCCGATGGTGCGCTCGGTTAGCAGCGCTTCGACTTCAGCGACTTCGAACTGACGCCCCCCCGGTGTTTTGCTCATCGAGAATTCACATTTTGTACACGCAAAGCGGCGGTAGTTTTCTTTCACCACGCTGCCGCAGTTTGGGCAGGGCGTTTTGAGTGTTGCGTAGTCACCGGGGATGGTGTCGTTGTCATATTCTTTTGCGCGCTTGACGATGATTTGCGTCATTTGCGCAATTTCGCGCATGAATTCCTCGCGACTGATATTGCCGCGTTCCATTTGTGCGAGCTTGAATTCCCATCCACCCGTCAGTTCTGGTGCAGTGAGCTCGGATACACCCAGACCGCGCAACAAAGTCATGAGCTGGAAGGCCTTGGCTGTCGGGATCAGCTCCCGCGCTTCGCGCACCAGATATTTTTCATTCAGCAGACCTTCAATGATGGCGGCACGAGTGGCTGGTGTACCCAGACCTTTGCCTGCCATCGCATCGCGAAGTTCTTCATCATCGACCAGCTTGCCTGCGCCCTCCATAGCGGAGAGCAGGGTCGCTTCCGAGTAGCGTGCGGGTGGTTTGGTAACGAGGCTTTGTGTTTCAACCTTGTCGGATTTTACCTTCTCGTCTTTGGCCACTGGCACCAGTGTGCCGGTAGTCTCGCCTTCTTTTGCGTCTTTGCTCGACTCGATGGCTTCCTTGCCATACACCGTCAGCCAGCCAGGGCTGGTGAGAATTTTTCCTTCGGTTTTGAACTGATGGCCAGAGACCTCGGTATAGCGCGTCGTGATCAGATATTCGGCAGCAGGGAAAAAAACCGCCATGAATCGACGAGCAACCAGATCGTAGAGCTTTTGCTCCGGCTCGGAGAGATTTTTAGGCGCTTGCGTGGTTGGAATGATCGCAAAGTGATCACTGATTTTCGTGTTGTCGAAAATACGTTTGTTCGGCTTTACCCATTTGCTGTTGAGAATTTGTGCGGCAAACGGATAATAATTATTGCTTTCACTCAGGGTTTCCAGCGTCTGGGTTACCGTGGGCAGGTAATCTTCGGGCAGGTGACGAGAATCGGTACGAGGATAGGTGAGTACCTTGTGCCGCTCGTATAGTGCCTGCGCCAGACCCAGCGTATTCTTGGCCGAAAAGCCAAAGCGGGCATTGGCTTCCCGCTGCAGGCTGGTCAGGTCAAACAGCGCCGGCGCCATGGATGTGCTGGGTCGTGATTCTTCGGTGACTACACCTGTCTTGCCTCGACATGCAGCGACGATGGACTCGGCAGCCGCCTTGCTCCACAAGCGTTCTGCGCGCTTTTCAGGATCGGTTTCATCTTTTTTAAACTTGGTGTCCAGCCAGCGTCCTTCATACATGCCAGCGGCACAAACGAATTCAGCGCGTACTTCCCAGTAATCCCTGGGAATAAAGCGTTTGATTTTTTCTTCGCGCTCAACAACGATGGAGAGTGTGGGTGTTTGCACGCGACCCACAGTGGTCAGATAAAAACCGCCCTCCTTGGAATTGAAGGCCGTCATCGCGCGGGTCCCGTTGATACCGATCAGCCAGTCGGCTTCGCTGCGGCAACGCGCGGCATCGGCAAGGGGCAGCATTTCGGTGTCATCGCGCAAATGCTGAAAGGCATCGCGGATAGCGCCCTGGGTCATCGATTGCAGCCACAAACGTTTGATGGGCTGCTTGGCTTTCGCGTATTGAACAATCAGCCGGAAAATCAGTTCGCCTTCGCGTCCCGCGTCACAGGCATTGATGATGGCACCGACATCTTTGCGCTTGAGCAGTTTGTGAAGCAGTTTCAGGCGTGATTCGGTTTTCTGTATGGGGTTGAGTGCGAAATACGGCGGAATCATCGGCAGATTGGCAAATGACCACTTGCCGCGTTTAACGTCATGCTCTTCGGGCGCCGCGATTTCCACGAGATGGCCGACGGCCGATGAAAGTACGTAATTGTCAGATTCGAAATACTCATCGTGCTTGGTGAAGCCCCCGAGGCTCTTCGCGATGTCATTCGCGACAGAGGGCTTCTCGGCGATGATGAGGGTTTTGGTCATGATTAGTCCGGTAGTCGGGCATGTTTGCTTGGCAACTTTCTCTGCCAGTGCACATGCCTTGGGGGTCGGCACCTGATAATTGCCGGGAAATCGCTGATATTTTGGCAATTATTGGCTAAATGCGGCCAATGATAAGCGCGTTGTCTGGGAATTCGCAAGGAGGGTCTTGCGTAGGGTACGGCTGGAAAGAGGCCGGAATCAGTGGTAAATCGGTGGTCTGGCGTCTTCTTCGTCGATGAACAACTCGTCGAGGATCAGCCCGTCGGGTTCCTTGCCTTGGCTCCAGAGCACCATTAAAACGATGACTTTGAGTTTATCGAGCTGAATAGGTGATTCGTTGATCGCACAAGCACGCTCGATAACGATTTCACGCTGAATCGCATTGATAACCTCAGCGGACTCCAGAAATTCAATGAAACCGATGGCGGGCGTTCCCAACGCTTCGTACTCCTGCTCGGCGTAGACGCGAAAGCCAAACGAGAATGCCGTCTGACGCGCCTGCTGACTGAACATCTCATTGGTGGTTTCGGCGAGATCGGTCAACCAGCCAAGGGCACTGGAAATTTCTTCTTCTTCGAAACCTACAGCCGATAATTTTTTGGCGAGCGCCGCTGAGTCCGGGCAAGCATCTGGTCGGTAATAGGTTTCGTACAGATAAACGAGCACCTCGAACATCCTGATAATGTAGCCGCATAAGGCCACTGGCACAAGCGCAGCCCTCAAAAACTTTGCGTGATATTTATTCAGCAACCGGCGTTTTTACTTTAAACAAGATTTTTTCTTTTAATTTCAGCAGCTTAGGGAATATTATTGGCGTCGGGACTTTTGTTTGAAAACAATTCAAAGACCCGGGGAAATAACCTGTCAAATTGGGAGTACTTGATAAATTAGTGTTTTGCGAAGAGCGGGTGTGGTTGTCTGAGGGCGCAGTGAGGAAAATCAAGAAATTGATACCAGTTTTACGGCGACAAATTTTATGGTTTTGTTTATTCAGTGCTTCCCCAAAAATTTCTTGAAGGTTCAACCAATACGCCGATACTGCCCGCCCGGCAACAATTCCATTTTTCCATTTATCTCCAGCGTCAGCAATCCCGCCTGAACCTCTGCGACAGACCAATCAGACCGTTGTAAAAGTTGGTCAACGGACACTGGGTCATAACCAGCGACCTCAAGCAATTGTTGCAATGATGGATCGATTTGCACGGCGTCATTCGGTGTGGGTACAAGTAAATTACCGGGACGCCAGCGCAGTTCTTCCAGAATATCTTGAGCGGACTCCACCAGCTTGGCACCCTGACGTATCAGTACATGGCAACCCTTCGACAGGGGAGAATGAATCGAGCCAGGAATTGCAAATACCTCTCGACCTTGTTCCAATGCGCTGCGTGCCGTGATCAGCGAGCCGGATTGTGCAGCGGCTTCAACCACCAGCACACCCATCGCTAGACCACTAATGATGCGGTTACGTCGCGGAAAGTTCGACGCTATGGCGGGTGTACCCAACGGATACTCGCTGAGCAGGCATCCTGCTTCGGCGATTTGGTGAGCCAGTTCGCGATTGCGTGCCGGATAAACTAAATCCAGACCAGTGCCGGTAACCGCCACAGTGGAGCCGCCATCATGCTCAGTTCGCGTGTGGAGTAAAGCCCCCCGGTGAGCGGCAGCATCAATCCCAAGGGCCAGGCCTGATATCACGGTCAGTCCTGCAGCACTGAGTACCTGGGCAAATCTTTCCGCGTTTTGCATGCCTTGTTTCGTCGCATTGCGACTGCCCACAACGGCAACCGAAGGGCGTGTCAGAAGAGCGATATTACCTTTGGCATAAAGAACGGGCGGCGGATCGGCGATATTGAGCAGTGATTTTGGGTAGTGATGGTCGGCGAGCGTAAGGACATGATTGCCCGGATGATCCGCCCATATCAGTGTCCGGTCTATTTTGGCTTGCAAGATTTCGGAAACGGGAGCGCAGAGCGCATAGGCTATTTTTTCCGGAACGTATTTTTGTAACGCAGAAAATCCTGCAACGAAAATGTCCGAAGGCAATCCAAAACGTGTCAGCAGTTCGCGTGCGGTTTGCGGACCGACACCTTCGGTATCCATCAACCTGATCCAAGACGACAGTTCTTCAGCGCATGTCATCGCACACCCTCGTCGACGGACTCAACCGTATCCCCGATCGTGAAGGAATCCCTGGCACGCATTACCAGGGCCAGCGCAGCCTCATCGGCAACGTCAAAGACCAACAGGGTGGCAATGTCATCAGGCATGAATACATTCAGGGTAGGCTGTTTGGCTCTGCGGTGAATTCTAACGTGCCGTACGACGGCGACGACGCTGCCATTGTCCAGACCCTGGCGCAGCCCCCGATTGATGGCCACAACGTCATTTACGCTGGCCCATGTCGCACCTCTCAGCACGGCGGCCACACGTCCCGAGAGAGCTGGCGTCGGATGAGGCACCCAGCGTTGCTGCTCGCGGTTTATCAACGGCACAAGCCGGTCCCCAAGCAGAATTTCGGCATCGGACGAAGCGACCTTGAATTGATGCATCCCATCGCTTCCCAGTCTCAGCAGGTGAGCCGTGCCCACACGCAGACTGGTTAGTGCCAGCGGCTTGCCCGTATCAGGATCGGCGATCGTTTGCAGGGGACGGATCACTTGGAACAGTGTTTGATCATTCAATGCGCCGGACACCAAGATAGCATCGCCCATCGCGGCCATTCGCCGCCCATCCGCGAGACCCGCGACCTGCGGCGCCAGTACCAGCGCATCAGTTGGCACCAAAGTCGTCTTGTTCAGCCTTTGTCCAAGCTCGGATGCGATCAAAGGCAAGGGCGTGGCGCGCAGGCTTTCCGTGCGTACCGATGGCGAGCGGTGGACCACGGACCCGGCGTCGCTTTGCCGCAAACTCAGTTGCTGTCGTTCGCGATCAAAGTAGATCGTCTGACCTGGATAAATCCAGTGGGGATCCCGAATCTGTTCACGATTGCGTTCCCAGACGGTGCTCCAGCACCACGGATTTTCCAGAAAGGTCGCAGCGATTTGCCACAAGGTGTCACCCTCTTTCACCCGATGGGTATTGGGCGCGGTCGTTAAAAACTCGCAACGCGCCTTGGCCACTGCCTGCGGAACCAGAACGAACAGAAACAACAGGACGGCTGTGCTACACTTTTTCATCATCTTTCACTCTGGTTTGTGACTATCGGAACAGGGCTGGCTATCACAAAATGCGTTGTGGATTTTGCACGAACATGAATGGCTGCTGTTTTGGAATCACTGATTTTTTTCGTCTTTGTTGCGCAAAAGCTGTATGTCTCTACGAACAATCCTCCGTTACCCCGATAGCCGCTTGCACAAGATCGCCAAACCAGTGACGGTGTTTGATGATCGACTCAAACAATTGGTCGCCGACATGGCAGAAACCATGTACGAAGCGCCAGGAATAGGCTTGGCTGCAACGCAAATTGATGTGCATGAGCAAGTTATCGTGCTCGATGTTTCCGAAACGCGTGATCAGTTACAGGTGCTCATCAATCCTGAAATCCTTTGGTCCAGCGAACAGCGCAGTGTGTACGACGAAGGCTGCTTGTCCGTGCCCGGCATTTTTGATGGTGTCGAGCGCCCATCGCAGGTACGCGTGCGGGCGCTAAATGTTGATGGTATCGCCAGCGAATTTGAAGCAGACGGCCTGCTCGCAGTCTGTGTTCAGCATGAAATGGATCACTTACGCGGCAAGGTGTTTGTGGAATATCTCTCCCCGCTCAAGCGCAATCGCATCAAGAGCAAACTGCAGAAAGAAGAGCGCGAGCTCAAAAAAGATCGTCAGCCAGTCCCGGTGCGTTAATCAATGAAAGTCATTTTCGCCGGCACGCCCGAGTTCGCGGCCGTCGCCCTTGCCGCTTTGCATCAGGCGGGTTTCGATTTGCCACTGGTGCTTACCCAGCCCGATCGGCCTGCCGGGCGAGGCATGCAGTTACAACCCTCGCCCGTCAAACAGCTCGCGCAACAATATGGCATTCCGGTGGCGCAGCCAGCCTCGTTGAAAACCGACGGTAAATATCCCGAAACCGCAGCCCAAGCACAGGCCTTGCTGCGCGATACGCCGCATGACGTAATGGTGGTGGCTGCGTATGGCCTCATTTTGCCTTCATCGGCGTTGCGGATACCGCGGCTTGGCTGCATTAATATTCATGCGTCATTACTGCCGCGCTGGCGCGGCGCCGCGCCCATTCACCGCGCGATTGAGGCGGGCGATACCCAAACGGGTATTACGCTGATGCAAATGGATGAAGGTCTCGATACTGGCGCAATGATTGCCGTGGAATCTGAGACCATTGCGCCGAACGACACGACCTCCCGCCTGCATGATCGGCTGGCCGCTCTGGGCGGCCGCATGATGGTGGGGGTACTGACCGAGCTGGCGCGAGGTGCTGAGCTCAGCCTCGTGCCGCAACCTTCCGAGGGCGTCAGTTATGCCGCCAAAATATCGAAACAGGAGGCCGTGCTCGATTTTCGACAGCCTGCTGTGGTACTAGAGCGACGTATACGTGCGTTTCATCCTTATCCCGGTGCAGTAGCGCAAATGGGCGATGTTGCGATCAAGGTGAGCGCTGCTAGCCTGTCGACGGCGTGCGGCGAAGCGGGTGAAGTGCTCGCTGCCGATGCCTATGGCGTGACGGTTGCCTGTGGTGAAGGTGCGCTGACATTGACTGAAATGCAAAAACCGGGTGGCAAGCGGCTTGCTGCCGCCGCGTTTCTGCAAGGATTTCCAATCGCCGCGGGGCAGCGCTTTCGGATTACGGTCTGAAATACCGCTATAATCGAGCGGCGCCGATTTGATGAAACAAGTCAAAACCAGCTTGCGGGCGCCGGGGAGAAAGTCCCAGCACAAATACTGCTAAAGCGGAACGCGCACCCGGCTTCGCTTTGCAAGTCGGGTTTTTTTATGTGCGCATCTACAGCTTGTATGGTGAGTTTTGACGCGACAGGCTCTGAAAATCTACCGTATTCACAAAATAGTAATCGATGAAACGCGACGCCATTTCCTCTACCGAAGCCCAGCTCCGATCGCTGCTGGCACAGCGTATTCTGGTTCTGGATGGTGCAATGGGCACCATGATTCAGCGTTACAAACTGAGCGAGGAAGATTACCGCGGCACGCGCTTTGCCGATTTTTCGGTGCCGGGGAAAGAGGTTTTCGTCAAAGGCAATAATGAATTGCTGACGCTGACCCAGCCGCAGATCATTCAGGAAATTCACGAGCAGTATCTGGCTGCTGGCGCCGATCTGATCGAGACCAACACCTTTGGCTCGACCAGCATTGCCCAGGACGATTACCACATGGCGCATCTCGTTTACGAGATGAATGTGCAGGCTGCGCGAATTGCGCGTGCAGCTTGCGACAAATACGCCACACCTGACAAGCCGCGCTTCGTCGCCGGCGCACTGGGGCCCACGCCAAAAACAGCTTCCATCTCGCCGGACGTCAACGATCCCGGGGCGCGCAACGTGAATTTTGATCAGCTCGTCGCTGCGTATCTTGAGCAGACCCGCGCGCTGGTGGAAGGCGGCGCTGATGTGCTGCTGGTCGAAACCGTATTCGACACCCTCAATTGCAAAGCAGCCTTGTTTGCCATCGATCAGTTCTTTGAGGAGAGCGGTCAGCGTTTGCCCATCATGATTTCGGGGACGGTCACCGACGCATCAGGTCGCGTGCTGTCCGGGCAGACTGTTACTGCCTTCTGGAATTCGGTACGACATGCCAAGCCGCTCACCATCGGACTGAACTGCGCGCTCGGTGCAGCGCTGATGCGCCCTTATGCAGAAGAGCTGTCAAAAATCGCCGAGACGTTTGTGTGCATTTATCCCAATGCCGGTTTGCCCAATCCCATGTCGGACACGGGCTTTGACGAGACACCGGACGTTACTTCTTCGCTGCTAAAAGATTTTGCAGACAGTGGCTTTGTGAATATCGCCGGTGGCTGCTGCGGCACAACGCCCGAGCATATTCAGGCGATTGCCGAGACGGTTAAAACAATCGCACCTCGCAAGATACCTACCCACCTGCATCAGATGCGGCTCTCGGGTCTTGAGCCCTATGTGATCGACGAGGATTCGCTATTTGTCAATGTGGGTGAACGCACTAACGTCACCGGCTCGAAAGCCTTCGCGCGCATGATCCTCAATGAGCAATACGAGGAGGCACTTGCTGTGGCACGACAGCAGGTAGAAAACGGTGCACAAATCATTGATGTCAACATGGATGAGGCGATGCTCGATTCGGTCGCTGCCATGTCGCGGTTTTTGAATCTGATCGCGGCTGAGCCTGATATTGCGCGCGTGCCCATCATGATCGATTCATCGAAATGGTCCGTGATCGAGGCAGGTCTGAAGTGCGTGCAAGGCAAGGCTATTGTCAATTCCATCTCGATGAAAGAAGGCGAGGCTGAGTTCCTGCGCCAGGCCACGCTTTGTCGCCGTTATGGTGCCGCCGTGATCGTGATGGCCTTCGACGAGCAAGGGCAGGCCGATACCTTCGCGCGCAAGAGGGAAATTTGTGAGCGTGCTTACCGGCTGCTGGTAGACCAGATTGATTTCCCACCCGAGGACATCATCTTTGATCCGAATATCTTTGCGATTGCTACCGGCATCGAAGAGCACAACAATTATGCCGTCGACTTTATCGACGCCACGCGCTGGATACGCGAGAACCTGCCGCATGCCAAAGTCAGTGGCGGTGTATCCAATGTGAGTTTTTCGTTTCGCGGCAATGATCCTGCGCGTGAAGCCATTCATACCGTCTTTTTGTATCACGCAATTCGCGCGGGTATGACCATGGGTATCGTCAACGCCGGCATGATTGGGGTATACGATGATCTGGCGCCCGAGTTGCGCGAGTGCGCGGAAGACGTGGTGCTCAATCGTCGTCCGGATGCGACCGAGCGCATGATCGAACTGGCCGCGACCCTGAAGGCCGACGGTAAAAAGGAAGAACAGAATCTTGTCTGGCGGGATGCGCCCGTTGAAAAGCGGCTCTCGCACGCGCTCATTCACGGCATTACGCAATGGATTGTTGAGGACACTGAAGAAGCGCGTGTACAAGTCGCTATTGGTGGCGGGCGTCCGATTCATGTGATCGAAGGCCCGCTGATGGATGGCATGAATATCGTGGGTGACCTCTTCGGGCAGGGCAAAATGTTTTTGCCTCAGGTAGTCAAGTCAGCGCGCGTGATGAAGCAGGCCGTCGCACATCTCGTGCCTTATATCGAGGAAGAAAAGCTCGCAGAAGAACGGCGCACCGGTGTGGCGGCCAAGCCCAAGGGTAAGATCGTCATCGCAACGGTCAAGGGCGATGTGCATGACATTGGCAAGAACATTGTTTCTGTCGTCCTGCAATGCAACAACTTCGAAGTCGTGAATATGGGGGTGATGGTACCCTGTTCCGAGATTCTGGCCAAAGCCAAGGCAGAGAATGCCGACATCATCGGCCTGTCTGGCTTGATTACGCCCTCGCTCGAGGAGATGGCGCACGTGGCGAAAGAAATGCAGCGCGATCCGCATTTCCGGATGTTAAAGATTCCGCTTCTGATCGGTGGTGCCACGACCAGCCGGGCACACACGGCGGTCAAAATTGCGCCGAACTACGAAGGTCCGGTGGTGTACGTACCCGATGCGTCGCGCTCGGTGTCTGTCGCGCAGTCTCTCTTGACACCGGAATCACGCGAGCAATACGTTGACGATCTCGCCGCTGATTACGAGCGTATTCGCGTTCAGCACGCCGGCAAAAAAGCCTTGCCTATGCTGACACTCGAAGCGGCGCGTAACAACAAGATGCAATTGTCATTCGACGGTAAACATACGCCGCGTAAGCCGCGCCTCGTGGGCAGACGTCATTTCCGCAATGTCGATCTGGCCACGCTGGCCAGTTACATTGATTGGGGTCCGTTTTTCCAGACCTGGGACTTGGCTGGTCCCTTCCCGGCGATTTTGACCGACCCGGTCGTGGGCGAATCTGCGACGAATGTTTATCGCGAAGCTCAAGGCATGCTGAAGAAAATCATCGATGGCCGGTGGCTGACCGCGAATGGCGTGATGGCGATCTTGCCAGCCAACAGTATCAATGATGACGACATTGAAATTTATACTGACGAGACTTGTAGCGAAGTCGCTTTCACGTACTACGGATTGCGGCAGCAGACGGAAAAGCCGGTGATTGACGGCGTACCCCGACCCAATCAATGTCTGGCTGACTTTATCGCCCCCAAGGCCTCGGGCATCACCGATTATATTGGTATGTTCGCTGTCACTTCAGGCATCGGCATCGAAAAGCACGAGAAGCGTTTCGAAGATGCCCATGATGATTATTCATCCATCATGCTCAAGGCATTGGCTGATCGCTTTGCCGAGGCCTTTGCCGAGTATCTGCATGAGCGGGTTCGCAAGGAGTTGTGGGCCTATGCGAGCGATGAGCATCTTGATACAGGCGCGCTGATTGCCGAGGCTTATCAGGGTATACGTCCGGCGCCTGGCTACCCTGCCTGTCCTGAGCACACGGTCAAGGCAGATATGTTCCGCATTCTCGAAGCCGAAGACATTGGCATGAGCCTCACAGAATCTTTTGCCATGTGCCCCGGTGCGTCGGTTTCAGGTTTTTATTTCGCGCATCCCGAGTCCAAGTACTTCACGGTCGGCAAAATCGGCGAAGATCAGCTGCGTGACATGGCCCAAAGACGCAAGGTGTCGGTCGAGCAGCTGCAGAGCTGGTTAGCGCCGAATCTCTGATTGGCTGCGTGAGGTCTGAGG
>Ga0315909_10001729_pt1 | contig 29038 bp, 37 predicted proteins | sample LakEriMetagenome_11_FD_203527 | JGI IMG/M metagenome (GOLD analysis project Ga0315909, IMG submission 203527) | Freshwater fungal communities from buoy surface, Lake Erie, Ohio, United States - Buoy 2 MA125 | ecosystem: Environmental > Aquatic > Freshwater > Lake | place: USA: Lake Erie, Ohio... | reverse complement strand
TAATCGTGTACTCAGTTCCAGCTGTAACGGATGCGCTTGTTCCAGTACGGAAGCCACCCGCACCACCACCACCGCCAAGTTGAGCACCACCACCACCACCACCAGCCACGACCAGATAATCCACGCTAGTCACACCTGTTGGAGCAACCCATCTAGTCGATGACTTAAAGGTGAATACAGTCTGTGATGCGACGTTGTACTTGAGGATGACGATGCCGGAGCCGCCAGAACCAGATGCTCCGGCTGGCCCAAATTGACCACCACCGCCACCGCCCCTGTTAGCGGTTCCACTTACGGCAGCAGGAGATGGACTAGAACCACCAGCTCCACCGCCACCAGTTCCACCTGCTCCAGATGGCGCACCACCACCGCCACCACCGCCAGCATACGTTACAGACGAACCAGAAATAGATGAGGAACTTCCATTTCCTCCGGCACCCGAAGTTGAACTAGTAGCATTCCCTCCGGCTGCTCCAGCACCACCACCGCCAGCACCAAAGTTTGTGCCGCCGGGAGGAGATGAGCCTTGACCACCGTTGTTTCCTTGGGATGGTGTTGTGCTTGGTGTGTTTCCACTACCACCAACGGCGGGAGCGGCGTTATTACCCCCTCCACCAGAACCACCATTTAATCCGGTGCCAGAATCTCCCGGCCCACCACCTGCACCGCCACCACCACCATTAGAGGTAATGGTGCTAAATACAGAATTTGAACCTGTAACGCCGGGGCCATTTGCATAACCATTGGGGCTGGTTATACCATTACCACCAGCACCACCAGCGCCAACGGTAACGGTGTAATCAGTTCCCGCTGTGACAGCCAGACCAGTACCGGTTCTAAAGCCTCCAGCACCACCGCCACCAGCATATTGCCAATACGGATTTGGATTACCTGAGCCACCGCCACCGCCGCCAGCGACCACTAAGTATTCAACCTCGGTCACGCCGGTAGGCGCAGTCCAAGTGCTAGTTGAGGTAAAAGTCTGGACGATGGATAAAGTGCCGCCAGCGGCAGCAACTCGACCCAGCAGCATTGCCATGATTCCACTCATGCTAGCCCCTTAACTGACGTTGCCGGTGACAACGCAGACTGTGCCGCTGATAAACAAGATTGTCGCCACGCCTCTGGTTGCCAGCGTCATCGTATCCTTATCTGTATTCGTTCCAGCAATGTAAGCTGTCGTAATCGAACAAGTGATCGTGATGTTGCCTGTCGTGTTGTTGAAGATCGAAACAATGTCGCCAGCAGCAAATGTACTGTTGGGGATAGTGATCGATCCGCTAGTACCGACACCTACAAACTCGCCAACATCAGTTGTGGCAAGCGAATACGAAGTTGTCTTGTCCGATCCAGACTGTGGCACATTTCTATAGCCGACAGAGTTGGTGCCGTCTGCCGTGCAATTTGTTAATGCGCCTGAACTCGGTGTGCCTAAAGCGCCACCCGGAGCTACATAATCCGTGCCTGCGCTTGCTGCTGACAGTACGCCAGACGTACCCTTCAGTATGCCTGTCGTGCTTGCTCGTTTGATTATCTTGCCTGTGGTGCTGTTAAACAGCGCAATCTCGGAATCAACTGAGCTTGCTGGGCCTGTGACATCACCGCTGCCAGTTCCAGCCGCGCCTGTATCACCCTTAGCAGCCAAGACCAACCAGTAAGCTGTCTGCGTTGCAGGGTCTTGGTTAGTGCCAGCCTGAATCGCCAAGTAGCTTGATCCGCTTAAGCTGACTACATCGTTGACTGCATAGTTTGCGCCACTCGACCAAGCACCGCGAGGTGTGAAGCCCACAGCAACTGGTGCTGCGCTGCCTTCATAGGCCGAGTACAAGCAGACGATTGCGCTGCCTGTTGATGCACTAGCAATGATCTTGTCGCCTGCATTCAGGTTGATCGGCTTCGGCCAAGTGAATGCCGTGTTAGCCGCAACAGACTGACCAGTAATGATCGTGGTCGTTGCTGCGGTACTCTGGACGTACACCTTGACCGTGATGGTCGCAGAGCTTCCAGTACCGTTGGCAAAGACTAGGCCATGTACCGATGCCTCAATCGTTGACGGACAAGTGTAAAGGTCGGTGTCTGTAGTACCGACTGCGATTGGTCTTCCTTTTAGTGCCATGATTAACTCCCGAAAACGAGTGCCATTGCCACGGGATCGGGAATGGCTGAGACAGATGCAGCAGTTGCAGGTGTGAAGCCGAGTGCGTTAGTAACGTCTGTGCTGTTTAGTGTTACCGCACCAGTTCTAGTATTGAAGCTAGTCACGGCACCAGACACGCTGAACGCTGCCTGATCCCATGCCGAACCTGTCCAGATAAATAGTTGGTTTGATGTTGAGTTCCAATATAAAGCACCGGTCAACAATGCTGCACCATCGTTGTCAACACTAGGCGCTGACGACTTAGCACCAAGGTAGCGGTCATCAAAGGAATCGAAGCTGGCAGCAGCATTGGTCGCCGCTGTGCTGGCTGTGCTGGCTGAACTGGCTGCATTGCTTGCAGAGGTAGCAGCATTCGACGCGCTGGTCGCAGCAGCAGATGCGCTGCTAGATGCATTCGTTGCCTGCGTGGTTGCTGTGCTTGCGCTGTTTGCTGCGTTGGTTGCGCTGGTCGATGCGTTGCTAGCCGATGTGCTGGCAGATGATGCGCTCGACGAAGCATTGCTGGCGCTAGTGCTGGCCGCTGATGCGCTTGAGCTGGCTGCGCTGGCACTCGACGCTGCCGCCGACGCGCTGCTGACAGTCTGCTGTGCGTAATACTTGGCCGAGTAATCTGTACCGTCAACCGTGCCGCTGGTCTTAACCGCCCACTCTTTAGCTGCACCACGGCTTGATGTATCAGTTACACCTGTGCCGCCAACCGCCCATGCCTTGGATGAGTAGTCAGTCGAATCAACAATGCCGGTGGTGAGCGTTGCCCATTGGCTAGATAGCGTTACACCTGCGCTGACGTTTGATGCTGCGGTTGATGCTGTCGTTGCAGATGATGCCGCATTCGTTGCCGAGGTCGATGCCGCACTAGCAGAGCTTGCTGCATTTGTTGCACTTGTCGATGCAGCCGAGGCACTAGCAGCAGCAGCCGTTGCGCTGTTGGCGGCGTTAGTGGCTGATGTCGTGGCAGAAGCAGCGTCCACAAGCAGCGTCCACTTGGCGCTGTCGGTGTTCGTGTTGATCGGCTGCGAACCGCTTGAGGTATGCTGAACGATACATTGCCAAATGTTATTGTTCGTCGTGTCCTTAACGATGTCTCGGACGTAGTACAGCACCGACGCAGCCCAGTTGCCACGGTTGGTGCCAAGCGTGTCAGCAATGGCTGGGTTGCCGTTAGCATCAAAGCCGAGTGCCTTGTTGGCACGAAGCGATGCGCGTGGCAGCGTCATGTTGATCGTTGTCGGGTCAGTCTGCGGTGCCTGCAATGCACGGCCTAGACCTTCAGCATTCTGCTGGTTGAAGATGGTCTGCTGATCTAGTTCATCGTTCAGCGTGTTGGCAAAGAAGTCACCGCCGGTCACGAAGTCTGTCGTGCGCGAAATCGTCCGGTTGCCGACGATGGCAATCTGCGTCGCGCCAGTAGGCGCTGCAGTCAGGGTGATCGAGCCGGTGCCGTTAGAGTTGATCGTTACTGTATAGTCGGTCGTGATCGTCAGCAGGGTATCGTCGCGGTATACCGCAATGTCACCCGCAGCCAGAATTTCAAACGTGAAGGCGTACGGCCCTGTGCCGGATGCGGCATAGACCACCCTCCTTGTCACATTGCTAATGATTACCGGCATAATTTAATCCTTCCAACAAAATTATAATTTACTTGCCATATAAGCTATAGAACTTTTTGGTCTTGTCAATAGCTGCGCCCAATTCTGGGAACTCGACTTTCTCATCCAAAAAGCCGTACTCTCTCGTATCAGGAACTTCGGTCTGGCCTAACTCTGGGCTAGGATCAAAACCAATCATTCTCAACTTGGCAATACGTCTGTACTTTTTGATAACGCTGTCAGCAAAGTTTTGTGCGTCGCCCTTACCGAACGTCCGGCCTTCAGAAATCTCGTAAGCCTCTTTCTCTTTGAGTAGCATTGGCATTGCCATCTCAAGGTTCATAGGAGCGCCTGTAGCCGTCGAAACGAACAAGGATGGGTCGATCATCACCTCTTGCCCATAAAGCTGCTTATAGCGGTTTAGCTGCGGTCCTGACAGCTTTACGCCGTCCCATGTTTCCCTTGGTCGGGACACGCCATGATCGATAGAAACCATAGCTTCCATGAACGGATCACGCTTACCTTTAATTGCTTGCACCATAGGAATGGCATTTGCCGTAACTTCCCACATATTGTTCTCGGCATACCGGCGACGGCCAATGCTATCCAACTCTGCTGGCAACCCTTCCGAATACACAGGCATACGGCTCTTCACCCGATTTAGTTGCTCATAAAATATGCGAATATGTTCTGGCGCATTCATCTCATCGACACGGGTTGACCGAATCAGAGGATCGTTCAGGCGCTCAATGTGAGCAATGGCCGAGGCATTAGTCGAACCAACAATCGGAGTGCCGGTGTACAGCACATCAAGGTATTGCTTTCCGATCTTGGTAAAAAAGTTATAAACCTTTTCGCCGTCATCTTCATGCTTAGTACGCAGGATGTCTACCAGTTCACCAACCGCCTGCACCGACGGAAGGTTCTTTAGGTATTGCATATTGGAACCAGAATAGGCTAGTGCTAATTGCGCCCACTTTTCTTCATCTGGCTTGCCAACGTGAAACTTTTGGGCATCAGCAAAATCAGCACCTAATGCTAGGATCGGACTAAACACGCTATACCGTGCGTAACTGACAAAGGTAAAGCCATCCAAGTTACCTTGGCCTTGCGTCACCTTGGTGACTTCTGACAAACGCTTCTGCATCTCCGGGCTAATCTCACCCGGACGGAAGATGATCGAATACTTTTGCCAGCCCAATGCTTCCAATGCCTGCCGGTCTTGTAACTGTGATGGCCCAGAACCACTTAGACGGTTATCTGTCGCAAACTGCAATGCCGTATAGCCAGCCATGCCGCCTAAAGCCAGACGGGTAAATGCCAAGTCACGCTCTTTGCCGCCAGCATTCCATGCATCAATAAATTTAGGGCTAATAAAGTTTGCGCCGGGAGTCGCTGCTGCCGTGTGCAGGAATTCCTGCGTAATTGCACGAGAGAACGGCAAGAAAGGTTTTAATACTGGGCTTTGAAAATATTGGTCAGTCTTCCAGTAGAACTCGTTAAGCTTTGTTTCTTTGTTAAAGTCCTCGGTAAAGGTCGCTTGTTGACGCGCCTTATCCATGCTGGCCTGTAGTGACGCAGGGCGCTCATCCATAAACGAAGCCACAACCCGCTGGGTTTCTGCCAACGCATCCTCATGCTTCATACCAGCAGCCACAAACTTGTCGTATTCGTTCTGCGAGATATGCCACGCTTCCTCGTGTAGTTGCATACGGGAAACAGTCATGCCGACTAAATCATCCGCAGCCCTCATGGCTCTGAATGGGATGCTGTACATATAGCCCATCGCATCCAAGCCCTTACCGATAAAGCCGCTGGTAAAGTCTGGAGTGCGGAACAACTCTTTGGAACTAAATGGCAAGCGTACAGGCACATCGCTAAACGCAGCGCCAGACAGCGGGGCAACCACAGCATCGCCTTTAGCCGACGAACGCAACGCATAATCTTTGCTAAAAGGTGTTGGTAGCGTAAACTCAATATCAGTAAATGGAAGCTTTGCTTTCGGGCCTCCCTTTGCCAGCGTTACCCATGCGTCAGCAATGCCGGGGAAGAAGCCAGACAGTCTGGCCTGAATGTCCGACATGAAGAATCGCTCACCCGACGATGGCTTACCCATTGCGTGAGCAACACCTTCTCTGGCCGCACCCACAGGGATTGCAAACATACGCTCGACAGGCGCACGGATGGTATTTAATACACCAGACGTAAAGCTGTACGCATGAGGCGCAATGTCAGTCAGCAGGTTAGACTGCCATGTGTTGATGAAAGCATCACGCGACCGCTTGCCAAGGCCAACCTCAATAAGCTGGTTCTTACCTTTTCTGCCCTCCAATCTGACGTAATCATTGGCAAGCTGCAACAATGCTTTTTCACCACCGACCTCATCTAGAATCGCCCTCATATCAATTGGACGGAAGCCGGGGCCAGAATCCTTGACACGCTTAAAGACGTTCATCGAACGAGCCACATCAACCTGTACGCCCTTGAGCGACGAGGTAATGATGTTGTGAAACGCCATCTGCTGACGTAGTTCAAGCTGACCGGCCTGATCCAACTGACCAGCCGCCATCTTCTCCATCAAGTTATCCAGTATCTTGGCGCTGCTGTCATGCAGTTCCACGACACCAGATACCGTCTTGGCTAACTCGGATGAGCCAATGGTGGACTCAAGCGGCTGACCTTCTAGTAAACGATTGGCAATGTTCTCTGGTACGCCAGCGTTCATCATCCGCATTTTGATGGAACGCACAGACATTGTTGGCTCGTTCTTGACGGCGTTCTCTGCCATTACACGAACGGTTGCCTGCAACCCATCATTGTCAAAAGCCAAATTGCTGATTGGTGTTTCTGGTGTTGTCGCGGCAGGGCCAGCACCTTCCATAGCCTTACGCTCTTGCGCCAAACGCTGTGCTTCATCTGCTGGCACAGGAGCAATACTCGGCTTCACAGCAGGTTTCGGTGCAGCAGGCGTAACAGCAGCAGGTGTCGGCGCAACAGGTGGCGGGTCAGGCAGAATCGTTGGTTCTTGCTTGATCCGAGCGCCCGCTTCTAGCAGCGGCTTTAATGCCGTCTTCGGACTGATCTTCTTAACGCCCAAGGTCAGAAGACCAGCTTCCTGCTCGTACTCAGGGAACTCAAGGTTCTGCTGAACAGGGATGCCCTCTGCTGGCTCATTGGTCAACGGCTTGGTCATCTCATCGACCAAGTTCTCCGATGAGATAGCTGTATCTAACCGTGCCTCAAGCGATCTGTTGATAGCCATTATTTCTGTTCCTTTGCCTTTAGGCGCTGCTGTCTTACATCGTTATAAGCAGCAACAATCCCCTGTGCCGTATCGCTTCCATATTTTTTATCAACAGCAGCAGATAAATCTAGATAAGACTGAAACTCTAAAATTTGTTTGTCTGTGTATCCGCGCAATTTTGAGAACGCTTTCCAATCACCAGTATCCCAAGCTTTTCGTTCTGCGGTTGTCCACGTGCTTGGATCGCTTATTTTTTCAGACACAGAAACGGTATCTAAAAATCCAACAAACTTCCGCAACAATTGTTCTTTTGCGTCTGTTCCAAGAACTTTATCTATAAGCGCTTTTTTTGCAGATGACGGCATTAAACTAACAGCTTTCTTAGCAAGCTTAACTGTGCCAGTAACCGCTGGTGCCGCATTTATTAGTTCAGCAGCTTCCATTGTCGGACTTAAGGTCTGGCCGCTACCAGTTACGGGCGGGAATCCTTCAGCAATATCAACCAATACTTTGCCAAGGTTGCCAACCGTCAAATCTTTTAGCGTCAGCGTACCGATGCCCGGAAAGCCAAGCACATCAAAGTCAATCTTTTCTGCGCCAGACTGAATAGCCTCGCCTACGGCTTTTAATGCGCCCATGCCACCAGCAGGTTCAATCTTCTTAAACTCCGGCTCTGGCTGACCAGTAACCACAACCTCTGGCATCCGGTTAGTATCTGCCACAGCTAGTTGCATCCCGTCCATCATCTCGGTGTAGTCAGGCGCATCAGGGTATTCCCTGAAGTACTGGTAATCGTCGTAATATTTGAAGTCGTCTTCCATTACTTCACACTCCTATTACGATTGGTTTTCTCAATAAACACCTGCTGCTGGATGATGGCCGTCACAATGGAGTCGATCTCTGCCTGCGATGCGCCACCTTTCTTCAGCATATCCGTCAGCACACGACGATAGTTTGCTGTGACGCGCACCGGCTCTCCCGGCTCAAAACTTGGCCTGACCGCCGACAAGTCGATCTTGGCATCTTTGACAGACTTAGGCAGGACAGTACCGCTAGGACCATAGTTGTCCACAATACTTTGCTTAGTCGCCTCAATCTGCTTTTGCTCTGCTTGGTTTAATGCGCGTTTTTGAATCTCTCTTGTCGCATCCTGCATAGTAGGGGCTTCACCCTTACGGCCACCATCTTCCCATTCCTTAATCATAGCAGCGTGTTTATCTTGGATGGCTTCGGTAGCCTCTACTTTGATTTTCGCTTTGGTCTTCGGGTTTTGTGAGCCAGTAATGTCAGAAATTGTATTTGCACCTTGATTGGCTAACGAATCACGTTGCAATCTTCTATCGCCAATTTGCTTTGTCAAACCATTAACTGTGTTCGTATCAACAACACGACCAGCTAAAGCAGCGCGTAATTGCGGAACGGTTGTGATTGCATAAGTGTCAATCTGCGCGATAACATCAGCAACGTCGCTCTCACCTTCTGGCTGTGCAACTAACAAGGCACCCAAATTAGATGGAGCATCATCCATTGTCAAACCACGCGCTTCATAAGCAGCCTTGGCATCAGCCGGTGTCTTAATGACTCGCTTGCTGATTGGGTCAACCTTCTTGGTGCGGATAAAATACTCAACATCCATTGCGTTTAAAGCACGAGCATTTGCCGCCGATTCTTTAGGCAAGAATTTACCAGCTAAATCAAGGGCCGTCGTTGCTTTAATATTATTGCCCGCAGCCCATCGGATAATATCTTCTGTAGTCCGCAGCGTTGGGTCTTTGGCACGAAGTTTGTCAGTAAGCTGACCAACCTTTATTGGGTCTTCTTGAACTTCCTGCTGTAGCAACTTTGGCAAGTCAACACGAATAGTCTGCGCCCCAACAACCTCTGGGAATTCTTTAGATATATCCTCAAGCTTTACAACAATTGCAGCACGTTGCTCATCAGTAGTGTTGCGGTTCAGATAATCAAGTTTTAGATTGTTCGCCGCTATCGTCGCGTCATCTTTTCTATTGTTGCGATCTGTTGTCTTTAACTTAAAAAACTGGTCATACTGGGCAATCATCTTGTCACGCGCAACTTTCTGCTGCGGCACAGACAAACTGTTCCAAATATCCTGAAGGTCAGGCGGTAAATTGTTGGTTTGAATCGCAGCGTTTAGGCCAACCAAGTCGCCACCAATATCTTTACGGCGAGACAACACAGCCTCTTCCAAGACTGCTGTTTTTATTTCTGCCTCAATCTTGTCGGCACGTTCCATTGCGTAGTTCATGCCGTCAATGCCGCCCAAGCCAAACGCTCGACTGACTAAGGCCTCACGTTCTCTTTGGATTAACTCATTGACGGTAAGGTATTCGTTGTCTGCTTCGCTAAAAGCATTACCGCCACGGATAATGTTGGTGACGGCATTTACATAATTGTTGTCAACGTCATTAACAATCTTTACCTTGTTCTTGGTAAAGTTAAGCTGATCTTCTTTTTTGGCTGCTGCCAGAATAACTCGGTTAGCATGAGTCGCTGCCGTAGCTCTATATGTATAAGCAGCATCTGGCGATACCTGCATTAAGCTATCAGACCAACCTTTAGTTAAAGCAGTTAGTTCATCAGTAATCTTTTTGGTATCAACTTCAAAAACATTACCCTGTTCATCCCGGCCTAATTCGATCTTGCGCTGAATTTGATTGGTTTTGTTAATTATTTCTACGGAGGCATGAGCCGCAACTTCGTTAGCACGATGCTTTTGGACGGCGGCAGAAAAAGCATTGAGGCTAAATTCTTTTTTGAACTTGCCTACATTACCCTTGCTCATTGCATCCAATTGCTTACGGCTAATTGGATTGGTAAGGATAAACTCTTCGCCAGCCGCTTCAGCAAACTTCTCTGCCGTACCAAACATATTGGTAGCCAGATTGGAAAATGTACGAGAAAGCGCGGTGCTGGCCTCTGCCGCAGCCTGATACTCTATTTCTGGCCGACGCTGACCAAAGTTGAGGTTAGGCTGTGGTAGCGACGAAACGTCAGCTAACTGTGTCCTTCCGGGCTGCAATAATTGGATTGGATCAGCCATGATTATTCTTTCGCTTCTGTTTTATTGGAACCAAAAAAATCAACGCCTTTGGACGGGAACGTCATCGCAAAGTTGGTCGCAGATGTTGCCAACTGAACACCAGCCATAAGACCGCCACTCTTGACAGCAATGTCGCCTGTACGCTGTGCAGTTCTCGAATTGGAGATTGCAGCTTCACGGTCATAGAACGCGCTGTCATACGATGATTGCAGCATTGCGGTGGCATCCTCATACCCAAGGATTCTTGCCGTCATGGCATTCAAGTCCGTAATGGCAATGTCTTGAAACGCTGCTCTGACGTTAGCGCCACGGATGCCGCCATAGGTGCCTTCTGTCGCAACCACGCCAGAGGCATAACCACGAGCGAGTGCAGTTGCATTGGCCTTGCGTAGTTGAGCCAACTGCGTGTTAGCCTGAATTTTGTAGTTGATCGAGTCATACTCAATCTTCATCAGATTGCGCTTGAATGCAGCCTCACCGTACTCGACAACTTTGTCTGCGCGTAATCCAGCCAGCCGCAGGTTTTCTTGCGCTTGGATAGAATAGCCAGCCGACTGATAGTAACCAGCCGCCTGTTGAGCGTAAGCTGCGCCAACCCCAGCGATCAAGCCGCTGGCGGCATACATACCCATTGCACGGGTGTTTACTGGGTTTACTTTGTCTACCATTTACGTCCCCTGATTCACAGCCACCTTATACTCAAGACCGAGCAATGTCATCTTGAGTGGCAAGGTTTGCGTGATTTCAATAACTGCATCACGGGTATATCCACGAATGCCATTTAGCCGTTTGATGCCGGTAAACGGTGCGATGGCTATATCCAGTAATGGGTTGTCAAAGTTCTGGAACGGGACAGGCTGGTTGTTGATATTTAAGTGCTGCGTATTGTTCACAATGACGTTTGCTTCGACAATGCGCTTCTTGAACCCGACACGAGTCCCTGTCTGTAGCTTGACCTCCACAGGCATGGTTTTGACATAAACCGTAATAGGCAGGCCAACCTCGTAGCTGACAGTCGAGGCGCGGTCAAATGTTACTGAGCCACCACCGCTGACAGTCTCATTGCTCTGTGGAACACCATCGCAGATGACGTTTAATGACTTGCCAATATGCGGTAGGCTGCTAGCAGAAGCTGCGACACCACCAATAAAGGCGCAATCAGTAAGGCGATTATCATCAAATAACTCAACAAAGTACCGAGTAGTCCCGTTAAAAACCCGTTTAACAATTGCATAGATATCAGTAACGTCAACACTTACGTCAAGGAATTCACCGTCTGTCGTAAACTCTGAAGGAGCCACGATCTGCTGTGAGCGCAAGATAGAGTAAGACGCAATGGTTCCGTCTGTCTCATTGACAATCAACAATAGATCGCCTTCGTCTGTTGATGTCGCCCGACGTAATGATAAACGAGTTGGGTCTTTTAAGAGGTGGCCGGACAGCAAAGAGATTCTCTGCGTCACGTAAGTAAGCTGTGTGTCCGAGAACAAGAATTCGTTCAGCGACTTACCTTGTTTCTGGACAAACAACGAGCCAGACTCAAGCGATTCAACGCGAGTCCCCGGCCTTGTACCATTGCGGCTAACTTGCTTGAACGTAAACGTCAGCGGCGTAATCGGATCAGTCCCTTGCTGCGGGACATAAAACTCGCCACCCGTGGTGAAGACTTGAAGGTCGCGACCAGAGATAATGTCAACAATAATATTAAGCTGATTAGTATCAAGGGTAGCTTCAACAGCATCATCGTCCAAAAACTCAGAGGGCTTGAAATCGAAGAAAAGGGCAACTTTGCTACCCCAGATCGTAGACGGGCGAGACTTAGAGCCGCCGAAGTATAAGCGCCCCTCATGGAACGATACGCTTCTCGGCCAGCCTCTTGAAGTAGACCAAACATCTTCATAGCCAGATTCCAATTCCCAATTGCCAGATACAACGGCTGTTGTGTTGAAAAACGGAAACTCAGTAATTGCTTCGACCGACGTAGCACTAATAAACTTTGTGATACGCAAACGGCCTTGTGGCGATGCGTTGATATACTGGTCAACCTGACTGGTGACGCTAAACACCGATGTGTTGTTGGGTGTCGTCGTCCAGCTTGTTGATACCGTCGCAACCTTAGTTGACCCAACATAGTCAGAGATGATTCGTGTCTGACCAGCGCCTGTGCCGCTAGTGATCGTAATGCTTGCGCCGTTGTATATGTCGTCAGTTGCTACTGCACCAGCGTCCAAGGTAATGGTAGTCGATGCCCCGGCTTGAGCCGTGCCAGTCCGACCATTGTGGAATACGGCTGCACCAGCAGTCAGCGTGATATTCCCAGCCACAGCAGACGGCGTTAGCGTCGTTGCTGGATTGGTAAATGTCTGGGTGAACGCATACTTGGGGATAGAGTCCAACGTAATCGTTGTTGCCGTCCAAGACGAATCTGTGGCACCACGGACAATCTTGATAGGCTGCAAGTCTGGGTGAACCACAATCAACGTATCAGCCGATTGCGTCCAGCAAATCGACGACAGCATGGCACCTGTTATGTTTGAAACAGTCAGGTAGTCATTGCCAGAGGCATTAATGTTTGTGACTAATGCCCCGTCCTTGACGACATACATTCTGCCTGCCACAAAGCAAAGCATATAGCTGTCATCAACCGAGAACTCAAATGAAATTAAACGAACGCCATTGGCCGCAGATGGGGTGCTGCTGTTAGGCAACTCAAAGATGTGCTTGGTGCCGGGACGACGGCGTACACCGCCTTGTGGCTGGATAATGACATTGGTGGCCTTTGCCAAAGCATTGGCGTACTGCGGGATGTCCACACGAGCGCGTAGCAACGGGTCAAGTTCACCCGTGCTGAAATTCGTCTGGAAGTCAATGAACCGTGCCATTAATATCTCACCGCAACCAACTCATAATCTTCAATAACCTGTGGCGGCTGACCCTGACCGTCAATGTTGACCGCTTGTCTAAAGTAACCACCACGACCATTTTCTGACGGTGAGCCAACAGCAACACCTTGCCAGTATCCGGTCTTTGCCTCTTGTTCGGTAATCGGGTACGCCAAGTGCCACGCCATCATGTACTTCAGCAACTGTACGAAGTATTGCGGCATCGCAAACTCTGGCGTTTGGTAAGGATAGTCAATATAGACTTGCTCGTAATTCGTGAGGATTTTGTCGCCTTGGATTTCCCACTCTTTGACCGGACGGGCATAAGCGGTTGATGTTTCAAACAAGGCACGAGGGTTGCCTAGACGATCTCCGGGCAACTGATATTCGTAACGCCACTCGCTGACCGGCGTTGTGATTAACCTGTTTAGCTGTGTTTTCTTGTACGCAAACGACCACGGATACATGGATAGCGTCATGTCACGAACGTCTGGATACAGACGGTCACAAGAGTTAGCTTCATCTGTCCCGTCGTTGAACGACGAAATCGTCTTTGCGCCCAATAAGATTAGCGCGTCAGAACAAATTGAAACTGGGGTATCTCCTGCGGCCATACGAACCTCTCATGTAATAAAGGGCTAGTCCCAAGTTACCTTAGAACTAGCCCCCTGTTGCTTGACTACGGATTAGTCCGTGTCAGTTGCTGAAACGGTTGTGCCGTCTGCGATATCAACCGAAGTCGAAGTCACAGCATTCACATACGTCAGCACCAGACTTGGAGTTGTCGAGTCGTAAACAAAGATAATATCGCCAACCTTCAGGGTGTCCTTCAACGACAGAAAGTAATCTGCCGAATTGACGGTTGCCTGAGTATCAGCGGTCTTATATAGGTACATTGACGGCGCATTGCCAGCTTTGGCAGCGCAGACAGTAACCCAACCAGTAGCAGAAAAAGCCATGATCAGTCTCCTTGATTAAGTTTCACGGCAGACGATCTTGACGATACCTTCATCGTCAATCGCCACAGCACCAGCCGAGAACATCGACGCGATCAGGAAGGAAGTCTTCTCTGGCACGTAGTTGATTTCGGTTTTAGGAGCAATGCCTTCTGCCAGACCAACTGCGTCTTTGTGGAATGCAAAGCAGGTACGGTCATTCGAGCCATCCTTGATCAAACCGCCTTCAGTACGATCACCAAGCACGTGGAAGGTGAAGCCCAAGAAGGTGTTGATCTCGCCTTGTACCAGCGCCTTGACGGTGTTAAAGTCAGACGAAGTAACAGCGGTTTCGGACAGCAGCGAAGCCAAAGAACTTGCATGGATGATAATGTGACGGCCATCCATAGGCACGTTGGCAGCATTCAGCGTCTGAGCTGCCGAACGCAGTTTAGCCACGTTCATGTTGGTGTCAGAACCACCGATGTCGTTGCTGACCGATGTTGCGCTAGAAGCTGTCAGCGCGTCCAGAATCAGTTGATCCTGACGACGACCGATGGCGTTCGACACAACCTTGACCAGTTCACGACGCTCATCGAAGTTGACCTTGGCCTGCATGAAGATGTCCGAATATTCAGCAGCGATGTAGTCGCTGAGAGTTGCGGTCACTTGCGAGTAGGTTACGTTCAGCGGGGTAACGTCAGTCTGCGGAATGCGGATTTGAGCAACACCCTTGCCGATCTTCGGGAACTTGTAAGTTGAACCTTCGACACCCGAACGGATACGGACAGCAGGACGGAGAACCGCCGAAGCCTGATAGGCTTGCTTAACTTCCGCATCAAACAGGGTTACAAAGGCTGTAGACAGATTAATAGCCATTTTGTTTACCTTTTGACAAAGTTATAAAGAGGTTTCTCGCTGTCGGTGAGCCGGGGTCCGGGCCGTCTGCTTGCAGTAGGATGCCAGCCAGTTGGGTACAACCATGTGAGGGTCGGTGATCTGATATGCCTCGATTACATATTGTAATCAGGTTTGTCTATTGTGCAAGGGGTAATGATAGTTTTTTTGCAAAAAAATCCCCGGACGAACCGGGGACAAAGCCACAGGGGAGAAAGACTCTTATCCGTACCGCTGGTAAAACAAGCGTTCTACCTTGGCACGATAGGATGGATCGGTATCATACTTCGGATCACCGACCATTGCTTGCAGTTCCAAGTCTGTCGGCTGGCCTTCGGTTGGCTGGACTTGCGTTGGAATGCGGCCTTCGTAAGCTTCGCGGACTTTGGAGAGGGCTTTTAAGCCACGGGCGGTCCCACCCATGAGCTTGAATTCCTCGAAATCCTCGGATGACCAGACACCCTTACTTACCAGACCCCTTGCCCAATTGACCATGCCATTGATCACAGCATCGGCATTTGGACCCAATGCCTTACGTTCGGCCTGAATGTCAACGTCAGAAACGCCAACTGCCTCATTAGCCAGACCTGTTAGCTTTTGTGCAATATCATCAAATGCGGCTTGGGAGATGCCATTTTCAGCAGCCCAGTCCTTGAACATTGGCACGAACTGCATATTCTCTGCGTTCTCACCAAAGGCAGAAACGTCGTACTTGCCCTCTGGTGGAGCCTTGTGCGCCCCCTTGGAAACCATCTTGCGAAGGTCTTTCCAAGACTTTGCCATGCCCTCCAGATCAGGTTCGTTGTTGTCTTTGTTCCAGAAGTTTTCAGGCCACCAGTCGGGTCGGTCAACCGCCTCGTCATCGGGGATGGATTCTGCGGCACGGTGATCTACCGCAGTTTGATTGCTGTCTACAGGAGCTTTGTCTTCACTAGCCTCTACGTTGTCAAGTAGGCCAGTAGGTTCAGACGCTTCTGAATTACTAGGCTCGACTGCCGTTTCGTTATCGCTCAAAGGTTCCTCGCTCTATGGATGCGGGACTCAATCTCCTTAACTAAGGAGCATCGTCCCTCTAAAAAATAACCGTAAGAAGCATCGCTTCCCGGTCCCCAGCATGGCTGCTCAATGGTGGTATCCCGTAGCCATTTGAGCAACTTCTGCCCTTCTTCTGTGCCAAACACACGCAGGCACAACTTATCTGCATCACTTGATTCTCTAGGAGCCATCGACTCCTGCATTAAATCTAAATCATCCCACCCAGCCATAAGCCTCCTTGCTTGGCACAATCGGAGCCGAAGCCGCCTCTTCTGCCTGTTCTGTTGCGTGAATGCAGTACCAGATCGTATCTGTCTGCGTCACGATTACGTGGATTTTGTTTGCGGCTATTTCGATGCAGGCCGGAGCCTTGTAAAACTTTTGCTCTCCGTCTACATCTAAAACGACTTCGCCCTTTGCCAGAATCGACAGGTGGGAATAAGTATGCGCGTGTTGTGGGATGGCATACCCTTTGGGCAACATATACTCTTTGGCGTACAACCCTTCTGCAAAATGGTGATGCAGTTCACATTCCACCCGGACCTCCTTCTGGTTGACCTTCCATCAAGGCTTGCTGCTGACCGGCCATTGCCAGCATCAATTGCTGCTGCTGCATCATCTCTTGCTGCTGCTGCATTAGGAAGCCACGCTCTGCTCCGGTGTTGCGAACCGAACTTGGGATGCCCAGCTTGTCGCCAATGTAGTCGATCAACTCACCTGTCTTAACAGCAAGCTGACCTTCGTTACCCATCGTTGCGGTAATCTGCATGAACTGCATGATGTTGTTGATCTCTTCCATGTTCTGCGCCATTGCCAACGGGGCAACAGGGCTAACACGAATCTCTAGGCCGTTTACCTTCAGCGGCATATTGATCAGGCCGCGCTCATCCATCACTTGCAGGATACGCGCCACCATCGGGATCATGGTCTCATTGATCAGACGACCAAACGCTGAACCTAAGTTCTGCGCCAGTTCCTTCATGCGCTCAACAACTTCTGTCGCGCTACGGGCAGACATATTGTCTGGTGGCAGCGATTCATCTAGCAGAGTACGCTTGATGTTTTGACGCAGGTCATTGATGACAATCTGGCTGACGTTAAAGTCACCGGCACGAGGCAACGGAGTCAACGACGCACCCTGTGGGCCACCGTTTCTTGCCACCGGGATGATAGCGCCCGGAACAATCTTAACCGTCTGTGGGTTTAGCACACCGTCGTCTGCCGCCGTGTAGACACCAGCGACTGCCAACGAGGCATTCTTCAGTAGCAACTCAAGTGTCTTGTTCAGCGTCTTGATGTCAGGCAATGCTGTTAGCAGCGGACCACGGCCATAGATTTCACCAGCGACTTTCGAGTAGCGGCTAATCACCCACGGCGAGGACATCATGCGACGATAGACGATCTCTTCTTTGCTCCCTGACTCAATAACGTGATAACACCAGTCGCCACGTTCTGCGTCGTAGACAGTCGCCTCCAACAAGTCAAACTCGTCGGTCTTCTTGGCATCGATCATTTGCTGCAAGTGTTCGGAGAATACGGCATCCTTCCATTGCTGCTCAATGGCCTCGCCCTTCATCCGCATCCGACGGTATATCTTGTCTACCGTGCCGTTTGCACCTTCCTCGTAGGACACAAGGAACATCGGGATTGGCGTAAAGTTAATCGGGGACACATCATCCCCCGGCTGAATCATCATGCAAGCCGTGCCAACTGCCATGTCTAGCAAGAATTCACCGATAGCAATGTCGAAGTTCGACTGCTTGATGACGGTAAACATCTTCTCCATGTACACATCCATGATGGCCTGTGCTTGGTCTTTCTGGCGTGGGTCAACATCTGACCCCGGCTCTAGTCGGCACCACTTACGCTGTGGTGGGAAGATGCCTGACTGCAAGCGGTTCGCAAAACGCTGGGTAGAGTTGATGGCTGTCGAGTCAAACACACGTGCCATCTTCTTTGCGCCCTTAGAGTTGCCGTCATAGTAGCCATACAACTGTCGTTGCGGCAGGGCAAACTCATAGGCATCGCGGTACAAAGACTCAAACAGGTCTTTATCACGCTGCGCTTTCTCGGCACGACGCAAAATCTCATCCGTTGGCATCTTATTGCCTTGGTATGCTTTGCGGCGTGTACCCTTCGTGTAGGACATTTCAGCCATTATTTGAGCCTTTCTTTCATCAGCATTGAGCGTTCCACTTGCCGTGGCTTCATTACTGCCCTCGCTTGTTGTTCCTCATCATCCATAACCGAGTGTATTTCTTCGGCGCGTTTACCACCCGCCTCGCCACTTTGATAAATAGGCCAATCGCCTTTCTCAATGTCGGTTTTCCAAACCTTATAGAGTTCATCTTCATCTGTTACGATCTTGTTGTCTACCCATCCCGGCACAGTAGCAAACTGTCCCTTGTACTTTCCTTCAGGGATGTAAATTGTCGATGAGTACACCGTAATCGGATTGCCTTCAGGGTCAGAGCCAACATTGCCTGTCTCAATAGACCGACGATGGTATTTGACGATGTTCTCTTCAGCAGGCGTAAGATTCAAATTGGGCATTATTCGTACCATTCAATCATTATGTGAGCCATGTGTGCCTGCCCACTTCTGTTTGTTAAGCGAAAGAGATAAGTGGTCAACGGAGCCAATACGTATTGAAACGAAAATGCAGCGGCTCCACCAGCACCACCGCCTGAACCGCCAGCAAGAAACTCACCTGTCAATGCTGTACCAGTAGAAGTTATCGTCGGGTTAATTAATGACGCACTTTGACTTGTGCTACCGACTGATCTGTGTCGGTTGATTGCGGTAAATGGTGTGCCACCGCTAACGACAGCGCCCTCATATATTTCAAACTCGGCATCGCCGCCACAATTAACATCAAACACTAAGTGTGGCGTAACTCCACTTGCCCAAGCAATAGCAATATCGATGCTTGCATCGTTTGCCAACTGATTGGCATCGCCATTTAGGTAATACACATAATAGGCTCTGCCTTCGTGCAACCTAACATGGTTAATGTCAGCAACAATCAATGGAGAGTCTGACCCTGCTAGGATCATCGCTCCATTTTTGTCTTTCTGAGCCAGCGATACCAGCCGAGACTTGGTGTTTAGCGACTCAATATTGACTGTAGTGACGGCCATTAGTCTTCTTCGCCTTCGTGTTCTATTTCAGCGGCTTTCTTCATGTCCTCTGCATTGGGCTTGCTTCTTCCCGCCATTTTTGCGAACATTCTTGCAGCCTTACGCTGAAACGGTGTGCGCTGCATAGGCATCTCTTCGTCTTCTTTTTCTTCTTCGCCAATGATGATCTTGATTTCCATGATTACGCCTTTTGCTTAGTTGCCTTACGTGCTTCGGACAGGGCAATGGCTTGCGCTTGCTTGGGGTCTTTGACGACAGGACCGCCTTTGCCGGAATGTAGACCGCCAGCCTTGTACTCGCGCATGACTTTTTGCACTTTCTTCTGGAACTTATCCATTGAGTGTCACTCCTTTTGACAGCATCGGACGCTCTCTTGAGCCTTGGGTTACAGCGCGGAGTCGCGCAGACCGACGTTCGGTGATCTCGCGCTCTAATGTTTGTTTTGCGGCTTGCTTATTAGCCTGAACATTTTCTATTTCTTGTTCAGCCGCAGAAAAGTCTGGCTTGGCTGGTTCTTTTTCTGTGAACGGGGCAGGTCTTGGCTTACGAATCTCAACCAATCCAACTTGATTATTGCCAATAACTTCCCAACCTTTTTTTTCAAGAGTTGCTGGCAATACCCGACCGATTCCTTCAACGTAATAGCTTATGCCTTGCTTCCAATCACGATTAGGGTACTCATCAAGACCGTCGCTAAATGGAAGTCTTGACTTAATTGATTCTTGTAACTTGGCATTGTATTGATCTAGTCTTTGCTGATACGACGAAAGTTGATCATTGTAAGCAGACAGCTTCTGCTGCTTTGCTGCAAAGGCTTTTTCATACTCTGGACCAGCCGAAGCAATACTTGCTTGATAGGTTTTTGTCAGAGCCTGAATTTGCTTTTGGTACGGCGTTAATTTTTTAGCCATACGAGACTCCTGTGCCGAGCATTCCGACCTCTGGTGCTAGGCGTTCTTCGGACAATAGAGCGCGTTTACCGCCACGAATTCTGGCTTTCATTCTGGAGGACTCTTCCGATCCCATTTTGCGACGCTCGGACTCTAGTTCTTGAGCCATACGCATGGCTTCTTTCTCCATCGTAGACTTTTCTGCCGCATACTTTTCCTTTTCAGCGGAAAGTCGCTCTCTGGCGATAGAAGCATTTTGCTGCTGGGCTTCGATCTGCGATCTGGTCTGACGCTCAAGGATTGCTGTTTCACGTTCAGCAACAGCCCGTGCTTCTTTTGCGCTTCTTTTGGCCTCATTTGCCTGATAAGCCGAGCCAAGTAGCATTGCACCTGCAATCCATAATGCCATATCGTTCTCCTAACAAAACATTTTCCAGAAATTGTATGCTTTTTGCTGCAAACGGCAACCAGATGCTATCGCCGAGATATCATTATTTAAGCAAATACGTCAAAGTCGGTGCTGGCGTTGCCTTGTTGGACGAACTGGCCGCTTAGGCCGAGGGGTGTTTTGGTCATTCTACGGTGTTCGCCGCCGCCGAGTAGCAGGTAGCCGAAGGCATCGCCAACGTGGGAGTGTTCATTCTTATTAGGTGCGTCGCGAAAGCGTTCTTGACCGGAGCCAACGGACACCCGCTTGAAGTGGTAGCCGCCTGCCAACGATTTTCGCAGTAATTTACAGGACTTATCGACTAGCAATCCGGGTTTTCCGCTAATTAGTCGCTGCATGGGTGCGGCTGCGGACTCTCGCCGGACTTTGAAATCGTTACTTGGGGTAGGTTGCGCTCTCAAGCCAAGGGTTCGCAGGTGGTCGAAGGCGGTAACTTCGTAGATTGCGTCGCGCTGCATACCGGCTGGGTCGCCCCAGATCATTATTTGTGCTTTTGGAAACCTTGCATTGAGTTCGCCGAGCAGTTGTTGGCCGAATCGCTCAAGGCCCATGTCGAAGGTGACGATTTCGTGCAACACGTGCCATGCGCCGGAAGGGTGTTTCTGGCCGATGACGGCGGCTGGTGTCAGACCGAAGTCGAGGCCGACTTGGATGGGCAGGTTTGGCTCGTAGTCCAAGTCTTGCGACATCAGGTTGTCGTCGTATTCGGGCCAGACTGGCCTGCCTTCTTGCACATAGGTGTATTTCCCTTCGGCGTAGCACCTGATCCAGTCGAGGTTTTTGCCGAGCAGCATTTGTTGGTAGTAGCCCCCCGGCAGGTTAGACGTATTTTCTGCTTTGGCATTGGGTTTCCACCATCGACCTGCGCTATATATATGGTCGTTAGCTTCAGGATTTTCTGGCAGTTCTGCAACATCGGCTTCTTGGACACCTCCGGGCTGTCTGAAAAAGTCCCATTTGTATGCCCCACTCATTTTCTCCTTTTCTGCCATACGGAACCACCAATGATCGTCGTCCATTGGGTTGGTATCCATGATGATGCCGTGCCAGCTTGCACCGCCATCTCGTTTTGTTGGGTATCGTCCGACGCGATGGGTCAGACCGTCGATAACTGCTTTGGGTAATTCACGTGCTTCGTTCACCCATGCGCCGGTCAACTCCAACGAGAGCAGCTTTCTGACATCTTTGGGTTGGTCCAAGGCCAAAAAGATCACCTCGCAATCGATACCAGCAGCACCATCTCTGGCGGGTAGTCGGATATGATGGGTAATCGGTGGTGTCCACAGGAGTGGACCAAACGTACTCTCTGGGAACAGGTCTATCCATGTCTTGATGGTCGTTGTTTTCAGCATTGGGTAGCTGTTTCGGACAATCGCAAAGCGGCTGTACTTGATGCCATCCACGGGACTGGGCTTTTGCTGGACGGCCTTCATCATTATTTCAGCGCAGCAGGCGTAGGATTTGCCCGACCCTACTGGTCCCATGATGCCGCGCACGAAGGCTTTTGATTGCAGGAACTTCCAGACCATTGGGCTGGTGGAGAAGTCAAGGTTTAGCCCTGTGGTGGGCAATGCTTTACTACTCGACTCTTTGGTTTTCATGGGCTGGCTCTATGTCGATAATTTCGGGTGCTTTCACATTAATACCAATGACACTCGGCTTATCGGATTCTTCGACGGTATCTAAGAGACCACTAGCTTTGGCGAGTATTCGTAGCACACCGACTTTGTCGTACAGTTCGATGTCCAATGTCCTAATGCACCCGCCCTCTTTGTCGTACTTCTCATTGACCTTGATGGACTTGATGGCTTGCAGGGCGTGTTCAGGCATATCTTTACTGGCTTTGACTTTGATATTGCCTTGATCATCCCACTCCATGATGTCGGTGATCTTGGTATTGGCAATGGTCAGCAGCGAGTAGGCGACGGCTTCTCGGTTTTTGGCGATGGTCGTTGACCCACCCAGCCGTTGCTGAACGGTTCTGATCCCACCCCAGTTCTTTAATGAGGGTATTTGTTTATTGACGGCCATAGTTGTTAGCCCCGTCTTTCCGGGGTGTCCGCAGAGTCAGTCAACATTTGGAGGTGTTGACTTCTGCTGCCGCTGTTAGCAGGGAGAAAAAAGTCGCGAAAAAACCTGCGCCACCTTCGGCTGGGCAACCCGTCATTAGTTACAGGTTGTGTTACAGCTTGCACCATAACAGCAGGTTGTGCAATAGACGCAGCCATTAGGACCGCAGTAACTGCTATAGGAACAGGAAGCGTAAACGAGAGGGGCTGTGATTGCTAGCCAGAGTGCGAATAGGTATTTCATGTGGCTCCTTCAATAAGGGTTAGGTGGGGTACTCGCTGCGCCTGTGGAACTTCTGCCGCATGGGGGCATATGCCGAACCACAGTATCCGCTTTCCCCGTGGCAACTATATCAGAACGGAATTTCTTCGTCCAAGTCTTTCCTGTCATTAGGCATATATCCATTGCCCTTATCGATACTATGCTGGGTAGGCTGTGCTGGTACCATCTTGCCAAGGCTTACTGAAAAGAATATCTCACCCTTCTTTGTCCTCTTCTCCCACGCCGACAGGTAGAAGTCCTGACTATTCATTCTTATCTTCCCTGACCAGTCTGGCTGCTCTGGCTTCTTCTTCTTATCATTCTTAAACAGATTCCCTCTGTCATCCTTCAACTCATACGGCGTTGTATACCCACTCATATATGACTCTCCTAAGAGATTACTAAAAGTTATTTGCACTTCTGTGCAGAACTACTATACTTCATTTCGGGGCCATTACCCAGCCCTCCCGTAGGTAGCTTGCGACCAAGGGAATAAACAAGGCAAATAGGGCGGTACTCCTTGCTGATACTCTCGGATGAGATCAAGTAGACAGCATCGGGACACATAGCCATAGCAGAACTAACCACTCTGTCGCCTAGATAAACAAGAGCAAGCAATCCTGAAAAGGATTACACCCCATATATATGGGTTAGGTCTTCTTTACGTCTACAACATCACGCTCTTAACCTAACCACTACGTAGAACCGTCCAGTCCCGTAGGAACTGTCCAGCCCCATTTTAAAAAAAATTGATTTCACGGCCCGCAAGGGCAGGCGTTGCCTCAAAGCAAAAAGCCTGACCGCAGCAAAAAACTGGCCAAAAATTGAGCTAGGTCCCCACATCGATAGGGGCAGGGGCGGGGGGGCAAGGGGTGGCCTCTTGTCGCAGGCGTTGCACGAACCATGCAAGTCTGTGCGGCGGCTCTCTGCGATGCTCGCGCCATGCTGCGAAGACCTCAGCAAGCACACGCTCGAACGAGGCCTTGCTGACAGCACACGCAACAAGGGACGCAGCAGCAGCACGGTCTTCAGCAGTTATGATCCTGACAATGTTAGCTTGATTGCAAGCAGACTTCCAAAGCGATACAACATCATCAACACTTAATCTTTCCTCTGTATCCTCTTTTGCCGTTACCGCAACAATGTTAATTGATTCTTTATCCTGATTTAACAATTCCTCTGTCTGCTTAACTTGCCAAGCTTGCAATGTTGGCGGCAGGTCTTCGAACTTGACGGCTTCCATGTGGTCTGCGTTACTGATTGCTTCGTCGTATAGCACTCTCAATATCTGTGCTGTCTTTCCGTAGGTGTGGTTCTTGACTACTTTGAAATAACCCAGTTCTCGCAGGATTCGTATCTGTCTACCTGCGGCCTGTCTGCTGACACCCAGCATCTTTCCTACGTTCTCATGTGAAGGCCAGCAAAGGCCAGCGCGATTCGCATAGCTACAGACTGCTAACAGCACTCTCATTGCCGCTGGTCTGATCCTTCTGTCATTGCAAGCCCTAATTGGCACAATGGAATACTTCCGCAAGTCCTGCGGCCTGTGCTGCTCAATAGTGGGCTGCTCTGGTATCTCAAAGCTTTGCATTAATTAACCTTGTCACCTTATCCTCGGTTGATTCGTGCTTACGGCAATACTCTCTTATCGCTTGCTCTGCGATTGATACTCGGCTACGCCTCTGCTCTGCCGCTTGCTTATCAAGCATCTCGCGGACATCGACGCGCAACCTTAATAGTGTAGCCTTTTGTTCCATAGCCGGACTCTATCACAAAGCGGTATTTCCAATAGTCAATATCAATTGTACTGACAAATGGAAACTCAATTACATTATCGGTTCAGGCAATGCCTGATTGTCAAAACGTCAACAACCCCGAAAGGAAAAGACATCATGATCACTCGCCAAGAATACAAAGAAGCGCGCCGCTTCATTCGTGACAACGGATTCTCAGTCATTCATTGGCTTTCACCTCGTCAAATGGTTGTCTTTAGTCACCTGCGAATCATTCAGAACGAACAAGACAGCCTCAAAGAACGCGCCGATGTTGTCGCATGGTGCAAGCGAGAGGGCATTTCCTACAATTTCCATCACTTAGCACGGCATTAATTATCCCGCCCCTTCGGGGGCTTGCTCACCCTTGAAAGGAATAGCAAATGACACGCGAACAATTAATCAATCTGTACCTTGTATGGGTCAATGATTTTCTGACCATTGGCGGCTTCGCTGACCATTTCGGCCTTCACGATTCAGAGGCCGAGATGCTGCTACAGGTTGCCCGCAGCGCATACGAAAACCCACACCCAGAAGCTTAATCCTGAAAGGAATAGCAATGTCAATATCACTCACCAAACAACCATTGACCGAAGAGCAGATTGAGTGGCACGTTGAACGAGCCATTGATCGCCTTGATCGTCAATTCTTATCCGGCACAATCACCCAGCAAGAATACGATCACGAAGTCCACATTCTCGACAAGTGGGCGATCCAACAAGTAAAAGCCATTAACTAAACCCAGAAAGGGAACATCATGGAAAAGCAAACCTATAACGGCTGGACAAACTACGCCACATGGCGCGTCAACCTTGAATTGTTCGACGGCAGCGAAGGCACTTGGTGCGCTGAATCCTGCCGAGAATTCGCCGAGGAATTAATCTACGATTCAACCGAAGAGGGCGTAGCCCGTGACTATGCGCTGGCATTCCTGTCTGATGTCAACTGGCATGAAATAGCCGAGCATTATCAGGACGAAAACGAAGACGAAGAGGCCGAAGCATGAAACAAACTATTCTCGAAATGCTTGGCGCAGTCCTCGGCCTTGCCGTTATGTGGGCCTTCCTCTTCGTGTTGCTTTCCTTTTAACTTTGGAGATTAATAAAATGTCACTATTAAACAAAGCAGACGCAGCCTCTGCCATGATTGACTTCGCGCAGGACGTTCTCGGCCTGTCTGAATCAGACACAGCCGCAGCCCTCATCATGGCGGCAGGTATCCTTGCCGAAGACAACACGCAGAACGTGCTAACCCTTATCAAGGCCTTAATCGACACGCACAACATCATGGCACACGCTTAAATGATAACGGGACAAACAATGACAAACGAATTAATTGATGCAATTTTGGAAATCTATTTCAATCAGACCGATGACTATGACGTTATAGCCGATCAATGCGGCTGTACTGTCTTAGACGTTGCTAATACGCTAAACGATTACACGGCACACGCTTAGACCGTTTCCCTGTAGCACCCAGCCGGATACCCTTCCGGCTTTTTTAACGCCCTATAAACCCTTTTTATGATCGGGAGTCCTATGTCATACCCAGCACTCGCAGTCATCTATCACATTGACCCAGACCTGCCAGAAGCCGAGGCCTTACAGGCCGCATACCTTCTGCACAATGCCCAGCAGCAAGGAATCAAAGTAACTGAAACCCTTGTTGAAAAGATAATCCTCGACGTATGCAACCCATTCTACAAATAGCCACAGGTTATTAGCCGCAGCACATTCATACACAAAACCTATAAGGAGTTTTCATCATGGTTGGAAAAGTCACGCCAAATACAATGCTGTCAGTCAGTCGCTTACCTGCTGTCATGGGCTACAGCAAATACCGCAGTCCTAACGACGAACTGAGTGCGTCAATCGATGCCCTCGGCGGCAAAGATGCACCAAACATTTCCAATGAGGCAATGGAATGGGGAAACAAAACCGAGCAGCTGATACTAGCAGAGGCGGCAGTCCGGCTAGGCCTGTCAGACCTACAGACGCATCACCCAGAGCCGTACTTTCACGCACTCCTGCCGCTTGCCTGTAGCCTTGACGGTACGGCAGAAGGAAACGGCATAGTCGTTGCCAATGATCCGGACAAGGGAATCATGGTCATGGACAGCGATACCATCACACTAGAAGGGCGCGGGGTCTTGGAAGCCAAGCTAACTTCTGTACCTCCTGAGCATTCACCAGCCCTCTTCAGAGGCCCGATCCAACTACAGGGGCAGATGGATATCACCAACGCTAAATGGGGCGCTCTAGCGGTCTTATATCGCGGCACAGAGCTACGCATCTTCCTGTTCAAACGCCACGAAGAAAGCATCAAGGCAATTGCCAAAGCAACCCTCGACTTCCAACGCAGACTTGACATCTGGAAATCAGAGAGGCATATTGAATACTATCCACCTGTCAACTCTGCCGATGCAGATCGGACATGGGGACAGGGCGATGAGCAGACCGTCAGTCTTGGCGGCGAGTTCGAAGACTGGGCGCGGGACATCCACGAGGCCAAGCAGGACATCAAGCAATGCGAGTCCATCATCGATGACCGTGAGAAACGTATCAAAGAAGCAATGCAAACAGCCACCAAAGCCGACTGCGGGAAGTACCAGATTAGCTGGCCTATGCGCCACTACAAAGCAGCAGCAGAGCGCGTCATCCCAGCGAAGGAAGCGTACTCAATTCGGCAATCAACACTCACAGTAAAGGAGAAAAAGTAATGAGCAACTTGACAGTAAGAAACGGCTTCCTGCCGACAACATTCACCGAGGCCAAGCAGTTCGCAGGAGAACTAGCCGCCAGCAACCTCGTCCCCAAAGCCTATGCAGGGAAACCGCTGGACATCTTGGTGGCAATCCAATGGGGCAACGAGATCGGCCTAGCACCCATGCAAAGCTTACAAAATATCGCTGTCATCAATGGCAAGCCATCAGTCTATGGCGATGCAGCAATGGCATTGGTACAGGCCAGCCCAAGCTGTGAGGGCGTAGAGGAGTTCTTTGAGGGCGAAGGTACATCCAACCCTGTCGCAGTCTGTATCGCTCACAGGAAAGGCCGTAAGCCCGTCACAGTACGCTTCTCTGTGGAGGATGCAAAGAGAGCCGGACTTTGGAATAAGCAGGGGCCGTGGACTCAGTACCCAAAGCGAATGCTACAGATGAGGGCCAGAGGCTTCGCATTAAGGGACGCTTTCCCAGATGCACTTAAAGGTTTGATAACTACTGAGGAAGCACAAGACTACCCAGACGATGCCAAGCCACAGGTCAAAGATATACCTAAGAATCCATTGGATGCTATCGCTGCGCCAGAAGTAATAGAGCCGGTCTATCAAGAAGCCCCTGTCGAAGTGGTCGATGGTACAGTTACCGTTGAAGCAGAGGTAGTAGAAGTTGTCGCAGAACCAGAGGAACCAGAAACCTCTGGGGGTGGATGGCTTTTGTACATACCTCGCAAAGACCCGCAGGAACTATCTTCATTGGAAGAGTGGCTCAAAGAGTACAACGCGCTGGCAGACAAGACCGCTGGTGCAGGCAAGGCAGCACCCAGAACAAGGATGACAGCCCTGCGTGAACTGCGAGAGGCCAACGATCCAACGATCAAGCGAGTACCCACGCTAGTCAAGGTGGTGCTAACGCAAGGCCACCAGACCAGACTGGCTTGGCTAGGCCATCAGATGCGGGAAGAGGAAGGCAAATCCGACAACGTGAAGGAAGATCATGGACCACAACGTCAAACTTGAAATAGCCAAACAGTACCTGCGCGACCGCAAGAAGTACATCTGCGAACAGGATCAGTCCGACCCGACTCGGTTCATCCCGCGCAAGTCAATCGAAACCAATATCAAACAAACATTCTTGGAGTACCAACATGACCAGAGGAAGAACAACCAACAGGCCTCATCGCCTATTCGATTTTTTGATAGAAAAATACGGTATCAGAAGTGACTACCAGCTAGCCCACACGCTAGAGATAAACCAGTCAGCCATCTGCAAGTACCGAAGTGGCCGACCCATCACCGCCAACGTGATCATCAGAGTCCACGAAACATTCGACCTGCCGATCAAAGATATCAAGGCACTCCTATGACTCACCTACTTGTCCTTCTCGTGGGGACGGCAGCAATCTTCTGGGGCGCACTCACGCTGTCAGAAAAAAACATAGCCGAGTACAAGCGGGGCTATGCCGATGCCATGTCAACCCAAAAACAAAAGCCAGAGGAACGCAATGACCCAGAGTGTAAAGACCGAAGAAAACCTAAAGTGGTGCAGCGCCTGCAACAGCCGAAGGGAGATTGAAGGGGGCCATTGGAAGGACTGCCGCAAGACTAGGCGGTGGGTCTGCCAGTCCTGTGCCGAACTCAAGTCGCCCAGCTTCTACGGAAAGAGTAATGCGCTGCCTTCATTGCAAGAACTTTAACTTGAGGGACTACCCGTCACACGCAAAGGTTGGCATAGGCCGATGTATGGCAGTCGATGTCTTCAAACAAGGGGCCGTTTTCGTGCCTATCCAATCTGAATTTGAGTGCGACAAATATCAACAGGCAGCAGACAACGTGGTTGCCAAACGAAAGGAGTGGAATGAGAGCCGCAAAGGTCGATGATAACCAAAAGGAAATAGTCAAAGCCCTGCGTCACATGGGCTGCTCAGTCCAACACCT
>Ga0315909_10001728_pt1 | contig 29041 bp, 41 predicted proteins | sample LakEriMetagenome_11_FD_203527 | JGI IMG/M metagenome (GOLD analysis project Ga0315909, IMG submission 203527) | Freshwater fungal communities from buoy surface, Lake Erie, Ohio, United States - Buoy 2 MA125 | ecosystem: Environmental > Aquatic > Freshwater > Lake | place: USA: Lake Erie, Ohio... | reverse complement strand
CCCACTTTTTTCAACTGAGTTTACTTGTTTCGCCGCTCTCTGTTCTTGCATTCGGTAATCTTGCGGTTACAAATTGCGGCACCAGACACGTCGAGACACACAGGAGCAAGCAATGAGTGGAGTGATTCAGACGACCAGCGAGCAGATCGCTCGCAACATGGAAACGCCAGAGCGGGGCTTCGTCGAATGGCTGCCGCTGATCATGCCGATCGTCACGCAGGCGCTTCAGTGTCTGTTCCACAACGACGACGTCGAGCCGAGCGAGGTGCAATCTCGGGTCGAGAAAATGAACGCGAAGAATCCAAAGCGGCTGCATCGCCGCATGAAACGCAACGCTCTCGCAGTCGCACGCCGCGAGGGCAAGCGGCTCACCGACGCTCAGGCTGATCAGCTCGCGACAGAGGCGATCGACGCTTGTCTGCAGTCGTCGGGCGACATCGTCGAGGCTGCAGGCCGCGAGGCTCAGGCTGCCGATTGGTCCGCGGCGGATCTGGCAGAATGAGCTGGCTCCTCCTCGCTCTCGCATTCCTCCCGATCGACGAGCCGCCGGCGGTATTTCCGGTTCTCCCGCCGGTGGCCGTCGTCGATCAGGTGCCACCCTCGCCGCGACCAGTGGACACGCTGAACGCGAACGAGGTGCTTGTCTTGGCCCTCACGCAGCGGATCGCTCTGGTCGCGGTGCCGGAGGGGCTTGTCGAGATTGAGGAGACACAGCAGGCCCCGGGGGCCTCGACGGTTATTCGTGGCCAGTTTCCCGGCGGTGGCGGGAAGCTGGAGCGGCGGAAATTCGAGGCCCCCTTTTTGTACGAGATCACGGCAAAATCGACAGGCTCTGTCGAGCTGATCGCGGTGCCGATCGGCCTCACTGATCCGACACAGATCCAGCGGCAGCGAATCACGCTCAGCGGTGGGGCTGGACCTACGCCCCTTGGCCCCTCCCCGGTAACTCCGCCACGTCCGGTCGGTCCGGTCTCAACGGAGCTGCGGGTTCTGCTGCTGCTGGATCAGTCGGATTCCGTCGAGGCTCAGGCCGCCGCCTCTGCGGTGCCGGTGCTGCAGTGGCTCGACGCCAACTGCACGCAGGCCGACGGCCGGGCCGAATGGCGACGATGGGATCGGTCCGCGGTTCAGGCCTCGCTCGCGGGGGCTCCGCCGGTCTTTGAAAAGCTTTTTCGTGAAGTGCAGCCGAAGCTGCTCGACGGCCCGCAGGCTTTGATCGCACGCGGGGCCGAGGTGTCAATCGTGGAAATCTCAGACCGCGAGCAGTTGCTCGCGGCGCTCAAGAATGCAAAGGGTCAGTAATGCCAGCTCAGACAAGGTACAAGATTGAAATCGTTCCAGCCGCCGCGGACTGTTGGCACTGGCGGATTAAGTCGGCGAAGAATGGACAGATCATCTGTCATTCCGAGACCTACACCAGCAAAGCCGGAGCCCTCAATACGGTCCGGGCCTTTGTAAAAAACATGACCAGCCAAACGCCGGACAAGCTCCCGATCGAGGTGCTGGACGAGGCAAACTGAGCCGATGCACGATCAGCCCCCTCTTGCTTGTCTGTCTGGTGATCGGCTGCAGCTCTGGTCGCAGTACGCGGCGGAGTTGCGGCTCCCGGGGCTCTCAGCCTCGGCACAGATTCCCGAAGGATACAGCTGGGACGGGGCCTCGATCCCTCGCTGGGCCTGGTCAATTATGGGGCATCCGCTGGAAGGGGATCTGCGACTTCCCTCGCTGATTCATGACTGGCTCTGCGAACACTCTGAGACAGCAGCCGATCGCATGGTCGCGGACGCGGTTTTCTTTCTGCTGCTGAGCCGGGCAGGCCTTCCGCGGTGGCGGCGGATCTGCCTTTGGGCGGCGGTGCGATTCTATGCGATCTTCATCTGGAGACGGCGACGGTGATCATCGACGACACAACTTCCGAGCAGATCTGGGCGGACGCGGCCCGCGGTCTCGATCTCTCGGAGCGACCAAACGAGGGCGGCTATGGATACGCCAGTTTGGCGACTCCGTTCCCGCGATCGCTGCGGATCCTGAGCAAGCAGGAAGTTATCGACCTGGCCAAAGATCAGGAAAAGTACAAGAGCCGCATCAGCGACTTCCTTCGCTGGAAGCAGTGGCCGGTGAAGAATCAGCAGCAGACCAACTACTGTTGGGCGAACGCGACAGTTTACGCGCTCGAGCTGCAGCTGCTGAAGCAGGGCCAGCCCGTCCCCTCGCTCAGTGCGGCCTCCGTAGCAGCCCCGATCAAAGGTTATCGCAATCAAGGCGGCTGGGGTGGCGACGCTCTCAAGTGGCTCCGCACTCGCGGAGCGGTGCCGGTTGAATTCTGGCCGCCCAACGCGATCGATCGCAGATTCGACACGGAAGCAAATCAACTTCGGGCTTCGAAATATCGCTGCACTGACTGGGTCGAGATTCAGCCCCGCAACATGCTGCAGGCTGCGACTGTGATCCTCATGGGGCACCCAATCTCCGCCGGCTTCAACTGGTGGGGACATCAAATCACAATCCTAGACGTGGTGATCAGAGACGGCGAGATCGGCTGGCGAATCGCCAACAGCTGGGGCCCGAGCTGGGGCGACAACGGGATCGGCGAGCTGCACGGGCGCCGGGCGATGTTCGATGATGCGGTTTGTCCAGTGGCAGGGAGTCTGGCATAATGCGAGCGAGCTTGGCGGTGATGGTGCTGGCGGCGGCCCTGACGGTTCACGCCGACGATCTCGACGGCTGGCAGTTCCGCGTGGTTTCGGTCACGCGGGCGGAGCCAGCAAAACAGGAGGCGGCGACGGTGATCAGCGAGCCCGACACAGCAGCGGCAGCCGCACCAGCCGACTCCGGCTTCTATGTGGTCATGTTCAGCGCTCAGTGGTGCGGCCCGTGCCAGGCCTACAAGCGATCGACGCTCCCGCAGCTGCGAGAGATCGCCTCAGTGACTGAGACCGACATGGACCGCGAGCCGGCATACTGGCGGGCTCGGACAGTCCGCGGCCCGGACGGTCGCAATCAGACGCTTCCCGGTGTGTCGTCGATCCCCTCATTCTGGCTGGTTCGGAAGGCGGATCGGTGGCCGGTGGCCCGCTGGACGGGACCGACGGCCCCGGCGACGATCGCGGCGGAGATCCAGAGGCAGAAGCGACTGCAGACGGAGCGGGCTGCGGCCCCAGCTCCGGAAGGCTGATCCGGTGATCGCAGCAGTGGGCCGCCCCAAAAGCACGCTCAGCAACGAGGAGCGATACGAGCGACATAAGCAGGACATGGCGGCACGCAGCCGCCAGAAGTCGGCCTCGGGTCGCGATATTGGCGAGCTGCCGCCGGTGCGAGATCCGGAGCTGCGAGCCAGCTGCGAATCGGATCTCCGGTTGTTTCTGGAGACATGCTTCCCGGCCGCCTTCCGCCTTGGCTGGTGCGACGACCATCTGGTGCTGATCAGCGAGCTGCAGCGAGTCATTGAGCAGGGCGGCTTCCGGGCGATCGGTATGCCCAGGGGGACGGGCAAGTCGACGATTGTAATGCGGGCGATGATTTGGGCGATCTGCCGACGCCTTCACCCTTTCGCCATGATCGCGGCAGCAAACGCAGGCAAAGCCGAGAAGCTCCTCCGCGACATCACGACCGAGGTGTCGCACAATCAGCAGCTCTACGATCTTTGGCCCGAGATCTGCTTTCCGTTCCGGGCCCTCGAAGGTGTGGCTAACAGAGCGAAAGGCCAGCTGTTTCAGGGGCAGAACACAAACATTCAGCAGAGCACGAAGACTGTTGTGTTCGCGACGCTCGCAGGCTATCCCGGGACGGGCGCAATCGTCTCAGCCGCCGGGCTGATGGAGGCGGTCCGCGGCGCTCTGCACACGCTCCCCGATGGCCGCGTTATTCGCCCCTCGATGCTGTTGTGCGACGACTTCCAAACACGCGAATCCGCGATGAGCCCGATTCAATGTCACAGCCGGACTGAGGTCATTCAGAACGATCTCGTCGGCATGGCCGGCCCCGACTCCCCATTCTGTGCGCTGGTTACTTGCACGGTGATTCGAAGCGACGACGCCGCCGATCGGCTGCTCAATCCTGAGCTTCATCCCGACTGGTGCGGGATCCGCCGGCGGTTTGTGCGGCGTATGCCGGACGATGAGGCGATGAGTCTTTGGGGCAATTACGCCGAAATCCGGGCAACCAGTCTCAGGCAACACGGCGACATCAGAGACGCGACGGCATTCTATCGCCGCAATCGTGAGGCGATGGATCGAGGCTCCGAGGTGGCCTGGCCGGCACGCTTTGCGGCGGATCGCGGCGAGATCTCAGCACTGCAGCACGCGATGGAATGGTATTATCGCAGCCGAAGCGGCTTCTTCTCGGAATTGCAGAACGAGCCGCAGAAAGACGAGAACGAGCAGCGGACCTGGCTCAACTCAAACGACATCGCAGAGACTCGCCGGATCAGGCTGCCGCGAGGGGTGGCTCCGGCGGGGTATCATAGACTTGTGGCGATGTGCGACGTTCAACAGACGCTGCTCTACTACACGGTCGCAGCTGCAAAGGACGACGGCTCGCTGCACGTCTTGCGGTACGGCACTTTCCCGGAGCAGGATGAACCGTATTTTACCCTCCGCGAAGCCCGCAAGAAAATACAGTCCCGCTATCCCGGGGCCGGCGAGCTGGCCGCCCTGAGCAGCGGGATCACCGACTTTGCCGACTGGCTTTTTACGACCAGCTGGCGGAACGAAGTCGGCGATCACTTAACGCCGGAGCTGGTGGCCTTCGATGCTCGCTGGAAGACCGACATTGTCAAACAGGCCCTCGCCCGCAGCCCGCACGCGAGGCAGCTGATCGGATATCTGGGGCAGTCCTTCCGGGCGGCAGACAAGCCGATCAGCGAGCGAAAGTATGACCCCGGCTCACGGGTGGGCTTGGGGTGGGTGCTGCAAAAGCGCAAGCAGGCCTCCGACGTGCGGACGCTGATCAGCGACGTCAACTTCTGGAAGACGTCCCTCGCAGACCAGCTGGCGATCCGGATCGGGCATCCCGGAGCGGTCACGCTTTACGACGGGATGCACAGGATGTATTCCGAGCAGCTGGTCGCGGAATATGCAACGCAGACTGAGGGCAGGGGGCGGACCGTGATGGAATGGAAGCTACGGGTTGGTCAGGAGAATCACTGGCTCGACTCGACGGTCGGGTGCCTTGTGTTGGCCTCGGTGCTCGGGTGCAATATCCCCGAGGTTGCCGAAGCCGGGGAGCGAAGGCGAAAGAAAAAGGCCAGACGAAAGACGGAGGTGAGAACGTGAGCACAGGAAAAGCGGGGCGGCCGAGGGACAAGAAGTTACCCGATCGAGATCTTGTGGACGTTCCGGCGAGTCGGTGCCGGGTGTGCAACTCGACGCGGCGGGCTTTCTACGAGCGAGTCGATCTGGTCGAGGGCTCCGGCACTGATCCGCAGGGCAAGCCCTACACGGCTGTCGAGCTGCGGCCGACAAGCTGCTTGGATTGCGGTCAGGCCCGAATCGATCGGACTTGGATTTATTTGCCGGGTGATATCGGTGAGACCGATTAACGCACTCGACGATCTGCCGGTCGCCTTGCAAGATAGGCGGCATGGCAGAAACCACAGCCCAAAAGATCGCTCGCCTTCGCGAGTTGCTGGAAAGCGGAGTAAGCTCCGACTCCCGCGACGGCGCTTCGACTACGTTTGATCTGGAGTCTGTTCGGCGTGAGCTTCTCCGCCTTGAGCAGGCCGCCGGCACGCGCAAACGTCGGCCGCGAGTGATTAACCTGCAGATGGGGAGGCGATGATGAGCACGCTCACGCCGCCGCCGGGACAGGATGCAGTCTATCAGGCCCTTAACCCAGGCAATCGCCGACGCTCCGCCTCGCAGCGGGTGCGGCTTGAAGATCGACTGCTCACGGATCGACGCCGCGAGGCCTTGGCGGCCAACGCTCTCGACGTTCATCGAAACATGGGTCTTTTGGGCTGGGCGATCCGCCGGACGCTCGATTACTGCTGCCTTTGGGACTTCCAGCCCAGAACCGGCGACAAGGGGCTCGACGCGGCGCTTAAGGATCTCATGGCCCGCGACACAGAGCCCGAGCGGGTCGACGTCTTCGGTCGCATGGACTGGGACGACTTCCGCCGGGTGGCCGAGGCCCAAAAGCTGCTGACGGGCGACGCTTTCTTCATCAAGCAGGCCGACTGGACTCTGCAGCTTGTCGAGGGTGCCTGGTGTCAGAATCCTCTCGACGCTCGCCGCGATGGCGGCCAGTGGCTGAACGGGGCAAAGCTCAAGTCGGGCCGCGTGGTCGCGTGGAATTTTAATGAGGAAGATCCTCTCACGGGCTCACGCAGCTCGCGGACGGTCCGGCAGTCGAACGTATGGCAGCACTGCCAATTCGAGGCGCGGCCGAATCAGATCCGCCCTCAGTCGCCGATTGTCGCCGCGTTGAATGAGTTCCGGGACGTCGATGAGACTTTCGACCATATGCGGGCGAAGATTAAGCTCGACCAGCTCTTCGGGATCGCGTTCTCTCGCAAGGAGGACGCTGAGGCCTTTGATGAAGACTCCGACGCCGAAGGTTCGCAGGATCAGGCGGCCCGGGTGGTCGACTTCGGTCAGGGGCCGGCCGTGTTCGATCTCGATGAAGGCGAGTCGGTGAACGCGATCCAGTCGGCGAATCCCGCGACGAACACGCAGGACTTTTTGAAGCTCTGCATACAGCTCGCCGTCAAGGTGCTCGATCTCCCGTACAACTTTTTCGACGAGGCTTACACGAATTTCTTCGGCAGTCGGGCGGCCTGGCTGCTCTTTGAGCGGGCTTGCCATGCTCGACGCAAGACACAGCAGCGGCTGCACAATCGATTCACGTCTTGGAAGCTGCTGCAGTGGTCTCTGCCGGTTGAATTCGGCGGAACGGGCGAGTTGGCCCTCGCAGGCTCTCAATCGATCTCTGATCTCCGCTGGCGGTGGGTTCCTCGCGGTATCGCGTGGTGGCGGCCGCAGGAGGAGCTTGACGTCGCCCTCCGATCGGTGGCGGCTGGGTTGCAGAGCATGCAGGACATCTGCGACGAGCGGGGCTTCGGAGATTATCTCGACAATGTCGCCGAAATCATGCGCGAACGCGAGCAGCTGGCGGCGATGGGATTTGTTCAGACGACGAACGCCGGAGCGATGATCCGGCTGGATCAGCAGGTGACAGCATGACATCACGACTCTGGCAGATCGATCCTCGCTGGCTGCAGGGTTACGCGGCCCGAGCTGCGGCACGCGCAGGGATTCGGGCCGACGGCATGAGCCCGGACAAAATCGACGATTACTTCCATGATATGTGGTCCGAGATGCTCGGCTTTGACACGAGCGCCCCTCTCGACTACACGGAAGACGGGATCGCGATCGTCACGGTCGCCGGCCCGGTGGTGAAGGGCAAGCCCTCGCCGTTTGTGAGCTGCTATGGAGCACTCGAAGACGCTCTCGACGAGCTGCTCGAAGCTCCGCCGCTGGCCGCGGTGATTAAGCTCGACAGTCCCGGCGGCATGGTCGCAGGGCTGGAGTCGGTGTGTCGCAAGGTTAGCCAGCTCGCCGAGCAGACGCTCGTCGTCGCCTCGGTCAATGGCGACTGCCTTTCGGCCGCTTATCGGATCGCGTCCCAGTGTGGCTCGATCTGGGCCTCAGAGGAAAGCAACGTCGGCAGCCTCGGGACATACTGGCAGCTGCTCGACTTCTCGCAGGCATTTCAAAACGACGGAATCCGCTCGGTGCTGCTGACGACTGGCCCGATGAAGGGTGTCGGAGCTGTCGGCGAGTCGATCAGCGAGGAGCAGCAGGCCTTCCTGCAGGGCAAGGTCGACGAGATGAATGGCCGCTTTATGGCAGACATAACGGCAGGCCGCGGGCTCTCTGCTGAGCAGCTGGCGGCGGTGTCCGATGGGCGATGGTGGCTGGCGGCCGAAGCCGTCGGCCTTGGTTTGGTGGATCAGCTCGGAGGCCTCGGCGATGTGCTCGCGGCGATACGGGCAAAATTTCAGGAGCAGTTTCAGATGGCAAAGGAAACCTTGCAGCCGGCGACGGCAACGCAGGAGCCAGCCGCAGCGGTCGAGGTTTCCGCTGTCGGTGTGCAGACACAGCCGCGGCCGGAGGCTCCCGGTCTGGCTCAGTACATGGCCGCTTTCGGCGACGCTGAAGGGGCTCGGATGTTCCTCGCTGGGACATCATGGCAGGAAGCTCAGGCGGCTCAGCTGCAGACGCTGCAGGGATCGCTGCAAGACGCTCAGGCCGAGATCGCTCAGCTGAAGGCTCGGCTCGTCGAGGCCTCGGCGATGGCCCGCGGGGAGACGGCCCCGATCGCTGTGCCGCATGGCGACGCAAAGAAGCAGCGGTCGCTCGCTGATGTGAGTGGATTCCGCAAGCCCTGATTACTCCCGACTCACTTACTTCTGATTCTGTTTTGATCACTCGCTTTGAAAGGTTACTACGATGGCCGACACTTTGACAACTTTGGCGGAGCTGGTGAGGTTCAACAGCCTCGACGTGAATCCCGCCGAAATCACTGACATTCTCAACAAAGCTCCCGTTCTCGCCGCCCTGCACGCGATGCAGTCGTCGAACGGCACCACCCACAAGTTTAACGTCGAGACGACAGCCCCGGTGATCGGCTTCCGAGCGATCAACGCCGGTGCAGATTACACGGCATCGATCAGCACTCAGACGTCGATCGATCTCAAGTATATCGACGCGAAAATCATCGAGGACGTCGCACTCTGCAACGCCTACCGCGGTGGCGCAACGGCATGGATGGCGAATCGCCTCCGCCGCCAGCTGCGGGAAGCTCTGTTTGTGCTGGAAAAGCAGTTTTTCGGCGGCACTGTCGGCGGATCTGCGGACGGCTTCCTCGGGTTGGCGGACTCCGCGAACTACAACGGGGCGAGCGATGCTCTGGTCATTAACGCCGCAGGCACGACGGCCAATACTGGCTCCTCGGTCTGGTTCCTGCGAACGACTCCGGACGACGCTTCGGTCGCCCTGGTTGGTGCCGGTGATGCTCAGCTGAGCAGCCCGAATATCAACTTCACTGTCGGCGACATTTTCCAGACGATTGTCCCGGGCAGCAACTCGAAGTCGATGACCGCTTACGCTCAGGACTGCGGCGGTCACTTGGGAGTTCAGATCGGCAGCAAGTACGCCGTGGCACGAATTGCGAACCTGACGGAAGACAGCGGCAAGGGTCTCACCGACACGCTTCTCGCTCGTGCTCTGGCCCTGTTCCCGGCGAGCGATCAGCCGACTCATATCTGCATGAATCGCCGCTCTCTGCGGCAGCTGCAGGTGAGCCGGACGACTTACAGCCCGACAGGCCAGCCGGCTCCGCGGCCGACTGAGTACGAAGGTATCCCAATCGTTGTGACTGACGCGATCCTCTCGACCGAGGCTCTGCTCACCTGATCTGTTGTGTGTCTGGTCCCGCCGGTGTGCTGCTTACCGCACCACAAGGAGCCGCCGGCGGGGCTCCTCTTCTGCTGTTTATCTTTCTGGTGTCCGCAATGGCCTCTCCAATCTCAGCAGCTTCAGCAGCAGCACAGGCGGCCGCCTTCCGGCTTCGCCGGGAGATTGTCACGTTCACGCGAGGAGCCAATTCCGTCACGGTGCAGGCGGTACGCGGTCAACGCAACTGGGAACGCTCACAGCCCTCTGGCGGTGTGTCGATTGGCGATCGATCGGAAGACTGGATCATTCTCGCGGCTGATCTGGTGATCTCCTCCGCAGTGATCACGCCGCAGCGAGGCGACACGATCACGGCTGGCGGGGCCACGTATCGCGTCATGCCATTTGGCTCTGCTGATCAGCTCTGGCAGTATCACGACAGGGATCGGCTCTATCTCCGCATTCACACGAAGGAGCGGACATAGTGGCCAGCAGAATCAGAACACTCGCCGCCGCAGTGGTCACGGCGATCAACGCCGGCGGACTGCTGCCGGCTGGCATCACGGCCGAGCGGGTCCGATCGGTTACTTATCTCGTGTCCGGCTTCAGTACGGGCACACCGGGCCGCGTGGCCGTGATCTGCCCTGGCACGGAAGACGAGTCGGATCGGTCCGGTGTGGCCGAGACGATCAGGCTCTCGATCGTTCTTGTGGCTCGCTGTGCTGCCGAGGCGGTGGCCAGTTCCGACGCCTTCGAGGATGCTCTCGAAACGCTCTGCGACTCGCTCAGGACATCGGCAACGTACAAGTCGATCAGCCTCGGCGGCTCGATCGCAGCTCAGCGCCGAGATGTTTCCATCGTCACGACTTGCGACGCCCAAGCTCTCGACGAGCAAGAGCTTTTCATCGGTGCAATCGAGGCAAGCTGGTTTGTGTCAGTGGGGGCTCGGGCATGACGTTTGTCACCACGGAATTCGATGTTGAAATGTTGTCGCGATTTTTGGATCGCGACGTCGCCGATGCTTTGGATCCGATTATTCGCAGATTTTACATGCGGGGCGGAGCCAAAATCAGACTGCGGGCAAAGAAGCTGGTCCGCTACGCCCCGCAGAAAAAGATCAGCGATCTCAACAAACACGAGCGATTTGTGTATGAGCAGGCGATGCGGGACTATAAGGCCGGCAAGATCACTAAAAAACCGCGGCGGCCCGATCAGACAGCGATGAAGGGTAATCCGCCCTTTGCTCACAAGCGGCCGCGATCGCTGCTGAAAGACAGGATATTTTTCGCGCTCAATCCAACTCGTGAATACGTCGTCATCGGCCCTGAGCTGGTCGGTCGCAATCGTCGGCACAAGCGAAACGGCGACGTCGACACAATGCAGGATCTCGAAGCCGGCTGGCCGTTCATGGAGCCAGCTTTTCAGGACATTCTTCCCCATCTCCCAAAGTATCTACAGCAAGCGAAAGGATCTTAAGACATGCCAGCAGCAGCAGACGGATCAGTTCTTGGCGACAATTGCCAGCTCCACTTCTCCGCCACCCTCGGCGGTTCCGGAGCCCTTACCGAGGTTCCGATCGTCATCGACGACGCGGTCAACAGTGAGCGGAGGTCCGCGGAAAGCAACTGCCGCGGCGACTCCGAAATCAAGGAGCTGCTCGGCAAGCCGAAGCACGCGATCACGGCGAATCTACTCTTCAAGCGCGGCACTCCCGGGGCGACGTTTGTCACACTGCGGAACGCTTACGTCGCCGGAACGGTGCTGCACTTTGCTCTGACATCCGGAGCGATCGCCGACACAGGTCAGCACGTTTTCCGCATGGAAGGCTCGATTAAGTCTTGGAACGAGACCCGCGGAGACAACGACACGGTAAAGGTCGCAATTGAAATTGTCCCGGTCGCGACCAACAGTTACGCGAGTAACTGGGCTGTGGTCAGCGCTTGATCGGTGGTGTTTGTGTTTTGTCTCATGTCCTCAGAACTGAATGAAGGTGCAACAATGACGGGCCCGTATATTGGACAGGTCGACGAGGTAGCGTTGCAAAATCCCGACGGCTCTCCGGTGTTGAATCCCGAAGGCAAGCCGGTAGTGATTAAGCTGACGGTGGTGGCTTCGACAGCTGGCCCGGCTCCTGAGCCAGCTCCGGCGGGAGGTGTGCAGCAGTGACGAGATTTACTGACACGGCTGGCGTGGTGCGCAGCCTTGCGATAAATCTCCACCACAGACGCACAATCAAACAGGAAACCGGCTGGGATTTGGTCGAGCTGGCTCACAAGCCGGATCGGCTTCAGGCCCTGCTCGAAGCTCTGCAGGCCGACGACGAGCTGCTTTGGCGAATCCTCGCGATATTGACAGGCAGCACGATCGACGAGCTGCTGCAGGCTGCAGACGGGACCGTTCACGAGGAGGCCGCCTCGGCATTTCTGGAGGCTCTTACAAATTTTTTCCCGGCCGCCAGCCCTCTCCGGCGGCCTTTGGAAAATCTCTGGAGAGCCCTTCGGGATCAACGGACGGCAGCGGCGACGACGATCGAGACGACGCTTCTGGCGGCGGTGCGGTCGATCGGTACAGACTCGGAGATCTCTGGATCTACAACGTCGACGAGTGGCTCTGGCGAATATCAGCACTCACCCCAGGCGACTGGTTGAGCTGGTCTCTGCGGGAGCTGCTGAGCCGCTTCGAGGCGGTGCAGTACGATCGCACGCGGCGGGTTTCTGAACTGGTCGCCGCCCTTTACAACGTGCAACGCACACAGCGGTCTGATCCGGTTTACACGTTCCTCGACTTCCATCCGATTCACCAGCGGCCCGCAGTGGCCGGCGGCGGTCGGCAGAAGCTTCAGAGAATCGCGGCGATGATGGCTCCGGGGATGATTTGGGACGAGGCTCAAAGGCCGGAGGGTTTGTAGTGGCAACAGCAAGAGCGATTGAAGCGGCAAAAGCATTTGTTCGGCTGTACATGGACGACAAAGATCTCCGGGCCGGATTGTCTGGTCTCAAGACCACGATCGCCGGAGCTGCCGGCGGTTTGGCGAAAGTCGGGGCTGTAATTGGCGGAGCTGCGATCACTGGCGGGATCGGACTGGTCACGTCCGGCTTCGCGGCGGCGACGGCCTCGGTCTGGCGATTTGTCGACGCCGGGGCCGGCCTCGACGATATCGCCAACAGGACCGGGGCGAGCGCTGAGGGGCTGAGCCAGCTCCGATACGCGGCCGAGCAGTCCGGGGCCGATCTTGGAATGGTCGAGAAGGCGATGAGGAAGCTGGGCGACGTCCAGACACAGGCCGCCGCCGGCAGTAAGTCGGCCGCCGCGGCTTTGGCCTCGGTCGGGCTGAGCGCTGGCCAGCTGGCCGCCATGTCGGTCGAGGATCGATTCCTCGCAGTCGCGGACGGGATCTCACGGATTCAGGATCCGGCCGCGAAGGCCTCGCTCGCGATGGATCTCTTGGGCAAGAGCGGTGCCGATCTGGTGCCGATGATGGAGGAGGGCTCGGCTGGAATCCGCGGGCTCATGGCCGAAGCAAATCAGCTGGGGCTCACAATCAGCGGGCCGCAGGCGAAGGCGGCGGCGGCCTTCGATGATACCTGGGCAAAGCTCACGTCGGCGCTCAGATCCGCCGGCAATGTGATCGCGGTCGCAGTGATCCCATATGTCACGGCCTTTTTGGATCTGGTGGTAAAGGCCCTGCCGGCGATCCTCAATCTGGCTCAGGCGGTAGGCTCGGCTCTGGTGTCTGGCCTACGGAACGCCTTTGACGCGATCCTTTCAGTGATCGATCCCTTCGGCACTCTGCTCGACGCGGCGAGGACCACAATCGGCGGGATCGCAGACGCCCTCACGGCTGGCGACATTGCCGGGGCTGCTCGGATCATGTGGCTAAGTCTCAAGGCCGCTTGGATCACAGGAATCGACGCGATCAGTCGCGAGTGGAGCCTCTGGAAGAAAGCCTTCACGGATACATTTTACAGCGCTGTGACAGCGGTCCGCCGGATATGGGCCGACACACAAAACTATCTGAGCCGCGGGATCGTCGATCTTATGGCCCTGCTCGACTCGTCGATCAACGCCGAGGCGGTGAAGGCTGAAATCGACGTAATGACTCAGCAGCAGAAGCAACAGATCGATCAGCAGGCGGCGACTGATCAGGCGGCACGCGACGCGGCCTTCGAGCAGTCGATCGGGGCCGTGAATGCGGAGCTGGCAGCGGCTCGCGAGGAATGGGCGAAGGCGGTGGCCGACGCTGGCACAGCTGCAGAGCGGGCGGCGAATCAGCCGGATACCGCCGGGATCGCCGCGGGCAAGTTCACGGAGCTGATCAAGGATCTCAAGACCGGCGACATCGCGACGCGAGTCGATAAGGCCGTGCAGTCCGCGGGCCCCGCTCAGGATCTGCGGACGGCGGCCGGCAGTTCGGCGATCACGCGGATCCTCAATCAGGCGGGGCAGGTCACGGCTCAGCAGCAGAAGATCCTGCTTGAACAAAGAGACATTCAGCGGCGGCTTCTGGCGGTAACAGAGCGCGGCAGCATAGCCTTTCAGGTGTGATGAAACATGGCAGCGACAGCACGACTCTACAGGCGGGGAAAGTGGCAGCAGTCCGAGGACGGCTCAGAGACTGTCGTCGACGTGTACGAGGTCTGGACGGACTCGGAAACGGACACGATCACGACAGTGGTCACAGCCGCAGGCATTCCGGCGAAGGGAGCCTCTCATCCCGAGCGATCGTCCGCGATTGTCGTTGAGCGGTCCGCAGATCACGACGACGAAGTTCTCCGGCGGTGGCTGGTGGAGATTCGATACTCCACAGCGATCACAACGCGAGAGGATGACGTCTACAGCTCACAGAGGGTAAAGGGTGGGATGCGATCCTCGGCGATCGAAGTCCCGGCATTTTATGACGCTCGCGGCTATCCTCTGGTCAACAGTGCGGGAGACTTGTATGAGGGCCTAACGCGGCGGATCAGGACGCGGACGGTCAACGTCACCTACAACGCGGCGACGTTTCCCGACTGGCTCTTTGAGCTTTCGGACACAGTGAACGCGGCGGCGGTCACAATTCACGGGCGGACGTATCCCGCGAGAACCTGCGCACTGCGCGACGTCGAGCTGCCGGATGAGCCGGAGCGGGATAAGAGTGGTAATCTCTACTGGCCCGTGACTTATACCATCGAGATCAATCCCCTGGGCTTTTTTGTTCTGCTGCCGAACAAAGGGCCGAACGAACTGATTTACCAGACGCGAGCAAGTTCGGCGGCCGCTTGGGCGGACGCGACCAAAGCGACCTACGACTCAACAGCTTCAGCGAATCGCCGGATTATTAAGCGGCCGATTCAGACTGAGGAGCAGATGAACACGGGCGGCGAGGTGTGGCTCAATTCAGTCGGGCAGGCGGTAAAGGTTCCGACGCTTTCAGCCTCGCAGCTGGGGACGGGATACATCGCGGCTGGTTCGACAACGCTCACGCTTTCAGCAGGCTCCTTCGATTCTGCCAATCATGTCGGGGCTTTGGTGCGAATTTTTGGAGCCGGTCCGAAAGGCCGGCCGCTTGAAGCTCGCATAAAGTCGGTCACGTCCAGTTCGGTCGCAGAGCTTGAGGGTGCAGCTTTCAGCACAGTGACCAGCGGCTCGCCTAAGCCGATCTGGCTAAGCGGCGTGATCGTCAATCAGTTCTTCCTCGAAGACACTGCCGACTGGTCCTCGCTGCCTTTGCCAAACAATCAGCCTTGAGGAATCCCGTGAGCGAGGCACGTCCTTTACTGGTCACAGAGTCACAGGCTCGGCAGATCGGCGATCTGATCCGCGGCGCTGGTGTCACGGCCGGCGGCGAGCTGCAGCCGGCGGCAGCTGCTGCAGGGGCCTCGCTGGTGGTGCAGCTCAAGACCGCGATTCCAGCAGGATCGACAACACAGGTCGACGCTGAGATCTATGATCTGGTCGGCTCGACCTGGACGGGAACAAAGCAGATCGTCAAGGTTCGCAGCGCTACGGGGCTGGCGGTTTCGACAACTGGCCGGCGAATCGCTCGCTGTGTCAGCCGCTTTGGCTGGTGCGTGGTGGAAACATGACGACGCGAAAGCTTGCAGCAACACGGGACCGAGCGGCGGCCCTGCGAGGGCTGCTCGGGCGAATCGCTCAGGCCGGCACTCCGCAGCCGGGGACTGTTCGCCAGCTGCCGACGCTGCTGGTCGAGGCTACGGCCACAATGCCGGCAGAGGCGACGACGCCAGTAAGCTGTAAGATTCTGCAGATCAACGGCTCGGCTATCGAGGACACAAAAAGCCGGATCAATGTGCTGAATATCGGGCCGCGATCAATCGCAAGCGGGACAAAGTTTCACGCGGAGCCATGCGGGAAGCTCGGCTATTGTGTCGCCAGACCAGCGCAGGGGACGCCGGTTGTCCGCCGGCCTCTGTCGCGATACTTGCGATTTAAGCAGCTGCTCGACAACGAGCGAGGCGACGAGAACGCGGCATGGAACTGGGGCACGTTCAGAACGCAGGGAGCGCAGACACGAGCCTACGTCATTAACAACGCGACAGGCTACTACGTCGCCTACGATGCGGCGATCAACAGCGGCTCAGCAACACAGGTCTATAAGATGCAGCCGACTCGGTGGAAGATCGACGGCTTCGGCGACATGTGGCACGGGCTCAGGGCGCGGCAGGAGCAGCCACAGGTCGCCCCGACGTGGGAGTTTCCGCCGCCATACGACGCGGCTCGGCAGTATTGGCTGCAGGGCTTCAGTGATATCTCCGGGCCGATCGCCTTTCCCCTGAGTGACAAGCTGCCGCCGAGCTTTCACTTGAGCGGCTATCGGTCCGAAGGGATGTTTTTCGGGGGCTTTAATGGAACGACAGCAACATTCAGTCCGTTCGTCGGGACCGATTATTTCTATGAGCAGGCGGCTCCCTTTGCGATTCCGCGGATATTGTGGTCTGGCTCGATCTTTAATCGGGTCTCTCACGGTCGCCTTTGGCTCGATGGTGTGGACGTTACTGGCATCGTCGCAGTCACGGGCCGAGCCTTTGAGGCTTCGACCTACGGCGGGGTCTCGTGGACTTCAGACATCACTGACAACGCGAAGACGGTCGAGGTCGATCTATGGCTCCGGGCAACGATCACGATCGCCAACACGGCAGCGCCGGGCCCGATCGATCAGGTCGGCTGGCTCGACGTTCGGCCGGGTGCGGCGAAGTGTATCATCGGATCTCACGACACCTACGATCTGCCGCCAATACAGCTCACCTTCGACGCCAACGGCCCGAGCGGGGCAACGGTTCTTAACAGTGTTGGGAATCCCGGATGGAACACGTCAAACAACGGCTTTCTGGCGATCACGGAGCCCTCGACGCCCTGGGATAGCTTCGTCTATCTGTACCATGATCGCGAAATTCCCTATATCGTGGTTTATCAACGAGCCGTGGCCCCGTTTCCAGCTCTCGGCTATGCGTTTTATCTGCCGGAGGACACCAGCGACTATCAGCCGCTCAAGCTGCCCTCCGGCGGCTCGATGACTGCGGGCAAGTGGAATCCAGCGGCCGCGACAGTCTTTCGCCGAGTCGCCGGCACAGTGCAGGCCGCGACGGGACAGCCGGCTTTCACCGATATTCACGGGGCCGGATCGCCCACAAGCTGGGATGGACTCTACAATGATTTTCCCTCGACGGTCACAGTGGAGCCTTATTCGCCATGATTGAGCACGCGATAGATTCAGGCTGGTGGAGTCCGACAGACTGGTCGTCAGAGGATCTCTTTTCGTTTACGGTCGATGGGACTGGCGCCGTCGAGCTTCACTGGGCAGTGGCCGAGCCCGCAGCTGCAGCCGCAGGCTCGCCGATCGAGGCCGGGCAATATCAGCTTGTTCCGCCTCTGGCTGGGCTGAAGCTCTGGCTCCGAGTAGTGAGCGGCGCGGCGACGATCTACTACGCCAGCAAAGACGGCCCGCAGTTCCTCACGACGATTGGCGGGCACGCTTACAGCGGGAACGCCGGCGGCGATGAGGGCTGGCAGCAGACAGCACTTCCCTCGATCGGTCACGACGACGCAACGGTCAGGGCTCAGGCGAATCCCTACGAGTACCGGGCCTATATCACGACAGACGACGCCAACTTGAGCAGCACGGAGGATCTGCAGTCCGCGATGCTGGTCCTGAAGCTGGTGCAGTGGATACCAGGTCGGACACTGCGAGTCTACGGCATGAAATACTCGACAGACCAAAGCGGAAACATCACCGATTGGGATTCACTCGACGGCAGGACGCGGACGACAGCCTACGCTGACGCGACGATCTCGACGGGCCCCTTCATGACATTCGATGTTCAGGCGATTATCGAGGAGCTGCAGGCGGTCTCAGGATGGGGCACAACAAGCCCGATTCAGTTCTATCTCAAGGACACTGGCTCAGTCGTGACAGACGTCGACGCTCGGGCGGTGGTTGATCTTGGCAGTGCTGACACGCGGGTTGCAATACTTCTGCTGAGCGGTGAGCCTCTGGCAGGGGCTGGAATCGGAGGCCCGTGAAAATTCCGGACGCAAAATCGGTGAGACCGCAGACGCGGCTGGCGGTTTTCCCGCAGTGGCCGCAGAATCTGGGGTCTGGCAATTCCTCGGCAATCGCGGGTGAATACAATGGACAACAGTCCGGAGGCTCCGGAGAGTTCCGGACAACGGCGAGAGGTGCTCAATATCGATCTTCCAGGCATTAAGATCCGGATCACGGATCAGACGCTTCGGACGATCATGGAGTTTACCGGCTCGGCGTGGCGGTGGGTGGTGTACGCGGTTGCGGCTGCGATCTTCGTCTATTCCGTGGGATATACTTGGGCGAGCTTCAAACAATGACAATTTCCGACAATCTCACCGAGGAATTCTGGCGGGCCGCGGCGGTCGCCTGGGGCTGCTTTGTCATTGGTGTGTATTGTTTCCGGGTGGCTTTGGGCGATCCCCAGCGGCGCTCGCGACTGATCGGGCAGCTGCTAAGCCGCGGGCTGATTCTCTGCGGGATGCTAGTGCTCACTGGATTTGGAAGTCACGCAGTACAAGAATACAGACAACTGGCCGACAGGGCCGGCGGCGACGGGCCGCTGCACTCTGTCGGCGAAACGCTTTTGGCTGAGGTGCGACATGTCGACAGGTTTAAATCCCCCGACGGCTGGGAAGCCGAATTTGCAGACTATGGCCCCGCCGGAGGAATCCTCCGCGGAGCCGATTTCTCAGAGCCCTCCGGATTCTTGCCAGCTGCAGGCCGACGCGGTTGGAGCCGCTGGGGCGGAGGTGACGAAGGCGATGAACCTGCTACGCGATCGGCTCCGGGCTCTGCGCTGGTGCCGAGAGGCTCAGGCCGCAGCGGCTGGCCGATCGGTGAGCGGTTTTGATCGGGTGGCGGATTCGATCGAGGGCCTCGGCTCTCTGGTGGAGACTGCAGTGAGCCGCAGCGGGCAGCTCGTCGACGAGATGGATTCTCTGGCAGGGGTAAGGCTGTGACAGACGCAGAACTATACACGCTGATTCAGGGCGACACGGACGCCAAACAAAAAGCCGACATCGGAGACGACAGCGGCTGCGCTGCGAGGTGCTCCATCATTGCTCCAACAATCCGGCAGCCGGTTGATGCTCGAAGGGTGCAGGAAATCGCCACCCTGAACGGTTTGTGGGGTGTGCTGGTTATCGCCGCTCAAGATCCGAATTTGACGAATCCCCCGCGAGGGGTGGCGGTCAATTTTGTAAGCTGGATCGAGAAGGGCTTTCCGCTCAATCCCGACAGCGTGCCGGTGCAGCAGATGGCGGCCGCGCTCATGGCCTACAATCTGGCTACGGCGGAGCAGGTGCAGCAGCTGAGCGACGCGGCAAACACGCCGCAGACAATCAGCCCGGCTCAGGTGTCTGACGCGATGCGACCATATCGGGAGGGTGCTGTAAATGCCAACGGTTAAAAACATTGCGGGCGCGATTACGACGGTTCTGAGCACGGCACTTAACTCGCTGGCAAACAACAGCAACGTGCTTTCCGGTGCGATCACGCTCAGCACTGGTGAGCCGGGTTATCGGTTTGGCGAGTGGGAGCTATACATAGCATCCTCAGCCGCAGCCATGACGGCCAACACGGCTTTCGTGGGCTGGATTATTCAGGCTCTTGACGGAACGAATGACGAAGACGGTGGAACCAGCGTTACGCCAGCACGCACGCCAGATCTGGTGTTTCCGGTGCGTGCGGTGAGTACGGCACAGCGATTAACCTGCATAAGTGAATTGCCGACAGGATCGTTTAAACTGCTGCTGAGGAATGATGGCACAAATCAGGCTATCGCCAGCAGCGGAAATACGCTGAAGGTGCGACCGAAGACGGAGTCGTTTTGATGCTCTGGGGCCGGTACGCATCACGAGCAAGCGAGGCACGCTACCCGCAGTTGTGGCAGGGGCGGGTGTTTGCGGCTTGCCCGTCTGTGCAGGGTCCGGCGGGGTTGAATGTGTATGATACGACAGGCGGTGGCAAGCATGGCACACTGGTGAATATGAGTGCGGCGTCCGATTGGTTGCGGAGCAACGGAACCTATGCACTGAATTTTGCTGGAACACGTAAGGTCACACACACTCGACCTATCATCAGCGGAACGCAGGGTTTCACCTTGTCCGTTTGGGTGTATTTGACAGGCACCACAGGTTATCGCACGGTTTGCGGCAATTACGGATCAGGAAACTCCACTGGCGTGCAGATTACAATCTGGCAGGCTACGGGCGGAGTGCCCGCAAACGCACCGACGGTCTATTACGGGTCGACGGCGATCAACGCGACGACCGGAGCAGCCGCAAACGTCTGGAATCATGTAGCAGCGACACGCAGCGGAAATGCAGTCACGATTTTTCTCAACGGCGTGCAGGTCGGCAGCGGCACGAACACAGGCAGTGTTGGCGCGTCTCGCAATTGGACACTCGGACAGGACACAGACAGCACTGCAGAGCCGATGATCGGGTATATCGACGATCACGCGGTGTATAATCGGCCATTAACGGCGGGCGAAATCAGACTGTTGGCGACACGCCGGGGCATTGCCTACGAGGCACGGCGGGATATTGTGGGCGGGACAAGCGGATTCAGTGCATACTGGGCACGACGGCAAAATCAGATCATCGGTGGAGGTGTGTAGTGTATCCTCGAAATGCAGCAAGCCCGCCGGAGATCTCTGTCGGCTCTCTCGTCAGCACAACGGACGGCAGCCTGGCGACGACGGGCGCTTCGGTCCGCGTGAAATCCGGCGGCAGCTGGGCCGCAGGAGCCGGGACGCTGAGCTGTGACGCGACCAGCGGGATCTGGTCTTATGTTCCGACACAGGGCGAGACCAACGCCTCGCACTTCATCGTCGCCGTATATCGGTCAGGTCACGTCTCAATTGAGCGGACAGTGGTTACAACAGTGAGTGACGTCGCAGGCTATGCTGGCCTCGACTGGTCGCAGGTGCGAGCGGCCTCGACGACGGTCACGCTCAGCGGGACGACAGTTAAGACGGCGACCGACATCGAGGTCGACACACAAGACATCCAGTCGCGACTGCCGGCGGCCCTCAGCGGTGGCCGGATCGACGCCAGTGTCGGGGCCTATCAAACGGGGCTCGCTCCGCTGTCGGCCGCGAGCACAGCCTCCGCGGTCTGGGATGCTCTCATCGCAAGCTACACAGTCTCTGGCAGCTTTGGCGCTCGCGTGGTGCGCACCGACGCCGCCAGCTCCGGCAACGAGCTTAAGATCACAGGCTCGGGGCACGCGGCCGCAGTGGTGCACGACTGCGAGCCGAACTCGGTGCCCGAGGACGCCTTCCTGTCCGGGGCTGTCTCGGCCCGAGTGCTGGCGACGGACGCGGCCGCCGAGGTGGCGACATCAGTTCGATCGGAGCTGGCCGTCGAGCTGGGGCGAATCGATGCGACTGTGGACAGCCGAGCCGCAGCCTCTGACATGTCGACTCTGCTGAGCCGTCTCGGGGCATTCACGGGCTCAGGAGTTAATACGGTCCTCGGGCTGCTGAAGGCGATCATGTCGAAGGCCGCCGCCACCCCGAGCGACGTCGGCGGTACGTTCTCGGCGACAACAGACTCGATCGAGGCAATCCGCGACGCGCAGCAGGCCGGCACTGGTGACGCCTCGCAGGCGACGCTGGAAGCGGTGCAGGATACGGTCGACGCGATCGCCGCCAGCCTCAGCGGCACTCCGATCGAGGTCGTGGGGCGGGTGGCCGACGGCGGATCCATCACGCTCTACGCGGGCGACGACATGCGGGTGCGATCGGGCACTGAGATCAGTGTGACGATCACCGACGTCGGCGGGGTGATCTACTCGCGACTCGATACGATCGGGATCGCCAATCTGGCATTCGGGGCCAGCCGGCCGTCGCAGGCCGCAGGAGCGATCGACGGAACGGTCGCAGCACTGTCCCAGGCTGGGGCCGGAGCTGCTCAGACGGTGACGATCGACATCGAGGTCACCGACGGCGGGCAGGGGCTGGCGTATGCCGACAATTATGTGTGGCAGATCGTCAGCAGCCGAGCCCAGGGCAGCGAGTACGACACTTACACAGAGATCGAGGGCTCTCTCGCGGTACGCCGCCGGGTTGCTGTGCCGGTTCACGCTTGAGCGGCTGAAAAGCGCTTGCATTGGCTCCCGGCGGTGGTAAGCTCCCGCCATGCAAACGAACAGCCTCAGCGAATACAAAACAGCCCCGCAGCTCGCCGCGGAAATGAACCTGCACGACTCACGGATCAGGCAGCTGTGCCGGCAGCTCGGGGTCGGGCTGTCGATCGGCGGGCTGCGACTGCTCAGCCCCGCAGACTGCGACGCGATCCGAGCAACGCCGCGGGCGGATACGCGGCCCGAAGCTCGCCGCCGACGATCTGCAGAGAAGCGGGTTGACAACGGTTCCCGCAAGCGGTAACCTGACGGGGCGGGAGGCGACTTCCGTCTGCGGGTGTCTGGTCCGCAGTTTTTTCCGGCTGCTGGTGCTTCATCCGGTTCGATTCCGGAGGCCGGGTTTGTGAGCAGCTGCACGACGGGCAGAACAGCCGGATGATCCGGCTTGCGGAGCTGATCCCTCCGGCGAATGAATCGCCTCACAGGACACACTCAGAAAGGAATCGACGATGAGCGACAAGATCGACGAGGGCAGGCCACACAAGAGCCGCCGGGCGACTCCGAGTCAGGAGGAGCGAGATCGGATCGCTGCGGAGATCCGGGCCAAGTGGGACGCGGCGACGGAGCTTAAGCGGCGGGTGCAGGTGCCGAGGCCGGTGCGGCTCGGCAAAGCCGGGAAAAGCTTCCGCGTCGGCTCTGACGGGAATCTTCGCTATGAGCCGTGAGACCATTTTGCTCCGGCGGATTGAATCCGAGTTGCGACGCGGCGACAGGACAACAGAGGATATCTGCCGCCAGTTTGGGATCTGCGACAGGACGCTCCGGCGGTACGTCGGCGAGCTGCGACAGGCCGGCGGGAAATACAATCCGCGGCAGGCTCGCCGCGGCTCTGCTCGGGTGCATTTATGGGGCTGCACGCGGGAGGTGTTTCGGCATGACTGAAGGAGAATTTCAGCGGCAAGTGATACAGCTCGCGACGCTGTTCGGCTGGCGGGTGCATCATGTCAGGCCGGCACGGGTGCGGGTCCGCGGGAAGGATGTTTACAGAACGCCGGTGCAGGGGCATAAGGGCTTCCCCGATCTTGTGCTGGCTCGACGTGGAAGGGTGATCTTCGCGGAACTGAAGGCCGGTCGAGGAAAGCTCGACGAGGAGCAGATCCGCTGGCGGGATGCAATGTCAGGAGGCCAGGCGGCGGAGTATGCCGGCTGGAAATTGTGGCGGCCCGAGGACTGGGCTGAGATTGAAAGGATTTTGAGATGAGTGGAGAAGTGGTGCTGGAACCTGGGCAGCTGGTGCTGACGCGGCGGCCCGGAGAGCAAATTACGCTGCAGCTGAGCGACGGCGTGGGGACGATTACCATCGCCAGAGTGAACAGCGGAAGCAAGGCGGTCAGGATTGCCTTGAATTTTCCGCGATCGGTGCAGATCGCCAGAACTGAACTTTTGGAAGGAGGCGACGGCGATGAGTGAGCTGACACGAGCCGAGTGGCTCGAACGCAGGCGGAGCGGTATCGGTGGTTCCGACGTGGCCCCGATCCTCGGGCTGAGCCGGTGGCGGACGCCGCGGGATATCTGGCTCTCCAAAATCGACACGGCTGTCGACATCGAAGACCGGCCGACGGTGCAGCAGCTGATCGGGACGGCTCTTGAGGAGCACGTCTTACGGCTCTACTCCGAGCAGACCGGGCGGACGGTCCGCAGGTCTCACCAGCTGCTGAGGGATCCGGATCATCCGTGTCTCGTCGCGAATCTCGACGCTCGGGCCGCTGGCCGGATCATCGAGATCAAAACCGCTCGCAACTCCGACGACTGGGGCGATCCCGGAAGCGACGACATTCCGCAGGAATACTGGCTGCAGGTGCAGCACTATCTGCAGGTCACGCAGACGCCGGTCGCCGATGTGGCGGTAATGTTCCTGAATGAGTCGACGCCGGCTGTCTCGGTTTACGAGGTGCCGCGGTCGGATCAATACGCCGAGGTAGTCGCCGAGCTGGTCGACTGGTGGGGCCGGCACGTCGAGGGCAGGTCCGAGCCAGCTCCGACAACGTCGGCGGACTGCGGGCGGCGGTGGCCGCGGAGCAACGGCGGCGAGGCTATTGCGACTCACGAGTGCCTTATCGCGATCGAGGAGCTGCGGAAGCTTAAGACGGAGCTTAAGGCTCTGGAGGAGCGGAAAGACGATCTAGAAACGGTGATTAAGTCGACGATGGCCTCCGCCGAGCGGCTTCACCAGTCCGGGACCATATTGGCGACATGGAAGACACAGTCGACCAGTCGGGTCGACACAAAGCGGCTGCGGGCGGAGTTCCCGGAGGCTGCTCAAATATGTACGGTGGAATCTACGGTGCGACGATTTCTTCTGAAAGGTGGTGGTGCAGATGAGTGATGTGATTCAGACAACAACACGACAGGCCGGCGGCTGGCTGAGCTGCAACAATCTTGAGGCGGCGATGAAGCTGGCGGAGATGTTCAGCAAGTCGGCAATGGTCCCGAAGCAGTATCAGGGCAACGCGGCGAACTGTTTGGTCGCGATGGCTTACGGGGACAGCCTCGGAATGGCTCCGCTGCAGGCGATGCAGTCGGTCGCGGTGGTGAATGGTGTCCCGGCCCTTTACGGCGACGGGATGCTGGCTCTGGTGCAGGCCTCGCCGGTCTTCGAGTCGATCGAGGAGTCGATCGAGGACGGTGCCGCAGTCTGCACGGTCAAGCGGCGCGGGATGAAGCCGGTGCAACGGGTTTTCACGATCGACGACGCGAAGCGGGCCGGGCTCTGGGGCAAAGCTGGCCCCTGGCAGCAGTACCCTTCCCGGATGCTGCAGATGCGGGCTCGCAGCTGGGCCCTGCGAGATGCTTTCGCGGATGTGCTCCGCGGGATCCAGTCGGTCGAGGAGGTCCGCGATATCCCCGAGGTGATCGACGTCACGCCGCCGCCAGCTCTGCCGGAGCCGAAGGCGGCGACGAAGGCCGAGCAGGTGCTCGGGAAATTCAGGGCCCGCAAGCCGCGGCCGCCAGAGCCAGAGCCAGGGCAGCAGCCGGTCGCAGCTGCAGCGGCTGAGCCCGAGGCGGTTGAGCCCGCGGCGGAAATCGATCGATCGAGGATTGAGGAGATCGGCAGACGCTGGGCGACGATTTACCAGCCCGATCACGGCTTTGTGAAGCTGCTGCGGGCCTTGTATCGGTCGAGTGCTGAGCAGGCCGCGGGCATGGCGACCAGTGTCGACAAGGCTGTCGACTCACTCGACCACGAAGATCAGGACGCGGCCCGGGCGGATGTGCTGGAAGTCTTCGCGATCATCGAAGGGAGGCGCAATTGAGGACGGTCTTTGTCTCTGCTCTGGTCGACGGGGTGACGGTGTACCGTCCGCACGACTACGTCGAGATTCCGCAGGTCGGAGATGTGCTCGTCATCGAGCACGGTCGCGACATGCTTCACGTCCGAGTCGACTGCCGGATTTGGTACGGGCCGGACCGGCCGACTCTGCTGTGCGTGCCGATTGGACACGCTGAGCAGTCGCCGCCAATTCCGACAGGCTCTGACGATTTTGGATGTTCCGGAACAAAATCGACAGAATGAGGTTGCGTAAGGTTCCCGGCGGCGGTAATCTTCGGACATCCGGACCGCCAGCCGGTAACTTGAAACGTGGTGAGCCCTCGCGAGTGCCTGGCGGCCTCGCGGGGGTTTTTTGTTTGGTGAAAGGGAATGACCGTGAGTATCCGAGGAAACACCAGCGAGCGATATCAAGAGATCGCAGTCGCGGCCGAGCAGTTGGCCGGGCCGGCCTTCATCAATCAGACCGGGACACTCGTCGAGCGAATCGCGAAGGCGGTCGAGATCTGCCGCGAGGCGAGCTGGATAAGCCGCGGGGCGGTCGATGAGCTTGAGAAACTGCTGAATTCCGCGAAGGTCGCGGAGCTGCTGCAGCGGAAGCCGAGATAAGGGGAAGGGGCCATGGAATGGACCGTTGTGCTGGTGTGCGTGGGCGTCTTTCTGGTGTTCAATGCGGCGGCGGTGTGTGTGTTCTGGGCCGCTTGTGTGGTGATGGATCAGGTGGAAAACGAATTCGATGAATCGGAGGGCGAAGGCCGTGGATAAGCTGTTATATGATCCGGATGTAAGGCTCGGCATTTTTGCCGGCGGCCTTGGGTCTCTGCTGTTTGTGCTGGTGGCGATGATCATCCTCGATCATCTCAGCGGCACGATCACAGGGGCGAGGCGATATCGCCGCGAACGACAACGAGCGGAGCGGTTGGCGGCGGAGCCGACCATTCACCACTCAAACGAAAAGCACTGGAGGAAATACCTGTGAGCAAGCGAAAACAACAGCCGGCCCGGGTGGTCGGTGGCGATTCCGGGGCACTGGCGACCAGCGAGCTGAGCCAGAGCCTCGACCAGCTGCAGTACGAGGCGAACAGTTGGGCCGAACAAGTCGAGCAGTACACGCACAGGGCTGTCGAGGCTGCGATTGAGTGCGGCCGGCGGCTGGTGGCCGTGAAGGCTCGCCTCGGTCATGGCAAATGGTCGCACTGGCTGGGGCAGTCCTTCGATTACGATCAGAGAACGGCTGAGAGGTACATGAGCCTCGCGGAGTACGCGGGAGCGATCGCCAATCAACCGACCATTACGCGGGCCCTGGCTGTGATCGCCGACATCCGGGAGGAGGAGCGGGCCGCCGAGGGTAAGCCGAGCCGCAGGAAGGCGGAGCCGGTCGCAGAGCCAGAGCCGGAGCCAGAGCCGGAGCTGATCGTCGATGAGCCAGAGCCGGAGCCAGAGCCCGAACGCGACGAGCAGCCTCGGCCCAGTGTCGCGAAGGTGACGGCCGCCAGCCGGAAGCCCGAGCATCCGGAGCCGGTGCGGATCCCGCCGCCGCAGCTGCTGCCGGAGGCTGCAGACGACGATGAGCTGGCTGAGGTTGGTGGCGGGCTGACGATCGAGGGGACGCTGCACATGTTTCGCGGCCCGGTTGACTTCGAGGTCGAGGTCGATCGGCTGTATTGGATCGGGTTCGACGGGATCGAACAGGAGAGCAATCCGCTGCAGCTGCTGCAGTATGTTCTGAATTTGGTGAGCGAGGAAATGCCGGAACGCAAGGCGGCGGTGGTCGCAGCTCTGCGGAAGGTTGCGAACGAGCTGGAAAGGGACTGAGATGAGCGAACAAGGAGAGAAGCCGGAGGTGCTGCCGGGAGATCTGATCACGCGGGTGGGGCTGTACGAAGCCCGATGCGGCGATATCGTTCGGATCACTGGCTGGCGTGATGGCTGGTGGGTGTCGATCTGGAACGGGGTGCGCACCTATTACAGCAGCGATGGCCGTCAGCGATTCGATGAAGGGCAGGAGCCGAATCAGTGGCAGCTGCTGCACTGGGTCGCGCCGCTGCCGGCGAGTGAGCCGGAGCCGGAAACGACAACGGAGCAACTGGCGGAGATTGAGGGGCAGGTGGATCCGGAGCCGGAGCCAGAGCCAGACGCCGAGCTGCGAATCCGGCTGCTGAAGGAGGCCAACGACTCGCAGGCCGAGACGATCGGGCGACTGCTGACCGAGGCCCGCGATCTCAACATGGAGATCGGCGGGCTGGAGCGGCAGCTGCTGCAGCGAGACGCCCGCATTCGGGATCTGGAAACGATGCACGCCGCAGCTGCGCAGGCGGTGGTCGATGCGGGCAAGCAAAACGACGCGCTTCGGCTGCAGGTGCAAAACCAACAGCAGGAGTGCGAGCGGCAGAAAGGCAGGATTGAGTTCCTTGAAACCCTGAACAAAAATTTTAATGCGGCAATCAACGGCTACAAGACACAGGTCGCGGAGCTACTGGGCTCGATCTCAGCACGCGACCAGCTGGAGGCCGCCGCTAGCGAACGCGACGAGCTGCGGGCAGCGATTGATCAGGCCGACAAGCAGCTCGATCAGAAAGACGCTCAGATCCGCGATCTGCGGATCGAGCTGGACGCGGCTCAGCAGGTGCCGCGGCCCTTGAGCGACGAGGAGCGGGAGCGGATCTGGGACGAGGCGACCGAGGCGGCCGGCCGGCAGGTGATGCGATGGCTGCGGCCGCTGACGCTGGCTCTGCACAGGCAGCCCGACGAGCGATTCTCGCGGTTCATGGCGCTTACGCTGTCGGTGCTGCCGGACATCTTGCCGGAGCTGCTCGGGTATGCGGTCGAGGATGAGACCGACGACGACTCCGAGGAGTGAAGGCCGGAGCCCCGCCGCGGTGGTGGGGCTTGTTTTTGTGGTGCGAAGGTGGAGAAATGTGCGATGAAATGGCTGACGGCAACACGACCAGGACGAAAAGTAAGCTCAACAACTCCAGGCTTTCCGGCAATTGCCGTGCGAGTGTATCTTGAAAAGCCGAATTCTCCGCGAGCGGTGCTGCAGTTCAACGAAGCTTTGTTGAAGGCGGCTCAGTGGCAGCCTGGCGATAGGTTAATGATCGGGGTCGACGAGCGGCTGGACTGCATCGGGCTTGTTCGCAGCGATGAAGGGCACGCAATTTCTGGCGGAACTTTTTCCCGGCCGCGGACAGGCAAGCCGAAGGACGGTAAAAATCGACCGTATGCTGCATGGAACGGGGCGAGCTTTCCCGAGGTTGTGAAATGGGCTGCGCAGCGAAAGGGAAACTGGGTGCCGGTTTTTCTTCAGGCTTGCGACGAGCATCAAAATGTGTGGGTAACTCGCGGCCGGTCGATCGCGGATCTTCCGCGGTTGATTACAAGGCTTGAAGATATCGACAACGGGCAGCAAGCGGAATAGAATCAACGGCGGCCCGTGTGGAAGCGGAGCCGACAAAATTTGATCAGGGGCTGAGGCCCCGATCCTTACCCGCCGGGCGGCTCCTTCCACAGCCCCCGGCGGGTTTTCTTTTGGGTGGTCTTATGGCAGTGGTGGCAGCATGTTTCGAGTGTGGCGAGGAGGCGCAACATCAGCATCATGTTGTTCCCCGGTCTCTGGGTGGCACGAAAACAGTTCCGGTGTGTGTCAGATGTCACGGGCTGATTCACAGTCGTGAGGCAATGGCACACCCGGAGTTGACACGAAAG
>Ga0315909_10001727_pt1 | contig 29047 bp, 47 predicted proteins | sample LakEriMetagenome_11_FD_203527 | JGI IMG/M metagenome (GOLD analysis project Ga0315909, IMG submission 203527) | Freshwater fungal communities from buoy surface, Lake Erie, Ohio, United States - Buoy 2 MA125 | ecosystem: Environmental > Aquatic > Freshwater > Lake | place: USA: Lake Erie, Ohio... | reverse complement strand
CCGAGGTTGGAGAAATCGTAGCAGAGGCATCGAGACTTGCATCACTTGGCAAGGCCGATCTGATCATCGTTGACTACCTACAAATTGTCACCATGCCAACCGCAGACAACCGAGAACAGGCAGTGAGTGAACTATCGCGCAGGTTGAAGTTAACTGCACTCAAAACAAAATCCGTGGTGATGACTGCGAGTCAACTAAACGATGAAGGTGCAGTACGCGAGTCCCGCGCAATCGGTCACCACACTGATTTTCTTCTCATCATCACTCACCCTGATGAGAAGAAAAAAGAAGCGTCAAACTTCAAGCGCAAAGCAGAAACCCAATCAACTTCGCGTGTACGCCTCGACAAAAATCGGCGTGGTCAACGTGACGTGTTTGTGCCTGTAAAAATGCGCGGAGATATCTCAAGATTTGAACAAATAGATGAACATTGATCACCACTTCGACGAGGCTTGCTTTCTGCTAGACACTGCAACAGCAATCTGGCAGACCCGCACCAAATCTAGGTTTGCGGACGCTCAGGAAAAATACGAAAAGGCAAAACAAATCTACAATAATTATTTTGCACACATCGACGAAAATTCTGTTGACGATTTTGAATTTTGACCCTAGATGTAGTGCCGTTAGTTAAATAAATACACAACATCAAATGAAAACACTACCAGACTTCGACCCGCAGGATGATGACGAATCTCCACGGGGCAACCGCAAACACCAAGACCCAGAGCAATACTTTGCTGACAGGGCCGAGCGCAGCGACTCTGACGCACAGCATTTCCACGATGAGTGGAGCCGCAGGAATCCCAATCAGGTTTACGGGGGTAACACATTCAACTACTATTGATATGTACGATCCAGACGATGACCACAGCAGCGACTACGCAGAGGAGCGTCACAACTCCATCTGCGAGGCAAGGGACATTGACCAAGGCATTAAACCTTTAATCGAGGATGACGAGGACGAGGAATGAAAAGTTCCCCACACATTATAGGGGAATTTATAAGGCTACCCAGAAAGATGTCATCTAAAAGAGAGTTTTCCACACACATATCCAGAGAGGGGTATGTGGTTGGGGTTCACACAAAATAACACTTTCTGCAAACTAATGCAGACTTGGTGGCATCACACCACAAAAACGATGCATAATATAAACTAACTATAACAATAATATGGCAGACCAATACGATAACACTAATCGCGGATCACTCTTCAAAAATGACCGCAAAGAACTGGACACCCACCCAGACTACAACGGATCCATCAACATTGAGGGAACTGATTACTGGCTAAATGGGTGGCTCAAGGAGTCCAAGAAGGACGGCAAAAAGTTCTTTAGCTTGTCAGTCAAGCCAAAGGATCAAGGCGCAACCAAAACCCCTGCAAAGGCCAAATCCGCTCCAGCACGGGCCAAAGATGATGACGGATCGGATATTCCTTTTTGACCTATGAACGAATGGTTTATTGATACCTTTAAAGATATAAAGGAAGAAATGGATATTAATGACACAGCAACAGCAATTCTTATTCTAGCGCATACAGTTTCACGCTTGCTCGACAAAGGCACTTGTGAAACGATGGGACATGAGTTGGCTATGTCATTGAAAAATGTTCTCCAAGAAAGTGAAGTAAAAATATATAACAACTAACACTTTCCTCGCTTGATTGGGAACTCCCGATCAGCAGGGGACAACGGGGGCAGCGCATCCGAAAAAACGCTGACCAATTTTAAGGGATTGTAGCGGCCACCATGTGGGCTGGTTATCATTTGACCCTGTGAGGTAACTACATAAAACCTCACACCCCATTTATAAATATATGAACGAAATTATAACATCAGACTACTTCCCCGGCCAAAATTGCGATTGCGAAGCTCGTAGCAGTTACGAGTGCGGTTGTGACGCAGACTGGACACCAACTGAGGTTTACAAGTTGCGCGAGGATGCAAAGCAACTGGCGTTAGAACGTGACGATGCTTTATCTCAAATCGCACAAGCCGAATGCAGAGCAGAACGATTCTGCCAAGAACGTGACGAGGCTAGGAATGCTATTGTGGGTTGGGAGAACAAGTGGAAATGCGCGATTGATATGGCAGCTAGAGCAGAGAGAGAACGAGACGAGGCATTAAAAGACGCAAAAAACTATCACGCTAAAATGGTAAATTTAATAAACGAACGCGAAGACGCAAGGGAGTTGGCGCAGCAAATGTCCGAAAGCAATCAAGTGCTACAGGCTGAAGTTAGAGATTACCGCAAAAAGGAAAAACTAAAACCATGAGCGAACCGCACTACGCCACCGAGATCGAGCGTCTCAAAGAATGCGACAAGGACTATCGATCCATTGCAGCACAATTGGCAGTGTACTGCTCTGCTGCTATATTTGCACTAAGGGCAACCAACAAGGACTTGGAGGACGCACAGGTCAAAGCTGAGATCATTCCTAACCCGTTCGCTGAACAGGCAATTGATGATATGTTTTCCCAGTACCTAGAGTCATTACGGGACTACCCTGAGATAATGGCAATAGCACTCAAATTCATTCAGCAATCACGATGATCATCGACTTAACCGCTGAAGACTTCATGGTAGCCGCAACGAAGGGTGCAGTACGCCAGTTGGTTGCCATTAAGAACAAGCGCATGGGACACGATCATGGTGGTAAGTCATACCGCAAAATGACCCAGCGATTGGCAGATAGCATTCTAGGGGAACTAGGTGAGATTGCTGTAAGCAAATTCACGGGACTAACACAGATGTCCACCCTGCAAATAACCAAAGCAGCAGACATAGGCGCATCCATTGAGGTTCGCACAACAGAACACGCAAACGGGCATCTGGTGTTATACGATTCCTCCAACAACGATTACATCTTTGTGTTCGTCACAGTCAACGGACTGCAAGCAACCCTGCGGGGATGGATCCAACCTGAGCATGGCAAGAAGGCAGAGTACTTCGTAGAGGGTGATCCAGACTGTTACTTCGTCCCGCAATCAGCACTAAACTCAATCGAAACGCTACCAATCAAATGAACAACTAATTATGACAAAAGAATCAATTGAAAAACTATCAATCTCATTAAAAAGAAAGTGGTCTTCTGGAACAAGAAAACCAAACCCAAAAGAATCAACACAGAGAGCGGGAGCAACTCTTAAAAAAAGATATGCAAGCGGAGAATTAGTTCACAAGCCACTTTCAGATGAAACAAAAAAAAGAATCGGAGAAATAAATTCCAAGAAACTAAGTGGTCGAATTACTAGAAAAACACCACACGCAGATTGGGAAAAAGAAAGAATCAAACAGGAATTAGAAGAATTTAAAAAAACAGATCCGCGAGCGCAAAAGGGGCCAATGAATCAATGTTCAAAAATATGGAGACTTGTTTCACCATCAAATAAAGTATACAATTTTAAGAACTTAATGCACTTCATACGAGAAAATGAAACTCTCTTTCATTTCGATGATGTTCAATGGCATCAAAAAGGTAAAAAAGAAACATCTTACACCTGCAAAGCACATGGTGGATTGTCAATACTATCACCCAGAAGAAAGCAATCACATGGATCTTGGAAGGGGTGGAGATGGCACTCTCAAGTAGAAAGATTAGGCTAGATAAGGTATAAATCCACACAATCATGTACAACTATACCCGCAATGAACTGGACAACTGAACAACTTAAAGAGAAAGGATATTCCCTCGCACCTGACGGACACTACTACTATGCAGACCACTATAAACCTCCATCTAGACGGCTACTTGACACCCTCACTCAACACGCTCCTAAACGCTCACTGGTCAAAATACCAAAAACAAAAGAACCTAGCAAGGACTGCACTGCTAAGTGCAATCCGCAGTACACTCTCGCAATTACAAGATTCTCAACCAAGACTCTCGACGTTGATAACCTTGCTGGAGGATGCAAACCTCTCATTGACCAAATTAGATACGCGCACCTCATCCCAGACGATAACCCCGAAAGCGTCAACATCACGTTCTCGCAAGTCAAAGTCAAAACTCAAGCAGAGCAACGAACTGAAGTCAGGATTACCAAAGCGTAAAACTAAGCAGTCACAATCACCATATGAGCTTTAAACCATCACGCAAAGTAGGCACTCCTCCCAAGTATGACGAGGCTATCGGAGATGAAATCTGCGAGAGACTCGCAATGGGCCAGACACTATCATCCATCTGTAACCTCGAAGGTATGCCAAACTACTCAACAGTATGGCGTTGGGAATGCTCAAATGAAGAATTCCGCAATAAATCTGCTCACTCACGCAAAATAGGTACTCACGCAATCGCTGATGACTGCATAAGAATAGCAGATGATCCAATGCTCGATGCTCAGGAGAAGAGGGTCAGAATTGACACTCGTATCCGTCTATTAGGTAAGTGGAACGCACGTCAATACGGAGATAAAATCGAGATTGAAAACACGAATGCCAAACCACTAAACGTCACATTCACGATTGGTGATCGCAACGCTGAACCAATAGAGCTAATCGAGGGCAGGGAACCAGAGGAGAAGCAACTGCGAATCGAAGCGACACGGACAGATCATGTGGGATAGCGAACGATTTGCTAATGTATTTTAACCACCAAAACCGCAATCTTGTCGATAATAATCACCATATAGTGGCAACATATTTTAAAATCACCATATCTAGGGTTTATCAATAAATGGTCAAATTATGCCCAAAATGCAGTTCTACGACACACGTTATGGAATGCCGTGACCTCGGCAATCGATTCTCAAGACGTAGGTACTGCGATAACCAGAAGTGCCTCCACAGGTATTCAACATACGAAGTAAGCGCACAGGATTACCTGAGTCTGAAACAAGTCAACAACATGAAAGTAAAACTAACCGAGATTATCGAGAACCTATGAAGGCGCATGAGATAACACCAGAGATGCGTATAATCCAGCAACAAAAGCAGGAGATTAGAGAATTGCGGCAAATCATCCATGAATTGCAGCATGACGTAAACAAGCAGAAGTCCTTGATCAACAAGCTGAAGAACAAGGAAAATAACCAATAACTTCACATAACAGCAGTAGTACATAATGAAAACAGAAAAAATGAGATTCCACGCACTGGGACTTCCACACACAGTTACATCTAAAGAGTTTAATGCCTGTGCCTACACGCAGAAGGTAGTCAAATTTGCAAAAGCTATGACCAATCGGGGCCATGAGGTGATACATTACGGGCATGAGGATAGTGACTTGCAATGCACGGAACACGTTAGCGTCCTGACTAACGAGGACTTCGCCAAGTCATATGGGTCACATGACTGGCGCAAGACGTTCTTTAAATTCAACACAAGCGACCATGCATACCAGACGTTCTATGCCAATGCCATTAGGGAGGTAGGAAAGCGTAAGCAGAAGAATGACTTCATCCTGCCGTTCTGGGGATCTGGAGTCAGACCTATCTGTGATGCTCATCCCGATTTGATCTGCGTTGAGCCGGGCATTGGCTACGCTGGTGGTCACTGGGCTAGGTGGAAGGTTTGGGAGAGCTATGCCATCTACCATGCGTTCTGTGGCATGGGTGCAGTGGGAAGATGCCAGCAGGATAACTATAGCGTTGTCATTCCGAACTACTTTGATATCGATGATTTCGACTTCAATGACCAAAAGGAGGACTACTTCTTGTACCTTGGCAGGGTCTACTCTGGCAAGGGTGTTGATATCGCAATCGATGCAACGCGCAGAGCAGGAGTGAAACTGGTTGTAGCGGGTCAGAAGGAAGCTGGGTATACATTCCCACCTCACGTCGAATATGTTGGCTACGCTGACGTTCCTAAGCGCAAGGAACTGATGTCTAAAGCCAAGGCCTCCTTTCTACCATCACAGTATGTCGAACCATTCGGTGGAGTCCAGATTGAGAACCTGCTATCTGGCACACCAACCATCACGTCCGATTGGGGATCCTTCGCAGAGAACAACCTTCACGGGGTCACTGGATACAGGTGTAGGACGATGGGTGACTACGTCGATGCAATCAACAACATTGACAAGATCAAGCCAGCGGACTGCCGTGCATTTGGCGAGAACTTTACGCTTGAGAAGGTTGCACCGAGGTACGAGAAGTACTTCCAAGACGTGCTAGACGTACACAACGGAGCGGGATGGTACGCTGAAGGAAACGGAATCGATGCAATGACAATGACTTACCCATCCAATGACTAGCAAACCTTGTGACAAATAGTGGGTAGTATTTGTCACCAAAACAATATGAACGAAACAACAGAAGAGATAGACAAGATAACCAAGGAGCGTGACAGATGGAAGGACTGCGCTACCAAGCTAGTGGAGTCATCAGGTTGGCATGACCTGTGGCCTCAAGCAGTGGCACACTATCGTAAGCTGAAAGAAGAATTGAAGCAATGACAATAATTTATCCATGAAATATAATAAACAAATAATAATAGCAACTCCCAGCTTGCACGGGCAACTAACGATGGAATATGTATCATCGTTGGTTGGAACGATTAAGCTGGCAGAAGAAAACGAGATTGGAATCTATCCCATATTTCTTGGCAACGATGCGTTGATCCAGAGATGTAGGAATGACTTGGTTAAAATAGCTTACGAATCAAAGGTTGATTCCATGATTTTCATAGATGATGACATGGAATGGAATCCTCAATGGGTGATCGACTTAGTTAACCGAGAGGAAGATGTGATTGGCGGAACGGCTAGAAAGAAGACAGATGAAGCGGAGATGTATGCTTGCAAGGTGCTTGATACAACAATCCACGATAACGGGCTAATTAAATGCGATGGCATTGGAACAGGCTTTCTGAAGTTGAGCGCAAAAGCAATAGCTGCGATTTGGGATGCGAGTGAACCATATAAGACGCAACGTGGGGAGTGCCGTATGGTCTTCGATGTTCGCGTAATCGATGGAGATCTGTGGTCAGAAGACATCATTGCAACTGCGAAGTTAAAAGAAGCAGGGTTTGACATCTGGCTCGATCCAAGAATGACTTGCGCTCATATCGGGACAAAGGTTTATTACGGAAACCTTTCTGCATTCATAAATAAATTAAATACTGACAATAGCAAACATACGCAGGAATAAATAAACATGAGTGACTATGCATTTGAAAGCAACTACTGGGGAGATTGCTGCAATACATTCGATGAAGACCAGAAGCACTATGTCTATGCGAGATTCATGGGACTGCATCAGGTTGGATACGGATTCAGTCTGTCAGGCAAGTCAGTGATCGACATAGGAGGTGGCCCAACGTCCATGCTGCTCAAGTCGAAAGGACTGGGCAGGGCATTGGTGGTGGATCCGCTCCAGTATCCACAATGGACTTACGCTCGCTACCATGAGCATGGGGTGGAGTGTCTGGTAATGCGGGGTGAGGATGTGGTGGAGGAAGGGTTCGACGAGTGCTGGATATACAACTGCCTCCAGCATACGGATGACCCTGCGCTAATCATCCGCAACGCACTGCGAGCAGCGAAGGTGCTTCGCATATTTGAATGGGTTGATATCGAGCCACATGAGGGGCATCCGCAGATGATCACGAAAAAGATGCTTGACGAAAGCATAGGCAGTGAGGGAAGGTTAGTCCACCTATCCGAAGCAGGTTGTTTCGGCAAGGCATACTACAACATACATACAAAATGAAATTAACTACACCATACGAGCAGTTTGTGCAGTCCATCGTGAAGCCGGGGCATGATATACTTGTCCAGCTAACACCACTACAGGCATCCATTCTCCACATGGCAGTGGGGGTCAGTGGGGAAGCGGGTGAGTTGCTTGACGCAATAAAGAAACACGCAGTGTATCAGAAGCAACTAGACATCAACAACGTGATTGAAGAAGCAGGAGACATTCTGTTCTATTTGACTGGCCTGTTGAACGAGTTGGGCTTGACTATTGAGGAGTGCATGGAAGCAAATGTTGCGAAGCTATCGAAGAGGTATCCTCAACACCAGTATAGCAACGCAGCAGCAATTGCACGGGCAGACAAGCTGGACGTGATCGAGGAACCCGTTGTGCTGAAGGATGACGATGATCTGGACGGAGTGAAGGTGGAGCGCACCTGTCGCATCGATGATCCAGAGTGTGAGTCCTGCCAATAAGGTGTCATATATGGGATATATCATAGGCTATATCGTGTTAGCGGTTATTATATTGTATTTTGTGTACGATGGTCTGAAGGGTGACGAATGAACACTCTGGAGCATTACATCGAATATAAGAGACTTAACGCAACCAAGGTAATGAACGCACTGCAACTGAACGGAATCATATCGGACGAGTGTATCTTTCCAGACGAGGTTAGAGACTCTGGACAGGCAGTCTACTGGTTGGAAGACCATATGGGAGAAATAAATAAATCATGAACTGGGATGAATACGCATTGTCGATAGCGGAAGTGGTTGCCAAGAAGAGCAAAGACCCTTGGAGGCAGGTTGGTGCTGTGTTGTTGCGTCACGACAACACTGTTGCTGCCTGTGGATACAACGGATTTCCACCGCACATGGTGGAAGACTGGACTGACAGGGACAAGCGTAGAAATTACGTTGTCCATGCCGAGCAGAACGCATTGCGTCACGTTAAACCATTGGAGTGTTACCTGCTTGCATCAACAACCTTGCCATGTAACAACTGCTTGAAATCACTTGCATCGTATGGCATCAAAAGGATAGTCTATCGGGAGACGTATCCCACGGACGAATCTACCACCATGCTTGCAGCGGAATTCAACATTGCACTGATAAACGTATGACAAAAGAAGAACTCTGGAAAGTGTACAGCAACAAGAACCCATCGTTCAACGGAAGGGGGAACGTCACCATGTCTGCAAAAGGACTTCGCAAGTTGTTCGATACAACTTGGGACACGGCAATGTACAAAGGGGAAGAAGAAGAGGAGACTGAGCCATACATTAGCGGAAACACTACCAATCTTGATGCATTGAAGAGCATCTTTGGAATGCGATGATTGAGCCAAACATAGCGCAGAAAGCGATTAGCTTTGTGAAGAGTGCAGCGGCATTCGTCAGAGCAGGTATGCCGATACGCAACAAGGAGCAGATCGAGGAGAGGTTAATGATCTGCAACCAGTGTGTTCACTATGATCCAACGGCATTCAGTGGGGCGGGAAAGTGCGGTGTTTGCGGTTGCAACATGGAGGTAAAATTGGTTATGGACACGGAGCGTTGTCCATTAGATCATTGGACATGACAAGAGAATACGCTCAGAGGAAATCCAATGAGGACTACGCATATGGACGCATCACAAAAGAGGAGTGGGATTTCCAATTTGAAGAGTTAGGAAACGTGCGGATTTGGAGTAAGGATGGTAAAATTCACCAACTAAAGGAGGAACATGAAAGACTCAGACCAGATAACGGAACTACAAAATAAAATTGATAAGCTGATTGATACCTACATTGCCGAGTTTGACTTGCCACTAGCAAGCATGGTTGGGATTTTGCAGGTCAAGATCCATGAGTTGATTGAGAATTCGATGTGTGACGAAGACGAGGAAGATGAGGAGGACGAAGAATGAAATACAATCGCATAGATCAGCTTGGCATTGTGATCACGGAGAACCCAATTGAGCATATTGAGTTTGATGTACTAGATAAAGCATTGAAAAACAGCGGAATAGATGCAGATAAGTTTAACGAACACTTTGGAATGCAAACCTGCTATGAGAAGGGATTGTATCCGTGGGACGTTGAGCCAGTCTTGGAAAGAATGATGAGCGGAAAACTGACAGGAACACAACTATACTGGGATTAATATGATGAGCAAAGTAGATACATTTATAATGGAAGCGTTGGACGAGATGTTCAAGCGGGTTGGATTTGAAGGATTCGATAGAGAATTCACACACCAAGAGAATTGGTATTCCAAAAAAAGTTGGAGCAATGAAGAGTTTGAGAAATATAAAGAGTGGTTTGTGAATAGATTTGCCAAAGTATTCAGAAGCAGCAAGAAAGCTGGAGAGAAGGAGTTTGCTTGGTTTAATCTAATGTACGGATGGAAAGTGAATGAATAAACCCGCGTCAGTTTTACAGGCAATTAACATTGCCACCAAGGTGCGAATTGAGGCAGAAAAGGATGATATCAATGGGATCATCTATGCCGCTCAGTTTATACTGACAAATCTTACGGATTCTCAGAAAAAGTTGGTTACACTGGACGAAAAGGTGGCGAGGCAGACTGTGTTAAACTTTGTTCAGCACCTGCTCAAGCATGATCAGTTTGAAGCGGCAGCAACGATTCTGTGGGGTTCTGGAGTGTACGATTGGAGGCCACAGAGTGCAGCGGATACTTGGAGGTGTTTGTTTGAACATGACAAGTTGTTAGTGCAGGGTGCTGGTGCAATGGGCAAGACATTCAATGCTGCTGCGTGGTTCTTGTTGGATTGGATGCGAGATCCAGAGTACACCTGCATAAAAGTTGTTTCGTTGACCGAGGCACACGCTCAGAGAAACGTATTCGCTGCAATCAAAAACTTCTACCGCACCGCATTGGTGCGTCCAGAGTACGAAGGAAGCGAGGACTTAGTGAAGTCGATTCAAGCCAATGACGATGACAAGAACGGAATTCACTTGGTTGCCGTACCGAAAGGTGATAGCGGAACTGGTACGCTCCGTGGGTTCCATCCAAGTCCAAGGCAAAAGCCAGATCCCAAGTGGGGTCAGATGAGTAGGACACACGTTGTCCTAGACGAAGCTGAAGAGGTTCCCGCTGGTGTTTGGGAGGGTCTGCAAAACATCCTGTCTGCTGCTGACACAAAGGATTCCAAGGGACGCATTAAGATTTTTGGCGCATCGAACCCGAAAGACAGGAATAGTGAATTCGGAAAAAGGTGTGAACCAATACGAGGTTGGCAGAGTGTAGACTGCGAGGAAGACTTTGAATGGGAAAGTAGGGAGGGATGGCACGTTTTGAGATTAGACGCAGCTAGGTGCGAGAACGTGTTGAAGCAGCAGATTGTGTTCCCCGGCTTCCAATCGTACGAGGGATACATGGCATACGAGTCAAAGGGTAGGACTGCCGAATACTACACAATGGCCCGTGGATTCTTCCCGCAGGAAGGCATCTCGATGGCAATCATAACTCCTGCCATGATGGACAACGCAATGGGCAGCTTGCGGTTTATTGGGCCTGTAGTGCCTCTAGCAGCGTTTGATTTGGCATTGGAAGGGCGAGATCAGGTGGTCTGCTCTTTCGGGCGATACGGACTCTGTGATGGGTGGACTCCACGGGATGGACAATTTAGAGAATTCAAAAAGCCAAAGACGTGTTTACAACTGGATTCGCAAATGCAGTTTCCGAAACTAGCGACATTGGAACAGACCGCAGAGATCATCCGATTTGCAAAGGAGATGAGAATTGGCGCGAACTGGTTGTGTGTTGACCGAACTGGAAATGGAGCGGGTATCCACGATGCGTTGCGTTCCTTGTACGGGAGTGAAGTGATGGGAGTCAATTATTCGTGGGCTAGTTCCGAAACCCATATCTTGGGAGATGACACACAACGCGCAAACGAATTGTATTCAGGAGTTGTTACAGAACTGATTTTCGGACTAGCAAAGTACCTAGAGTTTGAGTACTTAAAAATATCACCGAGCTTCCGCACTGAGGAGTTGGTTCGACAAGCAACTTCGCGGCGGTACAAACAACAGGGGCAGGGGTTGGTGAGAGTTGAGAGCAAGGGAGACTTCGTAAAACGGACTCGCCAAAATAGTCCTGACGCACTCGATTCCCTGTCCCTGCTGGTCTACCTCATGCGTCAACGGGGTGGAGTTGTTGCTACGATGACCGAACCGAAACCAGAAAAGTTTGTTTTCCAAAAAAAACATACTGGAATTGAAAGTTATGAATTCGTCGATTTCAGCAATTAATTTGATAAATAAGTAAGAATTTGCTTGCAAACCTTAAAAAATTGACGTAAAACTCAAAAATTCATGGCAAAACCGATAATTGGAATGATCCCGCCGGGGGGTTGGCATTACTACGATGGTGATGCAAAACTCACTGGTCATAGCTATGACAATCTTCTTGAGGTTGTCACGAATTTTCGCGCCGAAAACCATTTGCCAGTTGGTGACGTGGAGGGTGATGTCAATTCGTACATCTGTAGCAAGAACCCCAACTTCTGTCACGGAGTTGATATGGTAGTTGTAACATCCGTTAATACACCCAGTCAAAAGACAGAGTTGCTAAACGACATCACCATTTGGGCTAAGAATGTCATCAATTCTACAAAAGAAGTAGCACTGGTATCCAGTGAGTTGGCAGAGCAACGCGCAAAGATTTGTCTTAACTGCAAGCAGAACGTGCAGTGGAAAAGCGGTTGTGGTGCGTGTGTGAAAGCAACGGATAGGTTAAGTGCAAGCATTAGACAGGCTAAAGAGACAAAGACCTCCAAGTCACTAGGTGGTTGTTTATTGCTTCGTCACGATAATAAATCCGCAGTTTTCATGTCCAGAGACAGCATTTCCCCGTCAGACAATTTGCCAGTAGATTGCTGGCTAAATCTCAAATAATATGGCAGATACAACCAAACCAATTCCAGCAGAAGTCACCAACGTCTACGCATCGAAAGCTGCGCGGATTATGAAACCCTCTGACAAACAGAGGATCTCCGAACTGGAGATTGTAGATGACAACGCCACTGGGGACGTTGTAAATCCAGATACATTGCAGGTTAAACGGACGTTTAAAGACTGCCAGCAAGCGCATTCTGCATATCGCAGGTTGAAACAACAGAATGTTGAGAGAAACCGCAAGAACCAACTTATTCAGAAGAAGCTAAATAATGAACCTCCGTACAGTGCAAAAAAACTGGAAAGCATGGGTCAGAATTGGCGCAGTAATCGCCCAACTGGGTTTTTGTCTACGATGGTTAGCCGATTACAACCACCATTTAAACAGGTAATTGAGCAGTCACCCACGCTTACCTATTCAAAATATCCGCTAGAGGGAGTTAGCGAGGAAAACAAAACAAAGATTTTCCGCGAAGAGGTCACAAAATGCATCAGGGGCTGGAAGGGTCACGATGATCTAGTGGCTCAAGTAACGCATGAGAATACGACATTTGGCTTTTGTGCAGTGTGCTGGGATGACGTAAGAGATTGGAAACCAGAATTCCTGCGCCAAGATTATACGTTTTTTAGCATCGAAACCCCGCAGGAAGCGGACTCAACGCCGATTTGGGCTAGAAAACGTCGATACCAAATTGCTGAATTGCTGCCAGTGTTGGAGCAACCAAGACTCTCCGCACTTGCAGGTTGGCACATAAACAACTTGGTAAAGGCAATTAACAACGCAACGCCAGCAGGACGAACGCTTGATTCTGACGATGATGCTCGACGCTACGAGGACTGGATGCGAGAGGGATCCTATGGTGCAAGCTACGAAAACGATGCAAAATACGTTGAGCTAGGTGAGTTGCTGATCAAGGAACCAACTGGTAAGATTTCCCGTTATCTTTTTGATGACAAGAGCGGAGATGAAATCTGCACACAATTGGATAGATACAACAGAATGTCGGATACAATCGCCTTATTCTCTATCGAGATTGGCAGTGGCGCATTGATGTCTTCCCGTGGTGCAGGACGAGACTTGTATAACACGCACATTGCTATCGACAAAGCTCGAAATCTGATTGTCGATAACTCGTATCTGCGCGGAATGCTACTTCTGAAGAAAGGCCCAACCGCTAAAACAGGCATTCCTCCGCTTCAAGTAATGCATCCCGTTGCCTATGTCGCGGAGGGATATGACGTGGTTCAGTCCGCAATCCCCGCTGATGTGGAAGATTTCATTAAGTTGGATCAATTCATGTCTGGATTGGCTGAGATTCAGATGGGAACTTTCCTTCCATCATCCGTAATGAACATCACCGGAGGAGACAAAACCGCTAGTGAAGTAAACCGCATTGCTGCCGTTGAAAACCAGATCCGCGAAGGCATTTTAATGCGTTGGGTTAAGCAATATTCCAAGGCAGTTGAGCGTATGCAGCGTGGAATCTGTCACCCTGAGCATATTAAAGCTGCATCTGAACTAAAAACGCAGATTGATTTTGCTCGTTTGCAGAATCCTAACGCAATGTGGGCTAAAAAAGAGGTTGTAGAAGCGTTTGAACAGGCACAATCCGAGATTCCATCGTTTTTAGTGCCATTTGAGATCCCTAGACACCTCGATGAAGAAGCGGTTTCATGCGTTTTGTCCATGTTGGAGCGCAATTTGCCTCCTAGCGACATTTTATTGATGGCATTCTCTCCAGCAGAGGAACTTTTACCGCAAACCGAGGGTCAAGATGCGGCAATTCTTGATATGCTGATCCAGAGGTACACGGGCAACCCACAAATTAACCAAGATGAGCTAATGAAACTCGATTGGTCACGCAAAGTAGGTGAATCCATTGCCAACCAAGTTATCCTTCCAAAAGATCAGGTCGAAGCAGTGGCAATCGAAGCGACACGCGCACAGATTATCGAACTTCAGAGCATAATTTCTGGTGAGGACATTCCAGTTTCTCCACGGGACAACGATATTGTTCACATCGAGACAATCATAGAGAAGCTATTCCCGCTCATTGCTAACGCTCCAGCAGGGTCTATGCCTCCAGAGATGATTAAACCCCTACAATCGGCGGTACAGCACTTTATCGGTCACGTCCAGAACGCTGAAGCAAAGGGTGCAGATAAAAAGCAGATTGCCGAATACAAAAAGGCAGTTTCCGAGGCAATTACGCACCTTACAGCAGGACAAGCACCAATTTCCGAGGGAGATTTGTTTCCAGCAGCAGCAGGTGGTGGAGGTGGAGGAGGTGGACGTAGACCATCAACTGCACAAGCTACCGCAATGGGCGAAGCGGTTGGAACATCAAACCCCTCACAAACTAACGCAGTGAATCAAATCGCTGCACCACCAAAACCAGTAACCGCAGGATAATAATATTATGCCAGACCGAGCCAAAATAATCAGCAAACTTGCAGACAATAAATCAGCATTTCCAAAAGGAGGTGCTTTGGGTGCTATTAGCGAAAAAGAAGCTAAATCATTGGGTAAAGCATTGGGAGAAATTTCAGAACCATCTGGATATGGAATCAAACGAGCGGGAAAATCAATGAGTTCTGGTTCTATTTCTCCTAAATTATTAAAATCTGAACCGCTTCCAACTCCAAAAGACAAAGAGGAGGAAGTTGAAGATCTTCTTTCTGAATCTGAAAAGGAAATGGAAAAGAAAGCAGAGTATTCCGCAAAAGAAAAAGCAAATTATGAGCGCATCGAAAAACAAGGAATGAGCGACCAAGGCATCGTATCTCCAGAGCAATTGGTCGAAGCTGGCAAAAAGGCTTACCGAAAAGTTAAATCTAAAGTTAAGTCGATGATGGAATAAAATATATTAATAAATAAATATGAAATGGGAAGAATCTGATGCATCCCGTCTGCGGGACTACGATAAGAAAACAGGGAGTCAATTGCGTTTATATTTACGCAGTCGAATTCCCTTCATAACGGAATTTTCCGTCGAAGGAGTTGCAATGCAAGCCATGTTGAAACAAGGGTTTGAGATGGCATTGCGAGAAATTGATGACTGCGTAAATTCTTCACAGGATAGCACTGATCCAAGTGCAGGTAATTACACTTCGATGTGACGGAAAAAGCACCTAGTATTTACGTCAAAACTATATGGCAGAAATCAAACCAAGGTTCAGCAAAACAATCACTAACAAGGCAACTGGTCGAACGAGGACAGTTGAATACGGGCAAGCGGGAAAAGCCAAGGATGGAAAGGATCGTATTCGACCCGGCACAAAAAAAGGTGATGCGTATTGTGCTAGAAGCGCAAACATTAAAGGTGACTGGAAAGATGATCCTAATTCACCAAACAATCTTTCACGCAAAAAATGGAAGTGCCGTGGAGAGAAGTCAATGAAGTAAATTAACAACTAATTAATAAATCTATGGAAAACGAAAACGAAAAAGCAGAATCCAGTGTAACTGGCTATGGTAACCCATCCTTGGATGCAGATCCAATCGATGAATCAACTGAGGCGCATATCGACTCATTGCTAGATGATGCATTGAGTGGAGTTGAGCCAGTGTACGCAGAGGAACCTGCCGAAACTGAGGAAATTGAACCAATCGAGGAACCAGAGCAAGAGGTTGCTGAATCCACGGAACCTACAGAGACTCCAGAAGCACCTGTAACTCCAGAAGTCGAATTGGATCCAGAAATTGCGTCAATCGAACAACCTCGCAATCTGTCGGAGGTTAATCGTTCTAACTGGCGAAAACTTCAAGAAACGGCAAGCACCTACAAAAAACAAGCCGAGGAAGCAGAGCAACTGCGTCAACGTGTTGTAGAGATGGAATCACGTCAGCAGGAGTTTAAAGCACCTGATGACTACGATGAATTGAAGAAATTCCGTGCAATCTTTGACATTAAGAATGATCCAGAGTTTCAATCGAAATACAATCAACCGATTCAGTCTGCCAAAGAGAACATCTACAATATCCTTCGCAAAAACGGAGCAAGCGAAGATGTCATTGAGTCCATTGAAAAAGCGGGTGGCCCAGATGCAGTCGATCAATCATGGTGGAAGAACAACGCAATCGACAAGTTACCACTTACCGATTCAGAACGTCTAAAACGCAATCTTGTTGATGTTGTTGATCTCAAAGAAAAGCAAGAACAAGAAATTGAAAATGCCGCACAAAATGCAGAGCAGATTCTTGCTCAACGTGAGCAAGAGAAAGGACAGTGGTATCACAAAGAAGTTGAGCAGATCGATCAGCATATCGATTCCATCACCAAAGAACTTCCGTGGGCTAGGTTTGCGGAAGCACCTAAAGACGCAACCCCAGAGAAGCTAGAACAAGTCCAGAGACACAACGCGCAGGTGCAATCCCTTGCTGAGAAATTTAACTCTGCTCTGTGGCCCACCAACGCTCAAGAACGGGCTAATGTGGCAGCGGCAGCAGTGTTCTCGCACGTCCTAACCGAGCAACTGCGGGTTGAGCAGGAGGGGAAAGCTAAATACATGGCAGAACTAAAAGCCTTGCGTGAAGAGAACAACAACCTCAAAGGTGCAGGGAAAATGCCTCGTCAAACCATCACGGGTCAGCATAGCATCAAATCCACCCTCAACGACCGATTGAAGATGAATTCAATGGATGCCATTGATCTTGGGCTTGATGAAGCACTAGGTGGTTAAAGTATACTAAGTTTAGTATACTCATACATAAATTAATAAAGTTAAAGCCACATTATATCTATGGAACCAAAAGTTACTCCTGATGAGAAGATAACTATGAATGCATTGGATTCTTTTGATCCATTTGCAAGACAAGGACAAGTTCAGCGTCCACAACAACCAGAAATAAATAAACAACAACGAGATTTTTCACATCTCGACGAACCTATGATCAAATTAGACCGAAAACCTAAACGCAGACGTAAACCAGTTCCAAAGGTGTTGGAAAAGATGGAATTACCAACTCCAGAAGAAATTAAACAGCCAATTATCGAAGAAGTTGCCGAAAAAGTACAATTTAACGATACTCTACAGTCAAATATCGTAGAATCCCGAACCAATGAAGGGTTGCCATCGTATCGAGCAGAATTCGCAGGACGGGACATTTTTGTTGGTTTTTCGGCTAATAAAGCCACTAACCCGATTACTACACTTGCACTGATCAACATTGCGCTCGATTTTGGACGTGATAAGATTCGATTTGACGTTTCGAGCGACGAAAACAACTTTTACAAGTCACGAAATGACCTTGCAGAGAAATTCCTAGCTACGGACGCAAAATGGTTGCTGTTGCTTGACAATAACATCATCCCATCCATTGGAAGACCCCAGTGGGCAAAGGCAACGATTGGTGCTGCTCGAAATATCCATGATTCGCACCTCCAAAAGCACATTGTTCATCGTCTAATTGGCGCAGGGAAGTCTCTTGTTGGTGCAGCGTACTTTGCTAACTTGGATGACGCTTCAATCGACTGTTCAAAAACTGATCTTGGCAAAAAAGCACGGGTCTGCACCGATTCTGTAGAGGCAGTTGACTGGGTTGGTAGTGGATGTTTGCTAATCCATCGTCGGGTGCTTCAAGATATCAAGAAAAAGTTTCCTGACATCAAGCACGGGCCTTTTTACCCTGATGACATTTCATTCTGCAAAAAAGCACTTGAAGCGGGGCATCAACCACACATTGATTTGGGTGTTCCAGTCTTTAATGTAGGAATTAAGGCATACTAATGAAACCAAAAATCTATTCATACTACGAGAGCGTACAGTTGCGTCCACAAGACGAGCAATTTGCTTGTGCAAACGTGTGGAAATCGACTTGGGAGGCACAGGGATGGGATCCAGTGATGCTAAATCGCTCACACGCGCAAGGATCCCCTCTCCACCTAAAGCTAATGACAAAATTAACTCGACTCGCTCCAGTTCTTCCCAACGAGTTGCAAAATAATTTTGCTTTCATTTGCGCTCGTTTTTCGCGCTGGTGTGCGCTCCATGCCGCAGGAGGTGGATGGATGAGTGATTATGATGTTGCTAATGTTTCATTCACTCCACAACTCGCTGATGAGGTAGAGAAGACTGGATCATTGCTTCTTTTGTCTGGGCAACCATCTTATATTTTTCATACAACCAAAGAAATGTGCGCTCACGTCATAAACACAATACTTTCCAACGATCTTCATGTTGGTGGAGTGTTAAAAAACGAAGATGATATTTTTAACGAATCTGGAAAACTTGATAAAATCGAAACGAATTTAATTCACGCAAAACTGGAGAATAATATTCCTAAATCTCAATACCTAAAAAATATTTTAAATATAATTTGACAATGTTTTTGTAATGATGTAAAAGGTCAATAACTCGACGTGCCAGATTCGTTATTCTGGTGACTCTGTGGAAGTCAAAGAATCCGCAATCAGGCCGAACAACGCCCAACGTGCCGGGGCAACCAAATCAAGAAACAAATCGTTAAGAACTGCGTAGCGGATCTTATCGTCTTGAATGTTGCCCGTAGAATTTTTCTTCGGGAGTTCAAGCAGAACAAACCCAAAACAAACAATTAATTAGAAAACTAAAATTATGGCTCAAGAGTGTATCTCACTTGCTGCAATCCAAAACTTTGCAAGCAAAGACGTAAATCGTATCATCGGACAAATCGGACGAGTTCTCGCCCGTAAGAGTCCTTACATTAACTCCATCGATGGTGGAACGCTTCCTAACGTCTCTGACGTTGTCCGTAGCGTTGTTGAGGAAATGGCAGTCCCCGCCGCTTCTCTCGCTGCTCCTACCTTCGTTAACGACACCACCCTCTGCGGTGTTGGAGCAACCCCTGACGTTGTTGGCTCGACTGAGTATCAGTTCCAACTTCAGACCCTTCGTGGTGCTGGCCCCCGTGTTTGCGTAAAGCAAGCTCGTACAGCGTTCAAAGGTTCTTACCTGCAAGCTCAAGTTTCGCTCGAAAAGACGATTCTCCAGTTGATCAACGCTGATATCCGCTATCAGTATCTCCTTCAGTCTGGCATTAAATATGTTGTGGATTCCACTGCTACTTTTTCTGCTAACTTGACTGGTGATATGCAGCAGATCAACACCCTGTTTGCTAACAAGGTTCCTGATGCTCCTATGAACTTCAAGACTCTGTACAAACTCGGTACGTTCCTCCGTGAAGAGATGCTTGCTGAACCATTCGCTACTTCCGAGGGTGAATTCTTCCAAGTTATCGCTTCTGCTGATCAAATCGAGAACTTCCGCAACGATGCGGACGTTAAAGAAGACTTGATCGGTCTTACGACTGGTTCGTTCAAACTCGGTGAGACTGCCATCAGCGGTTACTCCTTCCAAGGTTATCGTGGCTTTGCATTCGGTATCGATCAACAACCTCTTCGCGCTACCGCGAATGTCGCTGGTGTCCTTACCCTTGTTAACCCAATCGTAAGCACTGCCGTAACAAATGGCTTCGCTCAACGCCGCAACCCAGCATGGGTGGCTGCCGATTATGAAGTCATGTTTGTTATCGCAGGAAATGCCTTCAAGCGTCTCGTACCTGAAAGCTACGTTGGCGAAGGAACATTCCGTTTCGCTCCTCAACTCGCTATGGGTGAACTTGAATGGACATATTTCCGCGACAACGATTGTAACTTGTATGGTGACTTCGGTCAGCACATCTACCAAATCCAACGCGCTATCCAGCCAATTCGCCCACAGAATGTTGTGGCGATTCTTTACAAGCGTTGCCAAGATGATGTGAATCCAGCACCTTGCGTGTAAGTTGAATTGATATCGGTGGCAGAGTTAATAACTTGACTCTGCCACCTCATCAGTTTAACATTCACACATATGGACGATATCCCTTCAATTCTCGACACAGCAAAATTCCGTCATTTGGTGCTTGATGGGGTTTCTAATATCGCTAACTCTATTCAAGGATTTCAAATCCCAGAATATGACGAACTCGCATTGACTTACTATGGTTCGACAAACAATATCGCAACTGTAGTTTACAGTAAAGCCTCTGTGGTTGTTGCAACCCTTACATTGACATATTCCGTGCAACCTCCCACTACAAATGATGCAAATTTAGTAATGGTTAGCATTGCTTAATATGGCAGTTAGATTCAATCCATTTACTGGCAAGCTAGACTTTAGTCCAAGTGCCTCGCTCACAATCAGCGTTGATGGCACATTGCCTAATGGAAATGAAGTTGCTCAAATACAAAGCGGAGAACTTACAAATGTAGCTGAAATTGATGCTGGAGAATATAGTCCAGCACCTTAAAACTTTCTGAATAACCAGAAAAACCAAAAAACAAAACAAAAAAAACAATAAAAAACTATGGCAAATCCAATCATTCGTATCAAACGCGGTTCTTCCGCTCCAGCAAGCCTTTCTTCTGGAGAGTTGGCAATCGACCTAACCAATAAAAACCTCTTCGTCGGTAAAGCTGACGGATCAGTACTCATCGTCGGCGGCGAAGGCACATTCGCTACCAAATCGTATGCTGATGCCGCTGTTTCGGCTGCAAACTCGACTCTTACTGCCGCTATCGCCGCAGAAGAAGCCGCTCGTATCAGTGCTGACAGCACCCTCACCAGCAATCTTTCTGCTGAAGAGTCTGCTCGTATTGCCGCTGACAGCACATTGACATCGGCAGTTTCAGCAGAGGTTTCCCGCGCTACCGCCGCTGAAGGTGTTATCGCTGCCGATCTCGCTACGGAAACATCCGCTCGCACCAGTGCTGATTCGGCCCTCGACGGCAAAATCACAACTGAGAAAAACCGCATCGACGCAATCCTTTCTGCCGCAAGCGCAGACAGTGACACGTTTGCTGAAATCGTTTCCCTTATCAACAGCGTTGATACGGCAAATGACTCGGCTTTCGCTGGTTATGTAACGAGCAACAACGCTGCTTTGGCTTCGGAAGTTTCGGCCCGTACATCGGCTGATTCGGCTCTTGACACTCGCGTAACTGCACTCGAAACAACCATCGACGGCGGAACCTACTAATAGTCCCTAAACTAAAGTCCTTCAGAGGTTCAACCCCTCTGGAGGCATCCCCATTCTATAATGGCTAATCCAATCATAGTCCCTAAAAAAAGCACAATTGCTGCACGGGTTCCTGCAAACGCAGACCTTGCATCTGGCGAGATTTGCATAAATCACGCAGATAAAAAACTTTACGCCAAGCATCCATCTACGGGTGCAATCCAAGAAATTGGTGGTATGTCTGTGCATTCGCACGACGAAATTTACTCCCCTGATAGCAGTCAATTACTAGAACTGCAAAACAACGGAAACCTCACCATAACGGCAGGAGGTACTACAAAAACTTTCACGCTTCCCAGTGCATCTGGCACTATTGCTACGCTTTCCGACATTAGTGGTAGCGTATCTGGAGTAACATCAGTTAATACACGCACAGGAACGGTGACGCTTGATAAAACAGATGTTGGACTTAGCAATGTGGACAACACATCTGATGCTAATAAACCAATTTCTACGGCCACTCAAACGGCCCTTGACGGAAAGGCCAGCACATCTCATTCTAATCTTACAGGAGCCTCTGGCACAAAAACTTTGGCTATTTTTGCTCCCCGCGATAATAACCCGCCAGCAACTCTTTTTGCAACGCTCGACACGCGAAATTCCATAGCTGTCCTTGATTTCGATGCCGCTACCATTGAGAGCGCAATCTTCCCGTCGATCATCTCAGAAGCGGCAAACCTCGCCAGCGGAATTAGCGTCCTCATCACTTGGATGGCAACCACCGCCACCACTGGCAATGTCCGCTGGCGCGTAGCATTGGAGCGTGGCAACACCGACCTCGATGCTGACAGCTTCGACACCTCTTCCGAGGGCAATGGCGCGGCAAACGGCACAAGCGGCATTCCAACTACGACCAGCATTTCGCTCTCCACCCTCGACAGCGTGGCAGTCGGTGAGCCTTACCGGATCAGAATTTCTCGCGTCGGCAGCGATGCCACCAACGACACCATGACAGGCGATGCCGAATTGATCTCCGTCGAAGTAAGGAGCGCGGCGTAATATGGCTTACGAATTTGTCAAAGCTTCCAATAAAGCTTTAACATGCTCATCTGCGCCAGTTGGCGCTATTCCGATAACATTGGCATGTTGGTTTAGGTCTACAAATTTGACCAATAGTCAAGTCCTTTTAAATTTAAAATCAGTTGATACAAATACAGCATTGATTGGCCTATCAGGAACTACAAGCGGAGATCCTGTGCAGATTTATTGTCAGTCTGGAGCGTCAAACGGTTTGGCAAACTCAACAACTGGATATACATCTGGAAACTGGCATCATTGTTGTGGAGTTTTTTCATCGAACAATTCAAGGACAATTTATTTAGACGGAGGAAATTCCGCTACAAATACATCTATAGTTAATAATGCAACTTTTACAAATTTAAGGGTTAGCGGTTTTGCTGCGACAAGCGATAATTTCGATGGGCAAATCGCTGAAGTTGGAATCTGGAACGCCGCCCTCACCGCCGCCGAAATCGCCTCTCTAGCTAAAGGCATGACCTGCGACAAGGTGCGCCCGCAGTCGCTCGTCTTCTACGCGCCCCTCGTCCGCGACCTCGTTGATCAAAAAGGCGGCCTCACCATCACCAACACCAACTCGGCCACTGTTGCCAACCATCCACTAGTCTATGCCTAATTACTATAACCTCACAACTAACGAACTCGTAACTATTGGGCAAGAAACAATAGACGCATGGTCTGCAAACGGAAACCCCAAGGCCACAGACTACGCCCCACTCCCATCCAAGCCTAGCGAAAACTGCACATGGGGAAATGGCGAGTGGATTACCCCTTCCGCTCCCACATATACGGCTGAAGAATGGCTCGAAAACCAAGCCTATACTCCGTTACGTCTTCTCACTTGCCTTGACCTTGAAGGCAAACTTCGTTCCAAAGGTGGAACATCCCCTAAGCTCGCGGCGATTCGACAATGGCTTGATGAAATTACGCTTGCCGCAGCATTCAATCCAAATGCAGTGACTTCTACATGGCCTTCCGCTCCATTTGCATTTGATGCCGTTGTGCAAGAGGCAATCACTCAACTTATAATCGTCGCATGATTTTAACAAACTCTAACGCAGCAAAGGCAGGCGCAAGCAATGCAACTGCAATTGCATCTGCAACGGCATCTTTCCGTCAACTCATGTGCTATTTAAGCACGACTATCTCCACCGCATTGACAGGCACAAGAGGGCTAATTAAAAACGGGGTTGGTCAATTAACTCTATCTGGCACTTGCAATTATACAGGGCCAACGCAAATTAACGCTGGAACGCTTGCCGTTACAGGCGCATCAACTCTCAACGGAGTAATTAGCGGATCAGGAACATTAAGAAAAACTGGAACGGCAGTTTTAACAATAGGTGGGAACAATACTTACTCTGGCGGAACATCGTTTGTTTCATCTGGGTTAGCTGGACTGATAGAATACAGCTCAAACAATGCTTTTGGGACAGGACTCTTTACTCTCTCTAACGCCGCAGGACGAATTGATTCGGGGGGTAGTGTAACCCTACCTAATGACTTTCAATTAAATACTGCACTTCAGATTCGCACTCTTGGAGCAAACACAATAACTTTTACTGGCAATATTGCAGGGACTGGAAATGTCAGTAAAACAGGAAATGGGACTATTGTCTTGTCGGGAACATTAACCTACACAGGGCAAACAATTATTACAACGGGCTTTTTGCGAGCGTTCAAAACAACTGGAGCATCAACCGCGACCGCAACATTTAACGCGACTGGCTCATTCATTACTGTTTCGTTCAATGTTTCACCTCCGTCTGGTGTTACAACATTTCGCTTCTTTCAAGGTTCAACATCAGGCACTTGGGGCGTAGGAACCCTTACAGGAGTTCCAGTTGGAACAACAGCAACCTATAATTCAACAAACTCAACCCTCTCTGTAACAGTCCCATGATAATTACTCCAAGTGCAAATGGCTGGTCATACGACGATTCTGTAGGAAAATGGAAATTGGCATATGAAGAGAAAACCATTATGTTCTACCAACAAACAGATGAATCCATTGCCACGCCACAAACATTATTTGTAGGGACTCACGAAGAATGCGAAGAGCAGATAGTGAAAGAGGGCTTATCTTGGCCTGTTGAGGTTGAGATAACCGCTTGACAAAAACGCAATGCAACGATTAATAATAAACTATGGCACTCACATTTAACCCATTTACTGGCAAGCTAGATTTCACTGGAAGTCAAGCAACCGCAGCAATTGGATCGACTGGGGCTACAGGCCCATCTGGAGGCCCAACGGGGGCCACGGGATCCACAGGCCCAATCGGTGCGGGAACCACAGGAGCCACGGGCGTTGCAGGAAATGACGGGGCCACTGGAGCCACGGGAATCCAAGGGCCAACTCCTTGGACATTGCCAGCAACAGTATACGACAATGGGGTTTCCTATAACCTTGGCGCGGCAGTTACTTTTCAAGGTGGTTATTATTACAGGACGGGAAATCCATTAAACCCCGGATATCCGCCAACACCCGGCTCAATTAATGCGTCATGGACACCAGTTGCTGATGGTGGTGCTACTGGGCCAGATGGTGCTACTGGAGTTGGAAGTCAAGGATCCACAGGGGCAACTGGTGAAGGGGCCACTGGAGCCACAGGAAATGACGGGGCCACGGGAAGCACAGGGGCCACAGGATTAGAAGGCAGCACTGGAGCCACGGGGTTAGAAGGTAGTACTGGCGCGACAGGTTCCACTGGCATTGAAGGTGCTACGGGTATTCAAGGATCTACGGGCAGCACTGGAATCCAAGGAGATGTCGGATCTACGGGTAGCACTGGAGTCCAAGGTGATGTTGGAGCGACAGGGGCCACGGGTGATCTTGGATCCACGGGCGCGACTGGTGCTACGGGATTGACTGGGGTTAGAGGGGCCACTGGAGCTACTGGCGATATTGGGGCCACTGGCCCTGCTGGTGCTGGTGGTGCATCTGGATTCTATGGATCGTATTTCAGTAATGTAGACCAAGTTGCCGCAGTTGTTAACACAGCATATGCAATGACTGTTAATAATATTGTTGGGCAGAATGGAATCTCTGTCGTTAGTGGATCGCAAATCACTTTTACTTCTGCGGGAACATACGACATCCAATTCTCTGCACAATTTCATAACAATGGTGGTGGAGGCTCTGGTGATACTGTCCAAATCTGGTTCCGTAAAAATGGAACCGATCTTCCAGATTCCGCTACCCGTATATCTGTTCCTACGAACAACCCTTATGTGGTTCCTGCTTGGGACTTCATGGATAACTTTGCTGCTGGGGATTATTTCCAGATCATGTGGTCAACAAACAATGCAAACATCAGCATCGACCATAATACAGCAGTCTCGCCCGCTCCTGCGATACCATCAGTAATTATTACTGTGATGCAAGTAATGTATAACCAGCTTGGGCCAACTGGAACGACTGGCGCAACAGGGGCAACAGGAGTAACGCCAGCAAATATTGTTCTTTCGGATACAACGGGTCTAACAGGCGCAACACAACTGACCAATCTTGTAGAAATCACTCTAACTGGCTACAATTTAATTGTGACTCCAGACCCAAACACACTGTATGTAATTGTTGGCCCATAATTAAAATGAACGATAACGCAACAAGTCACGGATTAATGGGTACTGTCATATCGACAACAGGATTTATAGTAAGTATGTTACCAGAAATAGAAGCGTCAATTAGAATGACGGGTGGGCTAATCAGCATTATTGCTGGTATCCTAACGTGCATTTATATGGTAAAGCAGATTTCAAAATGAAACCAAAACAAATAGTAGTAGCAATGATAGTAACATCGTTTATAATGTTAGGAATGGCATTCTTAACGGGATGCTCAGTGCTTGGGCAGCCAAACGTGTGTGTCGAAACGCAATACGGCAAGTTCTGTTATGAACTGCCAGAAATTAAAGGACTTAAAAAATGAAAACGAACTGGAAAACTACACTTCTTGGAGTATTTACTATTCTTGCGGCAGTTTCAGAAGCAGGAAAAGAATTCTTGAGCAACGGAAACCTTGGTGATATGGGGTTGCTTTTTGCAGCAATCACTGCTGGAGTTGGGCTTATTCTTGCCAAAGACTCTAGTAAATAATGGTTCCAAACTCCAGACCGCAGCAAGCGAAGGAGAAGACGCTCTCGATGGTAATCAAATCGGGAATCGTTGATCGTGTTGCACTCGTTGGAATTCGTGGATACTACATGGATACAATGGGAGAGAAGGGGAAAAATGACCGAGGTATCTATGATGATGCGATTATACTTTTATCTCCTTCTGTTCATGCTACTTTCAACGCGAATACTGATCCGTCAGTTCACAAAAAGGGCATTGCGGTGCTTAAAACGGGCATTCATAGGTATCGCAAGGGGAATCATGGCATCAGTAAACCCGGAGGTGGTTACCCTGCGCTTCGACCTGCTAACGCAAAAGAAGAACTGCCAGTCACACGGGATGGGATTGGAGACGATATGGGAATCGCTATTAACATCCATCGGGGAGGATACAACAGCACATCGTCGCTGGGATGCCAAACGATCTACCCGCCGCAGTGGGACGGGTTCATCAATTTAGTCTACTCAGAAATGACTCGATACGAGCAAAAAACCATACCATACTTACTAGTCGATCATACATAAATGGCAAATATCACGCACAAGTGGAAAAAAGTCCTAGCAGTTAGTTGTTCACACGCCCGTTATTGCGACAAAGAATCGCTAGATGCTGTTTTAAAATTCAAACGTGATTTCAAGCCTCACACCACCATTCATTTGGGTGACTTTGTTGATTTAACAAGTCTAATGTCTGGTGCAAAAGGATCCAGTGAGGCCGAACCACTCATACCAGACATAGACACTGGGCTAATGCACCTCAAAATGCTAGGCGCAAATGTGGTGTTGTGTGGCAACCATGAAGATCGAGCGTGGAGACTGCAATCCAGCAACAATGCGGTGGTTGCTCATGCCGCATACAAGATAGTTGAAGCTATTGAAAACTGCTGCAAGAAACTCCGCGCACCACTTTTTCCGTGGGATGGGGTGTTCCAGATGTATAACCTCGCTGATATCGGATTCCAGCATGGTGTTCTTTACAACGAAATGGCTGCTAGAGACACCGCAGAGGCATTCTGCAATGGGACTAGGAGGAAGGTTGTCTTTGGGCATACCCACAAGGTTGCAATGCAGTCTGGACGCAATCTTGTTGGTGGAACTGGATACAATATTGGTTCTCTGACAAAAAGATCCTCGATGGAGTATGCAAAAACACGCAGGGCAACGCTTGCTTGGACAAATGGCTTTCTGTGGGGTGAGTATTGCGAAGAACTGAACCAGTCATCGTTACACATCACATCACGCGAACAAGGTCAGATGTGGAGATTGCCATGACTCCAAACGATTTTCTTAAAATTCTACTTGAGGCAAGTAATAAATGTACTGATCCAGCACCAAAAGGATGGTATTCTAAAAACGAACTTTGCAAAATATGGAATGTCAAAAAAACTACCTGTAAAGAAAGAATCACGGCAGGAATAAAGGTGGGATTGATTGAGAGAAAAGACTTTTATATTCCCAACGTAAATGGAACACTATGTCCTGTCCCTCATTATTACTTTTTAGATAAAAAACCCAATAAAAAAACTTGCATTAAGCAAAACAACAATTAAAATTCTAAAATTATGTCATGTTGCAACGATTCAAATAGTAATGTCTGTAGGCAAGACATCCCCTATCCGCAAATTTCAAGCGAAAGCGTTCCATCGTTAATTAGCAACTTAATTCTTGCTTTATATGGAGAAATCACAAAGTCCGTTGTAGATGGGAGGGTTGTTTGGGACATCCCATGTGATCCTAGTGATAACCCTGTTACAATTGATGGGTTTCCTCGTCTTCCGGGGGAAGGATTGCTTTGCTATATCATCCGTTATTTTGACGATCTTGCTCCAGTACTTCTTGATGCGGTTACAATTTCTGGAGCGCAAACAATTTTAGGTCAAAAGACGTTTACCCTTCCAGTTCTGGGAGATGCGGTAAACAATACGCTTGCTCAAACCATTACAGGAAACAAAACATTTAACTGGATTAAACTCCCTGTAGGCACAACTGGAACCCGTCCAACTGGTGAGACTGGACTTGTTCGATTCAATACTGATCGCAACCAATTTGAAGGTTACAATAACACAACATGGACTGGAATCGGAGATCAACCTGTTGGAGGTGGAACAAATCGAGTTTTCTTTGAAAATGACATTGTAATGACGGACAATTACACCATCACAGCAGGAAAAAACGCCATGTCAGCAGGGCCAATCACAGTTAACCCCGGAGTCATTCTAACAGTTCCATCAGGCAGCACATATACAATCGTATGAGTCTAATCAAAGCAAACGCAGTCCAAGTTGGACAATCACCGACAGCAACGCAGAACTTTACTCTGGCAGTTCCATCGTC
>Ga0315909_10001725_pt1 | contig 29092 bp, 21 predicted proteins | sample LakEriMetagenome_11_FD_203527 | JGI IMG/M metagenome (GOLD analysis project Ga0315909, IMG submission 203527) | Freshwater fungal communities from buoy surface, Lake Erie, Ohio, United States - Buoy 2 MA125 | ecosystem: Environmental > Aquatic > Freshwater > Lake | place: USA: Lake Erie, Ohio... | reverse complement strand
CGCTACTGGTACTCAAGGCGCTACAGGTACTCAAGGCGCTACAGGTACTCAAGGCGCTACAGGTACACAAGGCGCTACAGGTACTCAAGGCGCTACAGGTACTCAAGGCGCTACAGGTACTCAAGGCGCTACAGGTACACAAGGTACTATAGGTACTCGTGCTGGTCAGCCTTACACATTTAGCACTACAACTGCTGCAGCGGACCCAGGTACTGGTGTTATACGCTACAACAACGCTACAATTGGATCTGTAACAGCTTTATACGTTGATGATGTTGATAACAACTCCGTATCTCAAACTACATGGTTAGATAGTTGGGATGATAGCACATCTACGGCGTTACGTGGCACAATCACTATTAAAAATGCAGCTGGTACAACTATAAACGTATTCAGTGTAACAGGCGCTGTAACTAACAGCACTGGTTACAGAACTGTAACTGTTACTTACGTAAGTGGTTCTTTACCTACTAACGCTGAAGTTATATTCGTAGAGTTCACCCGCACAGGTAACTTAGGTACTCAAGGCGCTACAGGTACTCAAGGCGCTACAGGTACTCAAGGTGCTACAGGTACACAAGGCGCTACAGGTACTCAAGGCGCTACAGGTACTCAAGGCGCTACAGGTACTCAAGGCGCTACAGGTACTCAAGGCGCTACAGGTACTCAAGGTACTATAGGTACTCGTGCTGGTCAGCCTTACACATTTAGCACTACAACTGCTGCAGCGGACCCAGGTACTGGTGTTATACGCTACAACAACGCTACAATTGGATCTGTAACAGCTTTATACGTTGATGATGTTGATAACAACTCCGTATCTCAAACTACATGGTTAGATAGTTGGGATGATAGCACATCTACGGCGTTACGTGGCACAATCACTATTAAAAATGCAGCTGGTACAACTATAAACGTATTCAGTGTAACAGGCGCTGTAACTAACAGCACTGGTTACAGAACTGTAACTGTTACTTACGTAAGTGGTTCTTTACCTACTAACGCTGAAGTTATATTCGTAGAGTTCACCCGTACAGGTAACCTAGGTACTCAAGGTGCTACTGGTACTCAAGGTGCTACCGGAACTCAGGGAACTACGGGCGCTCAAGGTGCTACCGGAACTCAAGGTGCTACCGGAACTCAAGGTGCTACAGGTACTCAAGGTGCTACAGGTACTCAAGGTGCTACAGGTACTCAAGGTGCTACAGGTACTCAAGGTGCTACAGGTACTCAAGGTGCTACTGGTACTCAAGGTGCTACTGGTCCACAAGGCACAACAGGCGGTTTTACCACTAGCTCTAATGCTCAGGTTAACAGCTTAGGTGTTAACACTGCTGCTTCCGGTACTGCTGGAGAAATTAGAGCAACAGGTAATATCACAGCTTACTATTCTGACGAGAGATTAAAGGATAGAAAAGAGAATATACATGATGCCCTTAATAAGGTACTAGCTTTAAGTGGTTTCTACTTTACTCCTAACCAAATAGCCCAGGAGTTGGGTTATCTGTTTAAAGAGGAGGTTGGAGTTTCGGCGCAAGAAGTTCAAGCCGTACTTCCTGAAATTGTAGTTCCAGCTCCTATAGACCCTAAATATTTAACGGTATACTACGATAAACTTATACCGCTAATAATTGAAGCAATTAAAGAGCTTACAGAGAGACACGGGAAGGAACTCTCGGAGCTAAGAGCTATTATAGAAGAGCTACGCAGAAGAGGCTAATATGACATTACCAGCATCAGGCGCTATTGATCTTGCGGCTATTCGTAATGAATTTAAGGCCTCTTCTGGAGCTGCTTCCATGGATGAGTTCTACAGATCGGGCACCTACGTGCCCCCTCTTACAGCTAATGCTGGTATCCCCATTTCTGGTGCTATACAGATGGATGATTTCTATTCCGCCACTATATCTACTGACATGGACGCAACGTATGACGCATCGTGGATTAGTATAACAAATACAGACACGGGGGTAACACTTGAGGTGCACCCAGATGGGGCTATAGTTAGCAGTGGGTACGGCGATGGCGGAGCTGTGAGTAGCTTCTCTGATACTTGGGTAGCTGCGTCCGCAAACCCAGGAGCTTGGTATGAGCTGTATATATCTGTGTCTAGTGGAAACACCCCAACTGGAGACTCCCTCAACACCTGGATTGCTTTAACTTCAATACGTTATTATTCTTTAGATATAGCTTCTGGACCAGACTCTAAAAGCTGTACGCTTAGTGTAAAAATTAGGCATAAATACATAACTAGTTCAGAAGAAACTACAACAGTAACGCTGAGCTGTAGCTCTAGTAAATAAAGGTCATTATGTCTATAATGGATACTATAATAAATCAACAAATAGCAAATAATAGAACAATGGACTGCCCCATGGTACTATTGGCTCAATCTTATAAATTACAGGCTGACGCGGTTAATAACCCAGATAGAAAATTTGATATAGAAAATGAGTTTAGAAATGCTTTGATTAATTTACCAGAGTATACTTATACACATTCTTTAGCAGCTTTAGGCTATTTCTTTAAAAATGAAAACACCTACTCTAAAGCCCAAAAAGATGAAATAGTGCAAACTTATCTGGGCCATATTATGAACAGTATAACACCAGAAAATGCTGTAGTTATTAAAAGTTTTTTAAGGTCGCTTCTACCAACTGAAAAAAGACCTGGAAAACTAAGCGGATACCCCGCCCTAGAATTATCTATGCAAAATAGGATCAAAGAACTCTAATGAAAATATCTAGGCTAGACGTAGTAACAAATAAAATAGTAGACTTGAGTTTCGAGCCTAACAGGTTCCTTAAACTCAATGTTGATCGATATTTGCAGGAGCTGGGCGTAATTCCAGTAGACCCTCAGATAGCGATCATAAATGCTATTAACAACCCTAAATATCGTTTCGTATGCGCAGCCATCTCTAGACGTCTTGGTAAAACATACATTGCGAATATTATCGGTCAGCTTGTTACTCTAGTGCCTGGAAGCAACGTTCTTATCATGTCTCCTAACTATCGTCTATCACAAATCTCATTCGATCTTCAGCGTCAGCTGATTAAACACTTTGGTCTAGAAGTCACGCGAGATAACGCGAAAGACTCGATCATCGAACTTTCAAACGGATCGACCATTCGTATGGGTTCTATCAACCAGGTTGATTCCGTAGTTGGTCGCTCCTACGACCTAATCATTTTCGACGAGGCTGCTCTTACCGATGAAGGCGAGAACGCCTTTAACATCGCGCTTCGTCCTACACTAGACAAACCTAACAGCAAAGCTCTGTTCATCTCCACTCCTCGTGGTAAGAACAACTGGTTCGCTAAGTTCTATGATCGTGGCTTCTCTGCGGATTTCCCAGAGTGGTGCTCTGTACATGCAACTTGGCATGACAACCCTCGTATTGATAAACGAGACATTGAGGAAGCTATGCGTACTATGTCCGCCGCTGAATTCAAACAGGAATACGAAGCAGACTTCAGCACATACGAAGGCCGTATTTGGGACTTCAATTTCGATACTCAGGTACAGGATCTATCTGCCCTAGATATAAGCGGCATGGATATCTTTGCAGGACTCGACGCTGGTTATAGAGACCCTACAGCTCTTGCTGTATTTGCATACGACCATAAAACAGATTTATACTACTTAATAGCTGAATACTCTAACCAAGAGAAAACCACTGAAAAGCACGCGAAAGCTATTCAATATTATATAGATAAGTATAATATGGATATGATCTTCGTCGACTCCGCTGCCCAGCAGTTCCGAGCCGACTTAGCGGGTGAACACGGTATTTCTACAATCGACGCTAAAAAATCGGTCTTAGATGGAATCGCCCACGTCGGGGCAATTATAGATAACAACAAACTTGTAGTTGATCAACGCTGCGTAGAGTGCCTAAAGTCACTAGAAGCTTACCGTTGGGATCCTAACCCAGGTCTATTGAAAGAGAAGCCATTACATACGTGGGCATCCCACTTAGCCGACGCTATACGTTACGGCCTATATTCTTATGTCAATAACTTCACCGGCTTCTAACAATATCCCACTTGGTAAAAATTTTTCTTGACTATGGAATGTATTCGCGATATTATTATTGTAACATAAAAGGAATGTATGGCAGACGAACTAAAAAGATATAGCGTAAAATACATTCGAGATGGAGCTAAATCAGCTTATAAGAAGGACGACCACTGTCACATATGTGAAGTTGGAGAGGACCTTCAGCTACACCACTTTACGGGCCTCGCAGACTTGTGGGCTATGTGGTGTCGTAAAAATAAGATTAAGATCGAAACTGTAGACGATGTGATGGAACATCGGGACTACTTTATAGCTCAACATAACGATGAATTATACCACGACGTGGTAACCCTGTGTAAACCGCATCACGCGGATTTGCATCAAATGTTTGGTAAAGCGCCAGCAATTGGCAGTTCCAAGGCTCAGGCAAAATGGATTGAAGTTAAGAGGAGAAAATGGCTAGAGAAGAATCGATCTTAAAAACGTTCACTAGCATGTTTACTCCTCGTGTGGTAGAGAAACTAAATCCAGGTCAACGTTATATAGCTCAACAAGAGAGCACAAATGTAGACCCAGCTCCTAATAATTATTACACATACTACGAACAACTAGGTGTAGTTAACCGCGCAGTAAACATGGTAGTTGACGCGGCTTCCCAGATTGATATTATCGTAGATGATGACAGACTTGGGCAGGACATGCCAGTAGCTAAAGGCACTAAAAAAGCTCGTGTTGAAAAGCTGCTGAATTCTGAGCCCAACCCATTTCAAGATATTTCTACATTTCGCAGACTTATCTATACAGATCTTATAATAGACGGTAACGCTTTTATTTATTTTGATGGCGTACACCTTTACCACCTACCCGCTCACTTAGTATCCATTTTAACCGATCCTAGGGTCTATATAAAAGGGTACAAGATGGGGGAAATTAACTACACCGCCGATGAAGTTATACATATTAAAGATAACTCTATTCGTGGCGTGTACAGAGGTGTATCAAGGTTAAGCTCCGCTAAAAGCTCTATGGTTCTTTTATGGCGCATGATTAAGTATCAGGATAAGTTCTTTGAGAATGGCGCAATTCCTGGTCTTATATTAAAGTCCCCAAATTCTTTAAGCGAGAAGCTAAAAGAGAAGATGATAGAGAGCTGGTTAAATGCCTACTCGCCAAATAATGGAGGCAAGCGTCCTCTTATTCTGGACGGGGGTATGGAGCTAGACAGACTTAGTAACACTAACTTTAAGGAATTAGACTTCGAAGTAAGTATTATTAAACAAGAACATGCGGTACTTAAAACACTCGGTATCCCTCCTATTCTTCTTGACGGTGGTAATAATGCTAATATTAGACCTAACCAAAGGCTCTTTTATATAGAAACAGTTATCCCTCTAGTAGATAAGGTTATGAGAGGATACGAACGATTTTTTGGTTGGGAACTAATCCCTGACAACGATATACCAGGATTACAACCAGAACTACAAGAACAAGCAAATTATGCTGTAGCTCTTGTTAACGGTGGAGTAATTACTCCAAATGAAGCTAGAAAGACTCTGGCGTTCGAAGAATCTGACGATCCGGAAATGGATAAAGTCAGAGTTCCAGTTAACGTAGCTGGCTCAGCAGCAGACCCTAGCCAAGGTGGAAGACCGCCTAAGAAAGAACCCTAATGAATAGACCTGCCGCAGTCGCAAGAGACGTAGCACAATTTCTATTGAGCAACCACATTGATCCACTAGAGATTACAGCTGCTCAGTACGATGCTTTAAACCCTCCTTACCGAGCTGTTAGAATGAAGATTTATTTCCTTACTTTTGGCCGCGCAATGAAGATTGTAGCCCGCCATATGGAAAGGCTAAAGATCAACGCGACAAAAACGTCCGTTGCGCCAGAAGTGGCAAAGACTCCTAAACGAACAGGGGCTAAGGCTGTAAATGAAGTATAAAGTATACACAGTCCTGTCCGAGATCAAGTCTATGTCCAAAGGCAAGGATACTATTACTGTTACAGGTATGGCTTCCACTTCTGACGTAGATCGAGTTGGAGACGTAATTGTCCCAGATGCTTGGACAAAAGGTGGTTTGGATAACTACACTAAAAATCCGATAATCCTATTTAACCACAACTACAACAATCCTATTGGAAAAGGTACTGAGTTTAAAGTAACAGACAAAGGGCTCGAGATCACAGCTGAAATCAGCAAAGCAGATCCCCGTGTCGCTACTCTAGTAGAGCAAGGTATTCTAAAAACTTTCTCAGTAGGATTTAGAGTAAAAGACGCCGACTATATGGAAGAAACCGGCGGACTAAAAATTACGGACGCAGAGTTAATCGAAGTGTCTATTGTTTCTATCCCAGCCAACCAATCGGCTGTTTTCGAAGTAGTCAAGTCTTATAATTCACAAGAATTTGACGAGTTTAAGAAAGGGCTCACTGTGCCCACCCTACCCGACACGGGTAATCAAGAGGCACTGCCCTCTTCTAAGGAAAATAACACTATGGATAAAGAAGAAATGAAGAAGTTTCTAGAAGAAATTTCTAAAAATGCAGCGACCGCTGCTACAGCTGCTGCAAAAATGGCCGTTGCTGAAGAAGCTGCTGCTCGCAAGAAAGCAGAGGATGACGACGCTGCTCTTAAAGCTAAAGAAGCTGCAAATCTTGAAGTCGCTGTAAAAGCAGGCGCATCAGGTGCAGAAAAGCTTCTAGAAGAAGTTAAGAAAACTTTCGCTGACAAGTCAGCAGCAACAGACGAGAAGATCGCAAGCCTAGAAGTCGACCTACGTGATCGTAGCAAGGACCTAGCTGCCCTACGTGAATCTAAGCGCACGTTTGTATCTAGCGAGTCTGGTGTTGATTGGAAAAAGGCCTATGGTCCCGACCTAGTTAACGCATACATTCTAAACGCTGTCCTAACGGGCAAAGGCGGTTTCGAAGGTACCAAGTTCGGTAAAGAGATTCTAGAAAAAGCAACAAATGCTATGTCATCTGCTGCCGCTCCTACTGCTACTTCAATCGAAATCTACGAAAATACGGTTTCAACGTCAATCGAGCGCGATATTCAGAACCTTCTAGTTCTAGCGCCTCTATTCCGTGAAATCCAAATGAAGACAGCAACGATGGCAATGCCAATCCTACCTGACGCTGGCTACGCTGAATTCGTGTCTACTAAGACGTACACGAACACAGGTAAAGATGCTCCTGAAGGTTCTCTTTCTGAGCGCGGCGATACAGTAGGTTCTCCTTACGGTGGTGTTGATCTAACGAACAAGACACTAAGCGTTAAGAAGCTACTTTCAATCAGCTACCTAGCTAACGAAACAGAAGAAGATACGATCCTAGCGATCCTTCCTCTAATCAACGAAACAATGATTCGCTCACACGCACGTTCTGTGGAGCACGCAATGCTTCTAGGTGGACACACACAAGGTGTTCTAACTGGATCTTTTGACGGTATCTGTGAGCAAGCTCGCGATAACTCAAAAGAAACACAATCTGTAATTGCAGAAGCAACTGATAAACTAACGGCTGCTAACCTAATGACACTTCGCCGTGGTATGGGTAAGTGGGGCGTACGTCCTACAGACGTAGTTTACATTGTATCTCAGACAGGGTACTTCGATCTTCTAGAAGATCCTGAATTCCAGGACATGAACCTAGTTGGTAGCAACGCTATCAAGCTAACGGGTGAAATCGGAAACGTATACGGCAGCAAAGTTATGCTATGTGACGAATTCCCAGCAAAAGCAGTAACCAAGCTGTTCGCAGCTGCTCTAAACCCACGTAACTTCATCGTGCCTCGTATGCGCGGAGTTACACTAGAGTCTGCTTACTACCCTGGTCTACAACACCGTGAACTTGTTGCTTCACAACGTCTAGGTATGGATTCCATCATCACTGCTGGTACTTCATGCGTAACGTACAAGTACAAGGCATCCTAATGGATGAGGGCGTCGAGTAAAATCGGCGCCCAATGCTTGGAGAGCCCAATGGATGTGGATGAAAAAGGCGTGGAGGTTGCCTGGCATACTTTCTGCCTTCTTCACCACAGATCATTGGGCTTTTCTCATATGGCCCTAACCGAAGCTATAAAAGCTTATCTTCAGTACGTCAAGGATAAAAATGACAGAACTAGTCAGCCTACAACAGTATAAAGCATTTAGAAACATCTCAGGTAATACTGACGAGGGTAAACTAAACATGCTTATTCCTGCTGTATCTAAACTTATCAGGACGTATTGTGGAAGAGATTTTACAGGTTATTTTTCAGTGGATAAGACTGAGTATCACACACTAAAGTGGTTTCAAAACGCGATATTTTTAAGAGAGATACCTATTGTAAGCGTAACCTCTGTATCAGAATTAACAGAAGGAAGCCAAACGGCTTACACTCTTTTAACGTCAGATCAGTATATAGTAGACGCGGAAATGGACGCGATATACCGAATCGAGGATCAAGTTAGATATAACTTTCCTATTGGTATTAACGCAGTTAAGGTAATTTACAAGGGCGGGTACTCCGCCGTGCCTAGCGATTTACAGCTGGCCGCTTGTGACCTAGTTACCTACTATTTAAAAGAGCAGTATCTTCCAGAAAAGAACCATGCGTCGTTTACTATAAGGTATAATAACGACAAACCCGATTTTCCAGAGCACATCAAGAGAGTACTGGATTTCTATAGGGATACGTAATGGCTGATGAAATTGAGGTAAAAGGACTGCTACAAAGTATTGTAGACGCCGAAATGCAGTATAGAAAAAGTAAAAATGCAAGTAGTAGAGGCGCGGCTGCTAGAAGAATTATGGATCAATTAAGTGGCTCCGAAACTACTTCTAGAGGCGATACCTATATAATAGTTGCTGATGGTGTAGTAGTAACGGCTGATGTAGCAGAACAAGTTATTAAAGATATACAACAAAAAAACGCAGTTCCAGAAGAGAGAACATTTAAAGCCACCGTGAGCTATTTCCAAGATATAGTGGCACCTCTAGCTTTAGCGGCAGAAAAAGAGAATCCAGAGGGGTACAAAAAAGACCCTATGTGGGTATTATATGATTCTTTTCTTTCTTATATGGATGGTAACTTACCTTTACGTAAATTTGCAGAAACAACTCAAAGGTTAAATAAAGCACTAGGAACTACATCTGCTAAAGTAAGACCTTTTGATGCTGTTGAGTCAGAAGCTAAAAAAGTTTCTGAAGGTTATACTACTATGGAGAGGCCTAAAGAGATGGGCACTCCTATGCAAGAAAAGTTTAACCCAGGAGACCCTGGTCGTTACATTATAATTCCAAAAAATATAACCATTAAAACACAGCAAGAAGCTAAAAAAGAATTTGAGAGTTATTTTACCACTAATACTCCTGCTTCTTTAAAAGATCCTGTTGGGTATAGTGTTCCAGCTAAAAAATATTATTTGAGAATAGATAACCCTGGCAAAGAAAGTTGTATTATAAAAGGAAATATAGGGTGGGTTAAAAAAGAGGGCGGCCTTGTGTTTAGCTACGTTAGCTACGAAACTCAAGATCTTTCCCCCTTAGATCCTAACGCTTATGTAGAATTAAACGCTGGGCATGCTGTTGGAGACAAAGTTCAAGCAGCAAATCTTATCGCCAAAGGAGAACTTACAAAAGATATAATAAGTTCTGGTATAAATCCTTTTACAAATGAAAAGTTTAGCGGGGATGTACTGGCACAAGCATATAAATTTTTAGAGGAAAAAGAGTCCGCCGTAGCTATAGACAAGTTAGTAGGTTCTTACTCTTTAGAAAACATAGCTATTTCGGGGGGCATGAACGCTGAAAAGCTTATAAAACCATTCGAAACATTAGCTAGAGCTTTAGGTGTTAGAGAAATACAAGTTGTAGAGTCTGTAACTCCTGGGGAAGTAACTTCAAGAAAATCTTCTACTTTATATAAATACGACACAAGAATAGTTAGTCATGCTGAATATGGTAGGTTTAACCAATTAAAAGGAGCTTATCAAAGTAGTAAAATTTCTGACGCTTCCAAAAGTTTTTCCGCTTTTATATTATTACTAGTTAGCGAGGTTAAAGCATACACGACAGAGTCTCCCTCTATGTTTAGTGAGTTTGTCGCTGCTCAATTAATAGAGATGCTTTCTCCCCTTATGAAGCCTAGTGATAAGAAAAAATTAATAGCTACTTTATTAGACAAAAGAAAAGTAACTAAAAGAGTGTTTTTAAAGCATAATATAAGCAAACCGAGGTATTTAGTAGACTTAAATAAAGTAGCTTTATTACAAGACAGGGAAAAAAGAGAAGTTTTAGAGAGTTTTAGAAATATACAAACAAATGCAAAGTCCATGGTAACCCAGGAAACTAAGTTACACCGAAAAAGAAGAAAACTCAGAAGACTAAATAACCCTTATAGTCCTAAAGCTTCGGGTAATTTTACATCCGTATCAATTATAGCTGCTTTAAATGATACCTTGAGAGAAGAAGTCATAGATGCAATGGGTAGCCCCGGTCTGGTAAATAGAACTGGAACGTTCGCAGGTTCTGCCAAAGTAACTGACGCACTGTTACCTAGTACAGTAGGATTTACTTATAAACCTGACCCTTATAGAGTTTTCTCTACTAGGCATGGAGCGCCACCTTGGAACTCTAACCCAAACAGGGACCCAGGTAGTATTATACGACAAGCTATAAGAGTATCAATGGATAAGAAATTTCCCGGGGTTTTTAAGCCTGGAGTAAAGATACTGGAAAGATAATTTATATGACGGAGTCCAGAACCTACTCATCCAGAAGATATGCCATAGTGGCAGCACTGGTAAATTTAGTAAAAACTATAGACGGTAGAGATTTTTTTAGATGTGATCTTAATTCTAATGTCTATCCTACATTAAAGTATTTTGATGAAGTCGCTGACTACCCAGCGGTTTGTATTACTGCAGGCCAAGAAACTAGAGACTATCAAACCGGCGGGTACAGGGATAGGTACTTAGACGTGCGAATAATGCTTTTTATAAAGGAGGAAGATCCTCTTGAGAAGTGCGAGGCATTACTAGAAGATATAGAGACTCTGATAGAAGATAACGGTAGATTAGCGTATACAGATAGAGACGGGAATATTCAGTATACCCACGATATAACTATACTAGCGTTATCTTCAGACGAAGGCACATTGGACCCAATGTCTGTCGGAGAAATGAATATAAGGGTCCATTACTAAGCGAAAGCTTGGTCATAAGGAAAATAAATAATGTTTTTAAAAAGAGATACTAAAGTATTCCTTAAGAAAGGCACAGCCATCTGGGAAATCCCAGTTATGTCTGGGTTCTCTTTCTCACAAGGAAATACTACCTCAGAAGTTGTTCTAAAAGAAATGGCTACAGCTGCTGGAGTTTCACGCAGAGGACGTCGAGTATTTAATGATGCTCTAGCCCCAGCCGATTGGAGCTTCTCAACTTATATCAGACCGTTCAAGTCACCAGTTCAATCCTCTATTGCTGCTACAGCTATGGTTGCTAACACAGGTTATAAAATTTTAGTGCCTGGTACCACTGATTTTACTGCAGTTTCTGCAGCAAATAGCAACGCGGGTACGTACTTTGTAGCCAATGGTGTGGGCATAGGTACAGGCACAGTAGTCCCCGCATCTATCGCGGACGCTGCTGCAAACGTGCACGCTGTAGAAGAAGTTCTATGGGCTCAATTCGTTGGCCTAGGAACATACACACCTACGTCATACACGTTCCTAAACTTCGAATCACCTAACTCTACTGACCTTGATATTCAATTCACGGGCGGTAACAATATCAGCTTAGGCGAATTCGACCTATACTTCATCCTAGGCGCTGCCTATGATGCGGATAGAGACTATGATGACGCTGCACTAGAGGAAGTTCTTGTTTACAAGATTGCAAGCTGTATCATTAACCAAGCTACCGTTAACTTCGATGTTGATGGTATCGCTATGGTCGAGTGGTCTGGCCAGGGCACAGTTATCTCTAAGGAGACAGACTTTGATGCCCGTACTGCTATCACGCAAGGCGTAACTGCAACAAGCAACTTCATTCGTAACAAGCTAACATCACTAACAATGCTAGCGTCTAACGTAACAGCTTACCCAGGTGCTGCGGATAACACGGCTCCAGGTACAGCAGGCGCATACACAATCACCCTAACTGGTGGATCGATTTCATTCTCAAACAATGCTACGTTCCTAACGCCAGAAACTCTAGGTATTGTAAACCGTCCTATCGGCCACATCGCTGGCAACAAGTCTATCACAGGTAACTTCACGGCTTACATTGAGGAAGATGCGGACCTAGCAGATACATCAGGACAGCTACTAGCTGACGCTCTAGCTGACCTAACAACAGTAACGAACTCATTTGCACTAACGTTCATTATTGGAGGTACAGGAAACACACCAAGGTTCCACATCAACCTACCAACGGCTCACCTTGAAATTCCTAAAGTGCAATCAGATGATATTATTTCTGTAGATATCGCTTTCCACGGATTGCCATCTACGATATCTCTATCTGACGAAGCTACACTAAAGTATGTTGGAGCATCACTCTAACGAGAAAAATTTTTCTTGACAATAGTCAAGAACTCACTTATAATGGGTGGATGGATAAAACTGTCCACCTATATTTTTATGAAAAGAAGGAGAATACAAATTGAGTAAACTACATTCACTAATGAAAGATAGACTAGAGGCCTGGATTCAAGTAGAAGGCTTCCCTGGATTTGAGGTAAAACTATCTTATCTGTCTAGACCGGAACTTGAAAGAATTCGTAAAAGTGTTACACGCCAAGTACTAAACAAAAGAACGCGTGCTATGGAAGACGAAGTAGATAGCGAAGCCTTTACCAAAGTACTTGTTAAATCCGCCATTCTAGATTGGAAGGGTTTTACAGTAGGTCACGCTTTAAAAATGCTACCAATTGAAGTACCCCAAGGTACACCCGACGATGAACTATTTGAGTTCACACCAGAAGATGCTCTACAACTAGTACAGAATTCTCCTATTTTTGATACTTGGTTAAATGAGGCAATCTTTGATCTAGACTCCTTTCGCACAAAATCTTAGAGACGAAGGACTAGAACTTCTAGAGAAGTATTTAAAGTCTGGCAATAGTAAGATAGACAAGAAACGTTATCTAATGCTAATGGCAGAAAGGGGTCTGGATCCAGACCCTGATAAAATTCCAGTAGGTTATGAAGACCTAATGCACGATGCCCAGCTTGCCTTAAATATTTATGGCAGGCTAGGCAATCGTGTGTACGGCGACGTAGGTTTTACAGGCAAAGACTTCACCGTTTTGCCAATACTTATCGCTCATCATGGCATAATAGATGCAGATTTATTGTTAGAGTATCTAAATGTAATAGATACTTTCAATATAACGAAGTCTCAAGAAGCTATGAAGAAAGAGTTTGATAAGATGAAAAACAAATAATATGATGAATCTCTCCGCTACCATGAAGCTGAATATGACAGCTACCGGTACTCAAGCAATAGCTAAAGATACAGCCACTATTGCTAATAATGCTGAGCGCGCGCAAAAAGCCATGTCTAGGACAGGGAATGCTGGGCTGCGTCGTTCTGGTGTAGGTTCCTTAGGAGGTGATGGTGACGGTGATGATCCTCAAACTAATAGAGGTAAAAGAGGCGCTGCTGGGAACAGAGGCGCTGCGGGTAGAAATTTCTCTGGTTTGGCGCAAGCTAGCGGAGAATCCTCTGGTCTTGTGGCTGCTTACGCCACTCTTGCGGCTAACGTCTTCGCTCTAACTGCTGCTTTCAAGGCTCTTTCTGACGCTGCCAAATTTGAGCAGTTAAAGAAAGGTCTAGAAGAAGTAGGAGCTAGAGCCGGTACTACTCTGTCTATTACTGCTAGAAAGATGCAAGAGCTCTCTGGCTATGCTCTTTCTACTGTTGAGACAATGAAATCAGTTGCCTCCGCAACAGCGGCAGGTTTTAGTAGTGATGAAATAGAACGCTTAACTCGCGTAGCTAAAGGCGCCTCCGTGGCTTTAGGGCGCGACATGTCTGACTCTATGGACCGTCTTACAAGAGGTACTATCAAGTTAGAACCAGAATTGCTGGACGAACTTGGTATCATGACTCGTATTGACGAAGCTACTAGAAGATACGCTCTCCAAAATAAACTAACGGCGTCCTCTCTTACACTTACTCAAAAGAACCAAGCCTTTTTAAACGCTGTGCTTGCTGAGGGTGAAAAGAAGTTTGGAGACATTGCTGACACAGTAGATACTTCTATGTATGATAAGCTTTCTGCCTCTATACGAGACCTTGGTACTGGGGCTATAGCAGGTCTAAACAAGTTTCTTACTCCTCTAGTTGAACTTCTTATTAATGTTCCTGCGCTGGGTCTTATACCTTTAATGGGTGTATTGAGTACAGCTGGTGGAAAACTTATCCCAGACTTCAATAAACACTTAGCCCGAATGGGAACTGAATTACAGCGTGTTGGGGAAAAATCTAAACAGGCTAAAGCAACAGCTGCTGGGTTTTTTGGTGAAATATCTGAAAGTGCAAACTACTCCCACGCCGATGGTGCGACAGCGGATCGATACCTTGTAAAAGCAGGGCTAAATACTCAAGATTTTGGTCTTGTTAATACTAAGACTATGATTAAAAAACTTACTGAAGAGCAGAACGCTCTTGAGACGCAAATATTACATACTACCGATAAAACATCACAAAACTATCAAGATATGCTTAATGACTTACAAGCTATTAAAGCTGTAAATGCGGATTTAAAAGTAAATGGTCTAAGAATAGAAAGCGCTGCAGCTGGTTTTGAAAAAGTATCAAATGCAATTAATATTGATCAAACCAGAAAGCGTATGCTTCAAGATAGTGCTAAGCAGTTTCAAAACGACCTCTTTGTTGCGGGCGGGGGCCTTGGCGTGTTCAAAGCCACAAAAGACGCTATAGGTCGAGACTTTGGTATAGCTCTAGGAGCGGGAGTAGAAGCTGCTAGAATTGAAACAGAGCGTCTGAACAATAGTGTCACTGGTCTTGCTAAAAACTTAAATGGTGTTCGTGGTACAATACACGGAATTTCTGAAGGCTTTGCAGGCATGGGCGGAGTTATAAATACGGCGTTCCAGGGGCTGCAAGCTGCAATGGGTTGGATATTCATAATAATGGGGGCTATAGCAGCTTTAGGCGCGGTATGGACTTGGATAGATGAAACTTTTCTAGGTAATACTAAAAAATTAAAAGAAGCAAGAACTAACCTGGAAGCAGTATTAGAAACATCTAAAAAAACTGTTGTAGAGATGGAAAAAATGAAAAGCCTTGGCGAGTTTGGCAAAGCTGCGGATGCAGCAGCCAACTCTATGGCGGAGCTTTTAGCCAATTTCCAAGAGTTTAATAGAGTCAGGTTAGCAGGTAAGTCTAAATCTAAAGATGAGGGAAGTCTTATGGATACCCTAGGTTTGACCGATGAATATATGATAGTAGGTGGGCTAAAAGAATTAGGTGTAAACTTAAAGTCTTTACAGCTTGGTTATCCTATTAAAGAATCTGAAGCTTTTGTTGAATCTACTGCTCAATTATTACAAGCTCTAGACCCTAAAGCGCTTGATAGGTTTAATACGGAATTAACAAACATAAATAATACAGAGACAGACCAAGGTAAGCTTTATGAAAAAAGAGCGGAACTTGCGGAGAGATTTAACACTGTAGGAGGCTTTAGTGTTAATGTATTTAAAGATATTGGCGTAGCAGCTAAAGGTGCTAACGATGAAATAACAAAACTAAGACTACCTGATGCATTCGATACTCCTTATAAAAGAATTGCAGATAGCGCCTCTTCAATTGAAAGCGGTTTTAGATTATCTGCTAAAGCCTTAAAAGATTTAGGGGCAGATGCAGGAATTGCTGAGAAAGCTTTTGCTGGAGAACTATTTAATACTCCGGAATTAGCCCAAGAACTGGGTATTCTAAAAGGTAATCTAAGTCAGGTACTAGACATTCAAACTAGATATACAGAAGAGAGTTCGGTACAAGATCGCATATTAAAAGATATTAACTTAAGCGAAGAAGATAGAAAAATTAAACTAGACGCAAGTGTGTCTAGAATGAGTAAACTAAAAGAAGAACTATTTAACGCTGTACCTCCTTCTACGGTAATGTTACTTAACTTAAAAAATATGAATGCTGTTTTAGCTATAACTAATTTACAGCTAGTTAAAACAAAACTACAATTTGCAGAATTACAAGTATCAGCAATGAAAACTAGAGACGCAATGTCTAGAGTAGCTACTGAGATGAGTATGATGCGAAAAAATGGAACTTCTGATTTTGGACCAGAATATGCTGCACTAAAAGAAATAGACGCTGCTCAAAAGTCTTACGAGTATGCGCTAAAAACTCATGCTCTTAGAATGGAAATTATTAAGCTAGAAGCGGACGCAGCTGAAGCAAAATTTAAGTATGAACAAGCTGGCCAAAGAATAGTTATACAAAGATTATTTGGCGAAGAAGCCTTACAGCAAATGGATTTTGGTATAGCGGTTGGTCAAACAGGCGAAGCTAATTCTAAAATTCAATTACCTGGCAGTATTGGTCTGCCCCAAGAGCAAAGAGACCTATATACTTTATATTATAATCAATATAAAGCAGCTCTACAAACTGCACGCATTCTGCAAGATATAGCAGGAAAGACCATTGATAATGCAGGGTTAGATCTAGCTGCGCAGGCACAAGCTATAGAGGCAGCAAGAGAAAAAGCTAGACTACTATTTAAGGGTGTTTCTGTAGAAAAAGAAGCTTTATCTTTTTCTCAAAAAGTTCTTGCACTTAAAAAAGAAGCTGCTGATTTAGCTAAAAGCCAAAGACAGTTAGAATATAACCAACTAGAGTTCGGTCTTAGAAACTCAGCTATAGCCAATAGAACCAAATTTGGCCCACAAGAAGAGTATCAGCTAAAAGTAAGTGCGGCCCAAATGGCTATTGATAATGCAATAGCAGACAAGAACTTTCTAGAGCAAGAACTCAAGATAAAAATGGAGGGTTTAAAACTAGATAATCGTATAAGATTACTAGAGTTAGATAATGCTGTAAGTGAGGCGCAAAAACAAGCCAGAGACAACCCAACGGCCGGAACTGCCTCTATAGCTGCAGATGCTGTAAAACTACGCGCTGATGCTGAAAAAAATATGAATTCAATCATATTTGGTACAGCACTAAATAACCAGGCTAGATTAAATCAAGCAGACGCTACAGTAAACGCTGCAAGAAACGCTGCTGCAGCCGTGCTAAGTCCATTACAGGACTTCTTAATCGAGTTCGAAACTAATATCAATGAGATGAAGTTAGCCTACGAACGCCTAGGACTAGCGGGAAACCTAGTAGGATTATTTGACAGAGGGGTTGCTAATACAGCGCAACAAATGTCAAAAGACCCTAGAACAATAGGCATGAGCTCGACTCAAATCCTTGCCGCGGCTACGGCTACTGAACTAATGACTGCAGAAACTCAACTATTAGATAAGTCTATGGAGTCTTTAGGTAATCATACTACCACATTCTTGCAAGATCTTGTTGACGGAACAATATCATCTAAAGAAGCCTTTAAGAAAATGGCTGCGTCCATAATAGGTGATATTGGCCAAATGATTGCTCGTATAATTATCTTACGAGGATTAAGTCAACTATTTGGTTCAGCTACGGGAGGTATGGCTACACCTGGAGCCGATGTTTCTCAGCTAGCTTACCCGGGCCAGTTCCCGGGGGCAGCTGGCGGTATTTTGCCTATGGCTAACGGTGGAATAATGAATAGAGCAGCCGGCGGGCCACAGGGTGTTATAAATAAGCCTACCTATTTAGTGGGAGAAGGTCGTTATAACGAAGCTGTGGTTCCTCTGCCTAATGGCAGGGCAATACCAGTTCAAATGCACGGCAACAACACATCTAGTAATAATGTGCAAGTTAACGTGAACCTGAGCCAAAATGGGGAAGCTAAGACAGATACCAAGGGCCCAGACATGAATAATCTAGGGGCGGCTATTGCGTCCGCGGTTCAAAAAGAACTGCTTGCTCAAAAAGCCCCAGGAGGTATCTTAAGTAGATACGGAGCTGCTTAATGATATACTTTACAATACCAGCAAACGTTTTAGGTACCGGCAACCCTGTTGCCGATACCGACGTTTATTTGGATAATGGTATACAATTTCAAAATAACCCAGCAATTAGGGAAGTTATTTTTGGAGAAGATTACAGCCTAACTATACCCCTAGGTAGTCGTAGGCGGTCTTTTTCTGCGTCTATATCAAACAGGTCTCAAGCTGACGCAGATTTAATAGACGATTACTTTTCTTACCTAGAAGGTGAGCCCATTAATAATTTTAGAATATTAGATGTAGCAGCTACTGTAGTAGTTCTGCAATGGAGTAAAGTATTTAGATCAGCTGATGTATATAGTGTGCAAGGGAGCTTCAAAGAGGTAGTAAGATGATAACATTTATAGCTCCTACTACAGGAGGCTTCTTTGCCACACCTACCGAATTTACGATAGATATAAACCCTAGCGTGGCCAAACAAGTAGCTATGTTGGAGAAATCAGCGGCGGACTTCCCACTAGAACAAGCTAGGGCAGATGGGGCAAACGCGGTAAGAGAGACAGTATCTTTTAACATTATAAATCTTACTATGGCTAATGTTATAGCTTTAGACGGCTATTTTAATTCGCTTAAAGGAACCACTCCTATAGATCTAATTTTTCCTGGCACAGGAACAGTTACTGCTAACGTAGCTGGTACCAATGGGCTCAACATAAGACAAAGATATAGAATACTCACTGCTGGTGGTATTAACTGGACAGCTATAGGGGCCGCGTCAGGTGCCGTAGGAACATCTTTTTACTATAATGGTGTAACCACTACTGGGGGTTCTGGTACCGTAAGAACTATAGTAAAGAAAATTTTAATCACAAGCTGGGCCACTAGCCTTGATAGTAGCAAGTTTGGCGCCATAAGCGCAAGCGGGAAACTGGTACGCATATGATTTTAGAGCTTAATAAACAGAGAGTCACTTCAGACTACGTAGAATTATATCAGCTACAGACGCCTGACGGGTGGCTGTACTTTACCACGTATGAGACTAATGTATATATGCGAGACAAGGAGGGGCCTTCCTTTACTAATAGGCTTTACAGCTCTCTACCAATCGAGTTCACGGGATGGGAACAAAAATCTGAAGGAACGTACGCTAGACCAGCTATTACATTTGTAAATATTTTAACTACTTTTTCGGATGCGCTAGATGAATTTGACAACGATGATCTTATAGGCTTAAAGATAATAAGAAGAAAGACATTAGCTATACATCTTGATAATGCTGGGGGCACAGCTCACGGTGCGCCAGCAGCCCCAACGGAATACCCGACCCAGTCTTACATTATCGACAGAATGTCATCCCTAAACTCTAGCACAGTTACCTTCGAGCTTTCTAGCCCATTTGACGTATCTGGAGTTATGCTACCAGCCAGAATTATACTACCTAATACATGCTGCTGGGCGTACCAAGGGGCTGCGTCAGACTCTCCTTTTACTAGTCGTGTAGGTGCTTGTACTTGGAAATTAGCTGCAGATAACAATGGTGTAACAGCATATTTCGATAATAGAAATAACCTATTTGCAAGCACTGCTGTGCACACTCTATCTTCAATCCCTACTACTACTGCGGGAGGAGAGCATGGGTTCTTTAAAACTGCAAAAGCTTATGATTTTGTAAATGAGAATGGAACAACAGAGGCAGCTAGTGGAGTTAAGGCTTTTGATTATTGGCAGGCAGGTACTGCAAATCTATCTACAGCGGTTCGAAGAATAAGACCCTACTCTGCGTATAATGCCTCTACAACGTATAGAACTACTACAGCTGGAGACTTATATAATGATGTAGTATTGCACGCGGGCACAGTATGGGTATGCATTAGAAGCCACGGCAGTCCAGGTCAAACTCCTGCCGTAGGATCTAAATATTGGAAGCGTGCAGATACCTGCGGTAAAAAATTAAGCAGCTGTGCAGCAAGATATGCTTCCCAACAAGTAACAAATACCACAGGTGTTACAGTAAGTACAACAGAAGATAAAACAAAGGTTCTACAATATGGTGGATTTCCAGCTTCCAGAAGATATGGCTTCTCAGGTTAAAGAACATGCTATAAGTGTGGCCCCGCAGGAATGCTGCGGGGTCGTTCTTATAAAAAAGGGTAAGCGTAAATATTACCCCTGTACTAATATAAGTAAAGAGCTAGATTCTTTTGTTATAGACCCACTAGAATTTACAAGATTATCTATGCAGGGGGATATTGAGTTTATCGTGCACTCACACACTTCTGGCAATACTCCTAGCGAACACGATATTGATGCGTGTAACTCCTTAAGAATACCGTATATTATTTACTATTTAGAAACCGATTCATTTGATACTTATTACCATAAAAACTATAATAAGCTTATAGGTAGGGAGTACATGTTTGGAGAACAGGATTGTTTCGAAGCAGTTAGAGACTGGTTCCTAACTCATAACGTGGTCATGCCACCTAGAAGAAAATGGCTTGACAATTGGTGGGAACATGGTTATAATTATATATCAAATGAGATCTTTGATTGGCCAGTAAAGCAAGTTAAAGATCTAATGTACGGAGATATTTTAGCCCTAACGGTGCATGGAGATGTTCCTAACCATATAGCGGTATATTTAGACGATGATATTATATATCATCACGCAGTAAATAGGCTTTCATGCCGAGAGAATATGTACCCTTTGTGGGCGGAGAATATACATGGCATCTACAGATACAAAGGAAGTGATTTTAGAAGGCTTTCTAGGTGAAAAGTATGGTCGTAAATGGAATATAGTAGCTACTGAATATAAAGATATTTTTGCGTGTATAGAGGCTAATTATCCTGAAAGCAGAAAAGATCTCATAGACTTTTATAACGCCGGCGGAGATATGTCCATACAAACAGGCGAATATATAATGCAAGAGCAAGAAGAGTATCTTCACCCAATCGGAAAAGGTACTATAGTTATAACCCCTATACCAACTGGTAGTAAATCCGGTTCTGCAAAAATATTAGCCGCTATAGTAATAGTTACTCTATTAATATTTGCTCCTTATTTAATTCCTGGTATAGGAACTGGTGGTACTTTAGGTGGTTTAACCACAGTAAGTTTTATTGAGTCAGTAGCTCTTGGCTTGGCAGTTAACTTAGCTGTAATAGGTATTCAGCAGTTATTAGCTCCTGATCCTTCAGTTGACGATAACGATACTAATTACCTGTTCAACGGGCCAGAAAATACAGTAGTATCGGGCAAACCCGTGCCAGTTCTTTGCGGAGAAATGATGGTCGGCGGTATAGTTATTTCCTCTGGGTCTATAGGCGGTTTTTGGGCTAGCGAGGCGACATATATAGAGGAGCCGGTGCCAGATGAGGGCGTTACAGGAGGCAATAGATACAACCAGCCTACCCCACCCCCTGGCGCGGTGTTTCGTGGCGGAAAGTACACAGGACCAACACAAATCACTGTAAACTCGGCCCCTACGGCTCCCACAGTTACTATACAGAATGCTGTAGATGATCAAAATTCGGGTATAAAAATGCTAGGCACGGACGATTTTGTAATGAATGCTCCGTAAGAGAAATTTATATGACCTTTAAAAGAAACACATTAATAATATATGACCTTATTTCTGAGGGGGAGATAGAGCTCGTAAATGGGCTCTCTTCTATCTATTTAAATAAGACTCCTATAGTTAATTCAGATAAGCAGCATATAGTAGCGAATAGAACTTTTTCCGCTACTACTACTGCCAGCTCTGCAGACATAGTTCTTGATGACGGTGGTTTATACACATTAAACAATATAAGACCAATACGAATTCAAAAAGGCTATAAAGCTGCCGGAAGTGCAACCGCTTCTGCAGGCAGCACTACCGTAAATACTGCTGGAGCTTTTTTTGATGTTGCTATGATAGCCTCTGAAACTCTTGGAGATGGGGGCCTATTTCAAAAAGTACGTATCGCTGGGGCAGGCCCCGCAGGTAGTGATTATGTAGGAGAAATTGTAGAAAGAGCAAGTTCTACTAGCGCTACTGTATCTCCCGCAATAACTACAGCGGTATCAGGTGCTGCTATAACTTTTGACTTTTTTGCTTACGGTAAGATAACAGCGTCGGGGGTTACATTACTCAATAGTGCTGTAGCTCCTATAAGCGGCACTTTTTACACTGATATTGGCGCAGCCGGTATAGAATTAGGACAGCCTGATGCATCGGCTCTTAATTATAAGTTTGTAAAAGTAAATTTTCGCACAGGTACTATGCATCAGGACCCTGTAGTTAACATAGGCGGTTTCTCTAATGCTAGCTTTGGCAAAACAGTAGGTACTGAATTAAAGCAGTACACGGATTTTTATGGGCAAAAACTAATATTTGGAAAAGATAAAACCGCTGTAGAATACGCTACATCAGGTGGAGAAATAACTGTAGTTTCTGACGCCAATCTTCCAGTTACTTGCGACCGAATTCTTTTAACAATAAATACAAGTAGTTTAAGCTCTGTCAAGCGTACTAACCAAGAAAAGGGGGACGCAGGGATAACTATATTAGTATTTTTTGATTACAAATCCGGCTCAGGAGCCTGGGCCACCCAGCAGGTTTTTGGGCCAACAGCTGCTCAGTTAGCCTCTTCTTATGCTTGGGTGTGGAATGGAAAACAGTCACCATTAGGGTTTTATTCTAGTGGGGATATATACGGTAGAGACCAAGAAAGTTCAGACCATGAGTTTTCTTTTAATATAGACCAGTATAAACCATTTGATCAATTTAGAATTCGTATACGAAGAGTAACTCCAGTAAACTATAAAATGGGATCTTACGATTATAGTAATGGAACTACTGTCAAGTCAGTACAAGGATTTATAGAAGATAGACTATCATACCCACACTCAGCTTATGCAGCTGTTATGTTTGATAGTCAAGAATTTGAGGGTACTATACCAGAACGTATGTACCATTGTTATGGTATAAGATGTGAAGTACCTACAAACTATATGACTAGAAGAGAGTCTAATGATGGCGTCGCTAACTACAAAAGGCACGTCACTAATGGCACGCAGGAATCAACATATCAGCCTTGGGACGGGTTATTTAGAACAGCATACTGCGATAACCCTGTATGGGTACTTAGAACACTATTGCTAGAAAATAGATTTGGGCTAGGGAACTGGCTATCTGCGGATCAAATAAATAGGTACTCTTTCTACTCGCTAGCTAGAAGGTGTGACGAACTTGTGCCTGATGGGGAGGGAGGATTAGAGCCTCGCTTTACGTGCGGAGTGTACCTTACGCAAGCTACCGAAGCTTACAAAATAATTAAAGATTTTTGTTCCATAATGTTTTCTATACCTTATTGGATGGACGGACAGCTGGTGCTTGAAGCCGATAGACCCGGCGAGCCAATGTACACTTTTACAAAAAGCAATATTATAGGCGGTACATTCAGCTATGAAGGTACTGGCAATAAAACGCGACCTAATCAAATAGCTGTTACATTTAACGATAGAAAGAATTTGTACACACAAACCATTGAGCTTGTAGATGACGTAGAGGACATGATCCATAAGAATCGTGTTTACTCAGAAGATGTTGTCGCTTTTGGAGCGACTTCTCGCGGGCAAGCTATTAGATACGCTAAGTGGAAACTATTAACAAGCAAACTAAACAGAGAAATTCTAGTATTTAAGACTGGAGAAAACGCAGGGTTTCTGCGCCCGGGCAGTATTATTAGAGTCCAAGACGCTGACAGGTATAGAATAAGAAACTCTGGACGTATTATATCATCTACTACAAGTTCAATAGTACTAGATAAGGCTGTTAACTTAGGTGCTGGAACATATACTTTACATGTTCTCGTACCTGGGTCCGCGGCTTATTTAGCTCAACCTGCTGCTACTATATCCACGGTTCCCTATGTTGAAGGTGATATTATTGCAGGAGTCGACACAGAAGTAGAAGCAGCAACTTTAGTTGATGATTCTGGTAATGAGGTAAAGGTTTTCTGGGTACCGGATAGCCACTTAGAAAATAGAGTTGTTACTACATCTTCAGGAAGTGGTATCAATACTCTTACAGTTTCTCCTAGCTTTTCTGCAGCACCTGAGGTGGACTTTATATGGGCTCTATCAAATACTTTAAATAATGCAACAGTTGAAGGTAGCTCTAAACTATATAGAGTATTAGGTATAGCTGAAGAATCGCCTGGCACATACGCTATTAGTGCTACAGAACACTACAACCAGAAATTTGATGAATTAGATGAACTCTATTTATCCGAAGATACTGGCACTATAGACTTTAATGAGATAGTGCCAGTGATTACGAACTTTACCGCTTCTTTAAGTCCAAAAATTTCTGGTGCTTCTACACAAGATAGTGTTAGCTCCGTCATTGGGTTAGATATAGTCTTGAGGTGGACGCCACCTATGAATGACGCCGTTAATTCAACCACATCTCTTTACAATAATTTAAAAGAGTATAGATTAAATATAATAGGCCCTTCCGGTAAATCTACTGTTAAGCTACCTAAAACTGCAACCCAGTATATCCTTGAAAACGTAAACGAGGGTAACTATGAGTTTGATATTCAAGCCGTAGGATTAACAGGAGCCGCAAGCACCCCGGTTTACGCTACTATACTAGCAGCTATAATTACTACAGGAGTGCCGGGCACTATTAATCAGCTTGGCGTTCCAAGAGGCGGCCACTTCAGTACTTCACCCACCTTAAACGGTAAAAAAATTGTAGCACCAGACGATTATGTCTTTAATGGTGCATCTGGGGCCAAGAAGACCGTCTCAGGAGGAATTTAATGCCAACTCCTTTTACAGAGTTAACTATTTCAAATATTACCCCAGGTTCATCAGCTTATTTAGCTTACGATGTAACTTACGGTTTTAGACTATTTCAAACTGTAGTTGATGGATCTGTAGATTATCTCAGAGATATTACTTCAGTAACCCCTCCAGACGCCACAAGAACCTTAGCGGATAATGCTACTGTTCGTGGCAATACTGTGAGTGTACCAGGCACTACTGTTGCAGTCTCTTCAGTTACTACAGGTAGACGCTATAAGATATTAACTTTAGGGGATACCGCAGCAACTTATGCTTCCATTGGGGCTATCACAACATCTGCATCAAATGGCTTTGAAATTGGTAGACAGTATATTATCTTAACTGTTGGTACAACAGACTATACACTAATAGGCGCTTCTGCCAACACTGTAGGTGTTATATTCACAGCACTAGGTGCTGGAAGCGGTACTGGTACAGCTTATGAACAGTATTTTACAGCTACTGGAGCAGGTAGCGGTACTGGTACAGTTGTGTCTGATTTTTCAGAGGTTGGGTCCCAAGTAGGGCAGCCTATAAAGATTAATGGTATTTGGTGTAATATAAATAGCTATGTTTCAGAGAGAGCTATAACTGTAGATAGAGTTGTATCTGAAGTGAATACCACTACAGGTAATTTTGTAGTAGGTCAACGCTACAGGATTGTAACCGTAGGAGATACTAGCTTTACTGCAATCGGTGCAAGTGGTAACACAATTGGTGTTGAATTTGTCGCAACTGGAGTAGGTGGCGGGACTACCGGAGTAGCCGCAGCTATAGGTATTGTATATCCTTCGTACTACCCTAATGTTGTAGAAGATACAATAATTGGTCTTATCTCGGTTATTAGTGCTAACGCTACAGCTATAGTGACTGGAGCTACTTACCAAATATTAACTACAGGCACCACAGACTACACAGCTTTTGGAGCTTCTGCTAACACTATCGGAGTCGAATTCACAGCTGCAGCCCCCGCTGCGGTAACAGCTGGAGCTTTTGTTTCTGGTAAACGATACACTATTGCTTCTGTAGGCTCTACAGATTTTATGGCAATTGGCGCATCTGCTAACACTATTGGCGTGGCATTTACAGCCACTGGAGCTGGTACTGGTACCGGCACAGCTACACCCACGCTGGGCACTGGCACAGTAACTTATTACACTATCGAAAGATACTTCACAGCGTACAACACAATACCAACAGGGTCTCTGTTAGTAGCTGGTACATTCCCAGGCGAATCTCGAATCGATTCCGGTTCTGGAGACTTATACATTTGGAGCGGCACTACGTGGGTAGCTTCTGGCGGTAGCGCTAGTGAGGTTATTGTTAGTGCGACAGCTCCTGGAGCCCCAACAACTGGTATGCAGTGGTTCAGAACTACTGATAGCCGCATGTTTATGTGGAACGGTACCGCTTGGGTTCAAACAATTCCAGGTGTAAGTGGAACTCGTTTAATCGATACTACTGCTGAAGATGGCCTATACGAAGGCGAAACTGTAATCGATTCTACAGATGGTAACATGTATATCTGGGATACCGGAGCATGGGTACTAGTTCTTGAGAGTGTGGCTTTTGATTTAAGTAACCAAGTACACGGCTGCCCTTCTGACTTTGCTGGTACTACCGTCGACTATACAGGGGCTAATACACAGCTTAGTGTTTTCTCTGGTGCCACAGACGTTACATCTCTATGGACTATTACAAAAAGTGAAGGCGCTGGCATAACTGGTACCTTAACTAACCCTGGTCCACACAAACTTTACACAGTTACATCTATTACTTCAGACGTTGCAACAGTAGAGTTCACAGCATCCAGAACTGGTTATGCTGATCGTATAGCTACGTTTACTGTTATTCGTGTGCGCGCTGGCGAGGGTGGCGTTGGTACGGTCTACCAAGTTATTCCTAGTGTTGGAGCTGTAAAGTATAACCTAACTACTTATACACCAGCAACTATTACATACGAGTCTTTCTTTACTACAGGAGCTGATGTGCCTTCTGCGTATGCAGGGCGCTTTAAGATATACTACAGCACTAACGGTATAGACTACACGCTAGATTATACTAGCTCTGGTAACGAATCTTCTAAAGTATATACGCCGTCTGTAGCTAATATAAAGTTCATCAAAGCTGAACTATACCTAGCTGGTGGGGTAACTACTCTACTAGACTACGAGAACATTCCAGTTATTATTGACGGTGCGCAAGGTACTGGAGGCCCTCAAGGTACCCTAGGTGTGCAAGGTGTCCTAGGCCCTAACGGCCCATCGGGCCCTCAAGGCGTTTTAGGCCCTACTGGCGGAGCAGGTCCTCAAGGTACTAACGGCCCTATAGGTGTACAAGGTGTCTTAGGCCCAACAGGTGGACCAGGCGCGCAAGGCTTAACAGGCCCTATTGGAACACAGGGTGTTCTTGGCCCGACAGGAGGCCAGGGCCCTCAAGGCTTAACAGGCCCTCTAGGTGTTCAAGGCGGCTTAGGCCCAACAGGCGCTGGGGGCCCTCAAGGCTTAACAGGCCCTCTAGGTGTGCAGGGCGGCTTAGGCCCAACAGGCGGAGCTGGCCCTCAAGGCCTAGGCGGTCCTATTGGAACACAGGGTAGTTTAGGCCCAACAGGCGGAGCCGGCCCTCAAGGTACGGGCGGCCCTACTGGAACACAGGGTGCTTTAGGTACTACAGGACCAGCGGGTTCTCAAGGTACTAGAGGTCCTACAGGTACTCAGGGTAACTTAGGTACTGCAGGTGTACAGGGTGGCCCTGGTAACACCGGACCTATAGGTGTTCAAGGTACATTGGGCCCAACAGGCCCAACTGGCCCAGTTGGTAACACAGGTCCTATAGGTACTCAAGGTGGAGCAGGCCCAACAGGTGGTACAGGTACTCAAGGACTTTCAGGCCCATCAGGTGTACAAGGCGGCCTAGGCCCAACAGGTGGTGCGGGCCCTCAAGGCTCAAGCGGCCCATCAGGCGTACAGGGAAGTTTAGGCCCAGCTGGCTCACAGGGTGTTACAGGTAACGCAGGCCCTACAGGTGTTCAAGGCTTACTAGGCCCTAACGGTCCTGCAGGCTCTCAAGGTAGTGCAGGTCCTTCAGGACCTGGCGGAGCTGTAGGCCCCGCAGGCACTACAGGCCCAACAGGCGCGACCTTATACGTGTACTACGCTTCATCTGCTATCACAACATTGGATGTATTTCCAACCCCTGCAGACTGGGTGTCTGCGGGAACGTACACATTTAACCAAGTAGTTTATTACAGCAACAAAATATATGCCCTAAAAACAGTGGCAGGTATTACTGGTGTAGCTACTAACCCTACAACAGATACCACAAACTGGCTGCAAGTATATGCAAATGGCGCAGCTATTGGTACTACAATAACAGCCGGCAGCTTTGTAGTTGGTAAATCTTATAGAATTAAAACTAGCGGAACTACTAACTTTACTCTTATTGGGTCAAGCAGCTCTGCTGTGGGTACTTACTTTACAGCTACTGGCGTTGGTACTGGTACAGGTACTGCAGAAGAACTAGTTCACACAAAACTAACACCTACTCAATATGTAGCTGGTGAAAGCAGATTCAGATGTGTAGATAACTCGCACTATTGGTATGCTAATGCTACCCAGGTTTCTGGGGGCGTGACTTCTGTTAAATGGACTATATTTGCTACTGAAACAAACTCTGCAAATATCGGTACTGAAGACTTCGGTAACCCTATCCTATCTATCGGACAAACTGGTCCAACAGGGGCTACAGGAGGCCAGGGGTCACAAGGAGCCTTAGGCCCTTCAGGCGCTCAAGGTGGTGCTGGTCCAACTGGTGGAGTAGGCCCTACGGGTGCTAACGGTCCGCAAGGCGTAGGCGGCCCAGCTGGTCCAACTGGTGCTGCGGGTACTCCAGGTGCTAACGGTCCTCAAGGCGTAGGCGGCCCAGCTGGTCCAACTGGTGCCCCAGGAACTACTGGTGCTAACGGTCCTCAAGGCGTAGGCGGCCCAGCTGGTCCAACTGGTGCTGCGGGTACTCCAGGTGCTAACGGTCCACAAGGTGTAGGCGGTCCAGCTGGTCCAACTGGTGCTGCGGGTACTCCAGGTGCTAACGGCCCACAAGGTGTAGGCGGTCCAGCTGGTCCAACTGGTGCCCCAGGGGCTACTGGTGCTAACGGT